>FWPU01013642.1_pt1 | contig 10127 bp, 11 predicted proteins | sample 2228361 | NCBI WGS metagenome assembly FWPU01 (sample SAMEA103939777, study PRJEB20133) | metagenome | reverse complement strand
CTATTCCTCCAGTATTGCCTAAAGAACGGATGGAAGTAGAACCCGAAACCCTCGTAAGACCCGTCCCGTCGGGGAAGTTTATCAAAATCCCTCGTCACCCAACCATGAGGAGACCAATGGGTCCAACTTTCCCTCCGGCGTGGAAGAGGGCTAAGAAGGCACCCAGGGAGGTAGTACCTGCCCCAAAGGTGATTCCGAAGGAACAGAAGGTCGTCCTGGAACTTCCCGTTACTGTCAAGGACCTCTCCAGCAAACTAGGGGTAAAGGCCAGTAACATCATTACCAAACTCTTGCTTGAACACAACGTGAGGGCCACCATGAACCAGTCGCTGGACGAAGACACAGTGGCCCTCCTGGCTCTCGACTACGGAATAGAGGTAGAGTTCAAGAAGGCGAGGCTCACTGTGGAGGAACTGGAGGTGGCTTTTGAGGCACCCTCTAAGACTGAAGAACTCATACCAAGGCCACCCATAGTTACCTTTATGGGGCACGTTGACCATGGTAAAACCAGTCTCCTGGACGCCATAAGGAAGACCAATGTGGCTGCCGGGGAGGTTGGGGGCATCACCCAGCACATAGGCGCCTACAGGATAGAAACCAACGGACGCTCTGTGGTGTTCCTGGATACCCCCGGCCACGAGGCCTTTACCGCAATGAGGGCAAGGGGCTCCCAGGTTACTGACGTTGCAGTGCTGGTAGTGGCCGCCGACGACGGCGTCATGCCACAGACGGAAGAGGCCCTGAACCATGCAAAGGCCGCTGGGGTGCCAGTGGTTGTCGCCGTCAATAAGATAGACAAACCCGAGGCCAACCCCATGAGGGTTAAACAGCAACTGGCGAAACTGGGTCTTGTACCAGAGGAGTGGGGTGGGAAGACGGGTTTTGTCGAGACCTCTGCTATTACCAAAAGGGGATTAGATGCACTCCTGGAGAGACTCCTCTTAGAGGCAGAAATCCTGGAGTTAAAGGCTAATCCTAAGCATCCGGCCAGGGGGGTAGTCCTGGAGGCCAGGCTACATGAGGGTAGGGGGGTGGTTGCAACGGTTATTGTCCAGGACGGTACTCTACGCCTTGGGGATGCTCTCCTTTGCGGCCAGGCCTTTGGTAGGGTTAGGGCCATGTACAACGACAGGGGTCAGGCCGTAACAGAGGCAGGTCCTTCATATCCGGTATCTGTTTCTGACCTCTCCACCATTCCCGAGGCGGGGGAAAAATTCTATGTCACAAGGGACATGCAAAAGGCCAAGGACATTGCTCTGGGCAGGCAGAGACAGCTAAGAGAGGCCGGCCTAAAAGAGCGCAGCCACGTGAGTCTGGATAACCTGTATACCAAGATTGAAGAGGGCAAGGTCAAAGAGCTCAAGCTGATTCTTAAGGCCGACGTCAAAGGCTCCTTGGAGGTACTGGAAAAGATGCTGGAAGAGCTCTCTACAGAGGAGGTAAAGGTCAGGATACTCCACAGTGGAATAGGGGGCATAAGTGAGTCGGACGTCATCCTTGCCGATGCTTCAGATGCAATTATTATAGGCTTTTACGTCTCTACAGAGGAAGGTGTTGGCAGTCTGGCTGAGGAAAGGGGAGTGGAGATCAGACTTTACCAGGTTATCTATGACATTACCAGAGACGTCAAAGCTGCTATGGAAGGGCTCCTAGAGCCTGAGAAGAAAGAAGTAGTGACCGGTCAGGTAGAGATTAAACAGGTCTTCAAGATTTCCAGGCTTGGCAATATTGCGGGTTGTGTGGTAAAGAGCGGGAAGATAAACCGTAATTCCTTGGTCAGGGTTATAAGGGAAGGTACGGTACTCTTTGAGGGTAAACTGGCCTCTTTAAAGATTGTGAAAGAGGACGTCAGGGAGGTTCGCCAGGGGTTGGAATGTGGGATAAAGGTAGCCGGTTTTGACGATATAAAGGTGGGTGACATTATCGAGGCCTACGAAATCCAGCAGATTGCCCGCACCCTTAGTTAGCCCCTGACGTTTTTCCCTATATCTCATGACTGTTGGAATATTAAACATTAAACTAATCCTCAGGGATTCTCGTTCTTTGAAGGATAAGAGGAGGGTCATAAACAGCCTTAAGGATAGGGTAAGGCAGAGCTTCAACGTCTCCTTTTCTGAGATGGAGGCCCTTGACCACTGCCAGTACTGCACCCTGGCGGCAGCCATGGTGAGTAACGATAAGAGGTACGTTAATGGCAGCTTGTCCACCCTGGTAAATTTTGTCAAAACCTTTCCTCAGGTGGAGCTAATAGACTACCAACTGGAACTCCTCTGATAAAAGAGTGCAGTAGTTGCTCTAAGAGGGACCGTGAACGCTCGTAAACTTGAAAAAGTAGCAGAGGCCCTGAGACGCGAGGTCAGCAGGGCGCTCCTTTACGAGGTAAAAGACCCGAGAATCCGTTTTGTTACGGTGACCAGCGCTGAACCCTCTGTGGACCTGCGTACAGCAAGGATTTATGTCTCCATCCATGGGGATGAAGATATAAAGAGAAAGACACTTGGGGTTCTGGAGAAGGCCAGGGGGTACATACAGTCTCTGGTGGGAGAACATCTGATTCTCCGGTACGTACCCATATTGAGCTTCTGCCTGGAAGAATCTGAAAATAGAGGGACACGGGTAACGAAGCTTATTGAGGAGATAGCAAAGGAGGAAGAAAATACCTGAATGGCAAGGCTTATATTAGGCATACCCAAGGGGAGTCTTCAAGAGGCTACCGTGGAAATGATGAAAAGGGCGGGCTACAAGGTAAGAGTGCCCCAGAGGTCTTACTACCCCTCTATAGATGACGAGGAGCTGGAGGGGAGGCTCATCCGCCCCCAGGATATGTCTCGTTACGTAGAGAAAGGGATAATAGATGCGGGGCTGACGGGGGCCGATTGGGTGAAGGAGAATGGCTCTGATGTAAGAGTGGTGGCTAGCCTGGTTTATGCCAAACAACAACTCACCAAGGTCCGTTGGGTTATAGCTGTACCAGAAGACTCCCCCGTCCGCAAGGTCTCAGACCTCCAGGGGAAGAGGATAGCAACGGAACTGGTAAACGTTACCAGAAATTATCTCTCAGAAAGAGGGGTAAGCGCAGAGATAGAGTTCTCCCATGGGGCAACCGAGGCCAAGGCTCCGCACCTCGTGGACGCAATAGTAGAACTTACGGAGACAGGGTCCAGCCTCAGGGCCAATAACCTTAGAGTCCTGGATACTGTTATGGAATCTACCACCCTCTTCATAGCTAACCATAACTCCTGGAAGGATTCGTGGAAGAGGGAAAAGATAGAAAACCTGGCCATGCTCTTCACAGGCGCCATTATTGCAGGGGAGAAGGTAGGTTTGAAGATGAATGTACCCAAGGAGTGTCTTGAGGCAGTGCTAAAAAAGCTCCCTGCCTTGAGGAGACCTACTGTTTCCCCCCTGGCAGAGGAGTCCGGTTATGCCATTGAGACGGTTATAGACGAGTCGGTGGCCAGACGCATCATTCCAGAATTAAAGAGGGCAGGGGCTGAAGGAATCATTGAGTACTCGCTCAACAAAGTTGTCCTTTAGAAGAAAGGAGGGAGGCATGTTTAGAAGAGCTCGCCCTGGTATGGTATGCCTGTCGACTGTTGTAGCCTTTCTTTCGTTGTGGTGGGGTTCCCTTGCAGTTGCCGAGCAGAAACTCTTTGACCCGGTGTGCACCATGGAGGTGAAGAAGGACACACCCCATGTTGCGGAGCATGATGGGAGGAAATACCTCTTCTGCTCGGATAAGTGCAAGGCGGAATTTACTAAGGACCCGGTGAAGTATGCCTGCTTCTGTCTGGATGGTTCGGAGTGTCTGCACTGCTTAGGCCAGTCTGCCACCTGCCCATGCGAGAGGCAGAAGCACGGTCATGAACATTGTCACGGCAAGCATAAAGGTGGTCCGTAAAGATAAGTCGACGTTACAATGTTTGTTTTTATTCTTTCACTGTATCTTTTGATTTTTTCTGGGTGTCTCTCTACCGAGAGACTTGAAGAGGCTCAGATCTCCCAGCCCCCTGCCCCTCTTACTCAGACCGTACAGTCCCAACTACCACCCCAGGCTCCTTTGCAGTCACCCGCCAGTGAGGTTCCAACCCAGCGGCCTGGCCCTCCACCACCAGAGACCCTCTTTAATTTCTGTGTGGGCTACCATGCCGTCCTGGACGGTAATTGGGACAAGGCCGCCTACTACTTTGAAAGGGCCCTGGATAAAGACCCACGTTCTGAGAGACTCTTGAAATACGTGGTGGGTTGCTACATGCAATTGGGAAAGAGGGAAAAGGCCCTTGAGTATATAGAGAGGCTCGCAGAGATATCGCCGAACGACTTCAGGGTTCACTACAGCCTGGGAGATCTCTACCAGAGAGAAGAGAGGGAGGAGGAGGCCATCAAGGCCTTTGAACGGGCCACCAGGTGTGATGTTACTAATGTGGACCCCAATGTTGTGGCAGATGCCCTGTACCGTCTTGCCAACCTTTACTTACAAAAAAAGGAGCCAGCAAAGGCCATACCTTGTTTAAAGGATATATTACGGTTGGATGTCAGCGTGGACCACAGTCTCCTTTACTGCAAGCTGGGTATTGCCTATGCCGAGACCAAGGACTTTCTCAATGCAATGGAAATGCTGGAGCATGCCAAAGCCCTTAACCCCTCCTTTGCACAGGCACGGGTGTACCTTGCGATGGTTCATGAGGAGATGGGAGAATTGCAAAAGGCCATAGAGGAATCTGAGGCCTTTTTGGACATCTCCCCCGAGGCGTGGATAGCTTATGCATACCTGGCAGAACTCTACAAGAAAGCCTCCCGGTTTGAGGATGCTGAATTCGTTCAGGGAAAGGCCATCAATATATTGACCAGGAGAATAGCCGCTGGCAGTCACGACCAGCGGGAATACATTGCACTGGCCCAGCTCCTTATTAATCAGAAAAGGAGGGCAGAGGCCGTAAGGGTATTGGAAAGCGGTATCAGTGTTGTGGAACAGCAAAGGTCTAAAGACCTTCGCCTCCTTTTAGCCAACCTGTATTACGAGGCCAATTATGAGGAGGCTGTGGAAAAGGAACTCAAGAACATCCTGAAGATAGACCCCAACGCTCATGAGGCCAGTAACTTTCTCGGTTACTTTTACGCTGAGAGGGGAAAGGAACTTGAAGAGGCCCTGAGACTGGTAGAGAGGGCCCTTCAGGCACAGCCAAATAACAGTGCTTATATTGACAGTCTGGGTTGGATTTACTACAAACAGGCTACTGAAAAGAAAGAGGATGCACGCCTGGAACAGGCCCTCCAGAAGCTCCTGGAGGCAATAAAGGAATCCCCAGACCCGGAAATCTTTAAACACCTGGGAGAGGTGTACTATAGCCTGGGACATTGGGAGGCGGCGAAGGCCCAATGGCAGAAGGCCCTCGAGAATTCACCGAAAGGTTCAAAGGATGAGATGATACTATTGTGGATTCAGGAAAAACTTAAAAGACTGGATTCCTTAAGGAAGATAGAAGAGAAACTTCAGGAAGAGGAATTTCCTAGCCTGTAAATTAAAAGGACACTCAACGAGGCAACAAAATGTCTGGACATTCTCACTGGACAACCATTAAGAGGAAGAAAGGCGCTGCAGACGCAAAGAAGGGGAAAATCTTCTCTAAGCTCGCCAGGAACATTACCATTGCGGCCAGAGAGGGTGGTGGAAATCCCGATCTTAATATAAAGCTGCAGTATGCCATAGATAAAGCCAGAGAGGCCAACATGCCGAAGGATAACATTGAGAGGGCAATCCTGAAGGGTACAGGGGCTGCCGCAGGGGGAGAAGAGCTATACGAGTACCTCTTTGAGGGATACGGTCCCAATGGGGTGGCAATTATGGCAGAGGCGGTCACCGATAACCGAAACCGGACTACTTCGGAAATCAGAAAGATTTTTGAACGTTACGGGGGAAGCCTCGGGGCCAGTGGCTGCGTCTCCTGGCTCTTTGAAAAGAGGGGGATGTTCATCATTGACAAGAAAAAGGCAGAGGAAGATAAACTTATGATGCTCGCCCTGGAGGCAGGGGCAGAAGACGTCCTTTCAGTGGAACAGGTCTACCAGGTCATATGCCTTCCCAGTGATTTTGAGAGGATAAAGAAGATGTTTAAGGAGCAAAATATCCCCTTTGACTCTGCGGAACTCACCTGGACACCGAAGACCTCTATTGATGTGGACGAGGCTACTGGTAAAAGGGTAGTAGAACTAATGGAGGCCCTGGAGGAGCATGACGATGTCCAGGGGGTATATGCCAACTTCAATCTTCCCAAAGACTTACTACTTGAGATGCAGGCCAAACGTTAAGGGCGCTGCCCCGGTTACGTGGCTCCCGGCCTGTGTCTTGATGAAAACATCATCCAGGTGGTATAATTTTTTAGAATCAGTTATCACCTTTTCTTCGGGAGTTAAGTGGTAGAGGAGAAAAGAAAAGAACTCTCCGTAAGGGCCGAAAAGGCCATCCTCCTTGGAACCTTACCCTCCAAAGGTACGGCCAATGGTGACTCATTAGAGGAATTGTGCTGTCTTGCCAGGACCGCAGGGGCAAAGGTAATAGAAAACGTCCTACAGAGAAGGGATAAGATTGACCCCACCTACTACATTGGAAGAGGCAAGGCAGAGGAACTGGCAGCCCTTTGCAGGGATAGGGATATTGATGTAGTCATCTGTGATGATGACCTCACCCCGGCTCAGGTAAGGAACCTGGAATGCCTCCTCAATGCAAAGGTAGTGGATAGGAGCGAACTTATCCTCTACATCTTTGCCACCCGCGCCAGAACCACTCAGGCCCAGATGCAAGTGGAACTCGCCCAGCTAGAATACACCTTCCCCAGGCTGAAAAGGATGTGGGTCCACCTGGACAGGATAGAAGGAGGCATAGGCACTAAGGGCCCTGGCGAAAAACAGCTGGAGGTTGACCGCCGCCTGGTCTCGAAGAGGATCTTTGAACTCAGGAAGAGACTCAGAGAGATTGAAGACAGGAGGCATCATCAGGTAGCCGCTCGTAGTAACTGCCTGAAGGTCTCCCTGGTGGGTTATACTAATGCAGGAAAATCTACTCTTATGAACGCCCTTACTCACGCAGGGGTCCTTGTAGAGGACAAACCCTTCTCCACCCTTGACACCAAGACCCGTGTCCTCTACCTGGAGAATGGTAGGCGGGCCCTGGTAAGTGATACAGTGGGTTTTATAAAAAAACTTCCCCATCACCTGGTGAGCTCCTTCCATGCCACGCTTGAAGAGGTCAGACAGGCCGATCTCTTGCTCCACATTGCGGATGTTAGCTCCCCCACGGTCCTGGAACAAATCAAGGCCGTTAACGAGGTGCTGAAGGAACTGCACTGTGAGAGAAAACCCACAATCCTGGTGCTGAACAAGATAGATGCCCTTGCAGGGGGGTCGACCCTGGACTTCTTTAAGGTCATGTACCCAGAGGCGGTGGCCATATCCTCTTTGACAGAAGAGGGACTACCAGAACTCAAGAAGAGGATTCAGGAGTTTTTTGATAAGAGATGCGTAGAACTAAAACTGACGTGCGGGACCGAAGATGGTAAGCTAACCGCTTATCTTTACCAGAGAGGCTACGTCCTGAGTAAGAGACTGCACGATCACAGGCTACACTTCCACCTCCTCATGGAGGAGCGCTACATACCCAGAATCTCTCAACTGGCCAAGGACGTAGAGTTGTCCTACGTCTAATGCAGATGTTGCAGTAACGGGGCCATCAGGCAAACAAGCACTACTGTACTCCGACTGGATACCCCCAATTTCTTCCTCCCATCAATAAATAGATACAGGGCTAGAAGGAAGATGGGTATGCCTATTGTCTGAGATAGGGTGAGGCCGGCAATTACGGCCCCGCTATCATCCCTAAGGATCTCAAAGAAGAAGCGCATGGGGGCGTAGAGTATACAGAACAGGAGCGTCAGTTCTCCATCCTGTTTTTTGTGTTTATAGAATGCATCCAGTGTCAGGAACATTATTAAGGCCCAGAGGCACTCGTACAGTTGGGTGGGATGGACCGGGAGTGAATACGGGTCGGCGAAGCCCACCCAGCCCATTTCCAGGTGGTGGAGGAAGGGGGGGCTGCCGTCTATGTTCCTGTGGGCGTCTATGGTCTTTGGAAAGGCCACTGCCCAGGCGAGGCCAGGGGCCGGGTCTCCAAAGCAGCACCCATTTAGAAAACAGCCTATCCTGCCGAAGGCCAGTCCCAGGGCCAGTCCCACCGCCATCATGTCCAGTAGCTTTAGAGGAGGGAGGTTCCATCGCCTGCAGGCCAGCGCACCGGTGACTATGGCGGTAATAAATCCTCCATAAAAAGAGAGTCCCCCTTTAAACAACTTAAACATCTCCAAGGGCTGTGAGACATAGTCGCTGTAGTGGTGCAGTACAAAGAGGAGCCTTGCGCCAAATATGCTTGAGATGAGGACGGTGAGGCAGAGGTCATTAATCTTCTCCATGTTCAGGCCCTCCGCGGCGGCCTTCCTCCTCACCGCCCAAAGGCCCATCATGAACCCCACCATCAACATGAAGCCATAGGAATATATGGGCAGGTATAAGTCCGTGAAAGGAATGGGTATCTCAAGGAGTGTGCGTCTCATGGCTCAGTGTGAGTTGACGAGTTCAGATTCAAGACTTGTCCTGAATTTAGCTCAGGAGTAATCTTAAATCTGTAGTATATGCCCTCTATGTCTCTCTGGATAGGGCGGCCTTTAATGGCTTGTTGAGGTCATCCACCAGGACTATCCTTGGCTTCCAGTTTCTGACCTTACCTTCCTCTACAAGGCAGTAAGATATAATTATCACCTTATCGCCAGGGCAGGCATGCCGGGCGGCAGCCCCATTAAGGCAGATGACCCCGGAGCCGTTCTCCCCTTCTATCACGTAGGTCTCTATCCTCTGTCCGTTGTTCAGGTTTAAGACCTGTACCTTCTCGTACTCCACTACGTCTGCTGCCTCCATCAGGACGCTGTCAATGGTGATACTGCCCTGATAGTGGAGGTTGGTCTCTGTGACGGTAGCTGGTTGTATCTTTGACTTGCACAGTTCTCTAAACATTATGAATTCACTCCCACCTTATGAACCCCTTGTATTGGGAGGGGAGCTTCCGACAATGCCATGTTATCAATAAGCCTTGCCTTCCCTACCCATGCGGCCAGGGCTACCACTGCCTCGGGCCTAGCCTCTTCCAGTTCCTCAAGGTTCTCAGGGTTCACTATCGCAACATAATCAATGCGGAATATGCCGGCCTTATGCAGTACGTCGTGCACCTCCTGGACTATCTTTTTTGGATCACGTACCCCTCCACCCGAGGCAGAAAAGAGCCCCCTTGCCTTGAGGAGGGAGCGGTAGAGGGCAGTGGCTGCCTGTCGCTCTCCCTGGCTCAGGAGCCGGTTCCGTGAGCTAAGGGCCAGACCATCGGCCTCTCTCACCGTGGGCATGACTACTATTTCAATGTCAAGGTTAAGGTCTTTTACCAGCCTTTTTATCATCACAGTCTGCTGGAAATCCTTTTGCCCGAAGTAGGCCCTGTCCGGTCTTACGATATTAAAGAGTTTGGTTACCACCGTAGCTACCCCGCGGAAATGTCCGGGCCTGCTGGCCCCGCAAAGTCCGTCGGTAAGATGCTCCACCTCCACGAAGGTGGAAAAACCCTCAGGATACATCTCTTGCACTGTGGGAACGAACAGGATGTCAACCCCTTCCCGGGAGGCTAGCTCTTTATCCCTTTTCAGGTCTCTAGGATAACTCTGGTAGTCGTCTTTTCTGTCAAATTGCGCAGGGTTCACAAAGATGCTCAAGACCACTGCATCATTCTCTGCCCTGGCCCTCCTGACGAGGCTCAAGTGTCCCTCATGGAGCGCACCCATAGTGGGGACTAGGCCAACCTCTTTCCTCCGGTTCTTAAGCAAACCCACCCTCTCCTTTAGTCCTTTTGTACTAGCTATGGTTTCCATCTGTAAGGCCTCATGTTATCAACTTATAAGGGCTTTGTCAAACAGGACGGTCAGAGGGTAGTGTCAAGAAAATTGTGTAAAATTAAAAAGTTTAAAAGGGTGTGCATTCCACTTTTTATTTAGATAAGAGAAGACTCCAAAGATTATCCTCTCACAGCTACGTGTGTC
>FWPU01013639.1_pt1 | contig 10129 bp, 7 predicted proteins | sample 2228361 | NCBI WGS metagenome assembly FWPU01 (sample SAMEA103939777, study PRJEB20133) | metagenome | reverse complement strand
TAGCAGCAGGACGAACCGATAAGCGCTGGGGTTTGGCATCTTCTAAAGGTCTGCTATAATCGAGTTGACGATAATAGATGGCAATAGCCTGCTGGGGTTTGGCATCTTCTAAAGGTCTGCTATAATCATAGCCCCGGGCAGGTTAGGGCTTGTTCTGCTGGGGTTTGGCATCTTCTAAAGGTCTGCTATAATGCTTACGTTGGTAATTCCCCGGTTTCGTGAGCTGGGGTTTGGCATCTTCTAAAGGTCTGCTATAATCACTTGTTCACCCGCCACCCTTTCTCAAACGCTGGGGTTTGGCATCTTCTAAAGGTCTGCTATAATTGCAGACCTTTTTCTTTCAGTGCTGATGCGGGCTGAGGGCGATTCTGACTTTCAAAAAAGCAGTATTTGCTCAGGCTTTTTCTCCGTCGTTTTTCGTTTTTTTCCATAGTAAACTTCCATCTTCCCAAACTGCCTATCGGTAACGGAGAGCAGGCGGACTTCCCCGTCCGGTGGTAGCTCAAGCCTAATCCGCCTTCTGAATCCCTCAGTTCTTTCTTCGCTCGCGCAGTACCTTGCATACACTGAGTATTGTAGCATAGAAAAGCCTTCTTTAAGCAGAAAATCCCTGAAGCGAACGTAATCTCTACGTGCTTTTTTCGTATCCGTTGGCAGGTCAAACATCGTGAATAACCACATAGACCTCATCCCCGATAGGTTTAATGAAGCGGGTTTACTTTTATGAGCCCCTGCTCTTTTCCTCCGCATACTAGAACTCCGGTAGCGACAGCTTCTTAGAAGAGCCGGTATAAACGCTAAGTAGTGAAATAGCGACTCTGCTGAGCGTGCTGAATAGATTTCGTTTCTCCCCTTCAAGCTCAAATTCCCTTTCAGTTATCGCCTTAATCAGCTTTTGCTTTGCTTCCCGCGTAAGCTCAGTGTTGTCGCCATCTTTCTTAGAAATATTGAAAACTACTTTATCCACGATTGGGCGGAAGGGTTCCATCAAATCATCCGCAAGGCAGAATGGGTTGTAGCGGTTGTGATGATGTAGCCCAAGTGATGGATGGAGTCCCGCGCCGCAGATTGCCCTTGCTACCCCTGCTCTTAAGACCGCATATCCGTAGTTAAGAAGCGAGTTAACGCCTTCCAAATCGGGGTCGCGCCTGAAGCCTTCGCCAAAGAGCGCCTGCCAGTACCTGCGCGACGCCTGGGCTTCAACGTTTCCCGCATCGCCGGAGCGAACCCTTTTCGCAAGCTCATAAAGCCCTCTGTCTTCACCGTAAGTTTCGGAAAGAAGCTTCCCCTGATGATTAACCTTTGCCTTGATAATCTGCTTCCAAAGTTTCTTGTTGGTTGGGAGCGGAACGGACGCCTGCAGAGCAAAGCGCTCTCCCTGAATGTAATTCTGCTCCAGAGGAAGGAGCATCCCAATTGGCATACGCTTCTCGTTGCAGGTGACAAAGGCTCCTCCATGTTTGCAGATGCCCGTCAGGACGGCGTGGGTGTAGCGAACCGCCGGATGCGCCACGATGAGGACCGCAAGCTCCGCAAGCGGAAGCGTGGTCGTCTCTTGGCCGCGCTTAATCACGAGCCTTTCAAGATTGACCGAGAGGCTGGCGCCCTCATCGGAAATATCAATGACCCGTTCAATCATTCTGGTAGTGCACTTCCCCCAGCGGATTGACCGCCACCTTCCGGCAGTGCCAATCGCGCAACGTGCTCATAACCGCCGTCAATTGCACAGAATTGTCCTTTGCCCATTTCAAGATATCGGCCTTTGTGCGCGCATCGTTGATAGGCACAAAGAGGATTCGTGCTCCGCTTCGGTCTTCCCATATGGTGCGAACAATGAAACGGTCTCGCTTACCGTTTTCCTTCTCAAGCTCAATCGTATCCCCGCCGGCGATGGAGAAGAGGAACGTGATGGGAACGCCTCCTCGCTCCAGTCGCGCTTCACAATCGGCTCCTTATTCTTCTTCCGCTGATACGCCTCAAACATAGAAACCACGTGTCCCTCCCACTTCGGGTAGTTGCCATTCTCGTCCGGCTTTCCCACGCCCACGATCTCCATATGGTGGTTGGATGCGGTTTGGACATAGCGCGCTCGATGTCCTTCACCCACCTGGAACACCTCAAGGTGCCTTCGTAGACGCACGTGCTTGATGGTTCGTCCTTGATGGTCGCGCGGCAGGTTGGCCGGGGCCTTAAACGCCTTCTTCGGGTCGGATTCGCCTAGTTCGGCGAGCTTATCCAAGACAATCTTCCTGATCACCGGGTCGATGATGTCGTCCACGTCTTTTTCGGAAATTGCGTTGAGAGGCTTTCGCGTATGGACGAAAGTTTTTCCATTCTCGTCCTTTCTGGGCTTCCCGTAAAAGGTCTCCTCGTGAAGGGCTCCGCGAACCCTGTGGTTAACCGCATGGGAGACTTTGATTTCCTCAACAGCCTTTCGCACGTCCTCCACGAAGTTCTCCCAGGGAGGAGGGACTTTCGCGTAACGCATCCTGCCTTCGTCACGCGCCCTCTGCGCTGACTCGCTCAGGCGTTTCACCCAACCTGGGTCGGCAAGGGCAACAACTACCGCGTCGACCGCGTGGTGGCGGTGGTCTTCGCGCGTCTTAAGGTCTGCGTCACCTAGGACGGAGTTCAAGCCCCAAAGGCGGCGTAGCGTCGCCGTCATCTGACCGGCGGGAACCGCGTGGACTCTGCGCTTTCCGCTAGAGTCAATCCCATCATCGGTTATTCCGCCGTAGAGAAGTCCAAGATACTTCTTAGCCAGCTTGGACGCGTAGCGGGTGTCGTTGAGCTGTCTACCGGTGAAGTCCTGAATGAATTTCTCCGTCTCCTGCTGATCCATCTGGAATCGTCTCAGCTTTTCCTTTCCCGCCCTGCCGGGGAACTTGGAAACGCGCGCAATGATTCCATCCCACTTGTCCGTTCCGTGATATGCTTCGTAGGGTGTTCGGCCCTGCTTTACACGGCGGTTCTCATCAACCTCGCAAAGAGTTTTGTTCATATAGGAATCATCCAGGCTACGGTGGAGAGGGATGATGTGCTCAATGTCAAACTGCGGTTGGTCCCCGAAAAGCTGGGACATTTGAATCTTCCTACCAGTGTAAGGACACGTCCATTCGCATTCATCAGCCAGCAGAACCTTCTCTATGTCCGCGCGCGAAGGATTCTCTATTCCCGCCTCGTTTGTAATCCGTTCTGCTGCTGACTTGCGTTCCTTCTCGCGGAATCTCATTTCTTTCCATTTTGCTTCGCGTTGTTTGGAGGTAAGGCGCACTTCGCGCGCTAGCTCAATGCGAATTTCACTTGGCTTCCCGTGCTTCTTCACGACAGCATTTACGACGGTGCGGATCTCGGAAAGCGACCGGGAGACGATTGGATTTCGGAGCTCCTTCAGTGACGAATCCTCGCACTTCTTGAGCGCGGGCAGAGTCTCCGCAGGAGCAGCAGTCCTTGCCGACCTTTCCGGATAGGCTTCCTTGATGGCGGTTGGAACGTGCTTCCTCTGTCTGAGCAGGGGCAGGAGTTTCCTGAGCGCCCTGCGGGAGTAATCGCAGTAGTCTTCCTCAAGAGATATCTGCGCGAGCTTTTTCGCAGATTCCTCATCCAGCCCCCACTTTTTCACCCCGCGCCTAATGAGCGTTTCGTCCTTAACTATGCTTCTCAAGTCCTCCACAACTTGCTCCTTATCCGCTTCGGATAGGCTATCCCATTTCTCGCCAAAAACTTCGCGCAGTGCCGCGGATGTGCGGTTGCCTAGGATTCTCTTCTCCCCGCCCTCCTCCAAGTTGAACTTCTCGGTTCTCTTGAGCTTGAGGAGCTTCCTCGCCTGGGCAAAGGTCAGCTCTGCGTTATTCTCAAGGTACTCCGCGAGGATGTTCCACTGATCGTCGGTCAGTTTGATGTTCTCGGGTTTGTTCTCAATCTCAAGGTTATTAAGGACACTCAAGTACCGAAATCTCTGGGCATCAAGAAGTGCCCGTGGCGTGCGCCTCTGTCCATTCTCAAGTTGGCATCCGCCAATCTTGTCCTTCTGGCTCTTCAGCGGGCGCTGGTAGAAAATCGCCTTGTGCACGGATTTCCTTAGCTCGTCGGTGAGAAGTTCTGGATAGAATTCCTTCTGCTTTTCCCAAATCCGACTGAATTCGTCTTCATACATTTTCCTAGAGGTGTATCGTCCACGTATACGCTGCTCATGAGGATCGAGCTTTGCAAAATATTCCCCTAGCGAGCGAGCGCAAGCCTCTCTCATATCCTTAGCCAGCTGACTGATGCCTTCCTTAACAACGCCTTCTTCCTTCTCGTCCTTTGGCGCTGACTTACGGTTGGAGAGGAATCCTCGGTGCTGTCCCAGGTGATAGAGAACGCGTCCGAGTTCGTTTGGCTCAAGTCTCTCATCCAGCGCCTTAGCGCGAAGTTTGTATGGGCAGGTGCCAGATTCGACTTCCCCGTTCTGCAGTAACCCCGCTTTCTCCAGTAGGTTTCCGAGCTTTTCCTGCCGCCTGCTTCGACGTTCGATTTGCCTGCGAACGAGCCTAGCCTGCCGCCTTTTCGTGTTTCTTGATTTCCCTTTGCCGTCCTGCTCTAAATCGTCTAGCCCCGCAGCGAAAACGCGCACTCCTTTAGCAACAATTTTGTTAGTGTCCTTGTTGAGAAGAACCCATCCAATGGAGTTAGGACCTATGTCCAAACCAAGAGTAAAATTACTTTCGGGCATCCACCGTTCCTCCTATTGACAAATTACTCGTGTTATTATATAATATAAGGGTAGAAGATGCCAAATCCCAGTAAGAGGCTAGGACTTGTTCCAGCCTCGCTGGGTGAGTTCTTCGGAACGTCCGGCGCCGGTCCAGTACCGGCGCCTTTTTTTGTTGGTGGGAAATCCAGCTGAAGGCGGTGCCGCAAGAGGAGACCGCGGGTGGAGATTGCGTCCCAGCCTTGAAGGCGCTTTTCGGTTTCTTTCAAGTCCTACAACTCCTGACCTCCACACCACGCCTAAGGATCCGCGGGCAAGTTCTCGCCATTCCCCGCCAAAAAAATTTTCCCCCTGAACCTCTTGACAGGCGCATCTTTTCGCGCTAAACTCATTAGTTGCGAGGTATAATATCTCGCGCGAGGTTTCGCGTTTAAGCTATTTGATATGGCAAAAACGCTCATTGCGGAAATCGGGTCTTGCCCTGAGGAGTTCAGCCCCACTAATCACGGGGTTCTCCCTGAAGGCTTTGACCCCAAAGGGTTTTACCCTGAGCCTACCGAAGGGTTTATCCTGAGGGAAGTGGAAGGGTTTATCCTGAGGGTTAGACCCGAAGGGAAGGTGATAGCTTGGTAGGGTGTCGCCCTGAAAGGCTTCAACCTGATGGGATGCGCTCTAGCCATCGTGAAGCTATGCTTCCCCTGAACCTTGAAAGCTGTGATTCGGGTATATGTGCAACTTTTACTAGCCGACGGTTGATCATTAACCTGAGGCTAGTTGGTGGTTGCCCTGCCTTGAGTCGCAGTTAGAGGTTCAGTTTCCGCGGGGCTCTTCAGGCATTCTTCAGTAACACTCCTGAGTTTCTCCAAGGAAGCCTTGATAACCTCCTAATCAGTCAACTCATGGTAGGGTGGTCAAGATACTAAGGGCGTATGGTGGATGCCTTGGCGCCGGAAGCCGATGAAGGACGTGGTCAGCTGCGATAAGCCTCGGGTAGGTGCGACAACCTTTGATCCGGGGATTTCCGAATGGGGTAACCCGGCAGGCTTAATCGCCTGTCACCTTCTGGTGAACCCATAGCCAGAAGGAGGGAAGCCAGCGAACTGAAACATCTCAGTAGCTGGACATAAAAGAAAGAAAAATTAGTAGCCTTTAATGGCCTATGGCTATTTGGCTACTCTCGATTCCCTGAGTAGTGGCGAGCGAAACGGGAACAGCCTAAACCGTGTTAGTGTAAGACTGCAGTCGTTGCTAGCGCGGGGTTTTGGAGCGAACTAGCCCGTCTGCTGAGCGGGCGGCAAGTTACCAATCCGTCATCTAGCAGAAACCGCTGGAAAGCGGTGCCAAAGAGAGTGACAGCCTCGTAAGCGAAAGGTGACGGACTTGCGTTTGTTTCCGGAGTACCACGGGACACGTGCAACCCTGTGGGAAGATGGGAGGTCCAACTCCCAAGGCTAAACACTCTCCGGCGACCGATAGTGAACCAGTACCGCGAGGGAAAGGTGAAAAGTACCCCGGGAGGGGAGTGAAATAGAACCTGAAACCGTGCGCCTACAAGCTGTCGGAGTCCCGCGGAAACGCGGGATGACGGCGTGCCTTTTGTGTAATGAGCCAGCGAGTTGTCGTCGGCAGCTAGGTTAAGGGTTTATTCCCGAAGCCGTAGCGAAAGCGAGTCCGAATAGGGCGTTAAGTTGCCGGTGGCAGACCCGAAACCAGGTGAGCTACCCATGGGCAGGGTGAAGGTCGCTTAACCGCGGCTGGAGGCCCGAACCTTTCAGCGTTGAAAAGCTGTGGGATGACCTGTGGGTAGCGGTGAAAAGCCTACCGAACCTGGAGATATCTGGTTCTCCCCGAAATGTCTATAAGGACAGCCTCGGGTAAATGGAGCGCGGGGGTATGGCTCTGGATGGCCTAGGGGCCCTAACCGGTTACCAAAGTCAACCAAACCGTAAATACCGCGCCACCTTATCCCGGGAGTGAGAACGCGGGGGATAAGCTCCGCGCTCAAAAGGGTAACAGCCCAGACCAGCAGCTAAGGTCCCTAACTTGCGCTGAGTGGGAAAGGAGGTGGAGCCTCCTAGACAACCGGGAGGTTGGCTTAGAAGCAGCCACCCTTAAAAGAAAGCGTAACAGCTCACCGGTCAAGAGACTCTGCGCCGAAAATTCAACGGGGCTAAGCGCAAGACCGAAGCTCTGGATTCGCGATTCTATCGCGTCTGGTAGGGGAGCGTTCTGAGGAAGATACTGGCTTTAGGGTAACCTAAGGTTTTGGTCCTCAGAAGTGCGAATGCTGGCATGAGTAACGATAAGATGGGTGAGAATCCCGTCCGCCGAAAGCCTAAGGTTTCCTGGGGCAGGTTCGTCCTCCCAGGGTTAGTCGGTCCTAAGCCGAGGCCGAAAGGCGTAGGTGATGGCTAGCAGGTTAATATTCCTGCACCACCTTTAGTTCGTTGAAACGGTCGGGGACGCCTCGGGGTAGCCTGGAAGGCTGATGGATGCCTATCCGGGACATAGGGGCGGTGTGTCCGCCCTGAAGGGAACCGGCGACCGAGCGGGTAACCAATCGGGAGCAGGCAATCCCCGGGGACGAGAAAAGCCGACCGTGGAGGGCTAAGGGTGACCGTACCGCAAACCGACACAGGTAGGCGAGGAGAGAATCCTAAGGCGTTCGAGCTAACCACCGCTAAGGAACTAGGCAAACTCGTCCCGTAACTTCGGGAGAAGGGACGCCACGTTAGGGTGTATGGGCTTGCCCGCCTTTAGCGGACTTGCCCCAAAAGCCCGAGGTGGCCGCAGTGAAAAGGCCTGGGCGACTGTTTATCAAAAACACAGGGCTCTGCTAAGGCGAAAGCCAACGTATAGGGCCTGACGCGTGCCCGGTGCCGGAAGGTTAAGGAAGGGCGTTAGTCCCGCTTACGCGGGATGAAGCGTCCGACTGAAGCCCCGGTAAACGGCGGCCGTAACTATAGCACCGCTGTAGTTGTAAAACCTGGCTGTATGCTGGGAAATCCGTTGTATCCTCCGCTACTCGCTCTGTTATAATGGGCAGTGACAATGCGCGGGGTGCGGAATACCAGCAGGAAAGGTCCCGCTTGTAACCCGAAGAAGACCCCTCTGCACATCGGTCATTATCTGGCCGGTTTCGCGGACGGAGAAGGAAGCTTCAACGTTTCATTCCGACGCAGGCTTGAATATAGTTGCGGTTGGAAGGTGTCCCTGTGCTTTAATATTTCACAGAGAGAGAAAAGGGTTCTTACTCTCTTTAAGAAACATCTGGCTTGTGGGACGTTGAGACGGCGAAGCGACGGAGTCTGGTACCACGACGTGAATAGCCTGAGCGCGATTTTGGACAGTGTTATTCCGTTTTTTGAGAGATTTCTTTTTCTATCTGCTAAGAAGAAACGCGACTTCTCTCGATACAAACGGATTGCCTTAATCGTGGCTGCGGGGGAGCATTTCACTGAGGCTGGTATCAGGCGAATTCTCCGACTAAGGCGAAATATGAATGATGGTGGAAAACGCCGATACTCAGAGCAGGACATTCTTCGGATTTATGGGAAATCCTCAGAGACTATACGCCAGGCGGTTCGCGAAGGCGACCGATGATATAGTCCGACCTCACTGGCGACAGTGAGAGCGAGGCAGAAATGACCTCGCCCTGCCAATCTCAGAATTGGTGGAGTAACAACGTGAACGGTCCTAAGGTAGCGAAATTCCTTGTCGGGTAAGTTCCGACCCGCACGAATCGCGTAACGATCCGGGCGCTGTCTCGGCGGTGGGCTCGGTGAAGTTGCAACTCCGGTGAAGATGCCGGATGCCCGCAGTAGGACGAAAAGACCCCGTGGAGCTTTACTGCAGCTTGGTCTTGGTCTTTGGCTTCGCTTGTGCAGGATAGGTGGGAGGCTTTGAAACTGCGCCGCTAGGCGCGGTGGAGCCAACGTTGAGATACCACCCTTGCGTTGTCGGGGATCTAACCCTGACCCTTGAATCAGGGCAGGGGACAGGGCCTGGTGGGCAGTTTGACTGGGGCGGTCGCCTCCTAAAAGGTAACGGAGGCTCGCAAAGGTTCCCTCAGCGCGTACGGAAATCGCGCATTGAGTGTAAAGGCATAAGGGAGCTTGACTGTGAGAGTGACACCTCGAGCAGGTGCGAAAGCAGGCCTTAGCGATCCGACGGTCCCGTTTGGTAGGGCCGGAGCTCAAAGGATAAAAGTTACCCCGGGGATAACAGGCTGGTGAGGCCCAAGAGTCCACATCGACGGCCTCGCTCGGCACCTCGATGTCGGCTCGTCGCATCCTGGGGCTGGAGAAGGTCCCAAGGGTCGGGCTGTTCGCCCGTTAAAGCGGTACGCGAGCTGGGTTCAGAACGTCGTGAGACAGTTCGGTCTCTATCCACTGTGGGCGTAGGGAAATTGAGGGACTCTGCCCTTAGTACGAGAGGACCAGGGTGGATGAGCCTCTGGTGTACCTGTTGGCGTGCCAACGCCATCGCAGGGTAGCCATGCTCAGTGGGATAAGTGCTGAAAGCATCTAAGTACGAAGCCCTTCCCAAGATAAGTTTCCCCATCCCGTCAAGGGAGTAAGGCCGGAGGAAGACTACCTCTTAATAGGCGGCAGGTGTAAGTCCGGTAACGGATTGAGCTGAGCCGTACTAATAGGCCGAGGTCTTGACCACCCTACTATTTGATACCCTCAACATTGGAGGACGGACGTCCCGTCCGTCATTTTTTCACGCAAACACTAACCAGCTTAAACTGGCGATTTAGCACAGCTACGTTTAGCCGAGGCTTACCAGCAGAAGGATGGCTTGCGCGCCGCAGGAGCGTCTTGAAGTCTCTCCCGTTTAGCCGTTAGCACCAGAAGTTTATTCTTTCCCTGAGACTATCGGCAGTGGCTTGATTTGAGTGCAAGAAGTTACTATGGTGCTATCTGGCACAACCACCTTATCGACCCTTAAATCGAAAATAATGTTGCCTCCAATTGCGAAGCGGTCGTTCCCAATGTTCACAACATTTCCGAATACTCGTTGAGGTAACTCGTGGATAGCGGTCCATCTGTGGCTCTCCAGGTCTAAGACGCCGAGCTTGTCGTCAAGTCCAACTAGGCAAACGGCCAGATTCCCTTTCTCGTTCAAGTCAAAAGCACCGGTTGGTGGGAAATCTCCGAGGGGATAGAGGAACCTAGCGTCAGGAAGCTCGATTGAAAACGACTCAAGTCGCAAGGAAGGTTCAATGGTTATGACCCCGAAATCCGAGTTGCGCCTCCCTTGTGACCCGTGGGACTCGAGCCTGTGAGAGGACGCAAATGCTTCCGCGGGGCCGAGAGGTAGCGTGACAAATACGTTAGAATTCGCAGAGAATCGTAACTGGGAGATGAGCCTAGATGCGGACAGTACATTCGTCAGTCTGAACTGGGCTAAATCAAGCAACGCGAACGTTTG
>FWPU01002028.1_pt1 | contig 10130 bp, 7 predicted proteins | sample 2228361 | NCBI WGS metagenome assembly FWPU01 (sample SAMEA103939777, study PRJEB20133) | metagenome | reverse complement strand
AATCCGAGAACATAACATAACTTTACCTATTGAAATGAAGTCCATCAGTCGGACTAATGTCGCAACAATTGCTACAACTAATCTTAGAAGACTTTTTTTGCAAGCAACTCTCACTATGTATAAGTACATGATAGCATTTCAGCAGTAGTTCATAAGATTCTTTTCATGTATTCGTTCTTCTACAACTCAGGAGAGTCATCACAGACCATCTGCAAAAAATGTATACAGACACGCATTGTGTGTCGTACTAGGCTATTTAAACGTAGTATTATTTTATAGCAAGACTTAACCCCACACACAAGAAGTGTCTATGTGATTCAGTGAGGATATAGTATGAGGCTCCCAACGATTGGTGTCATCGGTTCACACAGTGCAGAGGAGGTCGCAATTGCTGCAAAGTCAAACGGTCTTAAGACGGTAGTTGTATGTGAACGTGGACGTGATCGACTCTACACTCACTATAACGCACATCTGTTTGACAACATAATACTTGTAGATAGATTCAAGGATATGATAGACACAGCCGTTCAGAAGAAATTACAAGAACTCGACACGTTATGGATCCCCAACCGCTCTTTCACAAGTTATCTGAGTTACGACGTCATAGAGAACGAGTTTGAGGTGCCAATATATGGTAATCGCAGATTGCTCAGAATAGAAGAACGAGGTACCCCCCGTGATCAATATTGGCTCCTTGAACAGGCCAAAGTGCGAACCCCAATGCGATTCACAAGAGATAGTATAGACCGGCTAGTCATAGTCAAGGTTCAACAGAAAAACAGACCACTGGAACGGGCCTTCTTCTATGCCAAAGACCTCGAGGACTTTGAGAGGCAGGCGAATAGCCTCATTGAGAGAGATGTGATCTCAGAGGAAGGTCTCCGTCATGCCACCATTGAAGAATTCATCATAGCACCCCGCTTTAATGCCAACTTTCAGGCGTACGGAATGAGCGACAGATGGGGTGATTTAGACCTTGTGGGCTTTGATGACAGGATACAGACAGGACTAAGCGGTCTACTCAACCTACCTGCACAAGAACAGCTAAAGATACCAGTGCATGTGATGAACGAAGAAGTGGGACATCAGGGAGTTACTATGAGAGAGAGCAAGAAACCACTTGTCTATGAGGCGGCTGAAAAGTTTGTGGAGGCTGTCAAGAGACACTTTCCACCAAAGATGATTGGCCTGTTCGCGCTACAGGGTGCACTCACAGAGCAGAACGAGTTTGTAGTATTTGATGTGAGTCCACGAGTACCTGGTGCACCCTGTGTTGGACCCACTAGTCCAGAGATACGACGACTCTCGCTGAAGTTTAAGAGAGATATATATTCGCCTCTGGACCTGTGTATGGTCGATATAGAGACTGCAGTGCAAGAGAATCGACTCGGTGAGATATCTACATAGATTCATAAACACCTAAATTTTCACCACGACATAAGCATGAAAACTGAAAGGCGGGTAAAAATAAAATGAGTCTTGTATATGAGGGAAAGGTCAAACGAATACTGACAGATACTGAATCGTCGGACAGAATAATAATAGATTTCACTGACAAGATAACCGCAGGAGATGGTGTTAAACGAGAGACCCTGGTTGGTAAAGGAGAAGCGACTTGCGAGATCTCCGAGTTCCTATTCAATTACCTCAGTTCAAAGGGAATAGAGACTCATCTCATTAGACGGCTGGATGCGCAGCGACTCCTCTGTCACAGAGTGACTATACTTCCCGTCGAGGCAGTGTGTCGTAACGTTGCAGCAGGTTCATTCTGTCGCAGATATGGTCTTGAGAAGGGCAAGGCACTGAACCCGCCACTTGTAGAGTTCTTTCTAAAGGATGATAGACTGCATGACCCATTGATAGTTCCTCATGCGGTGACTGCATTGGGACTGACATCAGAAGAGGAGATGGATTTCATGAGAAAGACCACACTGGCAGTCAATTACTATCTCTCAGAACTGATGCGACAGGTTGGTCTGGAGTTGGTAGACTTTAAACTTGAGTTTGGTAGAACTAAGGATGGCAGAATACTTCTCGCGGATGAGATCTCAGGTGACACAATGCGTATCTGGGACAAGGAGTCTGGTTCATTGGATAAAGATCTGTTTCGAGAGGACAAAGGGGATGTGGTCAGTGCATATAGAGATCTCATGTCACGGCTCAGAAGAACAGACCCATCATCAGTCAGGGTGCAGGATGAACAGATTCAGGTCATTGTGATGCCAAAGGATGGTATCAAGAACCCGACCGGAGAAGTGGCAAAAAAGGCACTCAATCGGCTTGGCTTTGATGAGGTGGTTGATGTGAGAGCAGGAAAGATCTATGACATTCGAGTGTCTAGAACTATTAGTTCTGAAACAATCGGTCGAGTGCAGCAGATGTGTGCAAAGCTGCTTGCAAACCCAATAGCCGAGAAGACAAGAGTGAGGATTGAGTAGATGCCAATTGCGGTCCTCAGATTTCCGGGCACAAATAATGAGCAGGACGTGATGCGAGTACTCAAGACTATAGAGGGAGCCAATCCGTATCTAGTTCCCAGTTGGAGAGGTGCATCGGCTCTGAGTGATGCAACAGGTGTAGTGATCCCAGGTGGTTTCTCCTATGGTGACTATATTCGAGCAGGAGCAGTGGCATCTTGTGGAGAGATACTAGAGGGCGTCAGGAGACTGGCTGATGAGGGAAGACCAGTCATAGGAATCTGTAACGGATTTCAGATTCTAACAGAGGCTGGACTTCTACCTGGTGCATTATTGCCCAACGACTCAGCACGTTTCATCTGCGGCTGGATCCATCTGAGTGTGTCTGAGAGAACGACACAATTCACCAAGGGGATGGAGAAGAGAGTCATAAGACTACCAATTGCACATGCGGAGGGAAACTACTACTGTACGGCAGAGGATCTGAAATTACTCAGAAGAGAAAATTGCATTGTCTTCAGATATTGTGACGGGAGAGGCGCAATCACACCCCAGTCGAACCCCAATGGTTCGATCGACAATATAGCAGGCGTGATAAACAACAGGGGGAATGTCTTGGGAATGATGCCTCATCCCGAACGTGCGTCCCGACCCATACTTGGTTCAGTAGATGGACTGCCAATACTGGAGAACTTTGTGGAGGCGACACTATGATCACAAAAGAGGAGATGGCTCATGCAACACGGGTGCTAGGGCGTCCACCTAATGATGTAGAACTGGCAATGCTTGACGTATTGTGGTCTGAGCATTGTTCATACAAGAGCAGTAAGCGTTGGTTCCATCTGTTCAACACACGTGGCGAACGAGTGGTACTTGGACCCGGAGAGGGTGCGGGACTCGTAGATATTGGTGATGGACTCTTGCTCGGTGTGCATCACGAGAGCCATAATCATCCCAGTCAAGTGGACCCATATAATGGTGCAGCAACAGGTGTTGGGGGTATCATCAGAGATGTGATCTCTCAGGGCTGTAAGGCAATCGGCCTCATGAACTGCCTGCGGTTTGGTCATCCCAGTCAGCCGCACAATGCATACCTACTTGAGAGAGTCGTGCGAGGCATATCGGACTATGGAAACAGTGTTGGAATACCAGTTGTGGGTGGCGAGATCGAGTTTGACTCGTCATATGACTACAACTGTCTTGTGAATGTGATATGTGTTGGTATCATCAGACCAGACAAGATAGTGAGAAGTAGTGCAAAGACACCCGGCCATCTACTTGTCTTATTTGGTTCTACAACCGGACGGGACGGTATAGCAGGAGTAAGCTTTGCATCAGAGACCTTCAGTGACGAAGAAGAGGAGAACCGCGGTGCAGTCCAGATAGGAGATCCTCTGTCAAAGAAGGTGGTAATTGATGTATTGGAACAGATTGTGGACGAGAACCTCATAGAGGGTATGCAGGACCTTGGTGGAGGAGGACTCGCCTCTGCTGCGGGTGAACTGGCATTTAGAGGGGGTACTGGTTGTGTCATTGAGGTGGACAAGGTTCCACTGCGAGAGTCTGGAATGACCGCACGTGAGATCATAGTCTCCGAGTCGCAGGAGAGAATGATGTTGGTTATTCGACCAGAAAAAGTGGAACGAGTACTTCAGATACTTGAGGAGAATGATACCCCACATGCGGTTGTAGGTAGAGTCACAGATGACAGACACTACACGGTACTTGAGAACGGACAGACGAGAGCACGACTTCCCATAGACCTTCTGGTAGATGGTTTTCCAGTTCCAGAGAGGCATACCAACGAACTTCCACCACAGCGCGACTCATTAGACTGGTATGTTGAACCTAAAGACTATGCGAAGGTCATCATAGACCTGATAGGTTCACTCAACATCTGTGACAAGTCATGGGTCTATAGTCAGTACGATCAACATGTTCAGTCGAATACAGTAATCGATATCGGTGAGAACGCAGGCGTGCTGGAGGTCGTACCAGGCAAACTAGTGGCCTTTACAAGCCATTGCAACTCGTTCTGGTGTCTTCTTGACCCCCAGACAGGTGCTGCCAACTCGTGTGCACTCTCACTGAGAAATCTCGTGGCGATGGGTGCAGCTCCACTCTATATAGCAGACTGCCTGAACTTTGGAAATCCAGAGCGACCAGAGTCTTATACTCAACTTGTAGAGGCAATAAGAGGGATAGCAAGGTTCTCTCACGATATTCCCGTACCAGTCATTGGAGGAAATAGTTCGTTGTACAACGAGTCAGATGTGGCTGGCAAGACTTGTCGAATCAATCCTACGCCTCAGATCATGATGGCGGGTCTATTCTCATCAGAGGTCCTGCCAGTTCGAAGGCGCCTACGTTCAGAGGGGGCATCAATATACCTTGTTGGCGAGACTCTAGCTGAGTTAAACGGTACCGAGTTTCAGAGAATAACGCTTGGTAGGGTGACGGGCCGTCCACCTGCCTACAGGCCAGATGCTGAGAGAGCAGCAATGAATGCGATGTTAGAGGCGCATAGAGCATTGCTTATCAGTGCGTGTAACAATATAGGACGTGGAGGCCTTGCAGTCGCGCTGATGAAGATGCTGTTGAGGAGCAGTCTTGGATTCAAGCTCAGACTGAGTTTCGATGGACTGACCACAGGACATGCTCTCTTCTCTGAATCATCCGCCCGCTATGTAGTTGAAGTGACACCTGGCAAAGAGAGAGAGTTTAAGACAAGTATACGAGATAAAGGTGTTCCCTTGACTCTGTTGGGACGCACAGTAGCAGAACACATTGCAGACTTTGGTGACTTTATAGTACCAATAGAGCAGGCCACGACCGCCTTCAATAACGGTCTCAGACAGTACATGGAGTGATAATACGCATGGCAAGTGTGCTAATAATAGCAGGTAGTAAGACAGACGAGTCGGTGGTTGCAAAGGCCACCAGTGTTTTTGATGACATGGGTGTGACATACCAGATAGAATATGCATCAGCACATAGAGAACCAGACAAGGTACGGTCTATTGTCGAGACCACTGATGCACGCGTCATAATCGCAATAGCGGGACTCTCCGCAGCACTACCAGGTTTTGTTGCGGCACACACTAACAAACCAGTGATAGGAGTGCCAGTCGCGGCGGCCCTTGGCGGACTTGATGCTCTTTTGTCAATTGCACAGATGCCAAGAGGAGTTCCTGTAGCAACCGTAGGAATTGACAACGGTTACAATGCTGCCCATCTTGCAGCACGTATACTTGGTATTGAAACCGGACGAAAACAACCATCACAAGCAGCACAGCCCCAGATGGCATCTGCTGTGCCTACCACATACACGGAGGCCGGGGTGGATCATGATCTGGTGGCACGAGGCCTAGCAGCAATGGCAAGACACGTCAGAGAGTCATTCAAAGTCTCAGGGTTGGAGGTACTTCAAGACTTTGGACACTATGCTAATACTGTTAGAATAAATGACGAGTACTCTATCGCACTGCATACGGATGGTGTGGGAAGTAAGGTCCTGATTGCACAGGCTGCATCCAGATACGATACCATTGGTATTGACTGTGTTGCTATGAATGTCAATGACGTGATATGTGTTGGTGCAACACCAATTGGTTTTGTAGACTACCTGGCTGTTCAGAAACCACTTCCCGAGGCGGTCATGGACCAGATTGGCAGAGGCCTTTTGCAGGGATGCAAAGAGGCAGAGGTGCCAATCTTGGGTGGAGAGACTGCAGTACTGCCAGAGATGATTCGAGGAGTAGGGGAGATAGGATTTGACTTGGCAGGGACTGCAATGGGTCTTGTACGTACGTCTGAACTGATCGATGGGCGGAATGTCAGCCCGGGTGATGTCATAATTGGTATTGCGTCAAACGGACTGCATTCCAACGGTTATACATTAGCCAGAAAGGTACTCCTTGCACATCACAAACTCACTGATGATGTGCCAGGGGGCGGGATGTTGGTGGACGAACTATTGAAACCCGCTCGGATATACGTCAAACACTTCAAGGCCCTGATAAACGCCGGGGTTGATGTTCACGGAATTGCACACATAACAGGACAGGGCTTCAGAAAGATACTCAGACTAGGCACTGCACGATACCATATCACAAATCTGCCGGATGCACCACCCATCTTCGACATGATCCTGCATGAGGGAAAGGTGAGCTGGCCAGAGATGTTCAGAACATTCAACATGGGAATTGGACTAGTAGTGATAGTACCTGCAAAACAGAAACGGCTTGCAATTGATTCCATTAGCAAGTTCGATGATGCCTATGAACTTGGTAAAGTAGAGGAGGCAGATACTCCATCTGTTGTGATTGGACCCTTTGGAGTTGTGATTCAGTGACCCGCGTTCTACTCATCGGAAACGGTGCAAGAGAACATGCCATCGGACTAGCGCTCTATAGAAATGGAGTCGAGTTGTTTGCGTACATGGACAAAAGCAACCCAGGCATTGCAAGACTGTGCAAGAGTGTCACTCTGGGTACACTCACAGATCTCAAGTCATTCAGCCTGCCACCCGGTATCGACTATGCAGTAGTAGGACCAGAGGCACCACTTGCAGCAGGTCTTGTAGACTATCTTCAAAGACAGGATATACCATGTGTGGGACCAACACAGATGTCAGCAAGAATCGAGAGCAGCAAGTCTTTTGCAAGACAACTGATAGAGCGAGCAGAACCCTCTGCAAACCCCCAATACTATATAGTTCACAACCATACTGAGATGAACAAGGCGATCGACGAACTCGGTGTCAAAAATGTCGTTATCAAGCCGGATGGACTGACTGGAGGGAAAGGGGTCAGACTGGGGGGAGAACATCTGAACTCACGCAAGGAGTTAGTGGAGTATGCAGACAGTCTATTACGTAAAGATGGATTAGTAGTCATAGAGGAGCGGCTGACTGGTATCGAGTTCACGGTGCAGGCATTTGTCAGTGGAACTAGACTCACAACGATGCCGCTCGTACGAGACTATAAACGTGCATACGACAATGACACTGGACCCAACACAGGCTCGATGGGCTCATACTCTAGAGAGGACCACATGTTATCTTACGTCTCAAGAGAAGATCTTGAGAGAGCCGTCACAATAATGAGAAGAACGGTTCAGCAACTCAGAGAAGAGACTCAGACGGACTATAGAGGAGTGCTCTACGGTCAATTCATGCAGACTAAGAGTGGCATCAAGGTCATAGAATACAATACAAGATTCGGAGATCCCGAGGCCATCAATGTGTTATCAATCATGCAGACATCATTAGACAGTGTATGTCAATCCATAATAGACAACAGCCTAAAGACAGCCGAGTTTGACAGACTTGCGACTGTCTGTGTATACCTTCTACCTGAGGGATATCCGGGTGATAATATTGCCATAGACACACCCATCGTCATTGGTGGAGATATAGATGCGGAGGTCTTCATGGCATCAGTATATGATGCTGGTGGAGAGATTCGGACCACATCCAGCAGAGCTCTTGCACTACTTGCACGTGGAGAAAATGTTCCAGAGGCGAGAGAAAGAGTCTATAGAGAAGTGAAAAAGATCTCGGGACGGCTGAGATACAGGACAGACATTGCAAGTATCCTCTGAGGTAGTCTCAGGCCAGGGAACATGTTGTGAGACAGGATACGATTTAAGTACATTCAACAGTCCGTATACGATGGGAGACATCTTGCCGCATCATGAGCGTGTATTTGTCATTGATTATGGTGGTCAATATGCCCACCTGATATCTAGAAGATGCAGGGAACTGGGTGTCTATTCGGAGATTATGCCACAGGAGACCAATATCTCGTCTATAGATCTTGAGGGTGTCAAGGGTATCATACTCTCAGGAGGCCCTAGGACGGTCTCCGAGAGAGATCTCAGTCCACAGTTTCAGAGAGGTCTACAGACTCTTCGAGATAGGGGAATACATCTTCTTGGTATATGCTTTGGACATCAACTGTTGGCCGTGGCACTGGGTGCAAGGCTGGCACCGGGAGGCAACAGAGAATATGGTCCAACTAAGATCAAGATTGTCGACTCAAGTTCAATACTGAGTGGACTTGAAGATGGACAGTATGTATGGATGAGTCATTCTGACGAGGTACGAGAACTGCCCAATGGTCTTCGTGCGTTGGCAATATCTGGCGATGACCGAGTGGCATCATTAACCTCATCAGATGGCATGGTCTACGGAGTCCAGTTTCATCCAGAGGTGGCTCACACACCCAACGGACTCACGGTCCTCAGGTATTTTCTCAGGGACATCTGTGGCTATACTCAAGACTGGAGTCCTGAAGACCAGATTGAAGACATCATGGTACGAATCAAAAGAGAGGTGGGTCAAGGACGAGTGCTAATGGCGACTAGTGGGGGTGTTGACTCAACAGTAGCAGCAGTCCTTATCGAGCGGGCCATTGGAGACCGACTCTGCTGCGTGTTTGTTGACAATGGTCTATTACGTGAAGGGGAACGGCAGGAGGTCGAGGCTGCATACAGAGAGATTGGTCTCAAGAACTTTGTAGTAGTTGATGCCACAGATGAGTTTCTCAAGGCATTAGAGAACATTGAGGATCCTGAGGAGAAGAGGCGAGCAATTGCAGACACGTTCATTCGTGTGTTTGAGAGGACAGCTCGGGATCTGCAAAACAGATTTGGAGAGTTCGCGTTTCTTGGACAGGGTACAATCTATCCTGACAGAGTAGAGAGTGCAGCAACGGGTAAGGCAACGGCAGTCATCAAGAGCCATCACAATGTCAGACTACCAGAGTGGATGCAACTGAAGACTGTTGAACCTTTGAGAGACCTCTACAAAGACGAGGTGCGAAGAATTGGGCGTAGACTCGGTCTGCCGGAGAGATTCATCACAAGACAACCATTTCCAGGGCCATCGCTGGCGATCAGAATGGGGGGTCCTGTGACAAGACAACAGTTATCGATACTCAGACATGCTGACTCAATTCTACAACAGGAGTTGATGAAGAGTCCAATCTATCCGTCAATCTGGCAATCATTCTGTGTACTACTCCCCATTCGTAGCGTGGGTGTAATGGGTGATGAGAGGACTTACGAACAGGCAATCGTCATAAGAATGGTGGAGAGTGTTGATGCAATGACCGCATCAGTATGCAGACCCGATTGGGAACTGCTCATCAGAATAGCCTCGCGGATTGTGAATGAGGTGAGGGGTATCAATCGTGTCACATATGACCTTACAAACAAGCCACCAGCTACCATAGAGTGGTACTGAATACTATTATAAACAAAGGGGCATTTAGAAAGGAATAAACATCTGCATGATAATTTAGAAGACATTATGCGAGGCAAAATTGTATATCCTTACTCGGAGAACCTGCTAAAATACAAGTTTAGCGATACTCATCCTCTGCGACCAGAACGTCTCAGACTCACCTATGAGTTATCGAAGATGTTGGGACTCATAGACAAGATGGATCTGATAAACCCCACCTTCGCAACCAGAGAAGAACTTGAGATGTTTCATACACCTGACTATGTTGATGCAGTCATCCAATGTGCTCACAGTAACAACGTCAATGCAAGATACGGTCTGGGAATAGCAGACAATCCTATCTTTCCTGAGATCTATGATGCTGCACGGTGTTACGTTGGTGCCACCCTTGATGCCGCACGTGCAATTATCAAGGGCGCATCAAATGCCTTTGTGATATCAGGTGGACTGCACCACAGTCAGCG
>FWPU01013638.1_pt1 | contig 10131 bp, 9 predicted proteins | sample 2228361 | NCBI WGS metagenome assembly FWPU01 (sample SAMEA103939777, study PRJEB20133) | metagenome | reverse complement strand
ACTACCTGGAACCGCAGCCGGAGGATACCCTGCTGGACGTCTACTGTGGCGTGGGGTTATTCGGTCTGGCCCTGAGCGATCAGGTCCGCCACCTGATCGGTATTGAAGAGAATCCCCTCGCCTGTGAGGACTTCGCGTGGAACGCCCGTGACTGCGCCCCCGAGCGCGTGGAGTTGCACGAAGGGCCGGTAGCGGAAGTGTTGGCCGCGCTGTCTGCCCAGGACGACAGGCCAGAAGGTCAGCATATTGACCTGGCGGTGGTGGACCCACCTCGGTCGGGAGTGGGGAAGGAAGCCTTGCAGGAACTCGCCCGGCTGGGGCCGCGCCGGATCGCCTACGTTTCGTGCAATCCGGCGACGCTGGCCCGCGACGTCGAGTATCTCCAGGCGGGCGGGTACCGTTTGGTTGAGATGCAACCAGTGGATCTGTTCCCGCAAACCTACCACGTTGAATCGGTCAGCCTGTGGCTGCGCGACTTAAAGTAGGGGCGATTTTTCAGGACGGCTTTCCATCCTCGTCCCTTGTTCCTTATTGCTTCTTACAATGAAACATTTGCTCGCCGATCCTTACTATGCTATAATAGACCCACTTAGTTGGGCTGGGACATGCGCTCCGGTATTCCAGCGGTGTTCCGGCCTCACCTGACGGTTACACCATGATGAGATGAAAGGAGAAGCAACGTGAGTCTTTCCAAAGCGGAGAAGGAATCCATCATCCGGGAATACCATGTCCATGAAGTGGATACGGGTTCGCCTGAAGTCCAGGTGGCCCTCCTGACCGAGCGTATCAATCACCTGCTGGAACATTTGAAGGTACACAAGCACGACGAACACTCTCGCCGGGGGTTACTGAAAATGGTAGGGCAACGTCGCCGACACCTGGCTTACCTGGCAAAGAAGGACAACCGGCGCTATCGGGAATTGATCGAACGCCTTGGACTGCGCAAGTAAAGCTTCATCACTTACCCGAACAAGCCGGAATCCCGCGAGGCCAAGACTGGCGAGAAACTTTTGCTCTGTGTACACGAATTGGGGTTAATTAATGACATTACAGGGGCGAGTAGATGCGGCAGTCGGTTTACCCATCTACTCGCTTTGTATTGGTGAGCATCTAAACGTTCAGCTATATCAAGCGGTCGGTTCACCTGGCTTCGCCCAAAAGCATGGGCGGCTTCAGATAGCCTGCCATTCATCTTTTTGAGACTGGCCTGATCAGCAGCCTGCTGAAGCCTGGTCCGTCAAGAGGTCCAGGAATTGGTGAGTGAAGCCAATCACGCCGTTACCATCCGCAAAATTGGGGGGATGCTTGGCGTCAGTCACCAGTCCCTGACCTCTGACCGTACCAGCCGCCCGTGGCTGCTTACCAGTTACGGGCGTTTGCTTCGCCGAGCTGTTGGTACAGAGCCAGCGGAAAGGGAAAACAACTATGAACGAACCACGACGATTTACCGCGCGCATAGGAGACCATGACGTTATCATCGAGACCGGGCTGTTGGCACCCCAGGCGGGCGGCGCGGTCACCGTCCAGTCCGGCGAAGCGGTCCTGCTGTGTACCGCCACCGGCACGAAGACACCACGAGAAGGATTCGACTTCTTTCCACTGAGCGTTGACTTCGAGGAACGCCTCTACGCGGCCGGCCGTATCCCAGGCTCTTTCTTCCGACGGGAAGGACGCCCCAGCGACGAGGCTATTTTGCTCTGTCGGCTGGTAGATCGGCCGCTGCGCCCGCTATTCCCTAAGGGATTCCGCAACGACGTACAGATCATCTTGACGGCACTGGCAGCCGACCGGGAATCCTATCTGGACATTCTGGGCATCATCGGCGCCTCGGCTGCCCTGATGATCTCCGATATCCCATTTCTCGGTCCGGTCGGCGCCGTACGAGTGGGCCTCATAGATGGACAATTCGTCGTGAACCCTACTATGCAAGAGATGGAAAAAAGCACTCTTGATCTGCGAGTGGCCGGTACAGAAGATGCCATCTTGATGGTAGAGGCGGGTGCTCACGAGATCCCGGAAGATGTGATGTTGGAAGCGATGCGCCTGGGGCATGCTGCCATGCAAGACGTCATTCGGGTCCAGAGGGAAATGGCTGCTGCGGTTGGCAAACCCAAGATGACGTTCACACCCTTCGAGCCGTCACCGGAAGAGGAGGTCCTCGTCCGCGAGCGCGTCCAGGAGCGTGTCAACGAGATTTTGCAACAAGGCCTGGCTAAAGGTGAACGCTCTGAGGCTCTGGATGAGCTGCGGGACGAGCTTACCGAAGAATTGGACGAGACCTTCGTCCCGGCTGAAGTGACCGCAGCATTTGATAAAGTAATCAAAGCTGAAATGCGGCGACGTATCCTGGAAGAAGGGGTACGTCCCGACGGACGTACCCCCAGGGCGATCCGTCCCATCTTCTGCCGCGTAGGGTTGTTGCCGCGTGTGCACGGCAGTGGCCTCTTTTGCCGCGGCGAGACCCAGGTGTTAACCATCGCGACCCTGGGCACGCCAAGTGAGGCCCAAACGCTAGACACCCTCAGTCCAGAAGAGACCAAACGGTTCATCCATCACTACAACTTTCCACCCTACTCTACCGGTGAGGTGTGGCCGCTGCGAGGCCCCAAACGGCGTGAGATCGGGCACGGCGCTCTGGCCGAACGCGCCCTTCAGCCCATGATCCCACCTGAAGATGCATTCCCGTATACTATTCGCTTAGTGTCAGAAGTGCTCTCCTCCAATGGCTCCACTTCTATGGCCTCTGTGTGCGGCAGCACCCTTGCCTTGATGGACGCAGGTGTGCCTATCGAAGCCCCCGTAGCGGGTGTGGCAATGGGATTAGTCACAGACGAATCCGGCCGCTACGCCATCTTGACGGATATCCAGGGCATGGAAGATGCGCTGGGGGACATGGACTTCAAGGTCGCAGGGACAGCTCACGGCATCACCGCCTTACAGATGGACATTAAGATCAAAGGGCTATCTTATCAGATTTTAGAGGAAGCGCTGGCGCAAGCCAGGGAAGGGCGCCTCTTTATCCTGGATCAGATGCTAAAGGTGATCCCCGAGCCGCGCAAGGAGTTATCCAAATACGCGCCGCGCATCGTGAGCATCAAGATTGACCCCGAGAAGATCGGCAAGGTCATCGGCCCGGGTGGCAAGGTCATCCGCAAGATCCAGGACGAGTATGACGTCAAAGTGGACATCGAGGAAGATGGAACGGTCTACATCGCCGCCACCGATCAACTCGCCAGCGAAGCGGCCGTGCGAGAGATCGAGTCACTGACCGAGGAGGTGGAAATCGGCAAGATCTACACCGGCCGTGTGGTCCGCACCGAGCCTTATGGTGCTTTTGTGGAGATCCTGCCCGGAGTGGATGGCATGGTCCACATCTCCCAACTTGCTGACTACCGGGCCCCTTCCGTAGAGGATGTGGTCAAGGTGGGCGACGAGATCATGGTGATGGTCGTGGACATTGCCTCCGCCGGCAATATCCGGCTATCGCGCCAAGCCGTCCTGGAAGGCTGGACGGCCGAGGAAGCGCGCGAGCACGATCGGGGTATCCCACGCGGCGGGCGCCCCAGTGGCGGGCGGCCGGGCAGCAGCGGACGATTGGGCGGCGACGGAGACCGCGGCGGCCGGCTCCGCCGTTAACTACTTCTCGATTGCGGGTCTTTGGGGGTTACTGTGGACAATACGCAAACTACGCAGAAAACATCGCCCCTACCGGACACTCCATCCCCCCGACCGGGGCTGGAAAATCGTATTCTGACGATGTTGCGCGAGGTGGCAGAGACGGTCATCCCCGCCCTCGTGATCGCGCTGGTCATTCAGCTCTTCCTGGCGCAGGCCACGCGCGTCTACGGCCAGAGCATGGAGCCTAATCTGCACACAGACCAGCGGCTGGTGGTCGAGAAAGTCTCCTACCGCTTGCACGCGCCCCGACGCGGCGACGTTGTCGTGTTGCATCTGCCCGATCGTGGCAGCGAGTTGTTGATTAAGCGGGTGATCGGCTTGCCCGGCGAGACGGTGGAGATACGCAACGGAACTGTCTACATCAATGGCGAACCTCTCGATGAGCCATACGTTACTCATCGCTCCTCTGAGACGCTGGCACCGCGTACGGTTCCCCCTCTCCACGTGTTCGTGTTGGGAGATAACCGCTCGGCGTCGAACGATTCACGCGTATTTGGCCCGGTGCACCGAAATAACATTGTAGGCCGGGCATGGCTTTCTTACTGGCCCCCCTCGCTGATCGGTTGGGTGGAGTAGCCCATCAAGCGCACCTTCCAGGCTCCCGGACAGTAACCCCCCAGGTTTTTACCATGCACTGGTAAGGTCATGTCACCACGTTGGAGTCCACTGACCAAGCAGATCATCTTCGTCAGCGGTTTGATAGGGCTGATTTGGTTGGTGGCGCGGTTCACTCAGATCATCGGCCCACTGGTGGCGGCTGTCGTCCTTGCCTATTTCCTGAACATCCCTGTTCGCTGGTTGGTGCAACGCACGGGATGGCCACGCACCGCCGTGATCGCAGCCGTCTATATCATCTTCCTGATATTGCTCATCCTGGCGCCCGCCCTGCTGACTCAGCGGGTGCTCTCCCTGGTACGCGCCCTGGCTAATATGCTGGCTAACCTGGCACAAGAGCTGGGGCAGCGATCTCTTCAACCCGTTCAGATCACTCCCACGATCCAGATCCAGTTCTCGGCCCTGTATGATCAGATCACCGTTGCCTTGCAGACGCTGCTCTCCCCCTTTGCTACCAGTGCGTTGAACCTGGCGTTCGGTGTCGCCTCCGGCCTGCTATGGTTGGTCTTTACCCTGGTCGTCTCCTTCTGGCTGGTTAAAGACCATCCCCTGATCATACGCTACATCACTGACCGCATCCCCTTGGAGCACCGCGGTGAGCTGGCGCGGTTAGCCTACGAGCTGGCTAACACCTGGGACGCGTTCGTGCGTGGGCAACTCACGGTCGGCATCATCGTGGGGGTTTTCCTGTCCGTGGTGCTATCGTTGATCGGCATGCCCAACGCGGTCGCCTTGGGCTTGCTGGCCGGCGCGATGGAATTGATCCCATCCATCGGTCCTACTGTAGCGGGAACATTGGCTTTCCTGGTAGCTCTCGTTCAAGGCTCTACTTACCTGCCCCTGAGCAACTTGTGGTTCGCGGTCCTGGTAGCTTTCATCTTCGTCATGACCTTCCAACTGGACAGCGTCTTCCTGATCCCACGCTTCGTGGGGCGTCGCGTGCATCTGCATCCGTTAGTGGTCCTCGTCGGTGTGATCGCAGGCGCTCAGATGGCCGGAGTGCTGGGGATCCTGCTCGCCTCACCGACGATTGCCTCGCTGCGGATCATCGTCGGCTACACAGCCGCTAAACTGTTGGACCAAGAACCGTTTGGATTATTACCTAAGCCGCCCTCTGATCGGTAGGCGGAATGGCGAGGTTTGCTGCGTGGACGCCCGGTCGAGGCCCTGCTGTTCGACATGGATGGCACGTTGGTGGAGACGGATGATCTGATTGTGCGCGCGTGGGCAGCGCGCATAGCCCCACTCCAGCGAATCTTCCCCGTGTTGAACCCTGAACGGGCGGCGCGCTGGTTGCTGAGTCATCTCGAAGGGCCGTTCAACGCCCTGATCGCCTTGCTAGACCAATTCTCTTTGGATGAGCGGAGCCTGGAGTGGGCGGAGCGACTAAGCCAGTCATTGGGGTACCGCCCATCAGAGGCTTTCGTGACGATACCCGGTGCGGCTGAGGCGGTTCGTCAACTGAATGAACACTACCGACTGGGGATTGTTACTACCCGTCGGTTGGCAGAGGCACAACAATTTGTCCAGCAGGAGAATCTAGAGGATTGCTTCGCCACCATCGTGGCGCGGGATAATCATGTACGCCTAAAACCGCATCCGGGGCCTGTCCTCCATGCCGCTCAAACGTTGGGTATTGATGTGAGACATTGCGCCTTGGTAGGGGACACCGGCGCAGACGTGGCAGCGGCCCAGGCGGCTGGCGCATTGGCCATCGGCGTCCTCTCCGGCTTTGGCCAGCCAGAGGATCTGGCTCAGGCCGATCTGGTGGTGAATTCGGTTTTTGATCTGCTCGATTGGATGTAGCAGGCAGGGCCTTGCTATCAGGTCGCGCCTACGGCGCGCCAGGCGGTTATGACCTGCTCTCGCGAGGCGTCATCCACCACGACGACGCGGCCAATGTCCTCGGGGATGACGAAGCGCAATCTCCCGGCTGCCCGCTTCTTATCCACCCCCATCGCCTGATATAGCTCCTCTGCGCGGTGCCCTTCAACTCGCACGGGCAACCCCAGTCGGTTCAGCAGATTGGCTAGCCGGCTGATTAGCCTAACATCGCAACGGCCCGTGGCAGCAGCCAAATGAGCCGCCGCCACCATCCCTACGCTTACCGCATCGCCATGTCGCATCTGGTAGCCAGAGAGTTGCTCCAGAGCATGGCCGAAGGTGTGACCCAAGTTAAGCACGGCCCGCCGCCCCTGTTCGAAGGGGTCTTCCTCTACTATCTCGATCTTGACCCGCACCGCATCCGCGATCAGCGCAGTCAGGGTAGTTGGTCCTTGTCCCTCTAGCAGATGAAACAGCTCCGGCGAGCCAATGACACCATGTTTGACCACCTCGGCCAATCCAGCGCGAAACTCATCGGAGGGCAGCGTGCGCAACGTCAGCGGGTCAATCAGCACCATCTCCGGCTGCTTGAAAGCGCCCACCAGATTTTTGCCTTCCGGCAAATCTACCCCCACCTTGCCCCCTACCGAAGCGTCCACCATGCTGAGCAGCGTGGTCGGCATCTGGACGAAGGGGACGCCGCGCAGGTAGGTAGCGGCGGCGAAGCCAGCGATGTCGCCCACCACGCCACCCCCCAGCGCGATCACGGGACTGCGGCGATCCAGCCCGGCCGCGATGAACTGCTGATAGAGGGCGTAGACGGCATCGAGCGTCTTGTGCTGTTCACCCTCGGGGATCTCGATCACCGTAGGGCTGAAATCGGCAGCTTTTAACGCCCGGACCAGCGGCCTGGCCCAATGCCGGCCGATGGCCGGATGAGTGACGATCGCGGCCGGTGCAGGCCTTAAACGACGAAGCAGCAGTTCACCAGCTTGCGACAACACGTCCTCGCCCAGGACGATGTCGTAGGCGTGGCCACCCGGGGCATGCACGGGGAGGCGGCGGGCCTCCGGCAGCTCCCAGAGTAGGGCCAGGGCACGCTCCACAGCCTCGGCCAGGGAGAGTTGGCTGGTGTCCAGTTGGAGCGGGATGGCATCGTAGGCGGCGGCGCGCTCGTCCAGCAACGCCTCGATGCGTGCCCGCCGGTCGGTGCCATCCAGTTTGGGGCGGTTAGTGCTGGCCCCTACGCGGGCCATGATCACGTCTGGGTCCGCGCGCAGGCAGATGATGTCGCCAGTGGCGCCTAGAGCGGCCCGATTCTCGGCGTTGACCAGGGCACCGCCGCCGGTGGCGATGACTAACCCGGAACGGGCGGCCAGCTCCCGGCACAACTCTCGCTCCAACGCCCGAAACGCCTCCTCACCCTGCTCCTGAAAGATCTGCGGGATGCTGCGGCCGGTGCGCTCCTCGATCACCGCGTCCATGTCTATGAACTCACGGCGCAGCCGTTCCGCCATCAGCCGACCGATAGATGTCTTCCCCGTGCCCATAAAGCCGGTCAGGATGATGTTCCGTTTCTCTGAGTTATGCTGCATACTTAACTCCGGGCTTAGAGGAATGTTGTTCATTTGCGCTTCCTGGCTTCCGTGCGATCACCAGCAGATGGTTTGATGCGCCGATGATCGTCGAATTGTTGCAGGTTTCCAGTAAGACTTCTTTCCATACGGGCCAGCGCTTTAGATCAGAGTCCACATCCAGGATGAGCCCTGTGCCTGGCAGGTAGCGTTCCAGGCAGTGGCGGGTGATCAGGTACTCGATCCGGGTAATGGGTATCGAGTGCAGTCGCTCCCATTCCGACGAAGCTTTACCGGCATACCGCTGCCGGATTGGTTCCAGGCTCATCAATCAAAGTCCGCCGGCCAGTCAGGATAGCGATAATGCTCAAAGAGCCGGTGGATCTGCTCTGGCGTGACGCGCCCCATCGAAAGCTCCGGGAGCGCATCCTCCGGAAAGAACGCCACGCTGTCCGTCTCCGCGCTCGGCGACGGGTCCCCGCCCGTCAACTCACACAGGAAGAAGAGCTTGTAGATGTGAAACGGGTGGGGGGGATGATCATGTTTGTTTCGATCATACACCGCCAGCAGCTTGACCGCACGTGTCCGGTAACCGGATTCCTCAAACACCTCGCGCTCCACCGCCTGGCTAGGCGATTCGCCGACGTCCACCCAGCCGCCCGGCAGCGTCCAGCGGCCGTCCACCCGCTCTCGGACCAACAGGATAGTGTCGTCGCGAAACACGGCCCCACGCACATCCACCTTAGGCGTCGCGTGCCCTTCCTCGTGGGCGAAGAGGGCGCGCAGGCTCTCCGGACTGGCATCAGAGTGGACAGCCATGATCTCGACGGCGATCTCACGCACGGCCTCGTACCGCTCGATCTCGAACGGGTTTTGTGTGTAGTGCAGGCCACTTTGAGCGATGGCCTGCAACCTCTGGGCCCACTCCAGCCATTTGGGAGTCATGGGATGCTCTTACGCATAAACTATAGCGAACCAGCCTGTCACGCAACCGGATAGCCAAAGCTCCACGTCTCGTTGTCCATCACCAGATCCTCCAGCCGGGCCTGGCGCAGTGCCTGGAAGCGGGGCCGCATATCGTCCAGGCTATCGCCCCCTAACTTCTCGATCAGCGCATCAGCCAGAACGAAGCAGCTCATGGCCTCCAGGATAACGCCAGCTCGGGGCACTGCACAGAAGTCTGAACGTTCGTAGCTGGTCATGGCCGGCTGCCTGCTGGCCAGATCTACCGAGTGCAACGGGGTCAGCGTAGTGGCAATCGGTTTCATAGCGACGCGAGCGACGATCGGCTCGCCGGTAGTGATGCCCCCCTCGAAGCCACCAGCACGGTTAGTCCGCCGCACCAGCCGCCCGCCCTCCAGAAAGATCTCGTCGTGAACCTGGGTGCCCGGCCGCCGCGCGTTCTCGAACGCTGGACCGATCTCCACCCCCTTCATCGCGTGTACCGATAACAGCGCCCCCGCCAGCCGGGCATGCAACCGCCGGTCCCAGTGGACGTGGGAACCTAGCCCTGGGGGAACGCCCAACGCCACCACCTCGATCACACCCCCCAGCGTGTCCCGCTCCGCCATCGCCTGGCGGATGCGCTCACGAACAGCCTCGGCTCGCTCCGGATGAGCGATCCGTACTTCGTTCCCGTCAGCAGCCGCGAACCGTTCGACGTAAGGCATCTCCGCTGGGGGTGAGGCGTCCACTCCGCCGATCTCGGTAACATAGGAGCCGACGACAATGCCGAATTCGGCCAGCAAGCGGCGACAGGCCGCACCGACCGCCACGCGAGCGGCCGTCTCACGGGCGCTGGCCCGCTCCAGCGCCAGCCGCAATTCTCGATAGCCGTATTTGATCGCGCCGGTCAGGTCAGCGTGGCCAGGCCGAGGGATGGTCATGGGCTCGATCGGGCGGTCCCGCCATCTCTCGTAATCTCGATTGGCGATGCGGAAGGAGAGCGGCCCGCCCGTGGTACGCCCGTTCATCAATCCTGCAGCAATCTCCGCCTCGTCCTGCTCGATCTTCATGCGCCCCCCAGAACCGTAGCCCGCTTGGCGCCGCGCCAGATCGCGGTTGATGTCGTCTGGCGAAAGGGGCAACCCGGCCGGCATCCCCTCCATCGCCGTCAGATACGGCCCGTGGGATTCCCCTGCTGTCAGGAAGCGCAACATCGTACCTTACGTCTCACGCGTCACCCATCACGCCAGAGCTGCCCGTAACGCGTTGGCCATCACATCCACCGGCGGCTCGATGCCCGTCCAGCGCCGAAAGGCGGCCGCGCCCTGATGAACCAACATCCCCATTCCGTTAAGAGTCTGTGCCCCCGCCGCCCGCGCCTGAGCCAAAAACAGCGTCTCCTGCTGGCGATAGATCAGGTCCATAACGAAGCAGCGCTTAGGGAAGGGCACTTCCGGTGGCCACGGAGAGGCATCCACGTGTGGCCACATCCCTA
>FWPU01013635.1_pt1 | contig 10132 bp, 8 predicted proteins | sample 2228361 | NCBI WGS metagenome assembly FWPU01 (sample SAMEA103939777, study PRJEB20133) | metagenome | reverse complement strand
TTATTATAATCTTTAAAACGAGCTGTTGCAAATATATCAAAGAACCATTTTGAAAGCAAATCACAACATTTCACGCTACAAATATATGCATTTTAAAGCTGTTGCAAATATATCAAAGAACCATTTTGAAAGCAAATCACAACGATTCTCGTGGAATATGGTTATATTCAAAAGCTGTTGCAAATATATCAAAGAACCATTTTGAAAGCAAATCACAACTCAAAACAAGTGAATAAATTAAATAGAAGAGCTGTTGCAAATATATCAAAGAACCATTTTGAAATGCCAAACATTCATGAATACCTTAATCTAAAATTAGTACATTCATAAAGTAAATCGCAGTTCCTCTCCCATTAAAATCATTCAAAAAACTACTCTACTACCTCTATAACTTCATAACATTTTTTATCACCTACTTTACCAATATACTCTGCGTTAATATCTACCAATCCTATTTTTTTAACTTGCTCCTTATTTAATGGATGTTTGACATACCATCTATCTTCATCATTTACAATCTCTACACCCTTTCCACCTAAAATCTGATTTAATTGCTTTTGAGTTAAAAACAAAATACCCCCCTCTTCCTCTTCTGTTTCAGCTACCAATACTTCTCCATATAGCTTTAATTTCGGAACATCTGGTTTATATTTAAAGTCCATATCTTCTGTATTTTGCTCAATGTAATCAATGTTTATTAAATGTATTTCATTCATACTTCATTCAATTTTTATAATTAAAAGTGCCCTTTCATTTTTATTCCTGATTGTATCTTCTCCAACGCCGTAATATAAGCTGCTATACGCATACTTGTTTTATACTTTTGCGCATTATTCCATACTTTTTCAAAAGCTACTCTCATTTTTTGGTCATGCTTTTCATTTACCTCCTCTTCTGTCCAATAATATCCCATTCTGTTTTGCACCCACTCAAAGTAAGAGACAGTTACACCACCGCTATTAGCTAAAATATCAGGTACTACTACAATACCTTTTTGATTTAATATAGAATCTGCTTCAGGAAGTGTCGGTCCATTGGCTCCTTCTACTATTACTTTACACTTTACTTTTTCTGCTATCTCTGATGTTATAACATTTTGCAAGGCCGCAGGCACAAGCGCATCACAAGATAAAGTAAGTAGCTCTTCATTAGTAATTTTTGTTGCTTTAGCATAACCCACTAAAGATTTATTATTCTTTGAAACATGATTCAAAGCATCTGTAATATCTATTCCCTTTTCATTATAATAACCACCACTTGCATCAGAAATAGCAATAACTTTCACACCCTGTTCTGATATCAGTCTGGCAGCATGAGAGCCCACATTACCAAATCCCTGTATCGCAACAGTAGCCTGCTTAGGATTGATAGATAATTTAGCAAAAGCTTGCATAGCATTTACCATCACTCCCCTTCCTGTAGCCGCCTCTCTTCCTAAGGAGCCTCCAAGCCCTACAGGTTTTCCTGTAATAACACCGGGAAGGTCTTCCCCCATAATTTTATTATACTCATCTAATATCCATGCCATCTCTCTGGCACTAGTCCCCATATCTGGTGCGGGAATATCTTTATTGACACCAAATATATCTTTCATCGCTTTTGCATATACACGCGATAATCTCTCTAACTCTCCTTCGCTCATTTTTTTGGGGTCACATTTAATGCCCCCCTTTGCACCACCATAAGGTAAGTCCGCTACGGCACATTTAAATGTCATCCATGCCGCTAAGGCTCTTACCTCATCTTCATTCACATCCATTGCATAACGAATTCCTCCTTTAGAAGGTCCTAAATGTGTACTGTGAATGACCCTGTAACCTTCAAACACCTGTATTTTCCCATTATCCATCATAACAGGCAAACTCACTTTTACCTCTTTTTGTGGATGCCTTAATACTTCTGTAATTGTTTCTGCTAACTGAATTATTTGAGCTGCATTATTTAAGCGAGCAAGCACCGCATCATACATACTTTCATTTGCGGTCTGAGTGATAGTACTCATAAAACTACAATTTAAAATTAAATTTTTGCAAATTAACATTAAATTATTTTGATTTTCAAAAAATACTTGGAATTTTTACAAAAATAATTTCATTAAATTTCAGGCAAAAAAGTTATGAAGAAAAATATCAATGAAGCGTTAAACAGACAAGTTACATTAGAAGCCGAATCTTCACATATTTATTTGGCAATGGCATCCTGGGCTGAAAGAAATGGATATACCGGTACCGCCAATTTCTTATATCAGCATTCTGATGAAGAAAGAATACACATGCTAAAACTTATTAGATTCATCAATGAAAGAGATGGTACTGCTATCATACCTCCTATTAAACAACCTAAAGAAACCTATGAAAATCTCACCGAAATATTTCAAAGTGTCTTGCAACACGAAATTTATGTAACAAGTGAAATCAATAAGTTAATAGAAATTACCTTAAAAGAAAAAGACTTCACAACCCATCATTTCCTGCAATGGTATGTCAATGAACAATTGGAAGAAGAAGCACTGGCAAGACAATTGAATGATAAAATAAAGCTCATAGGTAACGATAAAGTAGGATTGTTTATATTTGATAGAGATATTCAGACATTAAAAACAAATGAGAATAACAACAATAATGGCTAAAAAAGCTTCCATAACAAACCAAATCTATTTTCGTTTTTCACCATCATTAAAATAACGCTATTCTATCAATCACAAAAATTAAACTCTTTAAAGTATATGAAAAAGTTAATGTTAATATTGATAAGCACAGCTACCTCTACCACCATAATAGCCCAACAAAAGCCTGCTATATCTCCCATACAATCAATAGCACAGAAAATTCAAAAAAAACTTGAACAAATATTCAAGTATGATTCAGTACCCAATGACCCTTTTCATACAAGAGTTTATACTTTTCCCAACGGTATGAAAGTATACCTATCTCCCTATCATGTCCAGCCCCGCGTGTTCACAATGATTGCGGTAAAAGCCGGAAGTAAATACGACCCTGCTGATGCCACAGGCTTAGCACATTACCTGGAACACATGCTGTTCAAAGGTACAGATAAATACGGAACAAAAAACTACACCGCCGAAAAACCTCTCCTGGATAAAATAGAAGAAATCTTTGAAACATACAGACATACTAAAGATGAAACTCAAAGAAAATTGATTTATCATCAGATAGATAGTATCTCTTCTATTGCCGCTAAATACGCTATTGCTAATGAATATGATAAAACAGCAGCCGCCATCGGTGCCAAAAACACCAATGCCTTCACTATAAATGATGAAACTGTATATATTAATGATATCCCATCCAACCAAATAGACAATTGGCTAACACTGGAATCTGAAAGATTCAGAAATCCTGTATTTAGACTTTTTCACACCGAATTAGAAACAGTATATGAAGAAAAAAACAGGTCTCTGGACAATGATGAAGATCAAATGTACGAAGCATTTTACAAAGAACTATTTCCCAATCATCCTTATGGTACACAAACTACTATAGGAACTATAGAACATCTTAAAAACCCGTCATTAAAAGAAATAAAAAAATATTACGACAATTACTATGTGCCGAATAATATGGCAATCATTATGTGTGGAGATTTTAATCCTGACACTGTAATCAGAAAGATATTTATACATTTTGGTAATAAACCTTCTAAACCCGTAAACCCTGCAAACTTCACATCTCCTAATCTTACACAAAGAATACAAACCACTGTATATGGCCCAAAATCAGAAATGCTTTTAATGGGATGGAAAACAGATGGTGCTGCCTCCAGAGATGCTTTATATATTTCCATCATCTCTGACATTCTGTATAATACAAAATCAGGATTATTGGATAACAATGTTATCAATAAACAAAAAGTGCTCAGTGCCCATAATTTCTCTGATTTATTAAAAGACTATTCAGTTATAGGACTATATGCAGAACCTAAAGAAAATCAATCTTTAGAAGAAGTAGAAAAAATTTTATTAGAAGAAATTCACAAACTACAAAAAGGTGAATTTGATGAACAACTATTAAAGGATATCCTTACCAATAAAAAATTACAACTCCAACAAACATTAGAGAGTAACATGAGCAGAGCATTTAAGTTATTCTCTGCATTTACAAAAGATGTTCCTCTGTATCAGATAGTTCATGAAATCAATGAACTTAAAAAAATTACCAAACAAGATATCATGCACTTTGCACAACAATATCTTAAAGATAATAATTATGTAGTAGTGTATAAAAAAACAGGTAATAACAAAAACATTAAAGTAACAAAACCTCCTATTACTCCTGTAGAATTAGACCGAGAAAATACATCAGATTTTGTAAAACAAATTATAGAAAATAAGCCCAAAGCTATTGCACCAAAATTTATTGATTTCAAAAAAGATATTCAATTATACAACATCACAGTTACAAATTCCTCCACTACAAGAACTATAGAATTACTTTACAATAAAAATAACGAAAATGATTTATTTGAACTAAGCTATTATTATACATTAGATCCACATAAAATTAAACAATATGATATTATATTCCAATATCTCAATGAATTTCCGTCCAGCGAAACAATGACCACTGAACAAATACTGAAAAGACTATATCAAATAGGATGTAATATTCAATTTCATATTTCAAGAACAGAGGGTACTGCTTACATCACCGTATCAGGTTTATCTGAAAACACAGAAAAAGCTGTTAGTATATTGGAAGATATCTTAAACCATCCTAAAATTGATAACAATACCTTTAAAGAGTTTATCAATGACATCATCAAAGAAAGAGAAGATGCAAAAAAGGAAAAAAGTCGTATTCTCTCATATTTAACAGCTTATGCCATATATGGTAAAAACAATATGTACAATCATGTATTTACTAATGATGAATTAAAAAAATTAACCACAAACGAATTGTTGGAACTAATAAAAAGTATCAATTCTTATCCCCATAAAGTGTTATATTATGGTACACTAAGAAAAAATGAAATCACAAATATCATTAAAGCTCAACATATACTTACAAAAGAAATTCAAAACATACCTGAAATGCCTGTATATAACACAGAACATCTTAACAAAAGTAAAAATATCTTTTATATTCCATATACCATGCAACAAGCTGAATTTACTGCCGTTTCAAAAGTTTCTGATTTTGATAGCAAGTTGTTACCTATTACAAAAATATTCAATAGTTACTTTGGTGAAAACATGAGCGGTGTAGTATTTCAAGAAATAAGAGAATCAAAAGCATTAGCATATGCTGCTTTCTCACATATCAGTTCTCCTGTGAACAAAAAATATCCTTTTATCAACACATCCTATATTGGCACACAAGCTGATAAACTTGAAGAGGCTCTGCAAGCCATACATTTATTATTAGATTCTTTACCATATAACCAGACTTCTTTTGAAGCCGCAAAAGAAGGAATTATTCAAAAAATCCGTACAGAAAGAACTATAAAAACAGATATGTTTCTTCAATATCTTAATGCAAAAAAATTAGGCATAACATACGATATACGCAAAGATATATTTGATTATGCACAAAAAGTTACTTTCAAAGATATTTTGACATTTCATAAAAAATACATAAGCCAAAAACCAAGAAGCATAAGTATTATAGGCGATGAGGCAAAATTAGACTTCAATGTTCTGAAAAAATACGGCAATATTCAAAAGCTGTCCTTAGAAGAAATTTTTGGATACTAACTCAATGAATTGGTACTCTTTATTACCGCTTTTACTGTTATGTTCTGCGTTCTTTAAGATGGGTATGCCCGCTATTGTAATTTACTGCAGATTCCATTTTTTCTGCTCTTTTATATTAGCAGTAGGTTCTGGCTTTGCTGGTAGTTTTATTTATACTTATTTTAGTTACTACCTTATTCAATGGTGGAAAAAAACAAGCAAAAAGTGGTTTAAAAGGAACAAAAAGATATTCACCAAACAAAATCGCCGAATCATCAAAATTAAAAATCAGTTCGGATTAGCAGGAATTGCTTTGCTTTCACCTATATTATTATCGATTCCCTTAGGGGCATTTCTGGGCGAAAAATTCTACAAAAACAAAAAAAAGGTGATATTATACCTCAACGCCGCTATCCTCCTCTGGTTTTTAGTACTATACATCTTAATGAAATTTTTCTACAACCAATTAAAGGGCATTCTGTTCTGAAGCAAGATAAATAAATCAAAATTTTATTTTTGATTGAAATTAAAATATCCTGTATATTTGCCTCAAATTCAAACATGCTGTTATGATAAAATTAATGATTACCTGGACAGATATATTTAATGGAATAGGAGATATCTGTACTAACGGTTTTTTCCCAATCTTAAGAACATTAGGACACAAGCCTAATTTCCTATTAGGTGGGACTATTGTATTACTATTATTCTACTGGATGTATAAAATTCCAAAGTTAAATAAAGAAGCTGAAAGAAAAGGTACTTTAAAGTAATTTATCTGCCTTTCAAAAATATACTGATATAATCCTTCTGTTTTTATTTTAGATTTTACACGCCCGGGTATATTTCATATATTTGCTCTTTTCAGAACTTTAAGAGTTTTCTACAAATCAATGAAGTATTCATGGATTATAGTCCTTTTATGTATATTGCTTAAAGCAAAATCACAGTTTTATACATTACCCAACCAATGGATGTTTCAGCAAATACAAGATATTAATATCTTTTCAGAAGATACAAATATTTCTACTTCTAATTACCCAAAAAATCCATTTGTAGTCCAAAAATTTTCCGATATAGATACAGCTTATCATTTATTTAAGTATATTAAAAACGATCCTGCCTTAGATATTCTTTTTGAGAAAGACATTCTTTCAGTAAAGAAAAATGATTTATGGATAAAAATTAATCCGCTTTTAAACTTTCAAAAAGGACAACAAACCGCAGATACGAATATCTCAATATTCACTAACACAAGAGGATTCATAGCATCCTTAAAATTACAAAATGTTTACATAGAAACTCTACTTTCAGAAAATCAATCTGTATTTCCGGAATACTTATATCAATATTCCCAAAACAGCACCGTAATACCTGGTCAAGGAAGATGGAAAGTATTTAAAAAAAGTGGCTTTGATTATGCTTTTAGCGCAGGAATTGTAAGTATTCAGGCTAACAAAAATATCAATATTACCATAGGTACTGGAAAACAAAAAATAGGTAACGGCTACCGCTCTTTGCTATTAAGCGACAATGCCTTTGTATATCCATTCATCAAGATAGAACAAAACTGGTGGAAAGGTAAATTACAATACATCACTACTTATGCTTTACTAAACAATATGACCCCTGCTTCTATCAGGCATCCACAAAATACAGAAAGATTATTTCAGAAAAAACCATTTGTATATCAATACTTGAATGTAGCTCTGACCAAACATACCAGATTGGGTTTGTTTCAAGGAATTATAGGCGAATCTCCTGATACAATGAATGCATGGCGTGGTGATGGTATATTGTTTAGTCCCGTAATTTATTCACAGGTATTATACTATGGACTAAATAATAAAAATAATGTCTTACTAGGAATAGATGCACATCATAGACTATTGAAAACATTAATGATATATGGACAAGCCGTCTTAAATGACAATGCATCTGTCAGTAATTGGGATAATGCCATCACATACCAAATAGGATTCAAATGGTTAGGAAAATTCCATGACTGGAAAATACTATTACTTGGAGAATGGAATGATGTAAAGGATAATACATACTCATCTCCTTTATTCGATAAATATAGCAACTCTTCATATTCCCATTTTAATCAAAGTTTAGCATATACCCCGGAAAAAGGAAATGAGTTTGTGAGCGTCTTATCAATTAAAAAACAAAGATGGATATTATACGGACAATTTAACTCTCAACAAAATCCATATTATTCAAAAAATACAACTTATTATAAAATACTATTTGGCTTTATAGTAAATCCATCCTATAACTTAATGATTGACATTGGCACAGAAAATCGACTAACAGAAAAAAATAATAATTATATTTACTTCCAACTACAAACTGCACTATACAACATGTATTATGATTTTTAGCTCACTTAAACTATTATTATGATTTGGTCATTATTAGCATTTGTTACCGCCTTTATAATTTCCATATACACAATTCCTATATTAATAAAAGTATTACAACAAAAAGGACTAACCGATTTACCCACAGAAGAAAGAAAAATACACCAAACTCCCGTACCCACTCTGGGCGGTGTTATCATATTCGCAGCAGCTTTCTTTTCTTACGGACTCTGGCTAAATATTGATGATTTACATATGTATTACCAAATCCGCCATGTATTGATAAGTTCAAAAATTTTACTATCAGCCGCAATGTTAATCTTCTTTATCGGAATAAAAGATGATTTAATAGGAACTGGCGCCGAAAAAAAAATTATAGCTCATTTCATCACAGGAGTTATATTAATTATAATTGGAGATGTCAGAATTACAGGCCTTCACGGAATATTTGGGGTAGGAGAAATACCTTATTGGCTAAGTTTTATTTTTTCTTTCTTAGTATACATTGGATTAGTCAACTCAATTAATCTTATTGATGGCATAGATGGATTAGCAGGTGGAATTAGTGCCATCTTTACGCTATGTATGGGAATATTCTTTTTGATAATGAATGATTATGTATTATCTATCTTATCCTTTGCTCTGCTTGGAGGAATAGCAGGGTTTTTAGTGTATAATTTTTCTCCGGCAAAAATTTTTATGGGTGATTCAGGGTCCTTATCTATTGGACTCATAATCTATTTTTTAAGTATCAGTTTTATTGAATATCCTATATCAGAAATTCCCCCATCCTTAATTCATTTATCAAAACCATTAAGTGCAATGACTCTTCTTATTTATCCTATCACAGATACCCTGAGAGTGTTTGCTATTCGCTTATTACAAGGAAAATCTCCTTTTTTAGCTGATAAAAATCATTTACACCATCTATTATTCAACAAAACACAATCTCATTCTAAAACATCTCTGATTACTTATGGGTTCACATTAATAGCATTTGCCATTTCTTTCACATCTTATGTTTTATCTTCAAATATAGTATTAGTGTGTCTTATAATCTATGCTCTTTTATTCATCTATGTAGTACAAAAATTAAAATAAAATAATACATATGGGAAATCATACCCACCCCCCTTTCTTAGAAATATACACAGCCTCAGCAGGGAGTGGAAAAACTACTACTTTAATCAGAGAAGTTTTTAACCTTATATTAAACTTAACCTCCAATAATTTTGATGAACGATACATCCGACACATTGTTGGACTCACATTCACTAATGCCGTAGCTAATGAATTGAAAAATAAATTAATTACAACACTATACGAAACAGTAAAAGACAATAGTAATTTAAAAAAATATAAAAGTATCTACTACAAAAATGCAATAATCAACGATGATGAAATAAAAAGAAGGGCTAAACTAGTATTATCTCATATATTACATAATTACTCTGATATATCTCTGTTTACTATAGATGCTTTCTCAAATAGAATAATGAAAAACTTTGCATACGAATTGAATTACTCTTCATCCTATGAAATAATCACAAACACCGAAGAATATTTCATCAGAACTATAGAAGAATTCTTAGATAACATAGATTCTATCAATAATTATCATCTTATACTAATATTGAATTACATACGAAAAGACAATGAACAACATAAAACTATCAATAATTTTATCAAAGAAATAAAAGCTTTACTAAAAGCATTCGTTGAAAAAGAATTAGATATCAATGCGATTAATAAAATAAAAAATAAGTTAAATACTATAGATGAAAAAAAACTAAATAGCCTCTACTACAAACATCTTGAGCTGTTAAAATCCAAAATTGATGCGTTTAATAAAACAATACAAAGTGAAATTATAAAAATAGGAAAAGAAAAAAATTATTACATAATTAATAATGAAAATCAATTAGAGTTAATTTATCCATGGATGGATAAAAGAAAATTAAAAACTTTAAATACAATATATGAGGAACCTTACAAAAACTTTACAGAAAATAACTTGGAAAAAGAATTCTTTAAGAAACCACAAAAGGGATATTCAGAAATTGAAAAACAAAAT
>FWPU01013628.1_pt1 | contig 10135 bp, 10 predicted proteins | sample 2228361 | NCBI WGS metagenome assembly FWPU01 (sample SAMEA103939777, study PRJEB20133) | metagenome | reverse complement strand
CGGTGGCATACGGTTTTCGGGTGTTCTGTTCGGTCATGGCTCGGTAGTCTATCCCAAAAGCCAAATCGCGTCAAATTTTTAGACACGCTCTTATATGGGCGTGGGCGCGCTCATCGCGGCGCACTGGGCGTTGCAGCAGTCGCTCCAGCGCGGGCTGCGGATAGACCGGAAGATGCGCCAACTGGCGGACGTGCTCGAAGCCGAAGCGAAGCAAATCGTTGACGATTTCGCGGCGCAGTTTGGTCTCGACCGCGAGACGGCGCAACGCGCTCTCGTCGCGCATGACCGCGGGCACATCGCCGTCGAAGAGGGCAACGTCAACGCCGGGCTTCCTTTCCTCAACGAAGCCATGCGTCTCGCGCCGCGTTTTGCCTCACCGCACAACAACCTCGCGCTGGCGCATTATCGCTGTGGAGAGTACGACGAAGCCATCGCTCGGTTGCATCACGTTCTGGACGAAATTGACCCGCAGAACTTTCACGCGCTGGGCAGCATGGTGCGCGTGCTGGTGACGAAGGGCAATCGTGAGGAAGCCCTCCCTTATGCGGAACGTCTCGCGCAATTGCCCATCAAGAATGCGTCGCAGCGGCTCAAAGTGGCGGAGGCGTTCGCCACACTGGACGATGACCAAAAGGTCTATGACCTGCTCTCAAAACATTCCGACGACCTGGACCCGCACGAAAAGGCGGTGTGGCATTACATTCTGGGCACGGCGGCGGCGCGGCTGGGCAAACTGCGGGAATCGCTCGCGGCTTACCGCGCGGCTCTCAAAGCGGGGCATCGGAACGTGACGCTGCACCGTCGCATCCGGCAGATTGAGCGAGCGTTGGCGGACGGCAGCCCACTCCCGCGCTGGTTATACTTTGAGGAAATCGGAGCCGAGGAGGTGCGCGAGGAGTTAAGAGAACTCATCCGCATCCTCAGTCGGAAGAAGTTGGACGAAGAGCAGTGCGCCGCTGAAATTCGGCGTTATGCCGCCCAGCATCCGCGCGTGGTGGACGCGGTCTGTGAGATGCTTTACACCGTTGAGGGACCAATGGCGGAACAAGCCGTTGGCGTCCTGCAGATGATGGGCACGGAAGAGGCAGTGAATGCGCTGCGGACGTTCGCGTTCGGCACAGCGGGCGCGGATGAGGCGCGGATGGCGGCGCTGTTTGCGCTGGCGGAACTGAATCAGGTGTCTGCGGAAACCCCCGTCCGTATGTGGTTGGAGGGCGAATGGAAAGAAATCCTGCCCCGCAAGATTTTAGTTGCCGACCGCGAGTCGCCTTATCTGCCACAGGTGAAAAAGCAGATAGAAGCCGCGCTCGTGGCGAACCGTCGCGGTGACGTGGCAAAAGCGAAACGCATCTGGCGGCAACTCATCGCCGAGCATCCGCAGGTGCGCGAGGCGTACAACAATCTCGCCGCGCTGTTGCTCAACGAAGGCAACAAGACGGAAGGCGAAGCGATGCTCAAGAAGGCGGTTGAAGTCGACCCTAACTACGTTTTCCCGCGCGTCAACCTCGCCTCGCTCGCCCTGCATCGCGGCGACCTCGACGCCGCCGAAGAGTGGCTGAAACCAATTGGCATGTTAGACACTATGCACCCGGACGAGTTAGCTGCCTTTTTCCGCGTCAGCGCCATGCTGCATATCGAGCGCGGAGACTACAAAGCGGCGGAGAAAGATTTGGAGGGCGCGTTGAGCATCAATCCCCATGATGTCGTGGCGCAAGATTTACTGAAAGAACTGCGCGGCGGGTTCTTTGGCAGGTTGCGGCGATTGTGGCGATGACCTACTGGCTCGACTTCGGCGGCGGCGATGCGGAATACTGCGAACGATTGGCGCAGAGAGTGGAGGACGGTGAAAACGTCTTCATCTCCGCTGACCCGCTGCTGCGCGTTCACGTCATCGAAGCCGGGCGCGTTCGTTCACGCGGGGCGGTGCCTTCGAACGTTTTTCGCATCGGCGCGGGGCTGGGTCCGAGCGAGGATTGCGTGAATCGCTTTCTGCCGTTTTGTGACGGCGCGTTTCAGCACGTCGTTTGTCGGTTCGTGCTGCACCTGTATCTGAGCATTACGGAGAGTTTCATTGCTGAGGCGCATCGCGTGTTGACGGCGGATGGAGACGTCACGATTCGCGTGCCCGACTGGGGCAATGAACTCAGCGCGTCGTACATCAACTTCATCGTGGAGACTTTGGTGGGCAAAGGATTTGCGCTCGTCGAGAGGGGCAAGGTGGGAGACGAAGAGTGTTCGCTGTGGGACGAGGTTTACGAAGGACACGTCTACGAATTGAAAGCGGTGAAACGAATGGAATAGGGCGGCATGAGATTCTTCGCTTCGTTCAGCATGACAGCCGTGTGGCAGCGTCATTCTGAGCGAAGCGAAGAATCTCATGGCAGCAGAAAAAGAAATGGCGAAACTGAACGTTCAGCCTCCTGTTGTGCAAGTGGCGATTGACGTGCTGACGATAGACGACGCGCTGCGCGTCGCGGAGGCAGCGGTAAGGGCGGGTGTGGACTGGCTGGAGGCGGGCACGCCGCTCATTACGTTTCAAGGCACGAAAGCGATTGGAGCATTGGCGAAGGAATTTCCCGACGTTCCCGTGCTGGCGGACTACAAGATGATGGATGGCGTGAGAAAGTACGTCGTCGAGACGCGCCATCAAGGCGGGCGCATTGCCACGATTTGTTCAGTGGCGTCCGATGCCAGCATCCGCACGGCGGTTGCGGCAGGGCTGGAAACTGAAATTATCATCATCACTGACCTCTACGCTCATCCCGACGTGCCGGGTCGGGCGGTGCAGTTGGAGGCGATGGGCGTGGACTCCGTTTACGTCCACCTCGGCGCGGACCAACGCAGCGAAAACCCGTCGCTCAGTCCGTTTGCGGGATTGGAGGAAACCATCGCCCGCGTGAAAGTGCCCGTCGGCGTGGGCACGTTCAGCGTTGATGATGGCAAGACGGCTTTTCGCTTGGGCGCGTCCATTGCGGTGATTGGCGTGCCGCTCATCACGGCAGCACATCCAGAGGAAGAACTGCGTCGCTACGTTGAAGAAGCGAAGGCGGAGTATGGACGGAGGATTTGAGCGGGTGATGGTGAATTCTTCACCACACCCATGAAAATCTTACTCTTACTCGTAATCGTAATCGCGGCGTGGCGCTTCGCTTAAAGGACGAGTAAGATTACGAGTAAGATTACGATTACGATTATTTTTGAAGGAGGCGAAACATGATAGCCTACAAAGACTTCGTGCCCCAAAGACCCCCTGTGACCGAGTTGTATCGCGGCGTGGAGACGGAAACCTTCGACGAGGCAGTGAAGGCGGCGAACGAATGGATTCAGCAGCAACAGGGCATCAAACTGCTCAATGTTGAAACCGTCGTGCTGCCGAACATCTGGCGAAAGGTGGAGCAAGGCACGCGCGATGCCGACATCCGCATGGGAGACGAGGACTTCACGCGCTGGCATCAGTTTGTCCGTGTCTGGTATGAGGCAGGCTAACCACGCACGGAAAATGAGGGATACCGTCGCCGCGTAAATCTACTCCCGATGGAAATTCTTGTGAGACGTTAGGTATAACTCCATCGGGAGGAATGCGGATGGAAAGCAACGGCACTCAAGACGGGACGAACGTCAAGGCGCAAGAAATGGAGCAATCGCTCAAGATGTTACAGCCCTGCCTGGATCTTGAGACTCTCAAAAAACAGAAGTATTTTCCCGAGCGACGTCGAGCGATACGCCTCAAGCGGTGGGCAATTTTCGACCCCGATAAGATTCAACGCGTCTCGATTAAATACGCCGAATCCCAGGAGGAGTTGGCGGCTGCATTTCGCATTGTCCACGATGCTTATGTCGAGGCGGGCTACATCACGCCCCATCCGTCGGGGATGCGGTTGCGCATCTTTGAGTCCCTCCCTCACAACATCACCTTTTTGGGCAGCGTGGACGACCAGCCCGTGGCAACGGCATCGCTCATTCTGGACTCCCCGTTGGGGTTGCCCATGGAGGAAAGTTATTCCGACGAGATCAACGCGCTCCGCCGCACCGGGCGCAAGTTGGCGGAGGTCTCGGGGTTGGCAACAGTGCCCGAACTGCGCCACAAGAGCATGTTCCTCTACGTCTGCAAAGTGCTGCTCGCTTACGCCATTTACATCGGCGTGGACGACCTGTGTATCGTGATCAGCCCCGAACACGAAGGCTTTTTCCGGGAGGTTCTGCTGTTCGAACCACTGGCGGGCAAGCGCGTTATTAACGAAGAGACCGGTGATACAGTCGTTGCCTGCCGACTTAACCTCGACCCGGACTCTTTTCATGACCGCTGGTACGAAGCCTATAACATGGCAGAATACGACACCAACCTCTACGTGTTCTTCTTCACGTGGGAACACGACGGCTTTCGCCAGCAGGGACGTCCCGGCAGTCAAGTCATTATGACGCCGCAGATGCTCCATTACTTTTTTGTGGAGCAAACGGACGTATTTCGGAACGCTACTCCTGAACAGATGCGCTTCGTGCAGGCGTGCTATCCGTTCTACAACTTTCGCAAGATCATGGAGGGCGATTTTTCGATCCCGAAGGCGTTGCAGACGCTTGTTTCGCCCGCCGCGCAAGGCGCGTTGTTGACACGCTGAAGATGTTTCACGATTTGGCTCGAATTCTACGCATCTTGGCGTACTTCTCCAACGCCTCCGCTTGGACGCGACCACGGATTTTGCCGACAATAGGCGGTTCTGCTTGGGGCGGTTGCAGCAGTCGCTCGTCCAATGTGCCCTCGACAAATTGCAGCGACCTTGCTCCTTCCATCAGCGGCGAAAGTTTGGGAAAGCGTGCGACAAACTCCGTCGCTAACTCCCTGACGGCAAGTTTCGCCTTCTCCCTGCCACGCACGGGAACGGTGTGGTTGAAACGGTCAATCATCGTGTTGACCTTGTGGAGTTCCGCGCAATAAGCCGCCAACGTCCGTTCCCAATCGCGGTTAAACTCGGCAATCACATCGGCGAGAGAGGAAGACGACTTTCGCTTGCGCCGCAGCCAACCGCAGCCGCCGCGCTGTGGCGGAGGTTCAGCCTGCATCGCTTCCAAACACTGCAACTGCCGGTCGCGTCTCGCCGCATAGTCCTCCAGCATCTTCTGGCATCCCTGCCTCCCTGCCTCTATCTGCTTCGCCAACTCCACCCACTCCGGCGCGAATCCTGCATCCTTGACCATGCGAAACGCGAGGCTGCCTAAATCGTCTTGCGGGTTGAGTTTGAGCGGCTTGCCCCTGCCCTCAAGGTTGTCGAACTTGCCTTCCTTCATCGCCTCGCGGATGATGTCGTCAATGCTGAGTTTCGCCATGTCCATCTCTCCTACTCTGCCGCGTAGAACTCCTCGTCTTCTTCTTCCCATTAGGCGACCACGCGGGGTCTAACTCTGGCTCGTTGCCCTGGGTCAGATTGTTCTGCGTCGCGCCATCGGGCGTTGCAGTTAATTCAACAAACGGAAAGGCGTCAAAACGACGCCCTCCCCAAAACAAAAGGGAGAGGCAATGACCTCTCCCTTTTGTCCTGTGTCCGTTTGTCGCCGATTGCTTAGACGAGTCCATTCACCAGCGTCCCGCCTGTCACAAGGCGAATCGGGCGACCACTGGGGGTGCGGTATTCTTTTTCGGGGTCAATACCGAGGATGTGGTAGACGCTCGCCGCCATGTCTTCGACTTTGACGGGTTGCTCGACAGGCTCTTCACCGCGTTCGTTGGTCTTGCCAATAACCTGTCCGCCGCGCACGCCGCCCCCCGCCATAACCACCGATTGCGCACGGGGCCAGTGGTCGCGCCCGGCGTTGCGGTTGATGCGGGGCGTGCGTCCGAACTCACCCATCCAAATCACTAACGTCGTTTCCAGCAAGCCCCGCTCATGCAGGTCTTTGAGCAGCGCGGACATTGCCATGTCCACGGGCGGCAGTTGGCGGGTCTTCAGGTTCTGGAAGTTCTGATTGTGCGTGTCCCAGCCGCCAAACGAGACGGTGACGAACCGCACGCCCGCCTCAATGAGCCGCCGCGCCAGCAAGCAGCCCTGCCCGAATGGGGTGCGCCCGTAGGCGTCGCGCACCGCGTCGGCTTCGCCACTCATGTCAAACGCTTTTTTCGCTTGGGGCGAAGTCACGAGGTCGTAAGCCTTTTGATAGAAAGTATCCACCGTCGTCAGCGCGTCGCTTTCGACCATTCGCTGCCAATCATCCACCATTTTGAGCAGCGACCGACGGCGGTTGAGCCGCTCGTCGCTCACGTTTGCGGGCAGGCGCAAATCGCGCACGCCGCTGTTGGGGTCGGCGGTAAATGGGTTATACATCGCGCTGAGGTAGCCCGAACCGCCCGCCGGGGCGCGAATCATGTCGGGAATCGCCACGTAAGGCGGCATGGCTCCACTGAAACCCGTTTCTTTTGCAATGACAGAACCGTAGGATGGGAAGGTGAGCGCAGGATTGTCGCGATTGCCGGTGTTCATGTAGTTCGTCGCCCGCTGGTGACTGCCTTCGGGAGACGTGATGGAGCGAATGATGCAGAACTTATCCGCCTGCTGCGCCACTCTCGGCAGATGTTCAGAAATCTCAACGCCCGGCACGTTCGTCTTGATGGGCTTGAACTCGCCGCGAAATTCCTCACCGGCTTCAGGGTGCAAGTCCCACGTGTCCATATGGCTGGGACCGCCCGCCATCCACAGCAAAATGCACGATTTCGCCTTCCCGATGTCGGCAGCCCCCGCCGCTCTCATGCGGAACAGGTCCGCCATCGTCAACCCCATCGCCGTCAGCGCGCCGACCTTGATGAAGTCCCGTCGGCTGAACCCTTCGCAGTCCTTATGATGCCCTGTGGTGATGTCGAACATGATTGTCCCCCCTGTCATGATGGAGTGATGGAGTGATGGAGTAATGGAGTAAATGATGTTCCATCCCTTCAATACTCCATCACTCCATCACCCCATAGAATCAATGGTTGAACAGAAACCCTTTGGAATCCATCAACGCCCAGAACCAATCCTCCAACGCCTCCCTCTTCGACAGATTGGCTTGGGCGAGGTCTTGTTTGATAGCTTTGACTTCCTCGTCCTTCGGAAAACGGCTCAACGTTGCTAAATACATTTCCTCGATGATTTGCTCATCCGTCAAATTCTCGCGCAACATGCGGGCGATGCGTCCGTTGGGGTTGGACAACTTCTGGTTGATGGTGCCACTCAGCATGTGCAACGCCTGCGCGATGTTGGCGTCTTCAGTGCGCTCGCACTCGCACACCGTCACGCGCTTGGGGCGTCCGAACACATCAAGGAAATAAGACGGCACGCGGCTATCGGGCAACTCAATCGCACGGGTGAGTCGTCCGAAGTTCGCCACGTTAAAGTTTTCAGGCACACCCGTCGCGTCGCTGATGGCGTCCAACAGCTGCTCCGCGCTCAACCGCCGCACAAAAGCATGCGAGAAATACTTGGTGTCTTTTTTATTCGACTCGTTCGTTTGACAGCTCAACTGATAGATGCGTGAGTTGCAGATTGTCCGAATCAGATGCTTCATGTCAAACTTGTGAGCGATGAAGTCTTTCGCCAGAGCGTCCAACAGTTCTTCGTTCGACGCGGGATTCGTCTGCCGCATATCGTCCACCGGCTCCACCAATCCGCGCCCGAAGAGATATTTCCAGACGCGGTTGACGGCGGCTTTGGCGAAGTAGGGATTATCAGGGGATGACAGCCATCGGGCGAGTTCCACGCGCGGGTCGGCGCCGATAGGAACTGCTGGACCGTCTATCAATCTTGGAGCGATGGAGCGACCGGTGCGCGGATTGACGTGCGTTCCGGTCTGCGCATTGATGTAGGTGAAGCCCTGCTGGTTGTTGCCCGTCTGTCGCAGGCGAGCAAAAATCGCCGCGAACCCATGAAAGTCCTCCTGTGTCCACGCCTCGAACGGATGCTTGTGGCACTGCGCGCACTCAATCCGCACTCCCAAAATTGTCTGCGCGGTCGCAATCGCCCGCACCGCGTTGTCGTTATTCTGCGCGGCGGCACGGTAGTAGTTCGCGGGTCCGTTCTGGAAGGTGTTGCCATCTGCCGTGATCATCTCCGCGCAGAACCGGTCCCACGGCTTGTTCTCCTGCACGCTTTTGCGGATGAAGTCGTAAAACGCTTTCACGCCCTGCGGCAGAAGCGTCTGGCTGTTGGTGCGCAGCAGGTCACACCAGCGATACGTCCACAGGTCAACGTATTCCTTGCGCTCCAACAGTTCGTCAATCTTCTTCGCCCGTCGTTCGTAGTCAGGCGATTTATCGCCGTCGGATGCGCGATGAATCGCGCTACTACGAACGAAGGCGCGAATCTCGTCGGGTTTGGGCAACGTGCCGGCGATGTCCAGCGACACACGCCGCAGGAACTCTTCATCGGTGCACAACTCTGAAGGCGTGATGCCCAACATCTCCAACTTGGCGTAAACGAGGCGGTCAATGAAGTTATGCGCGGGCGGGAAATTCTGTTTCGGCAAAGGGAACTGCCTCGGCACGATCATTCGCGCTATGACGGCAACCCCTTGAAACCGCGCCATGATGGGCGCTTCGCCCTGCGCGACGGCAGTGACGAGACCTTGTGGGTTGACCGTCGCCACGCCGTCATCCAGCGAGTCGTAACGTGAAAGGTGCGTTACATCGCGCACGCTGCCGTCAGAGAAGTGCGCCCGCACGAGAAGTTGTTGCTGTTGCTGCGGGGCGACGAGGAGGCGCCGCGATGGGATGATTTCCAGTCTTGCCACGTGCGGCTCACCGGCTTGCACCGTCGGACAACCCTCCGCTGCCCAACGGAGGAGCGTATCGTACTCTACCGAGTTCTTTGTGAACCGAACGCCGCCGCCATGCGGAACCGCCCCCAGCGGCTTGAGCAGAATCAGGCTTTTCTCCGGCTGGCTGCGGGCAACGCGTCGCCCCTCGCCGAACTTCACGATGGCTTCGTAATCGGGCACGGGGTCATAGCCGAACAGACTCAGTTTGAACCCGCCCTTGCCGTACTGCGCGCCGTGACACGCACCCGCGTTGCAGCCCGCTTTGCTCAGAACAGGAGCGACTTCGTTGACGAAACTGATGGGCGAGTTCATCCGTGCGTCTTTGACCGCGACCTGAATGGAAGTCGTTTTGTTGCCCGGCACCCACGCCTTAATCGTCGCCACCCCGTCACCCGCTGGCGTGACGACGCCCTCCGCGCTCACCTGAGCAACGTGGGGTTGAAGGGAACGAAACTTCGCCACGCGAGTCAAGTCGCTGACCCTGCCGTCGCCGAAATGTCCCGTCACAATCAACGCCTGCCGCGCCCGCGCCCCGACGAGGGCGACGTCTGGCGGGTCAATCGTAATGCTCTGCGGAACGTGAACGATGGCTGTCGTTTTGGAAAGTGGAACGCGTTGGGGTGTGTGCGGACGCGACGCTGCGCGCGCGGAGGACGCGAAGAGGAAAATACTCAGAATCCCAGTGATGAAAAATCCTTTGCGACCCAGACACATAGACCCTGCCCCCATTCGTCAATGTCCTGTGAAAACCTGTCAACCCAAGCGGTTTGACATCCTCATTCAGGAATGGTTTCGGTCTTTCTAACTGGGGCGAGTGCGTCCCTGCGATGTCAAGCGGCGTCATACTGCAGCGCGTAGGAGAGCATGACAATTCCGCTGGGCAAGGTCTTGCTGTCGGTGAGCCGTAAGACAGGCGAGCGCTGCTCCGCGGGCAGCAGAGAAACGCTCTGACTCAATAGGATGGAGATGACACCGACCTCAATCGTGTCAACGAGTCGGACGTCCAGCAGACTGCGAAACAGCCCCCCGCTGCCAAATAGCCAGATGTCCTTCCCCGGCTGGGCTTTCAGCGCAGAAACGGTTTCTGCGGCGTCCGCCGTGATCGTGACGTCTGGGTAGTCGCTTGCACGCAGCGTTCGGGAGCATACAATCGCTTTCATTCCCGGCATCGTGCCACCCGAACTCTGACCAGCCACTTCGAATGTGCGCCGCCCCATCACAAGGGTGTCAAATTCCTTGAAAAAGCCGCGAAGTCAATCGTGGGATCCGACATTCCGCACCTTGAGATGACGAAAACGGGATTTTGCGGTATCCTCCTAAGGCAGGAGGATACCGATGACAGAGACAGAGCGCATCT
>FWPU01013627.1_pt1 | contig 10138 bp, 9 predicted proteins | sample 2228361 | NCBI WGS metagenome assembly FWPU01 (sample SAMEA103939777, study PRJEB20133) | metagenome | reverse complement strand
CTGCGTCCCGGAGGACCCGGTTGTGAGGCCTCAGAGTGTCAAGGGATTTTCCCCGCGCCGTCGCCAATGGGGCCGCCAGATGTACAAAAACGATCAGGTCACCCGCCTCCGAGAACTCATCGGCGAAATACCATGACCTTTGTCGGCCTCCAGATCTCGACTCACTCCCAAACAACCTGGCAGGCCAAGTACTCGCTCAAGACCATGCGAACCATCGAACCGTCTGGCTCGACGGTATATCGACCTTGCTGGACGACAATCCAGCCCTCGCTCAACAACATGGGCGATTGCCGGTGACCCGTGATAACTACGGTCCGCATGAACGCACGAGTCCCAATCTCCGGCCACAGTGCAGGTGTTTGAAAGGGCACCTCTTCAAACGCTACCCTCTCCGACTCGTTAAGCATCGCGAGTGGAGCGAACGAAACGGCAACAGGGTCCTCATGTATGGCATAGAGTTCATGCGCGACGTGACCCCGTGCGAGTTTCGTCAGGAGTCGTCCAACGCGATCAGCCTCTGGTTGCCAGACTACCCCGCCCGATTCATCCGTCCTCTGCGAAGCCGCGATTCTCGCTCTCAATGCGGGGACCTCACGAAGAATACGCGACACTGCTCGTCGCCGCACATATGTGGGGTCAGTGGTCCCCGCCAAGACGCACTCGAGAAAGCACGCCAGGTACTGTTCGTCCAGCGAGAAGCTTGCATTGCAATCGGCACACGCGTCCACAACCGGAAGCTGCGCTGGAAATGGTTCGTCGAGCAAGACCCTCGGGGGAACGTGATCACGGGTATCCGGCTGAACGCCGCAATACGCGCACATCCCTCTGAGCCTCTGATCCATGAAGAGATGTCGCGGGTCCATCGTTTATCTACTCAGCTATGATCAGCCAAATCGAAACGTGCCTCGATGGCTGGAAGATCACCGTATTGACCGTTGCGTCCGTGATGGCGAACATTTTCCAGAGCGAATCCCGCGAGTAAACATCGCCGATGGTCAGGTGGTAAGAAGTTCGCATACTAGTGACCGTTAATGGCCTTCGTCACCGGTCATACCCCATCGCGCGTCGCCCTCGCCTCGTGCATTCCACAAAACGCGATGAAGTCGCACTCCGCGCAGCGGATCTTTAGCTTCGGGTTTCTCGGCTTCTTCGCGGGGCCCCGGTGGAAATCCCGTTGCCTGATCCTGCCAACCGTTTCCACGACCTTCTTGCGCGCCTCGGACAAGATCTCTTCTTTCAGGTCGACCATCAGCTCCCGCTTAGCTGGGTCTTTCTCGTCGAGGTAGCGCATTAGCCCCTTCTCCGGGGCGTATTCCAGTTCCTTCTTGGCGGCCAGCCCGTAAAGGCTGATCTGTAGGCGCATTTCTTCTTCGTCGAGCTTGGCCAGCGCCTCCGACTCCGATTCGCCGGACTTGAAATCGATGAGCGTGACTCTCGGCGGATCGTCGAGCCTGAGCACGTCGATGGCCCCCGAAACCAGGACCTGCTCCTCCTCGAGCAGGGTTTCGAACTCCCGCTCCGGCTCGAACAGCAGCTTGGTCAGTTCTGGGTGATAGTCCTTGACGTACTGCGCAACCAGGCGCACCGCTTTCTCCCGCATGTTCTTGGCGGGATCGCCCGTTGTGTAGCGCAGGTAGAAAAGCCCGCGCCGGATGAGTTGTTCCAGCGCGGCCTTGAGCCTCCTCGGGTTCTTCGCGAGAGCGGCCCAGGACTTGGCGTCCGTGTGGACCTCACGGAGGAGGTTGTGGACGCCGCGGCCGTAGCCGAATGCCTGGTCTATGGTGGGCGCAAAACCCAGCACCTTGCGGAGGTAGAAGTCGTGTGGGCACTCAAGGAAATACCGAAGGTCGGAAAACGAAGTCAACAGCCGGAGATCCCGGCGGTATACCGTCTTGGCCTGCGACACGTTCGTCGGGATCTGTGAGGCTTTTCGCCCGACCGATCCGCCGGCGCTGCGCACCTCTGATTCCAGGTTCTCGAAGAACGGCGAGGGCCTGTTCCCCGAGGTCGTCACGAACAAATAGCGTTCGGCCCTGCTCAGTGCCACATACATGAGCCGTCGCTCCTGATCCCAGTTGGCGTTGTCCGCCAGCGCCGCCGTGTTGATGCGCCGGAGGATCGGTCCCGCGATGGGGAGAGCCGGAATCGAACGGGCAAATTGACTGGGGAAACGCCTCTGGACCACATCCGCGAGGAAGACGGCCCCGAACTCCAGCCCTTTGGCGCTGTGAATCGTCGTGATCGTCACCGCGTCGGGTTGAACAAGCAGGGGGGCCGGTTGGGATCGGCCGTTCTCGGCGCCCCACCAGCAGAGGGCGATGACCTGGTGGCGGAAGTCCACGGCGCTGGTCCACCCGGGCGTTTCCACCTCCTTTACGAGCGAGCTGAGCTGCCCGAGGTGGAACATGGCCGTCACGCCCCTCCCGGAAGCGGTGTCCCAGACCTCCACGGAAGCCTCGGAGAGTAGCCAATGGAACAGGGTCTGGGGAAAGACCCGTCGCACCTTCTGCTTCCTGCCCAGCCACTGGATCAACGACGCGGTCCGCAGTTTCCCGTGATCCGATGTGGTGCCGCCGTTGCCCGTCGTGATGCGACGGTGGATCAACTCCGTGGCCAGGAGGAGACGTGTCTCCGCGGCACTGTCCAACGGCAGTCTTGAGCGTCGGAGAAGGGCGGCCGCCGCACGGACGACGGACGCCGGATCGGCGTTGCAGCCGAGGGTGTCACGGATGCGCGAAGGCAGCGACTTCGGCTTCCGCGGGCTGCCGAAGAACCGCTCGATGCCAGCGGAGCGAGCGAGGGCCGCCACGAACAGCAGGACCTCGGGTTGGGAGAAGAGATCGGGTCCGGCCTTGAACACCGCGGGGATCCTACGCTTTTCCAAAGCCCGCATGTACGTTCTGGCGTCAGTTGAGGAGCGGATCAGGACGGCGATGTCTCCGTAGGACAATCCTCGTTCTCCGTTCTCGGTGTCGTGCCAAGCTCCGGTTCCGGCTCGTCGTCGTACAAGGCGGTCGATGGTCGAGGCGATCCATGAGGCTTCCTGCTTACGGTTATCGAACCGCAGCATGGCCACGTGCGAGGCGTCGACGTCGGCGCGGCGCGAGTTCCCGTGTTTCATGTCGGTGGTCTTCATCGGCTGGACCAGCCCGATGGACTTGGCCCAGCGGTTGGCGACGTCGATCACGCGCGGCGTGGAGCGGAAGTTCTCTTCCAAGAGCAGAACCTCCCCGTCCTTGTCCCCGGAGATTTCCTCGCAAAGCTCCGCCATTATTTCGACGCGCCCCCCGCGCCAGGCATAGATCGCCTGTCGATGATCTCCGACCGCAGTCAACGCGCCATTCGTTCCGACGATGAGCCGGATAATCCTTCCCTGAACCGGATTGATGTCCTGCACCTCGTCCACGACGAGGTGGGTCACCTCGGATCGGACCTTTTCCAACACCTCCTTGTCTTCCAACAGACGGACTAGCTCGGATTGAGAAGTGCTGAAATCCAGGAACCGTCGGCAGCGAAGATAGGCGTAGTATCTCGCCGCCGCAGTCGCAAAGGCTTTGGCCTGTTTCGTCCTCCCGACCGCGGTTCTGAGCTTCGACCTCTTGCACCAGTCACCTTCCGCCTCGATGGTATTGGGTACCTCTCCGGTGGGCAGCTGCACGTCCAGCTCGGCGTACTCGTTCAGAAGATCATATGCCTTCAGGAAGTCGTCGACGGTCTGGTACTGCCCGCCACCCAGGGCCGTCTGCAGGTCCTTCAAACCCAGGATATGCGTGAAGCCCCGCTGGACGAGCGCGATCCTCGCTCCCTCGTCGAGCACGTCAAAGTTGTGGTAGACCTCCGGCCGGCGGTCCCGCAGCTGTTTCAGGCAGAATCCGTGGATCGTTCCGATGTACATGCCGCCGAGGGTGACGTCCTGCCTCTCCGGCGTCACCTTCTCGATGAAACGCCGGATGCGGAACTTCAGCTCCTCGGCCGCCGCCTCGGTGAAGGTGAACGCAACGATGGACTTCTTCGGAACGTTCTCAACGGCGACCCACCACGCGACCCGCCGGGCCATGACTTCCGTCTTGCCGGACCCCGCTCCGGCCACGACCAGGACCCGCCGTTTTCCGGAGGTTACGACCGCTTTCTGGCCATCCGTGAGACCGGAGAGGAGTACGGACTTCGCGTCTGCCATCGTCGTCACCATTTCTCAGGAGGAAGTGGGTACGTCGGCTTGCCGGACTCTGGCTCTGTGCCGTCCGATCCCAAGGAGGTGTCCGCTCAGCGCTGAGGCGTGCCGCCGGACGAATTCCGGCGGCAGAGCGTTGCCGATCATTTCCGCCGTGCGGTACTTGCCCTCCCTCAGCGAGAAGCGGTAACGTCGGGGGAAGGTCTGGAGGAGCGAAGCCTCCCGGAGCGTGATAGCCCTATCCGCCGTCGGATGGAGGAAACGACCCTTCGACGGGTTGATGCACCCGCCCGTGATCGTGGGCGCGACGCGATCCCACGACATGCGACCGTAGACGTCCTTGAAGCCGTCGAAGGCACGGTGGCAAGCCAATTGTTCTTTCTTCGACAGGCTTGTTCGGCTTCCGCCGTTCTTCGGGATCCGACGGATCAGGTCGATAATCCGGGAGCTTCGGGTCTCCGGCAAGGAATGCAGTTGGTCCCCGGTTCTTTCCGGGTTCAAGAGCCCGCCGATCGCGTCCCGAACGGTACGGCGGTACCGCGCGCGGCGCGCGAAAGCAGGAACGCCATCCAGCCCGGCGAGCAAGATCAGCCTACGGCGGCGCTGCGGAACCCCGTAATCCGCCGCGTCTAGAACTCGATCCGAGCACTGGTAACCCATGCGCCGTAGATTGTCGCAGAACTTGGCGAACCGGCGGTCCCGGGCTAGTCCTGGCACGTTCTCCATCATAACGAGCTTCGGACGGAGCTTTTTCACGAAGCGTTGGAATTCAAAGAGGAGATCGTTTCTCGGATCCTCGACCCGCCGAGAACCGTTCCGCGTCCGGATGGTCGAGAAGCCTTGGCACGGAGGGCATCCGGCCAGAAGGTCCAGCATCCCCTTTCGCAGACCCAGTGCGCGCATGACGGCTGCCACGGACAGCTTGCGGATGTCGACTTCCCAGACGCTGACCTCCGGATGGTTGGCCCTGTACGTTTCGATGCAGAGAGGATCGTTATCCACGGCCCCGAGAACTAGGAAGCCTGCCCTCTTGAGGCCGAGGGTCAGACCCCCGCAGCCGCAGAACAGGTCCACGGCTGTCAACCGAGCAGCGCCATTGACCGTTCTATGCACCTAAAATCACCTCACGGGATGCCGTTAGAGGCGAGGGATACCTCCCATCGCCTAAAGGCCGTGACGGGGACGAGCGCGGGGACCGAGGCGCATCATCATGGGCGCTCCCCGTCCTTGGCCCTCACAAGCCGTGCGATGCGTCGGACGCAGGCGTCCGGCCGCTTCGTCAGCTGGCACTCGAAGATCCTCAATACGTGCCATCCCGCTCGGCGCAGTTCCCGGTCAACTCGCCTGTCCCTTTTCCGGTTGCCGCTTATCTTCCGCTCCCACGCTTGGGCGTTGCGCCTCGGCTTTATGTTCTTGCCGCAGTCGTGGCCATGCCAGAAGCAGCCGTCCACGAACACGGCGACCTTCTCCTTCCCCCACGCGAAGTCCGGGCTCCCCGGCAGCGGCAGGTGCCGACGCCAGCCGCTCAGCCCCTCCGCGCGCAGCAGGTGCAGCAGGCGACCCTCGGTCGACGCGTTGCCTCGGCTCCTAATCCTCGACATGAGCTCGGAGCGGGATAAGCTCCCAAGAGTCGTGCGTTCGCTGGTATGGGCCATGACCAAGAGGCTCATCTCTCCTCGATCTTCAGCGAGGGATCGTTCTCGACGTTGGTGATGATCTCGTTGTACCGCTTGACGAGGTCCCGTGTGGTCGTCTTGAGTCGCGCGCCTTCGAATTTGGCAAGCTCGTTGACGTTCGTGCTGATGAAGGTCTCCGCGGCGTACACCTCGACGCGATCCCTAACGCCCGCGTTTTCGGCGAGGAGCGTCGTTCCCTCAACTTTGTCCCTCAACGTGATGATGATTGGCCGGAGCCCGGATTGAAGGTTCCGCCGCGGGGGCTGAGGGAGGATCCACCAGAGCCACTCCGGGTCATCGGCGGTTTTCCATGCCGTGAGCACCGCCTTCCCGTGGTATAGGGGGTGAGGCTCTTGAGCCGTCAGCGTTTCCCGCTCAAACGGCGTTCCCTCCTTGACGGCAACGAGGAAGGAGCGCGGCCGGCTCTGAGGTAGGAAGTGGATCGCGTCGATGACCAATGCCCCGGCGAGGTACCCGAGCTTGCGTAGCGCGAGGTAAGCGCTCCTGAACTGCTTCCCCTCGTCCGCCACAAGGAACCCGACCACGTTCTCAGCGCAGAGCACCGGCGGCCGCCGCCGTTCGTTCATCTCCTCGAGGATTCGCACCCATTCCCAGTACAGTGCGGAGCGCGACCCGTTGGAGAGCCCGTCCATGTTCCCCGCCAGCGAGAGGTCTTGGCAGGGAAACGAGGCCCACGCCAAGTCCGCGGAGGGAATCTCCGATCCGTCGACCTTTGTGATCGACCCTTGAACTAGGTGATCCCCTCCGAAGTTAGCCACGTACACGGCGCACTTCTTCGGGCAGATGTCGTTCGCCCACAGAGTGGTGAACCACGGCTTCAGGGCCTCGGTGACGAGGCCGCATCCCGAGAAGAAATCAAGGGCATTGAAGTCACCGCCGTTGCGCTTCCGGCCGTTAGACGACATGAGCGTGGGCATCGACCTACTCCTGGTCCTGTTTCGCATCGAGTTCCGCTTTCATCTCGAGCAGCCGCCGAACGAGGAACGGCTGCGGTGTCCGCTTCCCGTTCTCCCAGTGATTCACCGTGCTGTACGTGACGCCTACCCTCTGAGCGAATTGCTCCTGCGTGAGATGGAGGCGATCCCTCAGTTCCTTGATGAGCGCCGGGATGTCCGTGTCGGTCATGGACTCCGTCCTAGCAATCCAAACTCGCATGTGCGTTCGCCATGTAGTTCCGCATGATAGCCTTCATGGCCTCCATGTTCGAGCCTGGAAACATCTCGTTCTTCATGCCGAAGACCATAATAACATACATGGCGTGGCATCGTCAAACGTTCTGGTCGGCACGGTCGGGGCTCATCCTTCTGTGTCGGTCCTGCCGAAGAAAGGCCCGGTCAGCGTTCGACCGGGCCTGGAGGGTGCGTTAGTACTACAGCGCTAATTTTTCTCAAGTTCTTCGGCGCCTACCTTGAAACCGGGTGGCGGCCGCACGCAATCCACGGAGGACTGCGTGCTAGGCGGCGCTGGCCTTGGCGACGAGCTTCACCTCGAAGCCCATCCGCTCCAGCTTCCGGACGTAGCGGGTCTTCATCGCCTCCTTGTGGGCCCGGTCGAAGTAGTCTCGGCCGAGCTCCTCGTAGGTCTTCCCCCGGGCCAGCACGTGGTAGACGATCCTGAGGATCTCGTGAGCGACGGCCACGATCGCCTTCTTGTGGCCCAGGCGCGGTCGGAGACGGTAGTAGAGCCACGCCAGACGGGTGTCGTCCTTCTTCACCGCGGCGTTGGCCGACTCCACCAGAGCCGCCCGGAGCCACTTGTTGCCGGGCTTGGTCCCGCAGCGCTTGTGCTTGTCAACGCTTTCGTTGTTCTCGGGGGCCAGGCCCGCCCAGCTCCCGACGTGCTTGTCGCTCGGGAACTGCTTCATGTCCACCCCGATCTCCGCCACGATGACCGCCGACGCCTTTGCCTTCACCACGGGGATGCTCGAGAGCTTCTCGACCTCCGAGGTAAAGGGGCGAAGCGCCTCCTCGATCCGCCGCGAAATCTCCTCGACCTCCGCTTCCAGGTAGTCGATGTGCGCCAGGATCCGGCTGGCCATGAACGCATGGTGCGCGTCGAAGCGTTCCTCCAGCGCACGCCGGAGTTCCGGAAGCTTCTTGCGGAGGAGTCCCTTGGCCAGGTCGGCCAGCGCCCCCGCATCCCGCGTCCCCGCCACGAGAGCTTCCACCATCGCCCGCCCGGACGCCCCCATAATGTCAGTCGCCACGGACGACAGCTTCACCCCCGCATCTTGGAGCACCTTGTGGAGGCGTTGTACCTCACGCGTCCTCTCGTGCATGAGCTCCGTCCGATACCGCGTGAGATCCCGAAGCTCGCGGATCGGCTTGGGCGGCACGAAGCTGGCGCTGAGGAGCCCGCACTCCAGAACCTGCGCGATCCAGGCCGTGTCCTTCACGGCGGTCTTCCGCGCCGGCACGGTCTTGATGTGTCCGGGGTTCACCAGGAGCACCGTGAAGGCGCCCTCGAGCACGTAGTAGACGGGCTTCCAGAGAACCCCCGTCGCCTCCATTGCGACGTGCGTCACGCCGTGTTCCTGGAGCCATTGGCGAAGCGCCAGGAGGTCCGCCGTCATCGTCCCGAACGTCCGGACCTCCTCCCGGCGCTCAGATTTCGCCTCGGGGACCCGCACGCACGCCGTGATCGTGTCGCGGTGCACATCCAACCCGCTCACGCGCTCGAACCGGACCTGCATCGCCCACCTCCTCCAAATGGCGCCGGCGGCCTTCCGAAGGAGCGGCGATATCGAAGACTCTACCTTACGTGCTCACCGCCTCACGGGCGGGGCAACAATCAGGGGTGCCTCAAGCTCCCACGCCAGACTTTAGGTCGGACTCCGCGTACCAGTGGCACTCGGCGTCGGTCGGGAGGACCCTGCAGGAGTTCCTCTCGCTGCACCGCTGGGACGAGGATCGCCTGCGGTGGAGGATCCACCAACGCGTGGCCTTCCTGGGCCACAGCGGTCGTCACGTCATCGGCCTGATCGACGAAACGTCCTTCCTCAAGAAGGGGGACAAAACCCCCGGGGTCCAACGTCAGTACTGCGGGACGACCGGCAAAACCGACAACTGTACCGTCACCGTCCATCTCGGCTTGGCCGACGGAGCGTTTCACGTCCTCTTGGATAGCGAACTTTATCTGCCCGAAAGCTGGGCCCAAGATCCCGCCCGCTGCCGGGCGGCCAAGATCCTCGAGTCCATGACCTACCGTCCCAAGACTCAGATCGCCCTGGAGCTGATCGACCGGGCCGTCGCCCACGGACTTCAGTTCGGTTGGTTCACCTTTGACGAGGGCTACGGCGGCAAGCCCCCTTTCTTGGCCGCCCTTCAGGCCCGCGGTCATCGCTACGTCGGCGAGGTCCCCAAGACGTTCCGGGGATGGGCCGTTGCTCCGCCGGACGGCCGAACCCTCGAAGACGGACTGCCGGGAAACCCTCGGGGCGATTCTTACCCGTCCGACCCGGGCCCCGCGCGGACCGTCGAAGAGGAGGCGCGCCGGATCGACCAATCCTCCCCTCGTCTCTACCACATCAAGGACACCCATCAGGGACCGGAGGTTTGGAGCGTCGGCGGGATCCCCTTCTATCCCGAGCAGGACGGCCGTCCCGGTCCTCTGCACTGGCTTCTGGTGGCGACTCCGGCGACCGGGGGGAACCCGAAGTATTTCCTCTCGAACGCCTCCCCGGGGGTCCCCCTGGAAGTCCTTCTGAGCGTCGCCTTCTCCCGCTGGCATATCGAGCGGTGCTTCCAGGACCAGAAAGGTCAGATCGGGCTGGATCACTTCGCGGTCCGAAACTACCTCTCACTGAAGCGCCACCTCATCTTGTCGGCCTTGAGCTTCCTGTTCCTGACCGAAACCTGCCAGAGACTCCGTGGGGAAAAATCCGGAATGGACGGTGGACCAGATCCGGCTCGCCGTCGAGCCTCAGCTTGAACCCGGGCTTACCCGCCGCCAGCGACTGGCCCGACTGGCTCGCCCGGCCCACCTCATCGCCTATCAGCAATGGCGCAACAAACAAGCCCGACGATCCCACCGCAAAACCGCCCTCCGTCGGCTCCGCGCTCACGGCATCCGGATCTCCACGCTCCCCTCCTGCCATGTCCGGCTTTAGCGCTGTAGGATTAGGCGTTGAGGACGGCGCGGACCTGCCTGCCGCGCCAAGCGGATGCGCGGCGCAGGCAGGGGCGGTTCGACCCGCCTGCTGCGCTGCCGCGCAGCGCGGGCAGGGAGGGAGCCGCCCTTGTTGCCGACCTCCTCCTTCGGGCCGACGTGC
>FWPU01013626.1_pt1 | contig 10142 bp, 8 predicted proteins | sample 2228361 | NCBI WGS metagenome assembly FWPU01 (sample SAMEA103939777, study PRJEB20133) | metagenome | reverse complement strand
AGACCCAAAGCGAAGCGCTGAAGTCGATCATGACCGGACTGTATTACATCTGCCCGAATTTGGAAATGCTCAACGTGAAAGGGCAAGCTGCTGCCGGCGCAGCTATATCCATTACCTATCAGGCAACCGCGTCCATGTACGGGTTGATCTATGCCACGGTGATCCTCGTCGTGTCTTGTTGGGTGTTTGAAACACGAGACTTTTGAGGAGATTCTTCTTTGGCGAGTGAGTTCTATGGGCTGGAACAAGCCGGCTGCCAAATCCTTTTCCATGAGCGTTGTGAAAAGCCAAACAGGTCGCTAAGGAAGACAGTGGTGGAGGAGCGAAGAACGAGGCTGGAGGACCGGCGATGAAGATTGAAGGCCAAGGGTTTCTGGTCACCGGAGGTAGCGGGTTTATCGGTTCGCATCTCGTCGAAGCATTGGTTCAGCAAGGCGCCACTCGGGTCGTGGTTTTCGACAGGGCGATCAACGAGCGGAATTTGGCGGGCGTGATCACGGCGGGTGGTGTCGAAGTGATCGAAGGGGATCTCGTCCAGGGTGACAAGTTGGTTGGCGCACTCAGTGGAATTCATGGAGTCTTCCATCTAGCGGTCCTTCCGCTCGGGGCCTGTGAAAAAGATCCTCGGCTTGCCTTTGAGGTCAATATTAGGGGCACGTTCAACGTGATTGAAGCAGCGCTGCAACGTGGTGTGAAGAGAGTTGTCTATTCTTCAGCTTCGTCGGTGTACGGGGATACTCTGGAAATAATGGACGAACATCATCCGCTCAATCCATGGACGATGTACGGGGTAAGTAAACTGTGTGGCGAATTTCTCTTGCGGCCATTCCGTTCCAGGCTACCCTACGTGATCCTTCGCTACATGAACGTCTATGGCCCGCGGCAAGAGGGAGGCCTCATTCCGGCTGTACTCGCCAAGATTCGAGCAGGTGAACCGCCCGTAATCAACGGGGACGGGTCAGCCTCTTTTGACTTTGTGCATGTGCACGATGTGGTCCGCTGTAATCTCCTCGCAATGGTCAACGAGGTAGAGGCGGAAGCCTTCAATGTGGGAAGCGGAAGCGCGGCGACTGTGAGGGAGGTGGTCAATTGTTTGCTTCAATTGACCGGGTCGACCCTAAAGCCTGTGTATCGGCGGGAGGTCGACATTCCAATGACGCGACGGGTGGGTGGCAGCGAAAAAGCGAAACGGCTTTTAGGATATCAACCATCCGTGGTGTTGCAGGAAGGTCTAGCAGAACTGGTGAAAGGGAACTGAGGCCATGTGCGGCATCGCCGGCATTTACAGTCTGACTGATCGCCCAATCGAGCCGCTTGCGATCATGCAACTCTGTGACGCCCAGTCCCACCGAGGACCCGACGATGTCGGGTATGTCTTGCTGGATCCAGCTGTTTGGTCTAGAGGACCTCGATGGCGTGAACTGACGAAGACGGATCGTCTTCGCTCTCTGCCCGATCCCCATGCAAACTGGCTGGGCTACGGGTTGGATCAGACTGGGCCGTTGCGCCGATTACCGGCTTTTCGGCTAGCACTGGGGCATCGTCGGTTAGCGATCCTTGATTTGTCGATCGCCGGCCACCAACCCATGGCCAACGAGGCCCGAACTGTGTGGATCACTTACAATGGCGAGATCTATAACTATCTGGAGCTCAAAAAGGAGTTGACAAGACGGGGTTACCGGTTTGTGTCCGGGACGGATACGGAAGTCGTCCTGTACCTGTATGAAGCATTTGGGGCTGCCTGTGTAGAGCGTCTGAACGGGATGTTCGCGTTCGCCATCTGGGATGACCGAGCCGAGACGCTGTTGCTGGCCCGCGACCGTTTTGGGATTAAGCCGCTCTACTATGCTGAAATCGGCCAGACGTTCGCCTTCGCGTCGGAGGTGAAAGCGCTGTTGGCGCTTGAGGCTACGCGTCGTGAGGTGAACTTTCCAGCGCTGGTGGATTACTTCACCTTCCAGAACACCTTCGGAGAGGAAACCCTGTTCAAAGGGATTCGTTTACTCGAACCGGGACATATGCTTGCAGTCGGACGCGGAGGAATCACGCGACGGCGCTATTGGGATATTTGTTTCGAGCCTGATCCCAGCCTGCGGGAGGATCAGTGCGTGGAACGGCTGCGATTCCTGCTGGAGGATACGATCAGGCGCCAACTCGTGAGCGATGTCCCGGTGGGTGCCTATCTGAGCGGCGGGATGGACTCTGGGGCGATCACAGCGCTCGCGGCTTCAAGTATCTCCAGGCTCATGACTTTTACAGGCGGTTTCGATCTTACGCATGTGTCCGGCTTTGAGGCCGGGTTCGACGAACGGAAGGACGCTGAGATTCTGTCAGCATTGTTCGGCACCGAACATTATCAGATGGTTTTTCACGCCGGAGATCTGGAATGGGCGCTGCCACGGGTGATATGGGCCATCGAGGATCTCCGCGTGGGCATGTGTTATCCCTACTACTACACGGCCCGGCTCGCCAGCCGTTTTGTGAAAGTCGTGCTAGCTGGAACAGGCGGCGACGAAATCTTTGCCGGATATCCTTGGCGATACAAGGTTGTGGAGGGAGTGCACAATTGCGCCGGTTTTCTCGATCGATACTACCGATACTGGAATCGACTCGTCCCGGCGGATCAGCAAGCCACATTCTTCTCGGCTGAGACATTGGCGGCTGCGCTTAAACATGATCCGTATGAGTCCTTTTCTTCCATCGCACGACGACCGGGCAATTCGACCGATCCTCTGCGCCTAGCGCTCTACTTTGAGGCAAAGACCTTTCTGCACGGGCTTCTCGTAATCGAAGACAAACTGAGCATGGCACACTCGGTGGAATCGCGTGTCCCACTTTTGGACCATGCGGTGGTGGATTTCGTGACAAAGCTGCCGACCCGGTATCTCATTAATTATGAATGGGACAAGAATCCGGGACGAGATGAAAACCTCGCGGGAAAATATCTCTTCCGGCGAGCAATGGAAGGCGTTCTACCGGATCAGATTCTTCTCAAGCGGAAGCAAGGATTCAGCGCTCCAGACCGATCCTGGTACCAGGGGCCGTTGATGAACTACGTTAAAGGCATCCTGCTTGACCGTCGCACGGTGGCTAGAGGCTATTTTCGCGAGCAGGCGATCACGCGTGTTCTAGATGAACATTTTTCGGGGCAGGTCAATCACAGATTGTTAATTTGGAGCCTGCTGAGCTTCGAGTTCTGGAACCGTCTGTTCCTAGACGGGGACGGGTTTCGGAGAAGATGAAATGGCCGACGTGTGTAAACCCGGCCAAGTAAACCATCCCGTTGCCGGTCAGCCCGCGGGCTTTGCATCGTTGTTTTGGAAGGATCTGCTGGGGCTCTACCGTCGGCGAGAGCTCATCTGGGTGCTGACCGTCGATGAGTTGAAGCGCCGGCATGCCGGTTCACTCCTAGGCTGGGCCTGGGTAGTTCTGAAGCCGGTGTTGCTGCTGGGGCTCTATGTATTTCTCTTTGGGGTCATCTTTCAGTCGAAAACCGGAACGGCCGACGGAAGGACGGCTTATCCCTTGCTGGTGCTGACGGGGCTCATCCCGTGGCTCCTGCTTTCCGAAGCGCTCACTGCCGCCACCTCCGCGATCACGGCCCACGCCGGTCTTGTGACCAAATTGCTGTTTCCCATCGAGGTGCTTCCGATCTCCCGGGTATTGGCGGTCACCCTGTCCGGTCTTCTCACTATCGTGTTGCTCCTTGGGCTTCTCAGCGTCCTGCAAGGCCTCGGGCCAGCTATCGTGCTCCTCCCCCTGGTGCTCCTGGCACAGTTTGCTTTCACACTCGGATTAGCATGGGTCGTTGCAGCGATGAGCGTGAGCGTGCGCGATCTTTCCGAGGCAGTGCCCTTCGTGCTGACTGCCTGGATGTTTTTGTCACCAGTTGTTTATACCAGGGACATGCTGCCGGCGGTATTTGCTCGGCTGCTGGAATGGAATCCGATGACCTACCTGCTCGAAGCATATCGGGCGATCCTTCTCGAACGGAGGGCGCCTCCGATTGAGACCGTGCTCCTGTGCGTCTCAGTCGCTGCCATCGTGTTTTTGGGCGGATTGTTGCTATTCCGCGTGCAGAAGGCACGGCTAGTGGACCTCTTATGATGACGATGATCAAGGCTGAACGGCTGACCAAGATCTACCGGCGCCACAAAAGCCGATGGGAACGAATCAAGGACCTGGTATGGCTCGGCGCAACGCCCAGCGAATCCGAGTTCGCCGCTTTGCGCGAGGTGAGCTTTGAGGTAAACGCCGGAGACAGTGTTGCTGTGATCGGGAGGAATGGGGCCGGCAAGAGTACGTTGCTCAAGGTCCTTACGGGTGTCTCGCCATTGACGGCGGGATCTTTGGCGATCAATGGCAGGGTCGGGGCCTTACTGCAGTTGGGCGCCGGATTCCATCAAGATTATACGGGAGCTGAAAACATTTTTATCGGCGGCTGTTTGCTAGGCCTGACGCGCAGCGAGATCCGTGCCAAGTTCGACGGGATCGTCGCGTTTGCGGAATTGGGAGACTTCATCCACCAGCCGGTCAAGTCCTACTCCGCCGGAATGCAGGCAAGGCTCGCCTTCTCCATTAATACGGCGGTCACGCCGGAGATCCTGCTGATTGACGAAGTGCTCGCGGTTGGTGACAGCTATTTTGTGAGCAAGTGCATACGCTATCTCCAGGATCTTATGCGGGGAGGTTGCACGGTCCTTCTTGTCTCCCACGATCTGACCTTGGTTCGCCAGTTGTGCCGGAAGGCCATGTGGCTGCAAGACGGTCGCCTTGTGCAATACGGCGCCGCGACCGAGGTCTGCTCAGCCTACGAAGCCTGGGTTCACGAGGAGGAGAACAAAGAGATCCTGCGCCGCAGCCAAAGGTTGTGGCAGAACCGACCCAAAGGCGGCGCGACGGATGCCGGCGGGATGCCGTTGCGTGCCCCCGGTCCGGATCAAATCCGGATCATCGACGTGCAGGTGCTCGATGCGCAGGAGCAGGAACGCGCGTGCTTTCTGATTGGGGATCGGCTGGTCATCAGGCTGCATTATGCCTCGACCATCGAATACACAAACCCCAATGTTGGGATCACGATCGAGCGGGCCGATGGACTGATCGTATGCGCTTCCACGCTCTTAGACGATGGCTGTGAGATCGGCCTGATTCGTCCCGGCGCTGGGTGGGTGGATGCAATCTATGATCCTCTGATCCTCGGGCCTGGCCTGTATCGGGTCACAGTGTCGATCACCCTCTGCGATCCACTAGCCCTAGGAGATACGAATTTCGATCGTCTCAGTCACTGCCGTGAGTTCAAGGTGGAGGCGAGGGGGCGAGCTTACAATGTCGCTGTTGCGCATCCCGTGACTTGGAATCATATCCGAAAGGATCGATGAGATTTGCCTGTTCGACTTCCCCTTCAAGCTCAGGGGCAAATCTGGCTGACGGGAACTGGGAGTCGATTGAGGAAACGGCGATCGCGGTTGGAAGCGCGAGCGGCTTTCCACGAAGAAAGATATCCAACTGTACTGTGAGTACGGGGGATACATCAACATGAGGGGAGTGCGGGGGTGAGGATTCTCCACATCGGCAACATCGCGAACAACGCGTATAACAATGCAAAATTCCTTCGCCGGAAGGGTGTCGAAGCCGACGTACTGTCATACGACTATTTCCACATTATGGGCCAACCGGAGTGGGAGGATGCCATATTCGACTCCGTGCTGGACGAGTTCAATCCGAAATGGGACCAGGTGGATCTCCAGGGGTTTCACTGTCCCACTTGGTTCATTCGTGAAGAACTGGCGCCTCGCGTGCCAGGTCGACGGAAGCAGCGGTTCCGTGGCCAGTTCCGTCTGGAGCGTCTTGCCCGGGATCCGGTTCGCTGGCTTCAAGTGTTGGTGAAGCATCGCCTTTCATGCGTCAGCGGTGATGACAGACACAGCCCGCGGTTGATCGATTTCTTCAAGGTCTATCCGTTCAGAAAGTGGTTCCAGCAGTGGTTTCGCAACTACGACCTGATTCAGGCCTATGCCACTGAACCCATCCATGCGATGCTCTTCGCAACGGATTGCCCGTTCGTAGCATATGAGCACGGAACCATGCGGGACATTCCCTTTGCGAACACTACGACCGGGCGCCTATTGGCCTTGGCTTACCGAACGGCCGGGAAAGTGATCATCACCAACCCCGATGTCATCGGATCGGCCAGGCGCCTCGGACTCAGGAACGTTCGGTTCATCCCGCACCCTGTCGACGAGACCAAGTATCGCCCGCAGCCGACTCCGCTAAGAGATCAGTTGGTCGATCAGTACCAGACCGGCTTGATTCTCTTTGCTCCCTCGCGGCACAACTGGGCACTGAAGGGCAATGACAGGCTGATCCGAGCGTTCTCTCAGTTCTGGAAGGAGACTTCCTCCAGGCCGATTCTGATCCTGTGCGCGTGGGGACAGGAGGTGGATCGTTCACGCGCATTGATCAGGGAACTCGGCCTTGAAAAGGTCGTCGTCTGGACTGCTCCTCTCAACAAGATGAAGTTGATCGAGTACTACAATGCCGCCGATGTGGTACTGGATCAGTTTACGATCGGCACCTTTGGGACTGTGACACCCGAAGCCATGGCCTGCGGCAAGCCCGTGGTGCTCCACTTCGACCCGACGGTCCATGAGTGGTGTTATGCCGAGATGCCGCCGGTTCTCAGTGCGAAAGAAGAAAAGGACATCCTCAGATGGATGGTGGAACTGGACGGGAATCCGCAGGCGTGCGCGCGGATCGGCCAGGCTTCGCGTGCATGGATTGAAAAGCATCACGGGTGGGAGCTCGTGGCTGATCGGCAGATCGAGATCTATCGTGAATTGTTGCAACAATGAGCAAAAGGATCAAACGCCTCCTCAAGGTGATAGGACAGTCCGCGATCTTGCCGGTGTTCTTGCTTCTTGTTGTCGGCGTCTGCCTACCCTGGCTCACGGTCCGGCGGTGGTTGTTCAGCCCGCGAGCCAAGCCGTGGATTCTCTGGGGTCCTACCCCAATCATTAATATCAGCACTAACGCGGCCGCAGACCGTTTGTACGGCTATCGCAGCGATACTTTGGTTTACCGTCCTTACTATGTCACCGAGGATTTCACCTACAACTTGGAGAGGTGGTGGCGGTATCCGTGGCTAGCGCTGTTGATTCCATGGGCAGTCTTTCTCTGGGCGGTCATGCGTTACGACATCTTTCAACTGTACTTTGACGGCGGCTTTCTCGGCCGTACGCTCGGGAAACGCTTGGAGCTGCCGCTGCTAAGACTGCTGGGGAAAAGGGTTATCGTCTCGGCTTATGGTGCGGATGTCCGAGTTGAGCGGATCACTCGATCCCTGGGCGAGTATAACTGTTGTCTCGATTGCACCCAGCGCCTGGTCGCCTGCATCTGTGATGAGCGCCGCGCCGAACGAAATCTGGCTCACGTGCACCGTTACGCTGATGTCACGCTTTCCATGGGAGATATGATCGAATACACCCCCGGAAGCCGGAACGATGTCTTCTACTGGGCTATCGATCTCAAGAAGTGGCCCTTCGTCGGCGTTTCGCTCTTCAGCAATCCGGTCAAAATCCTTCATGCCCCTAATCATGAGCAATTCAAGGGGAGCCGATTTCTATACCGTGCCGTTGAGGAGCTTCGGAAAGAAGGATACGGGGTCGAACTGCTTTTAGTAACGGGCTTGAAGAATGATCAGGCACGAGAATTCTACAGGCAGGCTGACATTGTCGCCGATCAGTTCCTCATCGGCTGGCATGGCAATTTTGCCGTGGAAGCGATGGCCTTAGGCAAGCCGGTCATCGCCTACATTCGGAAGCCTGAAGCCTACTTGCCGTGTGGGATCGATTGTCCGATCGTCAACGCGAATCCCGAGACCCTAAAGCAGACTTTGATCACGCTGATAGGCAATCCGTCCCTGCGGTATCAGCTCGGAGTGAAGGGTCGGCAATACGTTGAGAGGGTTTTCTCGATGGAGCGGGTCGGTGAACGCATGGACCGGATCTATCGCAATTTGTGGGTTGAGCCTAAATTGAGAAGGGGTTGTGAGTCATGAACATTCTCGTCACCGGTGCGACTGGGTTCGTCGGAAGATGGTTGATCAGGCGACTGATGGCTGAACATGAACTATTCTGTCTCGTGCGCAGCCCAGAGTCGCTTCCTCGGAGCGCGCGAGTCCATGCGGTTGCGCAAGACCTTTCAGGGATATTTGATCTGTGTCGGCTTCCGACATCGATGGATGCGATTGTCCACTTAGCCCAGTCAAGGCAATTCAGAAGGTTCCCGGAGCAGGCATTCGACATCTTCCGAGTCAACACGGATTCCACTTTGCAGCTCTTGGAATATGGACGCAAGGCCAAGATCAAGGCGTTCGTGTTTGCCTCCTCCGGTGGGGTGTGCGGGTACCAGCCCGATCCGATCCTCGAGACGGATCCTCCCGAGATCATCAATTTCTACGTGGCTTCAAAGTACGCCGCCGAATGTCTGGTGAAGGCCTACGGCGACTATTACTCTACAGTTACCCTTCGGTATTTTTTCGTCTACGGCGAAGGCCAGCGGAACATGTTTATGCCGTCGCTGGTGGAGCGGGTCCTGCAGGGCACGCCGATCACGATCGCGGGCAAAACCGGCGTCGCAATGAATCCCGTCCATGTATCCGACGCGGTGGAGGCCACGGCCCGCGCGCTCCAGGTCGAGCGTCACGAGACGGTGAATGTCGCCGGTCCCGACGTGACGACAGTCTTCGACATAGCCGAAATGATCGGGCGGATGACTGGGAAAAAGCCGGTCTACCAGCACGAACCGGATAAGGGGCCGATGGCCATGGTGGCCAACATCGAGAAGCTGCAGTTCAAGCTCGGGGTAACCCCGAAGGTCTCGATCGAGGAAGGCCTTGGCCGGCTGATCCGCGACATAACCGGCGTGGAGTTGGCGCGGGAATGATGCGGGTGCTGCATTGTCCCACCGATACGGGCGGTCATGCCTGGGGACTGTCTCGCGCCGAGCGGGCGCTGGGCATCGAGAGCGACGTCATGGTCCGCCGCTCGAGCTGGCAACGTTTCCCCACCGACATCGATTTGCGGCTGCGCGAAGGACTTCTTCCGGCGCAGATTCTCCGAGTCCTCACATTCCTGGCTCGTGCGATCCGGCGGTACGATGTCTTCCATTTCAATTGGGGGATGTCAATTCTGGATCACCGGTCCTGGAACATCAATTATCTCGAATTGCCGCTGTTGAAGCGGCTGAACAAGCGAATCGTGATCACGTTTCAGGGTTGTGATGCGCGCATCAAGACCGAGAGTCGACGGCGCTTTCAGACTTCGGCTTGTGCCGAGTGTGATGTCGCCTGGTGTAGTGAACGGTTGGATCGTATCCGCCAGCGACGTGCGCGGAAGGTCCTTCGCCACGCAGACCAAATCTTTGCTCTGAACCCGGACTTGTTGCATTTTTTGCCGGGGGGTGAGTTTCTCCCCTATGCAAGCGTGAACCCGGCCGAATGGATGGAGGGGGGAGGGTCGCGTGCGACGCTTTCGGCGGCTGGTCCGATCCGAATCCTTCACATGCCTACGAACCGAAGTATCAAAGGCACTCATTACGTGGAACGAGCTTACGGCAGGCTGAAGGCCTGGGGTTTTCCAGTCAAGCTGGTGCTTGTCGAAGGGGTGCCTCATGCCGCGGTAGAGGAGCTGATCAGGCAGGCTGATTTGGTTGTTGATCAGGTATTGGTCGGGTGGTATGGCGCGTTCGCTGTCGAGGCGATGGCGCTCAAAAAGCCGGTGCTGTGCTATCTTCGGGAGGAGGATGTCAAACAATTCGTCCCCTTCGGGGACCGGATCCCGATTGTTCGAACAACGAAGGAAACCCTTGCGGACGATCTTGCACGTTTGCTCAAAGATGTCGCGTCATGGGAACAAATCGGAGAGGCCGGACGGTGCTTTGTCGAGAAGTGGCACGATCCCATTCGCATCGCACGCCGGACGATAGCAGCGTATCGGGGCAACGGCTAGCACGTTGACGACCATGATTGTCGTGAGACTCAAAACCGGTAAACCATGTGCGCCATAGCGGGCATGTTCCACGTAACGGACAGACCGGTTGAGCCACTGTTGCTTGGACGTATGATCGAGCAACAGGCGCATCGC
>FWPU01013625.1_pt1 | contig 10143 bp, 5 predicted proteins | sample 2228361 | NCBI WGS metagenome assembly FWPU01 (sample SAMEA103939777, study PRJEB20133) | metagenome | reverse complement strand
CGGCGATGACCCATCGGATGGTGAGGCGCTTGGGACGTGCGAGCACTACTAGCCCGTGACAGAATTTTTAGACACGCTCTAAAACCGAGATTCTTCGCTCCGCTCAGGATGACTCATGTTTTGAATGATTTATCCGTTGGCACATTTTCATCCGTTGGAGGATTGAAGGGAGACGATGAAGTTGCGACTGTGTGCCCTGTGTGGTCTTTTCTTCCTGCTGTCGTTCGTCGGCAACCGCGCGCCGTTGGCGCAGACGGGCGACCCCGCTTTTTACGTGCGCAAAGTAACGTGGCACGAAACGATGCGGGCATCGCGGGAGGCTCTGCGCCAACTGGAACGAGCCGAAGGCAAGGGCTTGCCGCTGCCGGAGTTCGGCGCGTCGGATTTCACCATTGCTGCGTGGATACGCACGACGGCGGGGGGCGTCATCTTCTCCAAGTCGTCGTCGAACGGCAAGTGGGCGTGCAACGGGAAGGCGTTTTTCGTCCACAACGGCAAGTTGGGTTACGATGTCGGCTGCGTCGGCGTCTACTCGGCAAACACGCCGGTCAACGATGGCAAGTGGCATCAAGTCGCCGTGACCTACTCGGACAGCGAACGCGCCGTTGAGTTTTACGTGGACGGCAAACTGGACGGTCGCGCTTCGGTGAAAGGCAACCCTGACATCGCGGAGGACATCGTGCGCATCGGGCACATCGCGCCGGGATTCTGGGCGCCGCAGAACGGTTTCGTCGGCGACGTGGACGAAGCGCGCGTATTCAATCGCAAACTGACGGCGCAGGAGATAACAGAGGGAAACGCCGCGTCGTGCGTCGGCTACTGGTCGTTTGACACCGACGCTTCCGACGGTTCAGGCAACCACAATCACGGGCAAATCAAAGGCGCGACGCAGGTTGAAGGCAAGGTCGGGAAAGCGCTGCGCTTCGACGGCAAAGTGAGCGTCGTTGTTCCCAACGCGAGAACAGACGCGAAACTCGCGAGGGATAAATTGTGGGAATTGGTGGCGCGCGATTTTGCTGACGCCAATAGCCGCCGGGAAATGACCTTTGAAAAGCAAGACCACATCTGGGATACCGACTGGGAGGCGGGCAATTGGGCGGCGTTAAGTCGGCGTTATGCCCTTGCATCGCATCGCGTTCCGTTTCTGAAAGAACAGGCGGAGAGAATCGCGTCAACGGCGGACCTTGATACAGTCCGCAAAATCTATCACCACTCCCGCAGAATTGACGAAACGGTGACGCGATTCCGCGCCATCAACTTCAAGGCGCTGCGCCTTGCCATTGCTGACCTCATTCAAACTTACGGAGAAAAATATCCCAAGGGTAAGCACTACCTCTCTCGCCTCGACGCTCTCGAAAAATCCGCGCCGCAGATTTTGGAGGACGCCGCCAAAGGTGATGCGGACGCGCTGGGAAAAGCCGAAGAGCTCGTGACGATTCAACGCGACGCGCTGCTCGGCAATCCGCTGCTGGATTTCGACCGCTTGCTTTTGGTGAAGCGTTCGGAGCGACAATTGGGCTTGCCGCAGAACTGGGAGAGCAATTCCAGCCTACCGCATACGGGCTACGACAACGAGATTGTTGTGTTGTCCAATCTGCGCGGCGAGCCACAACTTACGACATTGTTCAAGCCTGAAGGCGGGCGGTTCGTCGGTGACGTGGAGTTGCACTTCGACGCTGACCGCCTGATGTTCTCCATGCCCGGCGACAACGGGCGGTGGCAGGTGTTTGAACTGAATGCGGACGGAAAGGGACTGCGGCAACTCCCGCTCATCGTCGAGCCGGACGTGGACAACTACGATGCCTGCTATCTGCCAAATGGGAACGTCATCTTCACATCCACCGCGCCGTTCATCGGCGTGCCGTGCGTGACCGGCGCGTCGCACGTCTCGAACCTTTATCTCTTCGACACGAAGACGGCGAAGATTCGCCGTCTCACGTTTGAGCAAGATCACGATTGGTGTCCGACGGTGCTGAACAACGGGCGCGTGCTTTACCTGCGGTGGGAGTATTCCGACATTCCGCATTTCGTCTCGCGCATTCTCTTTCATTGCAACCCCGACGGCACGGAGCAGATGGAGTTCTACGGCAGCAACTCCTATTGGCCCAATGCGATGTTCTACGCGCGCCCCGTGCCAAACCACCCGACGAAGTTCGTCGCCATCGTGGGCGGGCATCACGGCGTGCCGCGCATGGGCGAACTCGTGCTGTTCGACCGCGCGCGCGGACGCCACGAAGCCAGCGGCGCGGTGCAGCGCATCCCCGGCTACGGCAAAAAAGTTGACCCCATCATCAAAGACCAACTGGTGGACGACAGTTGGCCCAAGTTCCTTCATCCCTACCCGTTGAGCGACAAGTATTTTCTCGTCTCCGCCAAGCTGACGCCGACCTCGCCGTGGGGCGTTTATCTGGTGGACGTTTTCGACAACATGTTGCTGCTCCACGAGGAACCGGGCTACGCGATGTTTGAACCGATTCCGTTCACCAAACGCCCCAAGCCGCCGGTCATTCCCGATAAAATTCAGCCGGAGCGCAAAGACGCTTTGGTTTACATCCCTGACATTTACGCTGGACCGGGCTTGAAGGGTGTGCCGCGCGGGACAGTCAAGAAACTGCGCATTTTCACCTATCATTTCGCCTACCACCAGATGGGCGGGCAGGTGAACCGCGTTGGTCTGGACGGACCGTGGGACATCAAACGCATCATGGGCACTGTGCCCGTTGAACCCGATGGCTCCGCCTATTTTCGCATCCCCGCGAACACGCCGATTTCGCTGCAGCCGCTTGACGCCGAAGGCAAGGCGCTGCAACTCATGCGCAGTTGGATGACCGCCATGCCGGGCGAAGTCGTGTCGTGCGTCGGCTGTCACGAACAACAAAATGCCGCCCCCCCGAAGCGTCAGACCATTGCGCTCAATCGCCCGCCGTCGGAGATAACGCCGTGGTATGGAGCAACGCGAGGGTTCAGTTTCAAGCGCGAGGTGCAGCCCGTGTTGGACAAGCACTGCGTCCGTTGTCACAACGGGCAAACGAACGCTCCCGACTTTCGCCCGCTGCCCGAAGTCCATCCCAAAGCGGCGGATGAGGGCTACAATCGCGGCACGAAATTTATGCCGTCCTATCTCGCGCTGCGCAGTTTCGTCCGCACGCCGACGATGGAGAGCGACATCCACCTGCTGGAACCGTGCGAGTATCACGCCGACACGACCTATCTCGTGCGGCTGTTGAAGAAAGGACACTACGGCGTCCAACTCAACGCGGAAGCGTGGGACCGTCTCGTGACGTGGATTGACCTCAACGCCCCCGCGCACGGAACGTGGCGCGAAATCGTCGGCGACGACAAAGTTCTCTCCCTCCGCGACCGCCGACGGGCGATGGACAGACTTTATGCGGGGATTGACGAAGATCCCGAAGAAATGCTGCAACCAAGGGTTGAGGGTTTAGGGTTAAGGGTTCAGACGGTGGCACTCAACCTTCGCTCTCCATCTGTCACCCCCCACCCCTCAACTCTTACCCCTCAACCCTCAACCCTTAACCCTGCGACGTTCAGCGTCGACTTGGGCGGCGTGAAACTGGAACTCGTCCGCATTCCCGCCGGTGAGTTTCTCATGGGGGATGCCAACGGTTACGAGGATGAGAAGCCGATCACGCGAGTGAAGATTGAACGCGATTTCTGGATGGGCAGGTTCGAGATTACGAATGAGCAGTTTGGTCTCTTCGACCCGGCGCACGACAGCCGAATTGAAACCGGCGACTTCCTCCAGTTCAGCGAACAGGAGCGCGGCTATCCCGTCAACGCGCCCAAGCAGCCGGTGTGCCGCGTCAGTTGGCTGAAAGCGATGGAATTCTGCCGCTGGCTGTCGCAGAAAACCGGCAAGCGATTCACGCTCCCCACCGAAGCGCAATGGGAATATGCCTGTCGCGCCGGAACGACCACGCCGCTTTTCTACGGTGACGGCAGCAGCGACTTCAGCCGCTACGCCAACCTCGCCGACCACTCGCTGCGGTTTATGAACACCTTCGGTTGGAATCTGCCGTCCGGCGCAGTCCCGCTGTGGCGTCCAGCGATTGAGAGCGTGGATGACAAGCACCGCGTCTCCGCGCCCGTCGGCAGTTTCGCGCCGAACGCCTGGGGACTTTACGACATGCACGGCAACGTGGCGGAGTGGACGCGCACGATTTATAAGCCGTATCCCTACCGCAATGACGGCAGGGACGATGGGGACGACGGGACGCGCAAGGTCGTTCGCGGCGGGTCGTGGTATGACCGCCCGCAGGACGCGCGCTCGTCCTACCGCTGGCATTATCCCGCGTGGCAGAAGGTTTACGACGTGGGGTTCCGCGTCGTTTGTGAAGATTGACGAGAGAGGAGGCAACTGACGTGAGAATATACCCCGAAAGAATCATTTTGACTTGCGCTGTGCTGGGCGCGTTCGGATTCATCTCCCTGCTGTTGAGCCGTCGCACGCATGGAGCGGCAGAAGAAGAGGGCTTCGTCCCGCTGTTCGACGGCAAGACGTTGAACGGCTGGCGGAAGGCGGGGGGCGGCGCAACTTACAAGGTCGAAGATGGTTGCATCGTCGGCGAGGTCGGACCGGGAGCGAATACGTTTCTCTGCACGGAGAAAACGTTCGGCGACTTCATCCTGAAATTAGAGGCGAAGTTCGACGTGCCGGGCAATTCGGGCGTTCAGTTCCGCAGCCATCAGCGCGAGAACGGGCGGGTGTTTGGCTACCAGTTTGAGATTGACCCGTCCGACCGCGCTTACACCGGCGGCATCTACGACGAGGCGCGGCGCGGTTGGCTGTTTCCGCTTGCCGACAAGCCCGAAGCGCAGAAGGCGTTCAAGCGCGACGACTGGAACTCATTCGTGATTGAGGCGCGCGGTCCGCGTTTGCGCACGTGGGTCAACGGCGTCGCCTGTGCGGACTTGATTGACACGATGGACATGGAGGGATTCATCGCCTTGCAGGTTCACGCCGGCAGGCAGGGGCGCATCCGCTGGAAAAACATTCGCATCAAGGAATGGGGCAAGAGCCAGTGGCAGCCGCTCTGGGACGGCAAGACGTTCGACGGCTGGCGACAAATCGGCGGCGGCAAGTGGAGCGTTGAGAACGGCGAGATTGTTGGCGCGAACGTTAAGACCGAAGCCCAGCACGGGCACCTCATTACCAAAGAGCCGTTCACTAACTTCGCCGTGCGCCTGAAGTTCAAAGCGACGCAGGGCAACAGCGGTTTGTATTTCCGCGTGGAGGAAGGCGGCTTTGCCGGCGTGAAAGGATTTCAGGCGGAGATTGACCCGCAGAACGACGTCGGCGGACTCTACGAAACCGATGGTCGCGCGTGGGTCGTCAAGCCCAAACCCGAAGACGTAAAGAAGTGGTTGAAGGTGAACGAGTGGAACGAGATGTCCGTCGTCGCGCTCGGCGACCGTCTTGTCGTTCACGTCAACGGTCACAAAACCGCCGACATCGTGGACGACAAAGGACGCAAGCAAGGCTACATCGCGCTGCAACTGCACGGCGGGCAGGACGTGGACGTGAGGTTTAAGGATGTGGAGATGATGCGGCTGAATCAGAACAAGTAGCGCCCACGTCCTGTCGGCAAGTCCACCATCGAGTAGAATTCGATGTCTGCAACGACTAAACGTAAGTCCCGATTCATCGGGACTCGCTACGACCCCGAGCCTGCTTCCAGCAGGCTTTCGCCGATGCGGCCGGACTCGCAGAGTCCGCTGCATCGGACGTCGTCTTAGACGCCGAATTCTGCTCGGCGGCAAGAGCAGGTATCGCTCAGGAAAGAAAGAAAGTTGAAATGTCAGTCATTCATTGTCCACATCAAGACGCAAGCGACGTCAGGCGAGTTTGCCTGCATCTGCTCGAAACCCTGAACCTGCCTTTGGAAAAGCGACTTGTATCATATCGTAAGCGGTTTACGGGCGTAGGCACGGAATACGACATCATCTGCTGGGAGTGTGAGCGGACTCCGAGTGAAGTTGAGGCGAACCTTCGTAATGTCTGTCAGGCGTGCTTTAAGGAGATTGATGAAGATGAGGCGAATTGGGAGGGCATCATCGGATTGCCGCAAGTTTTAGAACGAACAAGCGACCTGTATTTCACACATGAGACTGTCGAACTGTTAGAACCCATCACTGAGAGAATTCTTGATATCCAGCCCGTTGACTTACTTCCGCAATCTGTCTGGGTCGCACTGACGGAATCAGGGAACCTTATCAAAATTGACCTTGACGCTCGCTCAGTGACTCCCCTGACTCCTTTACCACCGTCAGGTTTGAATCTGGAAGATACAACGCCAAGTTCGTTTCCTGTGACTTCGCAGAAGGTCGCACTCCACCTGTCACCTGATGGTCATACGGCAGCAGTCGTCAACACACGCGGGCAGTATGGGGTTGTAGTTGATTTGAACACAGGGCAGATGACAATGCCACTGGAGCGCGACGATTATCACATTGCGCACTCGACATTCCCCGTCGCTTTCTTTGAATTGGACGGAAGGTTGCTGCTCATTCACGGAACAGCTTGGAACCGTCTTGATGTCTCTGACCCCAAGACCGGTGAACTGTTGACTGAGCGAACGCTTCCTACTTACCAACGAGGAAACCCTCTACCTGGGCATTATCTGGACTACTTTCATTGTGGTCTAACTGTCTCGTCGAACCACGAATGGGTTGCTGACAATGGCTGGGTGTGGTCGCCAGTGGGAGTCGTCTCAACGTGGAACCTTCGTCGCTGGGTGCAGGACAACGTATGGGAATCAGAAGATGGCGCATCGAAGAAAACGCTCTGTTGGCGAGCCTATTACTGGGATGGTCCCCTCTGCTGGATAAACGACCAGACGCTTGCAGTGTGGGGATATGGGCGAGACGACGAGTGGTTGATTCCTGCGGTTCGCATCTTCGATGTCGAATCAGGGAAGGAACTGCGTTGGTTTCCCGGATCAGTCGGCGGCACTAAAGTCTCATCATCAGGCACAATAACAATGAGATGGGCAGTCGGCGGTTCGCTGATGTTCGCCGATTACCTGTTCTCGTTCGCAGAAGGATATGGCACGTCCGTCTGCGACGTCGTAACGGGAGAGCGACTGTTGCTTGACCCCTCCTTCTGCCCGATGCGCTATCATCGTGGCACGAAACAGTTTCTCACGCTCTTGCCCGACGAGGGGTTTCAAGTGAGTCGGCTATTGAAAGGGTGAGTAAGAAATCCGTGAGAGGAGGAATACGCATGAATCAGTCAAAAAATCTGTGGCTCGTTCAACATCCGAGCGACGAAGTCGCCGCTCAACCGCCCGTGCGCTGGGCGATAGGGGAACTGGCGAGGTCGCTGGCAAGGCACGGCGTCACACTGCGCTCTTGCGAAGGAATCGCACAGACACCACTCGACGAGATGTGCCTGGTCGTCGCTGGGCGAGATGCCGCGTCAGCCCGCGCCATTCTCGACGCAGCGGGCGTGTCAATGCCGAACGTGGCTGAGTCGCTGGGACTTGTGCCCGGCAAGGTGGACAACCGTTCGGTGTTGCTCGCCTGCGGCAGCGATGGGCGCGGTTTGGTCTATGCCGTGTTGGAGTTGGCGGACCGCGTCGTTCATGCGGACGCATTGATGAGCGCGTTTGCTTTTGCGTCCCCTGTCGTGGAACAACCCGCCAATCCCATTCGCAGCATCACCCGTCTGTTTACCAGCGAAGTCGAAGACAAGCCGTGGTTTTACGACCGCGACTTCTGGCAGCGGTATCTTTCGATGCTCATCAGCCAACGTTTCAATCGCTTCAGTCTGACGCTCGGGCTGGGCTACAACTTCCCACGCCACATCCGCGACGCCTATTTCTACTTCGCCTACCCGTTCCTTCTTGCGGTGCCCGGCTACGACGTGCGCGTTGTCGGTCTGTCCGAGGCAGAACGTGACCGCAATCTGGAAACTCTCCGGTTCATCAGTGACGAGACGGCGGCGCGCGGTCTGCATTTTCAGTTAGCCCTCTGGACACACGCCTACGAATGGATTGACAGCCCGGATGCGAACTATAAGATTGAGGGCTTGAATTCCGACAACCATGCGGATTACTGCCGTGATGCTTTGCGGATGCTCCTTGAAGCGTGCCCCGCCATCGGCGGCGTCACGTTCCGCATTCACGGTGAGAGCGGCATCCCGGAGAGAAGTTATGATTTCTGGAAGACGGTCTTCGATGGCATCGTGCGGTGCGGGCGGCAGGTGGAGATTGACATGCACGCGAAGGGCATGGACTGGGAGATGATTGACGTGGCTCTGAAGACGGGAATGCCCGTGAACGTTTCGCCCAAGTACTGGGCGGAGCATCAAGGGCTGCCGTATCATCAGGCGTCCATCCGCACTCTGGAACGCCCGCCGCGCGATGACAGAAAGGTAGCGCCTCCTGGCGCGAGCGAAGGCTTCATGGCGTTGAGCGGCGGCTCGCGCCGGTTTCTGCGCTACGGTCATGGCGACCTGCTGACTGAAGACCGCCGCTTCGGTGTGCTCTACCGCACGTGGCCTGGCACGCAGCGGCTTCTGCTGTGGGGCGACCCGGCGATGGCGGCGGGCTATGGGCGATACTCCAATTTCTGCGGCTGTCTCGGCTCGGAGTGGTGCGAGCCTCTGTCGTTTAAGGGGCGCATGGGCTCCGGGCTACCGGGGGGGCGCGACGGGTATGCCGATGCTTCTCTGCGCCCTGCCGGGGACGACTACGAGAAGTATCTTTACACCTATCGTTTATTCGGACGACTGCTTTACACCCCCGACGCCGACCCGGAGACGTGGCGGCGATTTCTGCGCACGGATTACGGCGCGGCAGCGGCGTCTGTTGAGAAAGCGTTAGCGAACGCCAGTCGCGTCCTGCCGCTGGTGACGGTGGCGCACCATCCCTCAGCATCGAACAATGCTTACTGGCCCGAGATTTACACCAACATGCCGATTGTGGACGAGGCGCGTCCACATCCTTACGGCGACACGCCTAAACCCAAGCGGTTCGGCGCGGTCAGCCCGCTCGACCCGGCGTTGTTCTCCAGCATCAACGAGTTCGCAGAGGAGATCGTCAACGGTCAACTCAGCGGCAGGTTCTCCCCGCTGGACGTGGCGCGGTGGCTGGACGGTTTCTGCGAGGAGGCGGAACGTCATCTGTTGGAAGCGGAATCGCAGGCAGCCGATACCAACGCCCCGTCGTTTCGGCGACTGGCAATAGACGTTCGATTGCAAAGCGGTCTGGGTCGCTTCTTCGCCCAAAAACTGCGCGCTGGCGTGTGGTATGCGTTGTATGAGCGGACGGGTGATGTGACCGCTTTGGAGCAGGCTCTTGCGATGTATCGGGCGGCGCGCGATGCTTGGGCAGCACTCGCTGCCCAAGCGGAGGGCGTTTACGTCAATGACCTGACCTTCGGATTGTCCACTCACTTGCGCGGTCATTGGTCCGACCGTCTCCCAGCCATCGAACAGGACATTGAAGACATGGCAGCGCAGTTAGAGGCAGCACACCAACATCCCGCGTTGCAGGGCAGCGACAAAGAACGGGCAGAGTCCGCGCGAGCGAGGCTCTCGACGCTCCTCACTCAAGAGCCGCGCTCCGTGCATTGCGAGCACGCGCCGCCCCCGCGTTCCGACGGGGAGAGCCGTTGACCGTCGAAATCGCGGCTGCGGAGGCAACTTCCATCCGTTTACACTATCGGCACGTCAATCAAGCGGAGGCGTACGTCGTAACGGACATGCTGGCGCAGGACGGTCGCTACACGGCAACGATTCCGAGCGATTACACTGACTCGCCCTATCCGCTCCAGTATTTCTTTGAGTTGCACGATGCGGAGGGACGAGCCTGTTTCTATCCCGGCTTCGACGCCAATTTGTCGAACCAACCCTACTATGTCGTTCGCCAGAAGGGAGAATGTCAATGACGAATTTACCCCCGCGGATGGGCGCATGGGTGGCGCTGGCTGGAATCGCGGGCATCGTTCGCGCTCCGAAAGCCAGTGATTTTGCCAACGGATGAAAAGTCCCAACGGATAACGACTTTCAGCAAGTTAGAGCACCTAACAAAACCCAGAGTTGAAACTCTGGGCTACTCTTACGAAGTCCCGATGAATCGGGACTGCCGGGGGCGACCGGCTTACCCCTTTTTCAGCCCCGAT
>FWPU01013624.1_pt1 | contig 10143 bp, 7 predicted proteins | sample 2228361 | NCBI WGS metagenome assembly FWPU01 (sample SAMEA103939777, study PRJEB20133) | metagenome | reverse complement strand
AAATATTGCTTATGAAAACAGATAATCAAATTACCTCTGAGGATGAATTATATCTACGAGAAGGGATTGATTTGCCGACCAAGATAGTGGTCAGTGCTTCCCGACGCACTGACCTTGTAGCTCATTTTCCCGCCTGGCTAGCCAGGGTGCTGGCTGAAGAAAAGGCCCGGGTTTTGTTGCCTTCTCGCCGGGCAAAAGATATCGACCTTCATCCGGCTCGCGTCCACACTCTTGTTCTCTGGTCGAAGGATTTCACCCATCTTCTTCGTAACCAATACGGACTCCAAGACCAGTGTCGAAAATACACGCAGGTTTATTTTCATTTCACCATTACCGGCCTGGGCGGGACACCGGTCGAGCGACATGTCTTGAAACCAGACCAAGCCCTGGCGCAAATCAAGCCGCTTTTGCACTTTGCCGGCTCTCCGGAAAGAATCAGCCTTCGTTTTGACCCGATTGTTTTTTGGTGGGAAGGAAAGGACCGGCAAAGCAACCTAAGTTTTTTCCCTGAGCTCGCTCGCGCCGCCGCCACCCATAGGGTCAAGCAGATTCGCTTCAGTTTTGCTCAATGGTATCCTAAGGCACAACTAAGGGCGGCCAGAGCCGGTTTCCCTTATTTTGACCCACCGGAGGAAGAGAAGCTCAGAGCAGCCGAGAGTCTTAGCCGCATTGGCCAGGATTTAGGCCTCGAACTTTTTGCCTGCGCCCAGCCATTTCTCACCCGTGTCGCCGGGATCAAACCATCTGCTTGTATTGATGGACGATGGCTCCAAAAAACTCATCCTCAAGCAGCGCCAGCTTCCTGGCAACGAGACAGGACGCAGCGGGCAGATTGTGGCTGCACGGAGTCAGTGGATATCGGCAGTTATACTCAATCCTGCCCGCATAGCTGTCTTTACTGCTATGCTAATACCCGCTTATGAATTTTTAGATTCCGAGGGAAAGTCTTTCGGCCAAGGAAGGAGGAAGCCGGGTGGCCAATATCTTCTTTTGAGCTTTGGACACATCGTATTTTAGACGAAAGAGATGGAAAACATGGCTTTCGCTATCATAGATGCCGCAGGAAGCGAGCGGGTTGCGGTCGCGGGGTTGACCTACGGAACCCGGGTTAATGAGATACTTTAACCCTGGTTCAAGACATAACTGAGCGTTGCCCACCAGAAGCTGACCTTCAAGATATCCTTTTTTCATGGCGTAAACCACGGGGAAATGGGTGTGACCAAAAAAACCGACAGCGGTCCGCAGGTAGCGAAAAGCCTCGGCGGCATCAAACTCGCCGAAAATATAATAATCCTCGTCAAACGGCGACCCGTGGCAAATAGTTATGGAGCGATGAATTTTTTGTGGTCCTGGCGGTAATTTCCTTAAAAATTCTTTAACTTCTGGTTGAAGCCTGGTCTGAGTCCAACGGATGGCTGCCGCCGCCACCGGGTTGAACATGTCAGTCGAATCTAGCCCGGCTACAGCTTTGTCATGATTGCCTCGGACAAGACTACATGGTTTTAATTCGGAGATCAGTGAGACTACCTCATTGGGCGAAGCACCATAACCCACCAGGTCTCCGAGGAGAAGATAATAGTCCACTTTTTCGTTGCTGGCGAAATCGAGCACAGCTTCGAGGGCTTCAAGATTGCCATGGACATCAGCGAAGATTAAGTAGCGCATTCTTTAACCTTTTGCTGAAGCTCGTGAGCCAGGTAAGAGCTGCGAACAAGGGGGCCAGCCGCTACCGCCAGAAAGCCGAGCTCGTAGGCTTTGTTTTCCAGGGCGGTAAATTCTTCGGGAGAATAGAATTTGGCCACCGGCATCTGTTTTCGGGTTGGCTGCAGGTATTGGCCGATGGTCAGCAGGTCGCAGCCTACAGAGCGAAGGTCGAATAAGGTTTGATATAAATCTTCCTGGCTTTCGCCAAGCCCCACCATGAGCCCGGATTTGGTCATGAAGCCTCTTTTTTTAGCTTTTTTGATCAGTTCGAGAGAACGGAAGTAATTCGCTTTTTCCCGGTTAATCAGGGGATAAAGAGCTGCCGGCACTTCCAGGTTATGGTTGATTATGTCCGGATGGGAAGCCAGAATAAGCTCCAGAGCTTTCTCTGAACCCTGAAAGTCAGGAATCAGGACTTCAACGCTGCAGGAGGGCGAAAAACGCCGGATAGCCTTGATGGTAGCCGCGAAATGGCCGGCTCCACCGTCAGCTAAATCATCTCTTGTGACCGAGGTGATGACCGCATAGCGCAGTCCCAAGGAAACCACCGCCTGAGCTACTCTTTCTGGCTCAGCTTCGTCGGGCGGATAAGGCTTACCTTTTTCCACGGCGCAAAATCCGCAGGAGCGAGTGCAGCGAGGGCCAAGGATGAGGAAAGTGGCTGTCCCTGCTGACCAGCAAGCTGAACGATTAGGACAGCGAGCCGATTGGCAAATAGTGTTTAGATGCTGCCGCTTCAGGTTGGTAGCCACCCGAGCGTAAGTTTCCGCCTGAGGCAAGAAAATTTTGAACCACTCCGGCTTGGAGATAGGCATATCCTCAACTCGATTTTTTTCTGGCTCGCTGTGGAGGGGAAAAGAAGACCAGAGATGAGTTCAATATTCTAATTCGCGCTCGCGTTTTAAACGCCGCCGCATCCGTTTCCGTGCTTGTGCTTCCTTCATCCTGCGCCTCTCACCGGGCTTGAAATAAACGGAATGCTTTTTAATTTCCTTGATAATAGCTTCTTGTTGGACTTTTCTTTTGAACCTTTTCAGCGCGCTCTCGAGTGATTCACCTTCTTCCACGATAACAAAGGCCAAGCTTATTCACCTCCCTTCGAATAGCCTAAAAATTTATAACGTATTCCACCTTTTATGTCAACTTTTGATCAAAAATTTTGTAATTTAGTCATTAAGCATGTTTAGCTTATCTAGGGCGAACCTGTATTCGGCTGATTCAGGCTAAGTATTGTTATAATAAAGATTAACTCAGGCTGCTCCAGCGCTGAGGCTACAACGAACAGAGCCGCCGGCGATGGGTAGAGCCAGAAGGGGGAAAAGGAACTCCGCCTTAAGATTCGACTTATAAATTGTCCTCGCTGGTAAGAGTAACTTATTTATTAATTCTTGATTTTTTTATAATAAAATTTCCACTTGACCTATTGTCTGACGCGATAGCCTGCAGCCCGGATACAGGCTCGAGCTCCAATAGCCATGGGCTCAAGAAGCGGCACAGGAATATCTGTTTCTTTGAGCACTAAGGGAATTTCTGTGCAACCAGCAATGATGGCTTCCGCCCCCTGGGCAATTAATTTGTTAGCCATAGCCAGAATAATTTGCCGAGGTCTTCCTTTGGTGAATCCAGCCTTAATTCCTTGCGGGCTGAAAATAGCCTCCATAACTTTTTCCTGGTCTGTGGCTTCAGGCTTTAGAACAGAAGCGTGAATTTTTCTTAGCGCCTGGTCAAAAAGACCGGACCTTACGGTTCCTGTGCTCGCCAGGAGACCGACCTTTTTAGCCCGGGGCGCCAGGCGGCGTGCTTCCTTGCGTGTCTCTTCAATCAGGCTGATGAAAGGCAGGTTTATCCTGGAAGTGAGCTCGGCATAATAATAGTGGGCCGTGATGCAGGGCATGACTAAAAGGGTAGCGCCCGCCCTCTTCAGCCTTCGGCCAGCCTCCAGAAGATAGGGGAGGGGAGACGGCCCCTCTCCTAAAATAGCGGCCGTTCGGGGCGGAATTTGCGGATAGCTATCGATAAGCACATGGATATGCTCCTGGTCTTTGGCGGCCGCCGTATTTTTAATAATAAGCTCGTAAAAATAGGCTGTGGCTTCTGGCCCCATACCACCTATAATTCCTATTATCCCTACCGGATTTTGTGATTTTAACCGCATCTTCCTTTCCTCTCCTTAACCTTCGTCGCTAACGGCCTATTTCTTCCAGTGTTTTTTTCATTAATTCTTTGATTTTGTCCAGGGGCAACGCTTCCACTTTTCTTCCGGCCTGGCCTTGCATCGACTGGGCCTTAAAGAGAGAATTCAGGATGGCTTCTTCGCACGCTTCCGCCGCCGCCAAAAAAAGAGGCGACATCGCCTCGTTCCGGAGAACGGTTTGACTCTGGAGAGAGGAGGAAGACCTGGCCTTGCTTCTCACTTCAGGAGCTACGGAAAAGGCCACAGCATAATCGCCGCTGGCATTAGAAAAATAGCCGCCGGTACGGGCAATGCCCAGAAGGGCTCTCTTCGCCAATCGCTTGAGGTTGCGGCTGTCCAGAGGAGCATCGGTAGCCACAATCACCATACAAGAGCCGGATTCTTCGTTCAACGACCCTGATTCTTCGCGTGGCCGGCGAAGGAGCGTGCCGACAGGCACGCCTCTTATCTGGAGGATGCCACCAAAGTTAGTCTGAGCTAATACACCCACCGTGTATCCTCCCTGAGAGGAAGGAAGACGGCGGGAGGAGGTGCCTATTCCACCCTTAAAACCAAAACAGATGGTCCCTGTCCCGGCCCCGACACATCCTTCTTCCACCGGGCCTGAAGACGCCTGGTGGATGGCCTTCAGCACGTGCTCTTTGGTCAATGCCCGACGCCGGATATCGTTAAGAAAGCCGTCGTTAGTTTCTCCGACAACTGGATTTACCGAAACGACTTTTTCATTTCCGGGAAGGGAAAGGATGTAGTCAATAATGGCTTCAGCGGCTGTCGGTACGGCCAGCGTATTGGTCAGGATAATCGGTGTTTCCAAGGTGCCCAGCTCCTCCACCTGCGTGGAACCAGTCAGTTTGCCAAAAGCATTGCCCACATAAACTCCAGCGGGAACTTTTTCTTCAAATATATTGTCACCATGAGGGAGGATGGCTGTCACACCCGTGCGAATATTTTCTCCTTCAATTAAGGTCACGTGCCCTACTTTGACGCCGGCGACGTCAGTAATGGCATTTAAGGGACCAGGAGGAAGAACACCAATAGTAAGACCAAATTCCCGGACCCGCGGCCTGTTCTCTTCGGAAAAAAGACCTAAGGGCCAAGCGAGAAAGAGAAGCAAGATACAAAGGAAGACGGGCCAGGCGAAAAGATTCTGTCCCTGATTTAAAGTCAAGAAGAGAAAATTAATCATTTTTTTGTTTTGTGCCCTTTTCCCGTTCATTTTTGGTCGCAATCTGAGCGCCTTTAAAGGCAGAGGAAATATATTATTCTCCGGCGGATAAGTCAAACTCCCGGGCTAAAAAATTTTTGACACCTCAAAACCTCTCTCATTATCATAAAAATGGAGGTCGACCTCCCATGAAGTTTGAACCAGCATACCGAAAAGCATACCGGAAAAAAATTCTCGAAGAGAGAATAAAAATAGCCTGGTCTGTCTTAGAAGCCTGCACGCTTTGTCCGCGGCGTTGCCGGGTGAATCGTTTGCGCGGTGAAAGAGGGGTCTGCCGCGCGGGGGCCTGGCCTGAAGTAAGCTCTTATTCGCCTCATTTCGGGGAAGAAAGGCCGCTCGTGGGAACAGGAGGTTCAGGCACAATTTTTTTCACCCACTGCAGCCTTGGCTGTCTTTTCTGTCAGAATTATGAGATCAGCCATCTGGGCGAAGGCCGACCAGTATCCGTGGAACGGCTGGCTAAGATGATGATCGAGCTCCAGCACCTGGGTTGCCTGAACGTTAATTTCGTGACGCCCACTCATTTTGTGCCTCAAATACTTAAAGCCCTTCCTTTAGCGATCGAAATGGGGCTGGAAATTCCTCTCGTCTACAACTCAGGTGGTTATGACACCGTAGAAACTTTGCGTCTGCTGGATGGCGTAGTGGATATTTACATGCCCGATTTTAAGTTTGCTTCCTCTAAGGTAGCTCAAGAATTGGCGCAGGCGCCTGATTATCCAGAAGTGGCTAAAGCAGCGCTGCGGGAGATGCACCGCCAGGTGGGAGACCTGATTATCGACGAGAAAGGCCAGGCTAAACGAGGACTTTTAGTCCGTCACCTGGTTCTTCCTGGCCAACGCGCGGGAACGGCTGAAGTGATGCGTTTCTTGGCGGAGGAAATCTCTCCCAACACTTATGTCAATGTCATGGACCAATACCGGCCGTGTGGGGAAGTTGTCCCTGGCTCGAGCCTTGACCGCTATATAACAAGAGAAGAATATGAAGAAGCTTTAGCCTCGGCGCACTCGGCGGGGCTGCATCGCCTGGACCAAAGGATAAAATGGCGTTTTCTCTGGTGAGGATAGAGAAATGAGCGAACAACCGCGGAAGCTTTTTCTAACCTCCTCTCTTCTTACCCAATTTCCTTTTTTAGTCCATGGCTTTGGTACACGCTATTTGGATGAAGACCAAATAAGGTCAATCGAACCAGGAAAAAACTTGAACCTGGTGACCATGAAACAAGAGCATTCTGACCGCATCCTTTTCCTTGGCAGGGAGCTGCCTTCATCTCTCAGGGGAGACGCTCTGGTTACCAACCAAACGGGTCTTTTGCTTGTAGTCAATACAGCTGATTGTCTGCCCGTGTTGCTCGTGGATGCGGAGCAAAAGATAATTGCCGCCGCCCATTGCGGTTGGCGAGGCACGGCCAGCCAACTTCTTGGTAAGCTGGTTGCGTTCATCGCGGGGAAGTTTCGCACGCGACCGCAAGACCTGCGGGTTGCTCTTGGGCCCTGTATTTCGGCCGATTGTTATGAAGTGGGCGAAGAAGTGAGAGAGATATTTGGCCAAGCTGGCTTTTCTCTCGATGAAGACCTTTTTCGGCCGAATCCCCAAAAGCCCAATTTTTATTACCTCGATTTAAGATTGGCCAATAAAAAACAGCTTCTTGCCTCAGGCGTAAACCCAGAAAATATTAATGAAGTTGGCGACTGTCCCCATTGCTCTTCCGATTTCGTTTCCTGGCGACGAGATAGAGATAAAACCGGACGTTTGCTCAATTTTATCGGCCTTCGGCCTTCCTTTTGATTTTTATATATTCTCCTCTTTTCTCTTACTTACTTACTTACTTACTTACTTACTTACTTACTTACTTTTATTCTTTCTCTTTCTCTTTCTCTTTCTCTTTCTCTTTCTCTTTTACACACTCTCTCTCCTGGATGTTCTCCAGATTAATTGGGGAAAATATTATTCTCATAAGGGAGAGAAGATTAATAACTTCCTCTTTTTGTTAGGGTAAGGCCTAATCGAAACGCTGAGGAGAAGCTCTCTACGTTTCGCTTGGATATTCTGGCTCTGAACCCCACTTTTATTCCCGATGAATTCTTATCGTCCCGCGGCCAGGTATTTTTGGCTCTTCCGGTTTTCTGGTGGGTAAACCTGAGAGGTCTCGGGCATCCCGAACGGAACAGATTGTGATCTTTTCCAAAGCCTATAAGAGTATTTGTTGAAATATCATCAGGATCCAAAGCTTGCCGCCTAATTCTTTCTTTAATGAATTTTATCTAAAAGCTGTTCATATAATCGCGAAGAGAAATCATCCTTTAGGGTTACCCATAAAAATGTCGGAAGTGCCTATTTTTTATCAACTAATTGGGGGATGAACCTCTTCTCTTCTCTTCTCTTCTCTTCTCTTCTCTTCTCTTCTCCCCTTTTTTCTTCTCTTTTTCTTTCATATTGCCAATATCTGTAAACCTCTTTTTTCGGCCAAATAGGGTAGATTTATTGACTAAAAAGGGTTATTTCCGAATAATGATGAAGAGGAGAAAGAGTAATTGGCGCGACTATTTGAATACCAAAGCAAAGAATTATTTCGGAAAGAAGGGATAGTCATTCCCCGTGGTCGGCTTGCCTCTTCTTCGGAAGAAGCCGCTGACATCGCTCGGGAGCTGGGTGGAGAAGTGGTGTTGAAGATTCAGGCTTGGGTAACTGGCCGAGCCTCTCTGGGAGGAATTCGGTTTGCTTCTACGCCTGAAGAGGCAGCCAGGGTAGCTACGGAGCTTCTTACTTTCCGGGTTAAAAACTTCAAGGTGGACAAGATTTTAGTCGAAGAGAAACTTGACATTACTGCTGAGCTCTTTGCTGGCTTGGTGATTGATGATGCGGCGAAGGCACCCGTCCTCATTTTTGCCACTACAGGCGGAACGGGCATCGAAGAAATTGCCGCTAAACACCCGGAGAAAGTTTTTCGACGAGAAATCGATGTGCGCCAGGGCTTAACAGAAGAAGAGGCGAGGATAATAGCCGGCCAAGCCAGGTTCGATAGTTCTTTGCAGGAAAAAATAACCCAATTTCTAGTGAAACTGGTTCAGGTGGCAAGAAAATATGAAGCCCGTTCCCTGGAAGTTAATCCGTTGGTAATTACTGCCTCAGGAGAAGTCGTGGCGGCTGACGCCCATCTGGTCATTGATGATTATGCTGTCTTTCGCCATCCTGAGCTCGGTATCGAGGTGGCTCGAGAATTTGACCGGCCGCCTACAGAGTTGGAGAAAATTGCTTATCAGGTGGAAGAGAAAGATTACCGTGGCACTTTTTATTTTTTTCAGATGATCGAAGAGATTCCCGGCCCAGGCTGGTACGTGGGGTTTCATGGGGCGGGAGGTGGCGGTTCCATGATGTCCATGGATGCCTTGCTTCGCCATGGATTTAGGTTAGCCAATTATTGCGATACCAGCGGTAACCCCCCCGCAAGCAAGGTTTACCGGGCGGCTAAAATTATTCTCTCCCAGCCAGGTATTTGTGGCTACTTCGCCTCTGGCTCAGGCGTGGCCAGCCAGGAGCAATATCATTCAGCTCGCGGGTTAGTGAAGGCCTTTTTAGAGGAAAGGTTAGAAATTCCGGCTGTTATCAGGCTGGGGGGTAATTATGAGGAATTGGCGGTCGAAATTCTGCATTCCTACCTTCGAGAAATACCGGCGCCGGTGGAAGGCTATGGCCGAGCTCAGTCACCGGAATATTGCGCTTCTCGGTTGCATAAGCTGATTCAAGAGAGACCAGGTGTCCGGCATAATGTCCGGCCAATCGAAGAGCCATCTTTTCCGGCTCAAGCCTGCATTTACCCGACGATGACAGGTTCCCTCATCATTAATGATGAGTTATGCCTGGGTTGTAGCACCAAACCTTGCCTGGAAGCTTGTGCCCCCCAAATTTTAGGGCTAATAGAAAACAGGATAAGACTAATTATACCTGAGGAAGAAGTTAAAAAGGGGAAGTGTCCAGAATGCTTGGCGTGCGAGATTGCCTGCCGTTTTAGCGGCAACAAGGGCCTGTATATCCATCTTCCTATTCCAGGGTTAAAAGAATATCGGGAGAAGATAATTAAATCGGGACAGAAATAAAAAAATTTTAGAATAAAGGGGAATAGACCGAGGAGAAAGATTGACTTTAAAAATTAGAGGAATAAGGAATAGATAATGGCTATTCTGGTAGATGAAAAGTCAAAGGTTGTGGTCCAGGGGATAACAGGAAGGGAAGGGATGGTCCGGACTAAGTTGATGAAAGATTATGGCACCAACATCGTGGCTGGTGTCACGCCGGGGAAAGGCGGTCAGGAAGTTTACGGTGTTCCTGTTTTTAATTCCGTACCTGAAGCCAGGGAAAAAGTTGGTTCCATCGATGTGAGTGTTATCTTTGTCCCAGCCACGGGTGTGAAAAAGGCGGCGTTTGAAGCTCTGGAAGCCGGTGTCCGGCTGCTGGTTATCGTTCCTGACCGGGTGCCCATCTATGATATCCTGGAAATCGTGGCTTTGGCCAGAGATAAGAAGGCTGGTTTTGTCGGCCCCAATACGTTAGGTTTAATAAATTCGGGAAAAGCAGTGTTGGGCATGATCGGCGGACGGGCCGAAAGAGCCAGAGAATGGTTTCGTCCTGGTCCAGTTGGCGTGGCCTCGAGGAGTGGGGGCATGACCTCCGCCATTTCTTATTATTTAACTGAAGCTGGCTTAGGCCAATCAACGGTTATTCATGTGGGAGGTGATGCTGTAGTTGGTTTGTCTTTACCAGAAGTAGTTGCCTTGTTCGCCGCTGACCCCGAAACCAAAATAATCGTTCTTTTTGGGGAAATAGGGACTACTCAGGAAGAAAGAGTGGCTGACTTAATCATCAAAGGCCAGTGTCAAAAACCGGTAGTAGCTTTCATCAGCGGACAAGCGGCTAAAGCCGGCACTCGTTTTTCTCATGCCGGAGCGATCATTGAGGGCTCGCGGGGTTCCTATGAAAGCAAGGTTAAGCGCTTACAAGAAGCCGGTGTCCAGTTAGTGGA
>FWPU01013623.1_pt1 | contig 10145 bp, 8 predicted proteins | sample 2228361 | NCBI WGS metagenome assembly FWPU01 (sample SAMEA103939777, study PRJEB20133) | metagenome | reverse complement strand
CTTCTGCCCAGACTCAAGAAATCCGCGCCCGCCCGCATTGTCAACGTGAGTTCGGGCGGCATGTACACCCAGAGGATCCGGGTGGACGATCTTCAGTTCGAGAAGGGAGAATACAACGGAGCCGTGGCCTACGCGCGGGCCAAGCGCGGCCTTGTGATTCTGACCGAGATGTGGGCCCAAAAGCTCGACCCGGCAGCCGTGACCGTGCATGCCATGCACCCGGGCTGGGCCGAGACGCCGGGTGTGATCTCTTCCCTGCCCGGGTTTTACAGGGTCACCCGTAGAGTGCTCAGGACGCCTGAGGAGGGTGCGGACACCATGGTCTGGCTCGCCGCGGCTCCGGAGGCGGCGCGGAGCACGGGATTGTTCTGGCTGGATCGCGAGCCCAGGCTCACCCACGTGTTTCCCGGAACCCGGGAGTCGCCCCAGGAGAGAGAGGCCCTCTGGTCCGAGCTTTGCCGCCTGAGCGGCTGGCAGGAAAGAGACGCGGTCTGACCCGGCCCCTGGTCCGGGATTCGGTATCCGCAAAATCCCGCCGGCTCCTCAATCCCCGGCCCGGGCCGTTTCCTCCTCCTGCCGCCTTTGCCTCTCGAGTCCCTCTGAGACGTCACAGAGCCGAATGCCGAGCGCGTCCGAAATTCTCTGGCTCACCAGGGAGCCGTCTCTCACCAGCCGTGCCGGCAGGGCAACTTCTTCCATTTTTGCCGGGATGAGACGTTCCGAGGGCAGACCAAAGGCCCTGGCGATCCTGAGGCCAAAGGCGTATCGGCTCAGCCGTTCGGCTCCGCCCAGATGATACAGCCCGCTTCCCTGTCCCCTTGCGAGCCTCCAGACGGCCTCGGCCACGTCCTCCACATAGGCCGGCGTGCGGAACTGGTCCGTGAAGAGCCGGAAAGTCCTGCCCTCGGCCAGGCCCTGCCTGAGCCGCCAGGTCCAGTCTCCCCGCCCGCCCAGCGTGGCCCCGTAGCTCAGGGCGAGCCGGATGACGACCCAGTCGGAAACGTGTTTTGCGACCACAAGTTCACCCTCGAGTTTGGACCTGCCGTACGTGTTGAGGGGTGAGGGTTCGTCGGTTTCGTCGTACGCGCCTTTGCGGCCGTCAAAGACTTGGTCCGTGGAAAAGTAGATGAGCCGTGCCCGCCTGCTCTGGGCCCAGCGGGCGACTTCCTCTGTGCCCTCGACGTTTACGGCCCGGGCCAGCCCGGGGTCTGCCTCGCACGCGTCCGGGGTGGAAAGGGCTGCAGTATGGACGACGACGTCGACTTCGACGTCGGCGAGCGCGCGGCTCAAGCTGCCGCGGACTGCAAGGTCCGCCTGATAAGCGGCCGCCCAAGGCGCTCTGGGCTTGAGAGATCGGCAGGCCACGTAGAGCTTGGGGCAGGCCGCGAACCGGCGGACGAGATGCTCTCCGACAAATCCGCTCGCGCCGGTGATGAGCACCGACCGTGGCCGCAAAGTCACGGTTCCAACCCTCCCTCTGGGCGCAGACGGCGGTAGAGGATCCTCGACCTGCGGGTCATGCCTTGGATTCTGTGGGGCAAGATACGAGGTGTCGCGTTTCAGCGCTCCGGGCGCCTTCAGGCCTCGGCAGAGGCGCCGGGCTTTTTGGGCCGCCTTTCAGGAACCGGCCTCACCTCCCTCAGGCCCTTTGCCACTTCTTCGGATACGAAGAGCCCGCAATAGCAGGATCCGCATTCCAGGACGTCCGGCTCCCGGTACACGCAGGGACAGATGATGTCCTGGTCCTCTTTTCGGTTTCCCGACGCAAGCCTGCACGGGCAGGCCCAGTAGCCGTACTTGCGCTGATTGTCGAGGAGACCCCGGATGAGCTTCTTGGCGAAATGGGTGTCGGGGTTCAGGTAGTACCCTTTTTTTTTGTTTACCCGTTTGAGGTTGGCGTAAATCCTCTCGACCTCTTCTTCCCAAGGGGCGTCCTGCTTCTCAGGCTCCTCCCGGACAGGCAGAGCCTCCCTGTCGAGGCCCAGGGTTTCCAGGAGGTCGCTTTCCTTGTAGCCGCACAGCAGGACCCTCTCGTCGAAAAGCAGGCTCGGGAACCCCCATTTTTCATAAATGGAGTCGAGGAATTCCACGATTTCCTGCCGTTCTTCCTCATCTGCGGTGTCAAGATCGATATACCGGTATTTCACATTTCTTCTTTCGAGAAACCTCTTGAGCTTGTTGCACCAGGCGCACGTGGACAGGGAAAAGACCCTCACGTCGCCGAAATCCTTGCCGTCGACCAAAACGTAGCCCATGGTGAAACCTTCCCAGCTCCTGCTGTCTCTAAAGGGAAACAGATCCAGGGCATAACGCAATGCCCCATGTGTACCACATCGGTACCCATCAGAAAAGAGGAGGATTGGTAATGGAGAAGGTCGAGACTTTCAAGGGAAGGAAAGAAAGCTACATCGTGGTCAAGGACGCCAGCGGCGAGGAGTACATCTGCCCGAAGAGCGTTCTCAAGAGAAAGAAGGATCTCACCCCCGAAGAACTCAAGGAGTGCATCCCCGAGTCCCAGACCGGCGGCGGCGCGGCCATCGGCGGCTGAGGAGTCAGTCCTTCATTTTGCGGATACACGGTGTGCCTGAGAGCAGGGACGCGCGATGTCGCGTCCTTCTTTTTTTTTTTCGCCCACGGCCTGGCTTTTGCCTGAAAGGGCCTCGTTGACGGATCGCCGTTTTTGCGGTTCCCTTGTGGGCTGGTATGGTGATCCCCGGGAGGACTCGGACCATGGTAACGGTAAGATGGCTGGGATGTGCAGGGCTGGAACTCCGCTGCGGCGATTCGGTTCTTCTTGTGGACCCGTACCTTTCCAGACCCTCCAAGTGGAGAAGCGTTTTTCTCCCTCTGGAGCCCGACCCTGGGGCGGTTGCGGACTATCTCAAGCGAATCCCGGGCACCCTTGCGGGCATCCTGGTCGGGCACACGCACTCGGACCACGTGCTCGATGTGCCGGCCTTGATCGCTGCTCACGGGAGCGCAAAGGCTTACGGAACGGCAAGCCTTGCCAATCTCCTTTCGGCCTATGGCCTCGAAGACAAGGCTGTGGTCGTGGACGGCCTTGGCAGCCAGGCGATCGGTCCCTTCGAGATCCGGCCTGTTCCCTCGCGCCACGGCAAGGCATTCCTGGGCAGGGTTCCCTTCCCCGGAGAGATCGGCAGGGGGCTCAAGGTGCCTCTGCGGATGCACCGGTACAGGCACGGCGGACCCCTGCTCTGGCATGTCAAGGCCGGAGGCCGCAGCTTCCTTCACGCGGGCACGGCCGGCTGCATGGCCGAGGCCTTACAAGGCCTTCGGGCGGACGTCGTTTTCGTGTGTGCCCCGGGCCGTCAGAAGTCCCCTGATTTTCTTCCCACCCTGCTCAAAACGCTGGATCCTGACGTCGTGGTCCCGATCCATTTCGACGACTTTTTCGCGCCTCTCCGGCCGGGTCAGGCCGTAAAGCGGCTGCCCGGAGTCGGACTCGACGGGCTCGCCGAAGAGGTTCGCCGCGCAGGATCCCGGGCCAAGGTTGTCGTGCCCGAGCCGTTCGTGGAGATGGAATTCTGAATCCGCAAAAGGAAGGACTGACCCCTTACGAGGTCTTGAGCCTGGGATCCACGGCGTCCCGCAGGCCCTCCCCCACGAGATTGTATGCCGTCACCGTCAAGAAGATCGCCAGACCCGGGAACAGGGTCAGCCACCAGGCGAAATCGATGTACGCCCGGGATTGGCTGAGGATGTCCCCCCAGCTCGGCGTCGGCGGCGGCACGCCGAAGCCCAGGAAACTCAGGCTGCTTTCGACGAGCACGGCGCCGGCAACCCCGAAGGTTGCCGAAACCAAGACCGGCGCCAGCGCATTGGGAAGCACGTGCCGGAAGATGACCCGCGAGTCCGCCGCGCCCAGGGCCTTCGAGGCGGTCACGAAATCCTGGGCCCTGAGTTTGAGGAACTCCCCCCGGACGAGCCGGGCCACCCCGGTCCAGCCCGTGGCGCCGATGACGACCATCACATTGAAGATGCTGGGGGGCAGGAAAGCCATGATGGCCAGGATGAGAAAGAACGTCGGGAAGCAGATCATGATTTCGTAAAGCCGCGATATCACCATGTCCGCAGCCCCTCCGTAGAACCCGGCCAGCGCTCCCAGCAGAATGCCGATCGCCAGGTAGATCCCCACGGCCACAAAGCCCACAGACAGAGACGTGCGGGAGCCGTGGATCATGCGGCTCGCCACGTCCCGGCCCCGGTCGTCGGTTCCCAGCCAGTGGTCCCGGGACGGAGGTTCGAGCATCCGGTCCAGGTCGTACTGGGTCGGGCTGTACGGAACGGGCGGGTAGAGGACGAACCGGGCCGAGGCGGCGATTTCGGCCCGGCGCGAAAAATCCTGGCCCCGCAGGGCCGGGTGTTCGATGACGGCCGGCAGGTAGAACCCATCCTGTCTCCATAGAATCAGCGGCCGGTCGTTCGCCAGGACAGGCGCCAGGAGGGCCACGAGGCCCAGGGCAGCCACGACCGCCAGGCCCGCCACGGCCAGGGGCCTGCGCCGAAACTGCCGCCACACCAGACGCCAGTACGAGCGGCCGTCCAGGGCGCTCCGGGCCCTCTGTTCCGGCCTTCCGTCGTCCATCGCCTACAGCCCCTCGAAGCTGATCCTGGGGTCCACGAGCACGTACAGGATGTCAGAAAGGAGCATGCCCACGAGCGTGAGCAGGGCCGAAATCGTGGCGATGGCCATGATCACCGGATAGTCCCGGCTGAGAACCGCCTCGAAGCCGAGCTTGCCCATGCCCGGGATGGAGAAGATGCTTTCCACGATCACGCTTCCGCCGATCATCGCGGGCAGCAGAAAAGCAAGGAACGTGACGATCGGGATGACCGAGTTCCGGAGGGCGTGCTTGAACACGACCGCCTTCTCGCTCAGACCCTTGGCGCGGGCCGTGAGGATATAGTCCTGCCGGATGACCTCGATCATGCCGGCCCGCATGTACCGGGACAGGGAGGCGAGCCCGCCGTAGGTGAGGCAGCCCACGGGCAGCACAAGATGCCAGAGCCGGTCCGCCAGCCATCGCCAGAAGGGCCAGCGCTCAGCGTCGAAGGAACTCAGGCCGTACACGGGGAACAGGTCCAGGTAGTCGCCGCCCCCGAGGTACACGATAAGGAGCGTGGCGACCCAGAAATTGGGCAGCGAGTAGAGAACGAAAAGAACGATCGTGGCCGCCCGGTCCCCGGCCGAATCCTGTCTGACCGCGGAGTAGACGCCGATCGGAATGGCGATGAGATACGAAAGAAAAATGGACAGGACGCTCAGCTGGAGCGTGACGGGCAGCACCTCGAGAATCTTCTCCAGGACCGGCCGGTGGTCTTTGTAGGAGTTCCCGAAGTCGAGCGTGGCCACCCGTTTGAGCCAGATCCAGTAGCGGACCGGCAGGGGCTTGTCCAGGCCGTAGAGCTTGCGGGTCTGCTCCACGATGGCCTGGGCCACGGCCTGGTCGCCCACGCCCCCCTGACGGCTCATCTGGACCTTGAGCAGGGCCGGGTTGCCGGGCGCAAGCTGGATGATGGCGAACGTGACGACCGTGATGCCCAGCAGGGTGGGCACAATGAGAAGGAGCCTCTTGAAGATGTAGCTGCGCATTCCACTCCGGCGCTCAGAGTCGGCAATCCGCTTCGCAGCCCGGCAGGGCGACTCGCATCCCGCGTCCCCTTCAGGTCACGGTCACCACGCTGCGGATTCTCTGCTTGCAGGCTTCGACCGCGTCCCTGCGGGTCAAAACGAGCCGGATGGCGCCGTTCGGGCACTCGCTCGCGCACCGGCCGCAGCCGATGCAGCGCTCCGGGTCGATCTCGGCCCGGCTGCCGTCGACGCGGATCGCCTCGGTCAGGCAAACGGTTCCGCACATGCCGCAGCCGACGCACCCGTCGGTCACGCGCACCTCGAGACCGTCGAGTTTCACGATGGCCCTGCGCATGTGGGGCGGAAAGTGCTTGACGATGCCGTAGAGGCAGCAACACGGGCAGCACAGGCAGATCGTCAGGAGCCGGTCCCCCGGCCCCACGCCGAGCCAGACCGTGTCGAGCTTGTTGCGGCCCATAAAGGGCACGAGCCCGCACTGGACCGCGTCGCGGATGTGGCCGAGCGTTTCTTCGACGCCGGCCCGCTTGCCGAGCTTGGGGTTGATCCCCCTGGCGGCCTCGCCGAGGAAGACGCACCCTGTCTGGACCGGGTACGACCTGCAGCGGTTGCTGTCCCTGCAGATGCAGTTGTGCATGATGACCCGGACCGAGGCTTCGCGCACGAACTCCTCGATGACGGCCATCGGAAGGGCCACGCTCTCGTCGAGCCCCTCGATCTGTCGGTGGATCGGGATCTGGGTCATCTGGTCGCCCCAGAAGAAGGTGCGCTCGATCCAGGGCCCGATCACGGGATAGTTGGCTGCTTTGGCCTGGGCGAACCGGGTCGGCCAGAGTTTCTTGATGACGCCGACGATCCATGCCGGGCGGCTCATGTCCTGTCTCTGTTGGGATGCGCGCCCGTGCGCGGCCCGCTCTCGTCGCGCCCGCGGCCGGGCGTTCAGTCGGTGAAATAGGTCACGGCGTTTCGGAAGATGGCGAATCCCTGTCCCTGCTCAGGTATGGGCCTGCCCTCCCTGCGGCAGGCCTCGGCGATCCGGGTCCACTGGGGATGGTGGGTAAAATGGAGAAACCGTTCCGGGTGGGGCATGAGGCTGAAAATGCGGCCCGAGGGATCGGTCACGCCGGCGATGTCGTTGAGAGAGCCGTTCGGATTCGCCGGGTAGCGGCCTCCGGCGGGATTGCCCTGCTCGTCCGCGTACCGGAGGGCCACGAGCCCCTCGCTCTCGATCCGTTCGAGATCCCCGGGCGCTGCCACGAACTTGCCCTCGCCGTGCGCCACGGGCAGGTACAGGCTGCGGATTCCCCGGGTGAACACGCACCGCTCGCTCTCGACCCTGAGATGGACCCACCGGTCCTCGTAGCGGTTCGAATCGTTGAACCAGACGGTCAGGGCCTGGCGGCCGGCCGCGGCCCCGGAAGGCCCGATGAGCCCGTACTTCACCAGAACCTGGCAGCCGTTGCAGATTCCAAGGACGAGCGATCCCCGCTCCACGAAGCGGGCCAGGGCCTCGGCGAGGTGGGTCCTCAGCCGGTTGGCCAGAACCTTCCCCGAGGCGATGTCGTCGCCGTAGGAGAACCCTCCGGGCACGACCAGGATCTGGTAGCGGTCCAGGGAGTCGAGGCCGTCGATGAGATCGTTGATGTGGACCCTGCGCGCCTCTGCGCCGGCCGAAGCCAGGGCGAATTCGGTTTCCCGGTCGCAGTTGATTCCGTATCCGGTGAGCACGAGAGCTCGGGGAACCGCAAAGGCCGTCATGCCGTCACCACGCAAGGGGTTCCTTGTAGAATTTTCTCAAGACTTCCAGGCTCTCCTGAAGATACAGGATGCAGGGGCCGGCAAGAAGCCTGATCTCCCGCTCGGCGATTACCTGTCCCACGGCCCGGCAGGGCAGGCCGTCCATCACGCGGCAGAAGGCCTCTTCCTTCTCCCGGCTCACGGAGACCAGTATGCGGCCCTGGGACTCGGCGTACATGATCCGGTCCGGTCTCAGGCCGGCCGGCTCGGCCGGAACCAGGTCGAGCCGGACCTCGACGCCCAGGTCGCCGGCCATGGCCATGCGGGCCAGGGCCACGGCGAGCCCGCCCGGGCCGATACTGGCGGCCGCGGCCACGAGCCCGGCCCTGACGGCCCGGTGGTAGGCCTCGTATAGGGCCCGGTTGCGCCCGGCGTCCACCCGGGGCACGTTCCTGCCCACGAAGGGCTCGCCCCGCGCCTCCTCTCCAGCCAGGGCGTAATACTCCGAGGCGCCCAGCTCGTCGCGCGTTTCGCCGAGAACATAGATCCGGTCCCCGGCGAACTTCGCATCCGGGGTCACCGAGAGCCGCACGTCCTCCACCACGGCCAGGGAACTGACGAGCAGCGTCGGCGGGACCGAGATCCGCACCGGCCGTCCGTCCTCGTCGAAGCCGTGGAAGTCGTTGTACATGCTGTCCTTGCCGGAAATGAAGGGCGCGAGATACGCCGTGGCGAAGTCATAGCAGGCCCGGGCCGCCCGCTTGAGCTGGCCGAGCCGCTCGGGGTCGTCCGAGCTCGACCAGCAGAAATTGTCGAGGAGGGCGACCCGGCCCGGATCGGCTCCGACGGCCACCACGTTTCGGATCGCCGTGTCGATCGCGCAGGCCGCCATCCAGTACGGGTCGATGTCCCCGTAGGACGGGTACACGCCGTGGGAGACGGCCAGGCCCTCCATGCTGTCGTGCAGAGGCCGCAAGACCGCGGCGTCGCCGTGCACGTCCCCGTACCGGCCGACCAGGGGCTTTACCACCGAGCCTGCCTGCACCTCGTGGTCGAACTGCCGGACCACGTACTCCTTGCTGCACAGGTTCAGCCGGCCGAGCATGCGCCTCAGGACTCCGGCCGGGTCCGCGGGCTCCGGCAGATCCGGCTCGGTCAGGTCCGGCGGCGTGTAGGAACTGCGAAGGACCTTTTGCGGCACGCCCTCGTGGAGAAAGGCCATGTCCACGTCCATGACCTTCCGGCCCTTGAACTCGACCACGCAGCGGCCCGAATCCGTGAACTCGCCGATGACCGTGGCCTCCACCCCGCGCCTGCGGTACAGCTCGAGGAACCGCTCGACCTTGTCCGGCGGCACGGCGTAGGTCATGCGCTCCTGGGACTCGCTGATCCAGATCTCGTAAGGCAGGAGGCCCTCGTACTTGATCGGCACCTTGTCGAGGTCCACCCGGCAGCCTCCGCACTCGCGAGCCATCTCGGCCACGGCGCAGGAAAGGCCGCCGGCGCCGTTGTCCGTGACCGAGTTGTAGAGGCCGAGGTCCCGGGCCTCGATCTGGGCGTCCGCGAGCTTCTTTTGCGTGATGGGGTCGCCGATCTGCACGGCCGTGGCCGGGCTGCCCGCGTGCAGGCCCTCGGAGGAGAAGGTTGCGCCGTGAATGCCGTCCTTGCCCACCCGGCCCCCGGCCATGACGATGCGGTCGCCGGGCCGCGCCTGCTTCTCGTGCGAGGGCCGGCCGTTCACCTCTGCCGGCAGCAGGCCCACGGTGCCCACGAAGACCAGGGGTTTTCCCATGTAGCGGGGATCGAACACGAGAAACCCCCAGGCCGTGGGGATCCCGCTCTTGTTGCCGCCGTGTTCCACGCCCTCGCGCACGCCCTCGAAGATCACCTTGGGGTGAAGGATCGGGTCGCGCCGGCCCGGCTGGCGGTAGTAGAGCTTGCCTTTGTAGCAGGGATCTCCGAAGCAGAATCCGTAAGTGTTGAGGACGAGCAGGGCGCCCATGCCCGTGCCCAGCGGGTCGCGGTTGACGCCCACGATGCCCGTGATGGCGCCGCCGTAGGGGTCGAGGGCCGAGGGACTGTTGTGGGTTTCGACCTTGTAGCAGACACTCCAGCGGTCGTTGAACCGGATGACGCCCGAGTTGTCCCGGAAGACCGAAAGGCAGAAATCCTTGGGACCCAGCCGCGCCCGGATCTCCTCGGTAGCCCGCTTGATGTACGTGCGGTACAGGCTGTCCACCTCGTCGATGCGGGCCGCAAAGATGTTGTGCTTGCAGTGCTCGGACCAGGTCTGGGCAATGGATTCGATCTCCACGTCCGTGGGGTCCCGGCCTTCCCGGTTGAAATAGTCCCGGATCGCCTTGAGGAAGGCGAGGTCGAGGGCCAGCGGCCCCCGGCGGATCTCCCGGCCGTTCTCGATGCGGTCGAGCACGCCCTGCCTGCCGAGCTTCTCGAGTTCTTCGTCGCTCACGTTGAGGGGAACCCGCTCGACCCGCTCGTCGTGGGCGAGCCTGACGCGCGGAATGTCTGCGCGGCGGTCCAGAGGGTCGGAGAACCAGTCGGCGCGGTTCTGGATGCGCACGCTCTGAATCAGGGGATTGAAGCGGATCGAGGCGATCCGGTCGACCTGGCCTCGCGACAGGGTTCCCTTGAGCAGGATCTGTTCGGCCGAGTAGACCTTCTCGGCCGGCCCGAACCGGACGCCGAGGAGGTCCTCGATGCCGCCGGCCCGGGCCAGGCCGGTGGGACCGGGCGCCGGATCGTCGAGCCGGTGGCGGCTCGCGCCGCCCGCGACGAC
>FWPU01013622.1_pt1 | contig 10146 bp, 8 predicted proteins | sample 2228361 | NCBI WGS metagenome assembly FWPU01 (sample SAMEA103939777, study PRJEB20133) | metagenome | reverse complement strand
AGATAAAAATGTTGAATATTATATAGATGATAAATATCTATCTAAAAAGCATTGTGAAATTACTCTTGATAATGATGTGCTAAAAATAAAAGATTTAGGTAGTAAAAATGGTATAAAGATTAATGGTGTTTATATATATGAAGCTATATTGAAGGAAGGGGATATGTTATCATTGGGTAGCTTATTATTTATTCTTGAAAAGAAGGATGGACAATATATTTTGCAAAGCTTAGCAGAGGGTGGTTCAATAGATGAAGAGGTAAAATTGAGTGAAGAAATTAATATTCATAAGCAAGATAGATTAAGAGTATTGAATGATTATGTATCTTCTATAGATGTCAGAGATTTACCAAAAGCTATGAAGGACCTAATTCATCAATTGAAGAAGATTTTATTATGTCAGGATATATTTTTAATAGAGATAAGAGATGATTCTACTATAATAAGGGAAGCAGATGTTAGCAATGATTTTATATTAAGTAGAGCAGTAGTAAGATATTTTGAGGAAAAAGCTCGTTTAAGAAGAGAATCAAATTTAGTGGAAGGGGATTATTCATTAATATCAGAAGGGGTATGGGCACCTAAAGATGTTAAAACAGAAACTTTAACTGGAGTTTTTGAAAATGCTGTGTATTGCGTTCCAATTTTTAGAAATAATGAAGTAGAGATTTTGTTGTATATAAGATGGAAATACAGTTATTTAAATCCTACGGAAGCTGTTGATATTATAAAAAATAAAATAGACATTTTTGGTAGTATTGCTTATCGTTTATGGCAAGAAATGGATAGTAAAGAAGATATATTAGAAGTTGCAAGGAATACATCTGTTACAATTATAGGGGATTCTCCTACTTTTTCGGAATTGTTGCACCAGGTAAATAAAGTAGCAAAAACCAATTTTCCTGTAGTGTTAATAGGACCAAGGGGCGTAGGTAAGAGCACTATGGCAAAGCTCATACATGATTTAAGTATGAGGAGTAAAGAAAAATTTGCACGCTTTAATTGTGCTAATTATTCAGCTGATAAGATTGAAGTAGAACTTTTTGGAACTGTAAAAGGTTCTTATACTGAAGTTGGGACAAGGGATGGGATATTAATTCAAGCTAATAAGGGAACGGTTTTTATAGATTCATTAGAGGTTTGTCCTGTTGAAGTTCAGAAGAAATTAAATGATGTATTGGAAGGTAGGGGCATACGCAAATTAGGTGATTATAGAGAGATAGTTTTAGATATACGATTTATAGGAGCTTTTAATGAAGATCCTTCTATATTAATAAAAGAAAATAGATTAAAAGAGGATTTTTGGGATAGAATAGCTGCTTGTATTATTAGATTACCATTACTTAATCAGAGAATAGAAGACATACCCGCTTTAGCATTTTATTTCCTTGAAAAGGAAAAGCTTGAAAATAGAGGGTGTTTTAAATTGCGAGGTTTTTCAAGAGATGCAATAGCAGCTTTGCAATCTTATCATTGGCCAGGAAATATTAGAGAGCTTAATAATGTTGTTAAAAGATTATTAATTTATTTAGAAAAAGATATAGCTACTGCTGATGATATTAATTTTGCAATTCAGCAGGAAAATATAAATTTTGATTTTCCGGATTTAATGAGGATTTTCAATTTACCGTATGAGGAAGCGAAGCATATTTTTGAAGATCTTTATATTAAAAAGAAATTGGAGCTTTGCAGTGGTAATGTATCTAAAGCGGCTGAATTAAGTGGATTAACTCGTGCAGCTATTTATGCTAAGCTTAAGAGAAATAAATATATTGATAATTTAGATGATTAAATGGGGAAGAATTATTATTTTAAAATAAATGATAGAATTATGTTTATATTGTAAGAGGAGGATACATTTATCTGATTCTCTTCCATATTGTGGTAATTGCTTAAGGGTGAGGTATGATGAATTAAAGGATGAAATTGAGAAAAAACATGCAATAACAAGGAAAAGGTATAATTTACCTGAGCAGATACCGAAAGAAGGTATCAGTCAATGTAGAATTTGTGTAAATAGATGTAAACCAAAAGATAATGAATATGGATATTGTAATATAGCCAGAGGATCAAATGATAGAATTCAATATTTAGCAGGGAATAGAAAAGGAGCAATCTTGAAATGGTATTATGATGCTTTACCAACTAATTGTGTTGCGAATTGGGTATGTGCCGGATGTACTTCTTCCGGGTATCCTGAATATTCTTATAGTCCAGCACCTGAATATGCATATAAAAATCTTGCTGTGTTTTATGAATTTTGCAATTTTAATTGTTTATTCTGTCAAAATTGGCATTATCGTTTAGCAAAGAGGCATTCGAGAATAATTACACCCTTTGAACTTGCATCTGTTGTTGATGAATATACTTCTTGTATTTGTTTTTTTGGGGGGGATCCCACTCCTCAATTTGTTCATTCAATTGCTACTTGCATAGAAATTAAAAAAAAGATAAATAGACCTTTTAGATTTTGCTGGGAAACTAATGGATCAATTAATCAAGAAATGCTAAAAATAGCGGCTGATTTAGCTTTTGATTCAGGAGGCTGCATTAAAATTGATCTTAAAGCTCTAAATGATAATTTACATAGAGCATTAACTGGCTGTAGCAATAGTCAAACTTTGCGCAATATTAAATTCTTGTCTTCTTATGTAGAGGATAGATCCGGGTTACCTTTTCTTATAATTAGTACTTTATTAGTTCCAGGTTATATAGACGAAAAAGAAATAGATGACATAACAAAATTTATTGCTTCTATAAATAAAAGTATTCCTTTTTCTCTTTTAGGTTTTTATCCACAGTTTTTTATGAATGATATTAGACCTACTACATATGAATTCGCTGTTAGATGTGCAGAAATTGCTGCTAAAGCTGGCTTAATTAATATTCATATAGCTAATTTATAAATCTTCAAAAATATTGTTGTATGGTGTAAAAAATTTATCTTCTGCAAGAAGTGGATCTATATTAACACCGCTAATAAGTTCTTTATTTTTTGGAAAGGATAATAAAATTTCGCCTGTTGGGGAAGCTATTTGACTTTTTCCTGTAAATTTTAGCTTTTCTCCAGTCCTATTTTCAACACCAATTCTGTTAGCAATTACTGTGTAAACACGATTTTCAATACTACGAATTCTCATCGCCATTTGAGCCCATGGCTTTATTAAATTTGATGGATGAATAATTATATGAGCACCATCTTTTGCTAATTTACGACATGTTTCAGGAAAAATCCAATCAAAACAAATTATTATTCCTATTTTTATACCCTCTATACTGTAAATCGATAGTGGCAAATTACCTCTTTGAAAGATTAATTTTTCTTTATAGAATAAATGGATTTTTCTATATTTTCCTATATATCCATTAGGTCCAACTATCACAGCAGAATTATATAAATTATCATCCTCTTTTTCAGCAATGCCTCCAATTATATAACAATTATTAGCTTTTGCTAATTCTATGAGATTATTAGTTGTATCACCATCCGGAATAGATTCAGCAAATTTGCTCAATTCATTTTTATCTTTAAATGAATAGCCAGTAGAAAATAATTCCGGTAATGCTAATAGATCGCATGGCGATGATTTTAGAGCATTTTTTACTTTTTGAAGATTAAATTCTTTTTTACCAAAATATGGTTTAAATTGATATATGCTAATTTTCATTTGCTATTGTCTCCCTTTTTAACAATATCTACACCGGTATAATAATGCTTTATTATCTCACGATAATTTCTGCCTTGTATTGCCATTCCATAAGCTCCAACTTGACATAAACCTACGCCATGTCCCCACCCTCTACCTGTAAAAAGATAACCTTTTTGTCGCCCAACTACTTTATCTACTGTAAACCAATTTTCTTTTAATCCAAGCGTCATCCTTATGTTTAATCCTTTTAAAGTAATTTCACCTTTTTCCCCTTTTATTAATAATTCAACTACTCTTCCAGATACTCCTTGTCTTACTATAATTATATCAGTTGGGATACCAATCCCTTTTATTTTGTTTATCTTTTCAGTTAATTCTTCTATCGATATGAATTGATTCCAGAAAGCATATTTTGATGAACGATCGCTTGACTCTCCTTGCATTCCCCAATTAGCTTCAATATAATAAATTTCATTTTTTTCACTCCAATAATTTATTACATCACCAGCCGCTAATTTAATCTCTTTTGACATAGTTAATAAATTTCCATAAGAGTGTGCAAGCAGAATATCTTTTGAAATTGTAAAAGTTTGTATATTAGGACCCATTTTTAATTTTATATTATCGTCTTTTATTTCAATAACTGTTGCTGTTTGCTTTATAAATATATGATGATATTCAAGTATTCTATAAATAATATCCAATACGCGATATTTATAGGGTGGATCATATAATTTTAAAGTGTTATCTGAGTATGGTCTTAAATATTTTAAAGAAATGAATAAAGCTATAATTTTCTTTATATCAATATCACCAGTATAAATGTCTGAAAAATTCATTAATGTTTCGTTAACTTGAGACGGAAAAAGCAATCTTGCTTTTTCATCAGCTTTTATTGCTTTAGCTATTTCAACAATTGCTTGCAATAAATTATCTGGCAATAGCTCAGCTTTATAGTCTGGATTCAAATCGAGATATATCATTAATTTTTTTATCCAATTTTCCCATTCATTTTTTGTAATATTTTCTTTGAGAGAAGCGATATATTCTTTTTCTAAAAAGCCTAATTTATGTAGGAAATAAATGTTTGAAGTAATATTGTATCCATCTTCATCCTGGATTTGATAAAGTTCATTATTTGAGGTTATAGAATATACATTTTGATTTTCATAAGAGCAAATAACACCTTTAAGGTATGGCTCATTTAAATTAAAGATATTGTTTCCATCTTCCGTATGACCGCCGCAGGTGCTTGTATATAAAGCTATAATAGGATTACCTTGATATGTAATTATTTCTCCAGCTGTATCATCAATAGCTTTGTTTGCTAAAGTTTCTTCCACGGATGAACCACCATATACCTGACAAGCAGGTGTAGCACATATATCATATCCCTCTTTCTCATATTGACCTAAATTCCTGATTGCATAAGTCCTTGCTGCTACTGCTTGAGCCTTTAATGCTTCTATTGCAGAATATGTATAAGAACCCATCTCTAATGGTACTACCCCTTTTAAATAATCTTCTATATTTAATACATTTATTACATTTAATTTTCCTCTATCGTTTAAAAATATAATAAATCCCCCCCGATAAGGTCTTTTATTAAAAATAATTCTATCTTCCTCTCTTTCCGCTAATATTGTTATTTTATTAGAACTCTCAGATCTTTTCTCATCACTATCATCATAAAATAATATAGCAAACTCATTTTCTTTTTTTGATTCAGCTGAAGTTATGTAATCTGATATTATCCATGCTTCATAATTTTTCTCAATGAAATTTCTTTTTAATTTTTCTGCTTCTTCTTTGTCCTTAATCGCTATTAATTTAACTTTATATTTATAATTTGTCTCTTCAATGATTAAATTGGAAGATATATTAAATTTTTCTTTGATTTCATTAACAAGCCTAACTGCATTTTCTTTTATAGAAAATGTTCCTAACTGAATAGCATATGAAGTAGTTTTCAAATATTTAGATATTTTAGGTGCAAAATATACAATAGCATTAGGTTGTTCTTTTATTATTTCTTTTTTATCTTGTAAAATAACTTGAAATTTTCCTGTGCAGCTTAATTGAATTAATTCAGCATCTGTTTGAAGTCCTATTCTAATTATTGGTTTTTTAATTTTTATAGGAAATTCATAAGAATAAACAGGTAATTCAGGCATTTTTTTGGGTGGTTTTTTTGTGGGTGCCTGACAAGCTATATTGATTATTAAATACAGAAATATTATAGGAATATATATTAAAATAAGATTTAATTTTTCATAATAATTTTGTTTAATTAATTTCATATAAAATGAATGTTAAGCCCTGATAATACTTTATTTATTATTCTTTTTTTAATGTAGCGATTGTTAAACATTCTGCGCCGCTCTCTCTTATAATATCCATAACTTTTACTACTTTTCCGTGTTCAACTTTTTCATCAGCTTTAATTATTACTTTTTTTTCTATTGAATCTTTTAATTTATCTTGAAGCAATCCTTTTAAATCCTCCATATTAATTTTTATTTTATCAAAAAATATTGTACCCTTTCTATCAATATTAATTATTATTTTAGTTTCTTGTGCTGTTTCGCCAGTTTTTGCTTTAGGTAGATCAAGTTTTAAACCGTATTTTTGTATGAAAGTAGTTGATAAAATAAAAAATATAACAAGTGATAATACTACATCAATTAAAGGTGAAATGTCAATACGAGGTGTTTTTTTATCTTTTTTATAAAATATCATCTTTTAATTACTAACTTTTTGTTTAAGATTATTAGAGTAAGCTAGGAAAGATAATTTTCTCATAATATGAAGTGCGATAGCTTCTATTTTTCCGATAATGACTTCAGCTTTGTGTTGGAAATAGTTATGCATAACGAGAGAAGGGATAGCAATTGCCAATCCAAATACTGTTGTTATAAGTGCTTCTGCGATACCTCCTGATAAAGCAGCTGGTTCCCCTAATCCAATAGTAGTAATTACCCTGAAAACTTTCATCATACCAGTTACCGTACCTAATAAACCAAGAAGAGGGGATACACTTGCAACAGTCGATAATGCTGTTAAAAATCTTTCGATGTTTGGTAATTCTAATTTAGCTGAATCTGATATTATTTGTCTTAAATTTTCTGATGGCAATTCTTTATTTTCAAGAATAACTCTGATAATATTATTTAACGGATTTGGATTAGCAATGCATTGCTCTAATGCTTTATCATAAAATTCATTTTCAAGTAAACTATTTAATTTATCAATTTCTTGTTGTTTGATGATTTTTTTTTCACGCAAACTAATCAGGCGTTCGATAATAATAGTCATTGAAAGGAGCGAGCATAGCAGTAATGGGAACATTACATAACCGCCACTAATAAATATTTTTAATAATTCATTTTTCATAAGATTCCATATTATAATAAAAGGTAAAACGTCCTTTTAATATAGGCTTTGGATAGACATCTGGCAAGGGTGGTAATGGATTAGACATTGCTAAAGCATTCAACGCAGCTTGATCAAAAGACATTATGCCGGATTGTGATGATATTCTTAAATTCTTAATTGTACCATTTCTTAATACTTCAAAATCTATAGAAACTTTACCTTTGAAACCTAAGTATGCTGCCATAGGTATTATCCAATTATTTCTTACTCTAATATGAACCTGTCTTGCCCATGGACCTAGATCAACACCTTGTGTATCTAACCATAAATCACTATCAGGTGGAATTTCTGGCTCATAGCTGGATGTTGGATTATCTCGCATTTCCGGTGGCGAAATATATTTATCTAAATTGCGAAGTGATTCTGCTAATTTTTTCCTTTCTATCGGTTTGCTTTTTGAAGAAATTCCTTCAGTATCTGATTGAAGAAATTCTTTTTCAGGTTTAATTTCTTCTTCAATATTTTCTTCCTGTTTAGGTGGTATTATATCTGGCTTTTGTATTTGAGATGGTATTACTATATTTTTTGAATCTCCATGCATTTCAGGCAGTTTATTAGCATTTGGATCAAAATGCTTGGGAGCTTCAGCTGCTGATATTCTATCTTTATCAGAAGCAAGAGCATCTTTATTTAATTGCTTAATTTTTACTTCTTTTTCTGGTACATCAACAAATGTTAATTCTAAAGGTTTTGCTTGTGCATTAGTTATTTGTAAATTTTCAATAGGTGGCATGGCAAATACAGCAGGATACTTTATTCCAATATAAAAAAAAATGATATGTAATATAATTGCAATAATAAATGCATATAAAATTGTTTTTTCTTGCTTATTCTGTTTAATATCATTTATTATCATTAATTTCCTTATATTTGCTTATTTAATTATTAACCCTATTTTTATTAATTAGTTTCAATATATATTTAGATGCTTCAAAAAATATTTAGTTGCATTTATATTATATATTTGGAATGTAATAAATTCAAAATGTTTTATTATTTATTTGATATGAAGATAAAACCACAGAGTATACAGGGATGCACAATGATTGCTTCATTTATTTCATTTGCAGTCTTATTGCAGCTATATATGCAAAAAGTCATGTTTCTTGCAAAATTATAGATAATTAAAAATTTTTTTTGGTGAAATGATTATCAAAATAAAGCTTAGATTATGTATGTAGTTGTATATTTTTTAATTAATATTGTATAATGTAGATGTTATGTATCAGACTGAATTTTATCAAAAATTAACTGAGCAAAAGAAGTCATCGTTTCGTAAATATGCTGAATTAGTAGTAGGAACGAATAAGATAAGCAGCTTGTTATACTATGAGATTGTTATGACATTTATTTCTCCATTAGGAGGTGCTATAGGTTTAGCATTGCGAAAGATATTTTTTAAAAGGATATTTAATAAAACAGGTAAGAATGTAGTTTGTGGAGCTCATCTAAATGTGAGGTGTGGGAAAAACATTGAGATAGGCTCAAATGTTATAATAGATGAATATACACTTTTAGATGGTAGAGGACCTGAAAAAATTAATTTAAAAATTGGAAATAATGTTTTTTTAGGTAGAGGATCCTTGGTATCCTGTCATGATGGAATAATAACAATAGGAGATAATACAAATATAGGTCCCGGTGGAATGCTTATTTCAGGAAGTAAATTGATAATAGGTAATAATGTAATAATGGCAGGGAATTGCTATATAGCTGCTACTACTAAAAGAACAGACAGATTAGATATACCGATAATTGCACAAGGATTCATAGGGGAAGGAGTTAACATAGGAGATAATGTATGGTTGGGCGCTGGGACTATCATAAATGATGGAGTTAATATAGGTAAAGACTGTGTTATAGGCTCCGGTTCGGTAGTAACTAAAGACATACCGGATTGTTATATAGCATACGGAGTTCCTGCTAAACCAATTAGAAAAAGATAGGTGATAATTCATTTTGCCCATGAAGGAAAAACATCTTGCCCAACGCTATCGTATATCTTCCATTTTTCATTGGTATTCAAATCTATTATCCATAAAGACCAATTACCTTTTTTCTTATCAATGGAAGAAGAATAAACTATTTGATTATCATCTGGAGACCAGGCAGGATAGTATTCATAAAGATTATCATCTTTAGTTAAGCGTGTTTGTTTTGAACCATCCGCATTCATAATCCAGATATCCCCTTTACCATCAGCTCTATTTGATACAAATGCAATTCTGTCTCCTTTGTGTGACCATCTTCCTCTGCAACTTTTACCTCCATCAGTTAAAAAAACAGTTTCCTGCCTTTCATCTTTATATAATGCAACATCCCACCCGATTATTCTTTTACCTGTATATGTTATGTAATTATTCACAGGAGACCACATCGGTAATATAGATTTCTTATTTTTCAGGCTATTAATTACTTTGTCCTCTTTAGTTTTAATATTGTAGAGATGTACTTCCTCATCATCGTAAGTGTATGCTACAATGTCAAGTTCTTTTGAATAAAAAGTTGCTTCGCTTTCTTTGTTAGATGTATCAATAATTTGTTTAACATCTGTTCCATCTGCTCTCATCATATATATCCCATAATTATTTCCTCCCTTTGGATTGGCTTGATATAGTATCCATTCACCACACGAACCAAATACAGGATATTCATCCTCATAATTGTTATCTGATAATTTTTTTTCACCCTCTTTTGTTAATAAATATATTTCATTATCACCATCTTTATTAGATTGAAAAGCTATTTTCCCTTCAAAATTTTTTGGTAAATTAATATATTCTTTTGTATTAGCAGGTTTATTATTATTTAATTTGGTATTATTATCTTTGCCACAGTAAATAAATAAACCAATTATAATAATTATTCCAGAAATTATTCCTTTCATTTCCAAATAAAATATATTACTACCATCTTCCTTTGTCAACAAGGGGTCATGTCTTTAATTTTTAATTTAGATTATGTAAACCAAATTTAGGTTAGGGAATTAAGAAAGGAAGCGCATTTCATCGATCCAAATTTTTGGAAATTCAAAACCTGGCACCTTTGCCAATAATGAGCT
>FWPU01013621.1_pt1 | contig 10148 bp, 11 predicted proteins | sample 2228361 | NCBI WGS metagenome assembly FWPU01 (sample SAMEA103939777, study PRJEB20133) | metagenome | reverse complement strand
CGTCCCCCGCTGGCGGGGGGGCGATAGACCAGTTCGGCATCCTATGCCGACGATTTTCGAGGGAGACAAAGGAGGCTATGAAGATGCCATCACCTTTCCCTGGCATGGACCCATACATCGAGGACTCAAAAATCTGGAGTGACTTCCATGGCGATCTGGCGGCTGAGATTCGTGCGGAGTTGAACAAGGGGCTTCAGCCGCGATACGTTGCTCAGTTGACACCCTACGTGACCTATGAAATCGTAGAGATTAGCGAGAGGCACGGCGTCCGTCCAGACGTTGGCGTGTTTCAACCTCAACCGCCAAGTGGGACGATGACGGGAGCGACGGCTGTCATCACGGTTGCGCCCGTTGAGAGTATGGTTGAGATGGAACTGCCTCTCCGCTTATACACCGTTGAAATCCGCGAGACGGAAACGCTGCGACTTGTCACTTCCATTGAGATTCTTTCCCCTGTCAACAAACGCCCCAGCCACGAGGCGTACCATGACTATCGCCGCAAACGGCGCGAACTGCTGCGTTCCGAAACGCACTTGATAGAGATTGACCTGCTGCGCGGCGGGGAGCGCCCGCCGCTCAAACAAGCCGTGCCACCCGCGCCTTACTACGTGAACCTCTATCGCGCAAACCATCGTCCCTACGTCAAAGTCTGGCCCCTTCAATTATGGGACAAACTACCTGTGCTGCCCGTGCCACTGCTGGAACCCGACCCCGACGCCGCGCTGGATTTGGGCGCGGTGGTCGCTGCTGTTTACGAACGCGGTGCTTACGCCCGACTGATTGACTATCACCGTCCCCCCCCGCCTCCCGCGCTGTCAGAGGCGGAAGCCGTCTGGCTGGATGAGTATTTGCGGACGCAGAAGGTGCGATAGGCAATATGATGGAGACCATCGGTTAAGATGGCTGTCACCCCCCTTTGACGCTGAACACACATACGGTTAAAATACGGGTCCATGAAAGGGGGCATATCAATGGCAGGCTTTGAGATGAACGTAGCATTAGGAAAGGGCGTGCGGCGGTTGCCGATTTACTTACCGCTGGACTGTTCGGGCAGCATGTCGGGCGCGCCGATTGAGTCTGTGCGGCGCGGCGTCGAACTGTTCGCGCAAGAGGTGCGCGCTGATACCTTCGCCAGTCAAACAAACGGTTCACGTAGGAGTTATCACCTTCAACAGCGGCGCCCGCGTGATTACCAGCGGTCTGATGCCAATTGAGCAGTTTCAGCCACCGCAACTGTTGACATCGGGCAGCACGGCACTGGGCAGGGCATTACAGGTGCTTCAGCAGTCGTTGGATGCTGACGTGAAACCAGCGGTCAAGGGCGAAGAAAAGGGAGACTGGAAGCCGCTGGTCTTCATCCTCACTGACGGTGAGCCAACTGACGAGTGGCAGACACCCCGACAGGAAATCCTCAATCGTCAGCAGCGCAAAGTGATCAACGTCATCACTGTCGGTTGCGGTCCGAGTATGAACGAGGGCAACCTGAAAGCCATCGCTATCGGTGAGACGTTCCGTATGGACAACTCGGAAGCATCTTTCAAGAGGTTCTTCCAATGGGTGTCGCAGAGCGTGAAGGCAGTCAGCAAGGCAGTGAGCCAGCCGAGCGGTGGCGACCAGCCAATGGCGATGCACAATCCCGACCCGCAAGTCATTCAGGCGGTGGGTCGACACCCCAACCCGAAACCAGCGCACCGTGGGCTCTTTGGGAAAGCCTTTGATATTGATGACCTTGCCCTGTGCCAACTCCGCCTCGCTCCAGTCCAGCGCATCCACCCGCCGATACGGTTGTGTGCCCCCCGAAGCGTCCCCCTGTCGGGTGTCTTTGACTGGGCAGACGTAAACGCAGTCCCCCCCCGATGCCTTTGATGACCGACTTGGCGTTGCCACTGTCCTGATAGCGCCCCAGTGCGATTTGCTGAGAGTAGTCTTTGTCCAGCACCGTGTCCTCAAAGACGAGGGAGCCGCGCTGGGTCGGGGTCCCCTGCCCTTGCCCGTTCTCCCAGAGCAAGCGCGGGGTGATGCGTTCGCCGCGCAGGGAGCGGTTGAGGGCGTCATGGCTGAACTTCTCCCAGTGGTCAGCAAAGCGGGTCAGAGTGTAATTGATCTGGCTGACCAGGAGATACTGACAGTCATCGAGACGAGTCGCGGGTTCTTTCGTGCCAGTGATTCTACCATCTTTTCAATGAGCAGGCGACTCCTAAGAGCCTCTCCCCAAAATGTTCGTAGTCAGCCAACGGCACTCCACTCCGTTCCGTGCCTGACTACAAACGAATTGTGGGATAGGCTCTAAGGTCGCTTTGCGTAAGTCCTACTGTTCCGTCAAGGGAGGATTGACAGGTGGGAGAGTGAGGCTCCTGCCGAACTCCCTCGGCGCGGCGGGAGCCTTGCCCTCCCTTTTTCAACCCGTCAATCCTTCCTTGACGGAATACTACTCTTGATGGATTCCTGTCAACTCTCGAATCGGTTCGCCGTGTTCGATGATGTAGCGGGGGCGACCACTGGAGTCCTCATAGGTGGCGTCGAGCGGAACGCCGAAGTGGTGATAGATGGTGGCGGCGATGTCGCCGGGCGTCACAGGGCGGTCGGCGATGGAACCGCCGTCGGCTTCGGTGGCGCCAATGACTTGCCCATGTCGGAAACCGCCGCCCGCGATGGACATGGACATCACAACAGGCCAATGGTCGCGTCCGTCAGTGCTGCCTTGCGTGCCCATTTTCGGCGTGCGCCCGAATTCGCCCATAGCAATCACCAGCACGTCATCGAGCAACCCGCGCTCGTCAAGGTCGCTGATGAGCGTCGTGAACAGGTGGTCGAACAGAGGCAGCAGCGGCTTGAGTCCTTTCATGATGCCGCCGTAGGGCGGGATGTTGTCGCCATGCGTGTCCCACGTGCCGGACGCGGGATGATAGGACAGGTCGAGCGTCACAAACGCGACGCCCGCTTCGACCAACCGCCGCGCGATGAGCGCCTGCTGCCACCACAGGTGCGTGCCGTAGCGGTCACGCCCCCGCGCCGGTTCGCGCGTGATGTCGAACGCCTCCTGCGCACGCCGCCCCAGCACCATGTCCAATGCCTTCTGCTGGTAGGCGTCCATCGCCTGCATCTCGTTTGAGGCGTCGAGCATGTAGCGCAGACGGTCTATGCCTTCCAGCAGGCGTCGGCGATTGAAAATGCGCTCGTGCGAGATACCGAGTAGAGAGTTGAAGAGTTGAGCCTCAGTCATTTTGCCGGTGTCCTCGCCGACGTTGGTGTAAATGGGCAGCCGCGTCGCTTGGTTGGCGATGAACGGGTCATACTGTTTGCCCAAATAGCCCGCATATCCAATGTGGGTCGGCGAGGTCTGGAACGCCACATAGGGCGGCATCGCCGGGTGGTTCGCCCCGTGAAACTTCGCCACAATGGAGCCGATGGACGGGTAACGTTCCGCCTCGCGGTTTTCACGCGGCTCGGCGGCGAGGTTCGCCGTCTGCATCACCTTGTTGGGTTCATGGTTCGAGAAGCGGCAATCCACGGAGCGGATGATGGTAAACTTGTCCAGCATCGCCGCCATTTTCGGCAGGTGCTCGCAGATGACGATGCCGGGCAACTTAGTTCTGATGACGCCGAACGGTCCGCGATTCTCCAGCGGGCGGTCAGGTTTCGGGTCGAGGGTATCAATGTGACTTGGTCCTCCTGCCATCCAGAGCAGAATCACGCTTTTGCCGCTGGGCATGGCACGCCCGGTGCTTGCCGCTTCGGCGCGCGCCTTGAGCAACCCCGGCAGCGTCAGACCCGCCAGCCCCGCCAAGGACGCCTTGAGCATTCCCCGACGGCTGACGAGCGTCAACCCCTCGCGCTCACGGGCGTTAAGAGCGGTGAACGCGTGTTGGTGCAGATGACTCAACGAGTTTGGTCTCATAACGCAACCTCCAAGTCCGACGACCAATAAGCGTCGGAGGCTCCTGTCAACTTACCAATCCGTCACGATTCCATCCAGTTTGCGCAGCGTCGGAATGAACGTCCGCTTGTAAGGATACTTCGCCGCCGCCTCTTCAACGATGTCCACACCCAAGCCGGGCGCGTCGCTGACGGTGACTGCCCCCGCATCGAATTCGATTCGGCGGGACGAGGGACGCCACCGAATCAAATTCGATTCAGCGGGAGGAGGGCTCCAGCGGGGCGCAGGACGTCAAATTTGCCTCCTGCCTCCTGACCAACATCCGTCGGAGCAGCGCCTCCCTACGAGGGTTGCAAATTTTACGTAATGCACCCTCGCCAACTTGCACGCCTGAATCGGGTTGATGCGCTCGTGAACATCGTGGCAGAAGTCCATCTGCTCGCCCAAGTTTTCGCGCAGGTAGGCAAAGAACTTCGGGCTGTGTCCGTAGGCGCCGATGCGCTGCGGAGAAGGGCGACGAAGATTTCCAACGTGCGCATGGAAATAGATTCCTCAGAAAGTGTGACGCAGACAATCCTGTCTGCAGGCAAGATTGCCTGCCTCACGTTTAGCAAGAACAAGTTACACTGCCCGCAACTGCCGCGCCGCATCCTGACCGTCCACGTAGGACACTACGCAGTTGCGCCCGTTCCGCTTCGCTTGATACAGCGCATCGTCAGCGCGACTAATGACATCGCTGACGGTGAACTCTCCGCGCTCCTGATGCAAGCCGAACATGCCGATGCTGATGGTGATTTGCAGTCGCCCGCTGGTTTCCGAGGTCGAGCGGCTGGGGCAGGTGAGAACCATCTCCGACACCGCCTCGCGCAGGCGTTTCGCCAGTTCGCGTCCTCGAGCCGGAGAGGTATTGGTCAGCAGCACGATGAACTCCTCCCCGCCGTAACAGCCAACGATGTCCGTCGTGCGCACGCAGTCCTTCAAAACTTTGCTGACTTCGCGCAGCACCAGGTCGCCCGCCAAATGTCCGTAGCGGTCGTTGATGGACTTGAAATGGTCGACGTCAAGCATCAGGCAGGTCAACGGCGCACGGTATCGCCGCCAGCGTTTGATTTCTCGTTCCATTGCCATCTCTGTGTAGCGGCGGTTGAACAAACCGGTGACGCTGTCTAAAATCGCCTGCGCTTCCAGTTCCTTCAAGCGTGGCAGAGTGAACGCCACCAGCACGGTCAGCAAAAACAGCGTCGCGCCCGACACGGCGACGGCGTTGACGACAACGCGCAGGGGCAACATCAGAAAGTTGCTCAGAATCAGCAAGCCGCAGGTGCAAAACGCGCCGTTGAACAACAGCATGATGCGGGGCAGGAACCGCCAGCGACGGCGGCGCGGCGCGGCGCGAACCACCTGTCGCGTCTGCCGTAAGCCGACCCACATCACGTAGAGCGCAAACAGAGCAACAAGTAACGTGATCGTGCGCAGTAAATCGGAATGTGTCATATTGGCTTCGTCCTTTGCTGTAACGAGGAAACTGGGAAATTGGGAAATTGGGAAATTGGGAAATTGGGGAATTAGAACCATGAGTTCGTTTCCCAATTTCCTAATTTCCTAATTTCCTAATTTCCTAATTTCCCAATTTCCCAGTTTCACGGTGTTGAGTCCTTCATCGAGTTGCCTCAGTTCCTTGAAATGATCAATGACGACCTTGATACCGTCATTGTCTTCTGCATAGATGACAAATTCGACGCGCGAACCGTTCTTCACTGTGTATATGAATTTTTTGTGCTGACGGCAAAGGGCGTCGAACGTCATACGTCCAATGGGCAGCAGCCATTGTGAAGCATTGAAGAGGTTCGCATCCGTGCCCGACACAAGGTAAACCCGGTTGAACCAGCGGTCCAGTCTGCCGTCGCGTTCGCGGATGAGGGCGTCCACCTGCGAGTAGTCGGCGAATGCGCGCAAGCCGCCCTCGGACAGGCGCGTGACGAAATACTCTCGCGTCGGCTGACTGCCGACCAGCAGGCACGCGCTGGCGTAGTCGCTGGGGCGCGGTGCCAGCGTGGTGCGGCATACGTCCGCCATCTCCTCCATGCGCAACTCGGACAGCGTTTCGCGGGCATCTGTCATCTTCTGAATCAACGGCAGCAGCGACCGGGCGACTTTGTCTACTTTGCCGCCGAAGTGCGACACCCACGGCTGGTCGGAGTTGAACCACTCCGGCGCGAGCCGCTTGCCCGCGCAGCCCTGCGCCAAAGCCGTCGCTAACGACTCCTCCACCAGCGTCACAGGAAAATAAAATCCTCGGCTGAGAAATCGCTCGGTGCGCCGATGCTTAACGCGGGCGGGCGCGGCAGCCGAGAGATAGTGACAGACCTCGTGCAGCACCGACAGCGCGAATCGTCGCGGGTCTTCGTTCTGACTCGTCTCGCAGAAGATGTGCCGCTCCGTGAGGGTGCTGAGTCCGCCTTGCGGGCTGGGCGACCAGAGGAAGTGCACGCGAAACTCTATCGGCTCATCCAGCGGCGCGCCGTAGAACGTCGCCGCGCGACGGAGGAAGTCGCTGACGAACGCCGCATTCCGGTTGAGGATTTGCTGAACCTGTTGGGCGTAAGCGAGTTGACGCGGCTGCGCCTGCGCCCAGACCTCGCTGAACCTCGGCTCAAAGTGCGCCAGCGTTTTGACGACGGTGTTGATGTCGGACGCGGACAGGAGGTTGTGCAGACGGTTGCGTGCATCGCCCAAATCCTCCGAGAGCGTGACCTGCGCCGCCATCACCGCTTCCAGCGATGAACTCGCCGCCATGAACAAGCCCACCATCGGACCGCGTTCAATCGCCGCCGCCAGTGGCGTGGACTCCCACTCGCGGAACCGCTGACGGTAGGGATTCACCGCGCCCGCAAACCGCCCCAGCATCTCGCGTTCGGCATCCATCACGCCAAACCGCTCATCCCAAAATTTACGATGGTCGGAAGCGCGGTTGCGCAGGTTGTTGACCGTCCACCACAGGTTGCCGTAGTAGGGCGCGTCGCATTTAAAGGTGATTTTGGGCTTGAGGGTCTGAGCCGCTGCGGGCAGGGACAGACAGGCGCAGAAAAAAACGACGGCGAGTGTGAGTTTCACGCGACAACCCTCCTGTGATGACTGCTGCTTTAGACGCTGCATACACGTCCGAAGTTCTACACTGTTGACGGTCGTTTGAGAATCCGGACGACTGAACCATAGAGCAAGAGCCTATCCCAAAATTCGTTTGTAGTCAGGCACGGAACGGGGTGGAGTGCCGTTGGGACGCCACTCCGCTGCGCTGCGTGGCTGACTACGAACGTTTTGGGGATAGGCTCTAAGCCATCCAGCCCGTCGAGAGTGTGTTCAATGTCCTCTAACTCTCCGAGTTTGCTTGTCCATTTTCCGTTGTTCAACTGCCGAGCCGCATGAGTAGGAACATCTTCTGCAATCGCATAAATAGCGACTTTCTCAAATCCTAACTCTAACTCATCCGAATCACAAACAGCATAACCCAAACTTTGAAAAGCAAGGACGAAAGCCTCGATTGTTTCTTCACGCGGAACACCAGCAGGCCAGTAGCCCACTCCCATTGAGTCGGGCCACCACCAGGCATCCTGCTGTCCTGCTGCCCATGCAATGCAGTTGTAATCAATGCTGGCAGGACTTGTGATGCGATATCGGCTCTGCCGTAGTTTCGGAAAGTAGTCTTCGATGGACATCTCACCACGTATACCCTCGTTCGCGTCCCCAGCGCAGCCATGCCTCTGCCATCGCGCGCATTTTACCGCGACTTTCAGGGGGAATGGGGTCTTCGCCCGTAATCGCCTTCAACGCCCAAAACCAGTGGTCCAGTTCGCGCTCCAGTTCGCGCAAAATGAAAGGGATCACTGCCGGACCCATGCCGATAATCTGCTGATAGGCAGGATGCGTAGCAATTGCCGTGATGGATGAAGTCGGTCCTCGTTCTGCTTTCCAGATAGAGGCAAGACGTTGAAATCTCTCTTCAACGTCGGTTGCCAAGGGGATGAGCGTTTGCGTTGACATCGCCATAAAATCTCACTCCCTTCACGGGATCACCTTGTTCAATGGCAACTCAATAATTCCCGATGCGCCCGCATCTTTAAGTTTGGGAATCAGGTCGCGGACGACTTTTTCGTCAATCACCGTTTCGACGGCGACCCACGCCTCATCGCTGAGAGGGGAAATCGTCGGGTTCTTCATCGCGGGCAGAATCGCCAGCACGTCTTTGAGTTGGGCGCGCGGCGCGTTCATCTTCAGGATGACTTTGTCCTCGGCGGCAATCGCGCCGAGCAGGAGCAGGGCGAGGTTCTCGACCTTGCGCCGCTTCCAGTCGTGTTGCCACGATTCCTTGTTGACGATGAGTTTCGTCGTAGTGGTCATCACCGTTTCGATGATGCGCAGGTTGTTCGCTCGCAGCGACGAACCTGTTTCGGTGATTTCCACGATAGCGTCCACCAGGTCGGGGACTTTCACTTCCGTCGCGCCCCACGAGAATTCGACGTGCGCTGCGACGCCGCGACTTTGCAGAAACTTGCGCGTGACGTTCACTAACTCCGTCGCCACGCGCTTGCCCTGCAAATCTTCCACGCGCTGAAATGGAGAATCGTTGTGGACGGCGACGACCCAGCGTGCGGGTTGGTTCGTCTGTTTCGAGTAAACGAGTTCCGCCGCGCGCACCACGTCGGCGTCCGTTTCCTGCACCCAGTCCTCGCCCGTGATGCCGCAGTCCAGGATGCCGTCCTGCACGTAGCGCGGAATCTCCTGCGCGCGAATCAAAACGCCTTCCATCTCCGAATCATCAATGCGGGGAAAATAAGAGCGCGATTCCACCGTCACTTTGTAACCTGCTCTCCCCAACATCCGAACAGTCGCCTCTTGCAGGCTGCCTTTGGGCAAACCGATACGTAACTTCACCTCTGTTCACCTCAAATCAAATATGCTAAACATTATAACTGAAAGACCACCAGACGCAAACAGTTTGAAATGTTGTTGAGAATGGAAGCGTTTGGGGTAAATATCCCTCACGCCACACATTTTGCCGCTGTGATGGCGAGGGAATCACGGGATGAAAAAACAGGTGGTGTGAACCATTGAAGATTCAAGTGGATAAGAAGCATTTTCGAGCATTGTTGGAGGAAGAAAAATCAAAAGTCGTACAGAACCGTCAGCGTCTCCGCAAAGGTCTGAACGGCGATGACCGCGCGATGTGGTTTGAAGAGGACGCCGAAGACGAAGGCGCGTCTGCAGACGCCGCCACGGCGTTGATGGAGAAGGAACAAGACCTGCTTTACTGGGAGGAATTAGAGCAGCGTCTGGACGAGATCAACCGCGCCTTGAAACGCTTGGACGAAGGCACCTACGGCATCTGTGAAATGTGCGGACAGCCCATCAAACCGGCGCGTCTGGAGGCGCTGCCGTGGGCGACGCTGTGTATCAACTGCCGCGAACTGGTAGGCGGGTAGATGTGGAGAATGGAGTGATGGAGTAGTGGAGTAGTGGCGAAATAGCCCCAACGCTCCAACACTCCCATACTCCAATACTCCATCTAAATCAACTCCCGGATCGGTTCGCCCGTTCGCAGAATTGCAATGGGTCTCCCCTCGTGATTGGGGAACTCCTCCTTCGGGTCAATCCCCAGAACGTGATAAATCGTCGCCAAGATGTCCGGTGGCGTCAACGGGCGGTCTTTGGGGTGTTCGCCGCGTTCGTTGGTCGCGCCGACGATTTGACCGCCGCGTAAGCCGCCCCCTGCCATCATTACGGAAATCGCATTGCCCCAGTGGTCGCGCCCGGGGCGAGAATCGCCGGGCAAGCCGTTGTTGAGGCGTGGCGTGCGCCCGAACTCGCCCATCACCACCACGAGAACGTCCTCTAACATGCCCCGCTCGCTCAAGTCCTGCATGAGTCCGCCCACCGCGCGGTCGAGGGCGATGAGTTTCGGCGCGATGTTTTCCTTGATGTTCGCGTGGTCGTCCCAGTGCGGCATATCCACCGTGACGAACGTGACGCCGTTCTCCACCAAGCGTCGCGCCAACAGCGTGTAACGTCCCCACGGACTGGTGCCGTAGCGTTCGGCAATCTTCGGCGACTCGGCGTCCAAGTCGAAAGCCTTGCGCACGTTCGGGTTCAAAAGAATCTGCGCCGCTTTCTGCGTGTATTGGTCAGCCGCCGCAATATACGCCGCACGGCTATAAACTTTCATTTCCAGGGAGACTAATGGCTCCCTGGACACGGCCCCCGTGGGTGCTTAGAA
>FWPU01013620.1_pt1 | contig 10151 bp, 18 predicted proteins | sample 2228361 | NCBI WGS metagenome assembly FWPU01 (sample SAMEA103939777, study PRJEB20133) | metagenome | reverse complement strand
TTGGCTCAAAACCTCAGGCGGCAGGTGCTTCATGGCGGGTTCAAGTCCCGTCCGCCTGAACATGCTTTTGCCAGGCTAACGGCGGCGGCATAGGGAGGTGGGACCAGGCGTGAGTCACCACGACCTGACGGGGTACGGGTGGGAGACGCCCGTATCTGACGGGCGGCAGGTGAGACCACAGAAAGCCTGCCGGGGGCCGTGACAGCCGGGAGAGACCGGCCCAGAACCTTGACATGGTGTTTCCTCCTTTCTCCCCTTTTCCAGCCGCGCAAGTGCGGCGGGATTGTCCCCGATCCTGCGGTGAGTGCAAGTCTCACCCGGCTGGACTGGCGAACCTGTCGGGGTCGTTGCCCCAACAACGGACAGGGAAAGCCCGGTACACCCTGCACGGGGTGAGCGCCACAGGCGCAAGAGACCTGAGTGCCGGGAAACAGGCAGGGTGACAGCCCGGAGAGACGGGCAAACTACCTGGCGGTGTAGAGGATCAACCGCCGACTGTCCTGACCGTGAATCCGATGAGGAGCGCTAACCGCCCTTAGTATGCGCTGATCCATACCCTTGGCGGTAAAGAGGGGGGACTGGGTAGCAGATAACGCAAGGCTACCCCCTGGGCGGCAGGACGGCACGGGCAACCGGTGCAGGCTTCAGGTTGAGCGAGGGGTGCGTACTCGATACCACGCACAGATTTTCACCTGATGAGAGGTTTTCCATGTGTAAGCATCTCCATACGGTTGGCGACAATTACGGCTGGTCATGCCTGGACTGCGGCGAGGTACTGGCAGGCTATGGCTATTGGGGGCAGGAGGAAGCCTGCAAGCATGTCTGGGAAAAGTATGACAGCGGTTATGAGTGCGTGTACTGCCAGAAGTGGCTGGACGAGGAAACCTGGCAAATGTGTTTTGGCGATCCCATCGGCGTTTAGGCGCCGATGTTCATTTTTACGACAAGGAGTGAAACATGCTGGAACTGCAACTGATCGGCAATCTGGGCAAAGACCCGGAAGGGCGCTACACCCAAGACGGGGTGTTTGTCTGCACGTTCTCGGTAGCGGTTTCCACCCGCAAGGACGAGACGGTGTGGGTGGAAGTGAGTGCCTGGCGCGAACTGGGCGAACGCTGCCACCAGTACCTGGCCAAAGGCCGCCAGGTGTTTGTGCGCGGCGTGCCAACGGTGGAAGCCTTCACCCGCAAGAACGGCGAAGCGGGTGCCAGCCTGAAAGTGACCGCACAGGTGGTGCAGTTTTTGGGCGGCGGGAACAAGGCCGACACCAGCGGCGGCGATGAAGACCTGCCGTACTAGTCCTTTGTAATCAACCGATGACGATTTTCAAAAGCGGTGTTCGACCCCATGTCGAAAGGGCGGAGCGTGGGCGATGGACGAACTGACCCCTGACGAACTGGACGAAGTGGTTGCCCGGGAGGCGGAGCAAATCCAGCGGGAGCGCAACAAGCGGCAGATCCTGGCGCTGCTGGAAGAAGTCCCGGCAGAAAGCGAAGTGTGGGATCAGGTGCTGGTGCTGCTGACAGCAACGGCACTCCTCGATATGCGGGCCAATGATGAATCAGACGATCCGTTGGGGATGAGGTTATGAAACTTTCGGCGGTGTTTCGTAGACAAACAACCCTTCTGCGGTGTCGGAGACCCAATTCCCTTTGGCGCGGCTGACCATGACAAGATTGGCTAGATCCTGGCTTGAACCCGTAGAAAGGATACCGGATAGGAGTAATCCGACCTTCCAATTCCATGGCAAGAAAAGCAAAAAGAGAGCAAGAGGAAACCCGAGAGGGTAAAGGGTGATCTTATACCAGGTTTTCTTGTCCGTGACCGCAACGAACACAAATGTGTCTCTGGCGGATATGAGCGTCGAAGGCACGCCAAACCAATGAGCAGCAATTGCGTGCAGCCCTTCATGAATAGCACGGAATACTTTCAGGCAATAGAGTAGCACAAAAAGCACCAAAGCGATTAGCCCTTGCCAGGAACATAAGAATATCAGTCTATTAGGATTCACGAAAGAAGAAACGATGACCAACAGGATAGCGGGTAACAAGAATATCCCAAAGAAAACAGCAGCGAGATATTTCCAGGCCGGGCGGTTCTGGAGACTATTAGGGTTATTGCTTCTCATAGTGTTGACCGTCTGGTTGACATGGATTTACATGACGAGTAGCGGTGGAGAAGAATGGCTACGGCTTATCTGGATTGGAATAGGGTGGATGGCAGGATTGTCGGTAAACATAGATGAGCGGGATGCCAAGAGGGGAATGCAAGCGGCTGGGGGAGTGCAGCTGGGCCTTTTGGCGATCAGCCTGATTGTCAATGGATTACCGCAGAAGCCGATTTTCCTTTTGTTGGTTTGGGCGTCTCACACCGCAGTATTGATGTTGTTTGTTTATCTAGATGTTACAAGTGTAACCAAAAAGAGATGAAGGAGCAAGGATTGATTCGAGTTATCGAAGAGCGCAGACGGATGTTAGGCTGGACGGACGAAAGACTGGCCCGGGCGCTAGGGATCAGCCGTTCATTGTGGTCGCAGGTGCGCAGTGGCAGGCGGCGGGTGACGCTGGAAGTGGTCCGCGGAATCCTGCGTGCCTTTCCCGACATGGAGAATCAGGTACTGGGCTTCTTGCGGGAGGGATCATGAAGCGGCTGTGGCAAGCCCCGCCGGGCTACTACTGGAAGGTAGTGGTGGACCCGACGCGCAAAGGAGATGATCCGGGCATGTTCTACGGCGGTCACTTTCGCTGGACGGACATTGTCCTGCCGCAGGCGAGCAATGAGCGCATCCCCTGCCCGTGGCCGAGCGGCACGGTGTTCGAGAACATTCGTACTGGCGAGCGGGTGGTGGTAAAGCGGGGGCGGGTGGTGAGATGAAAGGGAAGCCCGTGTTGCTCCTGCTGGGCGGGCTGCTGCTGGCCGGGTGCGGAAGCGCCTCCGTGCAGTACACCCCGCCCGATCCGGCGGCGCTGCGTGCCACCGCCCAGGCTGCCGAAGCGTTAGCCGGGCAGGTGGAACAGCAGATACAGGCTACCCGTGCGGCGCAGGAAGCGCACATCCGCCAGACCGCCGAAGCAGTGAACATGGAGGCCACACGGCAGGCGGTGAGCCTCGAAGCCACCCGCCAGGCGCTGGAGATGGAAGCGCAGGCCTTCGGCCTGACGGCCACAGCGCAGGCAGTCGCGCAGGAGGCGGAACGGGAAGCGCTGGTGCAGAGCGGGGGGATCGCCTTGCTGGGGCTGACGCTGCTGGGGCTGGCTGGGGTCACGGTGGGGCTGGTGTGGAAAGCAGGCAACGAGTGGATTACCTGGCAATCGCGACGACGGCAACTGGTGGAGAGCCGGGCCGGGACGCTGCTGCTGATAGCGGAGAACGCGCCGCCGGTGCGGGTCGAGGTGATCCAGCCAGCCTTGCCTGCCAGGCTGCCGGAGGCGGAAGAGGAGCTGGAGACCGAGACCGAACCCATCCCGTATGCGGTGAACGGGAAGCTGATCGGGTTCATTTCGCGCCAGCGGATCGAGAAAAGCGAAGCAGAGAGCAGGCGACGGATGGCGCTGCGGCTCCTGCGAGAAAGCATCGAGCAGGCGGGAGCGGGGAGCAACCGCATTCCCGGCTGGCGTGAAATGGGCTGGAGCGCGGAGCGCTGGACGCAGGCGGTGCGGCTGCTCTCGCGCTACGTGGAAACGCAACCGGGCAAGGGCACCTACCTGGCAGGGGAATACGAAAGCTTGCAGGAGCTGTACTACGCGGTGGGGGAACGGCGGGCGATCCTCTCCCCTGCCCCAACGGAGTGAGTGCAATCGTTCGCCGAACGGGGGAGCGAACGGAACAGAACAGGACAGAACAGGACAGAACAGGACAGAACAGGACGGAACAGACGACGATGATGAACGAGTGGCTTCATTACCTGGACGCAATATGCCTGTTGGCCGGGATATGCTCCGGGGCGGTGATACTGGTTGGAACGACGATCTCCCTGGCGAATGCGCTCCGCAGGGGCAGGCAGCGGAAGCGCAATCGCAGCAGGTATGTGCTTCCCCCACTGGGCGCGGAAGAACGGATGGTGACCACCGAGACGCAGGCCGGGCAGCCGTTCGTGAAAAGCCCGGCCAGTGAGCATTACCGCTGGCTGCAGCAGGAGTACGCGAAGAAAGCCTTTGAGCAGGCGGAACGGGAAGCGCCGCGGAATTATGCGCATCTTGCGAACCTGGCCGGGGTGGTGGCCGACCTGAAGGAAGGGCGTGGGGGACAGGTGCCGGAGCGGGTACAGCGGGAGCAACAGGAGACGACGTTGTTCGTGCAGGTCGAACGGCGGCGCACGCACGAGGGAGCCATTGAGGTGACGAACCATCCTCTTTTCAGAAGACAAGGATGAGCCATGCGGCGATTTGTGCTGATGCGGGATTGCGACCCCAGCGGCGTGAGCGGAACGGGGGTGGTAGCCGAGGGGGTGGAGTTTACGGACGGAACGGTGGTGTTACGTTGGCTGCGGAAGCCGTATGGCTTGAACGTGTACCTGCGGGTGGAAGATTTGCTTGCCGTGCATGGACACGGCGGGATGAGTTGTATCAAGTGGCTGGACGGAGGTAACGGACATGAAAAAGCTGACCTGGAGAGCATATACGGTGACGGAAGAGCGGGAGGTGGAACAGGCGCTGGCGCGCTACGAATTGGCCACCGGGGAAAAGCCGGTGTGGGCACAGGTGAGTGAGAAAGCGCCTGAACCGCTGGTGGAGTGGGTAGCCCGAACCGGGCTGGAAGTAGTGCGAGGAAAGGGGATGCTCCCGCATGACGTATGGCTGACCCATGAGGCAGAAGCGGTGGAACCCCAGGCGCAGTTGAGCTTGTTCGGGGAGGCGTGAGATGGCGAAGGTGATCACAGTGGCGAATCAGAAGGGTGGAGCAGGGAAGACGACCACGGTACTGAACCTGGCGCATGGTCTGGTATTGCGGGATAAGGAAGTACTGATTTTGGATTTTGACCCGCAAGGGCAGAGCGCGAGTTATTTGGGGCTGAAGCAGGAACCGGGGATATTCTTCCTGTTGATGTCTTCCATCAAGCCGTTGGAGAAGAATGAAATGATCCTGCTACGGCAGCAAGTGCGCAGCACAGGGCGTCCTCGCCTGTGGATTATTCCGGGTAGTCAGGAGACAGCGGTAGCGCAAAACTCGCTGGCGGCCCTGGACAAGCCAGTGTCGTACATTCGGGATGCTATTGGCATTTTCATGCGCAACGGGCTGGATTACATCGTCATGGATACCAGTCCCTCGCTGGGAGGATTACAGGAGCGGGCGATCTGGGCAGCGGATTTTGTGATTGTGCCGGTTGCAATGGAATTTGGCTCGCTGGAAGGGCTGAACAAGACATTGGGGATCATGCGGAATCTGAAAGAAAACAAAGGCTGGCGCGGATCCCTGGGTGGAGTGCTGCCCACGTTCTACGATGATGTGACGCGGGAAACCCGGAAGATTGAAGAAGACCTGAAAGCGGGATTTGGGGAATTGGTACTACCGGCGATCCATCGAGCGACCGTCTTTCGAGAAAGTATTGCTGAGGGACAGACTGTTTTTGAGAAAGCGCCAGCGAGCCGTGCGGCACAGGAATACGGGCAGTTAGTGGAACGTGTATTGAGGTGGTAAATGGCGGAGCGAAGAACGTTTTGGGCGGGCAAGTCGGAGCAGGAAGAGAAAGCACACACCGAAGCAGACCAGGGGGTGGGGACGGTGTTGCCGCATATTGATGTGATTGGCCTGATGAAGGGGCCGAAGAAACCGCGCAATCGTGCGTGGGAAAAGGAACATCGAGCCAAAACGTTTCGCGGTGTACCTGAGGAGGTAAGCGACAAGGTGGTGGCGATTGCCGAGCAATTGGGCGTGACAGCGGATGAGATAGCGAGGGCCTTTCTGGAATACGGTCTCTACTGCATGGAGCGGGAGACCCTGACGCTTCAGCCCAAGATCAAGGGAACCCGTATGACGCTTTACCCGCTCGACAGCGGTTGGACGAAACAACACGGCTGGTTAGAGGAGGGATGGAATCCGGCCCCGAAGGTGGTGAACCCGGACAGGAAGAAGCGCAAGACGAAAGAAGAAGAGCCGCGGTTGTGGAATCGGTGGGTGGGCTATCGCCTGCCCGAGGAATTGGTCAAGCGGATCAAAGAGAGAGCCGACAGAGACAATGTGCCTGTTGGGGAACTGGTTGGACTGCTGCTCAAACACAGCGCAAACCGCTATGAACAGGGCGTTCTGCGGTTGACGCCGTATCCCAAACAGGACGCACATGCACAATGGGAGGAAGGGCGGTAAACCATGGTCGAGAAAATCGCGATGTTTTTTTGGGGGTCAAAATTCAACGTGAGCGGATTTGCTCACGTCCCGCTCACGTCCCGCTCACGTTCCGCTCACCCTACCGCTCACGTCGCCGCTCACGTTCGTTGCCTACAAAGCCCTACAAGGCGTCTGTTTTTGTGGGGTGGCTATGATAAGACCTTTTGAAAAAAAACGTGGCTTGCAGGGCGTTTTAAGCCCATTCTACGGGAGGCACAAAATGGAGAAATTCGAGTACGAAGACAAGCATACAGTTGGCAATCAACGCATGAGTGTGATTCCAGCGCGGGCGGTATCCGACCCCGATTTGTCCGATGGAGCGTTTCGCACCCTGGCGGCACTGGGGATGTTTGGCGACCGCAACGGCTGGTGTTATCCCAGTTACGCGACGCTGGCGAGGATACGGGGATTGAGCAAATCCGCAATCGCCAAGCACATTACAGAATTGGCTGAAAAAGGCTATCTGAACATTCGTCATCGCTACGACGAAGCCAGCGGCGCACAGCGATCGAGCATGCTGCAGATTCGGTTTGACTACGATCCCGAGAAGAAAGTGGAACCGAAAGGGGAATCACCAGATGATGAGCAGCCCCCCCGTTTCCCTGGGGGAAACCCCCCGTACACCCCAGAAGTGAACGGGGGGTACACCTCAGAAGTGAACGGGGGGTACACCTCAGAAGTGAACCCCCCGTACACCCTTAAGGGTGAACGCTTAACGTCCCATATTAACGATCCAATTAACGATCCATTTAACGGTGGAGGTGTTAAGCACCCCGTTTCCGTGGAGGAAACCACCCCTACTCCCCCCTCCCTCCCTCGCCAGACAAAAAATTCCGAAGAAGATCCAACCGAACGATACCTGAAGAACGCAGAAACGCTGTACCGGCGTTTGCGTCCGAGCCACCTGATGATTCCGCGCTCGCGCTGGTACGAAGAGGCAGTGCGGGTTTTGAACGATGTGCTGGAGCGGAGCGGTGGAGATTTTGATGCGGCGGAAATAGAGTTGCGCCCCTACGTCGAAGAGTCCGATGCCCGGGGGTATGCGCCGACCAATCTCTTCTGGCTGACCGAGTGGGCGGCCACCGGGCACATTCCACCCCGACCTGGCAAGAAGAGCAGCGGGAACAATGGGTCTTCTGCCACTGCCGAGCAGGATGACGAATACGGCGATCCATACGGGCGAAACCGCACGCCGGCGCAGAAAGCAAGACGCCAGGCGCTGGCATTGAGAATTGCAAAGTTGCTGAAAATCGATGTCGAGAAAGCCAGTGAGTTCGTGGAGAAATACACTCCCCAACGTTGGGCGGAGATTTTGGGTCTGTACGACGAACTCAAAAAGCGCGGTCTTGCCACGGTAGAAGTGTTCGAGTTTCTGGCGTATTTATACGTTCCGGCTGAGAAATTCAAGTTGCGTTTGGAGCAGGGGGCACGAACGCCGGAAGAGTTGTTTGCCGATTATCTGCGTGAGTATCAGGAGTTTTACCTGTGATCTGCAAGGAGAAGCCCATGATTGCGGAAACTTTTTTGTCAGCGTTGCGCCTGTACCAGGTGGAGATGGATTCTGCCGACCCGGAGCAGTGGGAAGCGTTGGCCGATCTGTACGAGCGCTACGGACTGCTGAGCAATGCGGATGCCTGCCGGCAGCGGGCGGAGCATTATCGCAAGGTCTTGGAATCGGGAGGTGAGGATGAAAAAAATCGGTGATGTATTACCCGACATTCGTGCTACAGTGAGCGCCACAGGGACAGGGCATGCTTCTGTGCGGTTATCCAACTGCATTCCGGATTGTCCGATTTGCGGTGGGATTGGCTATGTGCGTCTGGATTTGCCTGTTCACGACCCGAATTTTGGCAAAATCCAGCGTTGTCCGAACGCCAGGATGCTGGACATGGAGCGGCGGCAAAATGACCCACGAATTGGGTTGACCGCAGACGAAGTGCGCAATCTCACTTGGGAGAGCATTACCACCTCGTCGCCGGTGCACAGTTTCGTGGGGATGATGCGCGAAGCCATGAAGAACCGCAGTGGCTTTATTCTCCTCGTGGGTCCGCCTGGGCGAGGGAAGACCTTGATGCTCAAAGTCCTGGTTGCGGTTGCGCTTCATGCCGAATATGAAGCCGCCTACGCCAACATGTCTGAAATCCTGGATGACCTGCGGCGTTCGTTTGACGCCAATTCGTCTGGCGCCGAACTTGCCAGTCGGATGGACTGGTGGATGAGCCAGGATGTGCTGGCGATTGACGAGTACGACAAAGTCAACTCTACCCAGTGGGCACAGGAGCGGATTCACCTGCTGATGGACACCCGCTATCGCAAGGCTTTGTACAGCAAGGGGATTACCGTAGTAGCCGCAAACTCTGAGGTGAAAGACGATTATCTTATCAGTCGCTTCAACGATGCACGGGTTGGCAGGATTATTCACTTGGGCGGGAACGTAGATGCCCGAACAAGAGCCAAACCAAGCTGGCCAAAATAGCCTGGAGGAGCGGGCATGCAAGATCAATTTCTGCCAGTCCTGGGCAAGATCATCCGCCATGCGCGGCGGGTGCAGCGGGAGTTGGGTCCCGGGTATCCCGAACTGGTGTATCACCGGGCGCTGTACCATGCCCTGCGGGAGAACGGGGACGAAGTGCGCTACCAGCCACGGCTGAAAGTACGCTACGACGGGCAGGTGGTGGGGGAGGTGGTGCCCGACCTGCTGGTGCGCAAGGTGGACACGGTGGTGCTGGTGGAGTGCAAGGTGGCGGAGCGATTCGAGCAGGCGGACTTTGACCAGCTGCGCCGTTACCTGCGGGCGTATCAGGGGGATGCGGTGGGACTGCTTTTGGGCTTTGGTGGCGAGCGGTTAGAATTTCGGCGGGTGTGGCTGGAAAAGCGAGGTGGATGATGGACGAACGAGAGCTGGAATTGATCCGCATGACGCGCTCGGAAGTCCTTCGCACCCGTTACTCTGCTGGTCTTGAAGAGCGGATGCGGGTGTTGCGGGAGAAAGTCCTGCCGCCGGAGGTGTTGAAGGGCTTGATTCTCATGGCCATCGAGAACGGCTGGTTACACAACGGGCGCATTCGCTGGAAGTTTCTGCTGCCGCACATTCCCGTCCAGCCGCACGGGATCGAGCCTTGGGAAGTGGGCTATGTGGCACTGGAGATGCGGCCATGGGAATTGCGGGACGAGTTTCAGGATGCGGCCTGGTGGTGGCGGGCGTACCTGGTGGGTGGTATCAGCGATCCGACGGCGTGGGTGTTGGAGCAGGCGGCGAAGCGCGAGCCGGGCTGGGCGGAGCGGGTATCCCGGTTGATCTACGGTCGGGTGTCCAGGACGACAGTGTATGGGATGGTGAGACAGTGCCGTGAGGTTATGCGCCTGCGGCAGGAGCGACTGGCGTACTGGGAGGCGATTCGGCGGCAGCAACGGGGGGAGGCATGAGATTTGCCAACCGCGTGACCTTGCAAGGCTATCTGGACATCCAGCGGGTGGAGGAAGTGATGCTGGACGGCGGAAGCAGTTTGAGCGTGCCGGTGGTGTACGGCGTGCTGGAACTGGACGCGGTGGGATTGGCACGGCAGTCCGTGGTGCTTGCCGACAAACCGGCAACGTGGCTGCTGGAGATGCTGCACAAATTCCGTCCCGAAGGGGGGAGTGCACTGGTGACGATCCACGGCGAGCAGTTTGAAGTGGCGCACCTGGACGGCAAGCCGTTCGTGGCGGTGGAGGGTAATCTCGTGGACGGGGTGGTGAACGTCAGGCATGTGACGCTGCTCTCGGCTCCTGAAGTGGGCTTGCTGCGCCTGCTGACGGATCATCGCCTGCGGGAGATTGTGTACGCC
>FWPU01007756.1_pt1 | contig 10151 bp, 12 predicted proteins | sample 2228361 | NCBI WGS metagenome assembly FWPU01 (sample SAMEA103939777, study PRJEB20133) | metagenome | reverse complement strand
ATATATAAAAAATACTATGATAAAATCCATACTATTTTACTAGTAAAGGAGGAATGAAGATGGGGCTAGAGGAAAGGTTAAAGATTCTCTTTGTTCCTTTTCTCCTTGTGTTACTTATTTTCTTTTTACTTTTAGGTTGCGAGCAGAAAACAAGGGAAACAAAAAAGAGAGGAGGAGATGAGAAAAAAGGTAAGTATTTTTCTTCAGAAAAAGTAACTCCGAAGAAAAAACAGGGAAAGTTATCTTTTAATATTTCTATTGATTCATTTAAAGGAACAAAAAAAGTTAGGTTATGGCTTCCTTATCCTATTTCAAATGAATACCAGACAGTGACTGATGTAAAAATAGATGGGAACTATGATTACAGTGGTGTTTTTACAGAAGGTGAGTGGGGGAATAGTATTCTTTACGCAGAGTGGAAAGAGCCAAAAGAAAAGCCTCAACTTTCCTTTTCCTTTAATGTGGAAAGAAGCGAGATTATTAAAAAAGAATTTTCGCAAGGGGAAGCATCCATACCTCCTGAAGTAAAGAAGTTTCTTTTACCCTCCGATGATGTGCCCACTGGTGGGGAAGTCAAGGATATTGCGGAGGAAATCACCAGGGGAAGAAAAACAATTCTTTCTAAAGCAGAAGCCATTTACGACTATATTGTAGAAAACTATAAGCGCGACCCTAATGTAAAAGGCTGCGGGACTGGTAAAGTACTGGAATTGATTCAGAAAAAAGCAGGGAAGTGCGTGGACATCCACTCTGTTTTTGCTGCTTTAGCTCGAAGTGTGGGAGTGCCCTTTAGAGAGATACTTGGTATTCGCATGGCTAAAGAGGGTGACATAACCGATGCTTATCACTGCCGAGGTGAGTTCTACCTTCCAGGATATGGTTGGGTACCTATTGATGCCTCAGATGTGTTAAAAAAGATGTTGAAGGAGAATCTCACTTTAGACGATCCTGAGGTAAAGAAAACTCGAGATTATTTCTTCGGAGCTCAAACTGAGACGTACATTGATTTTGGAACAGGCAGGGACATTACTCTCAACCCTCTCCAAGATGGAGAGGAGCTTAACTATTTCATGTATCCATATGCTGAAGTTGACGGAAAACCTTTAGATTATCTCTCACAGAAAGAGCTCAAATATACAGTTACTTTCGAAGAGCAGTAAGAGAATTGAATTATAGTTTTCAACGATAAAGCCTCCCGGAAGGGAGGCTTTTTTTAATTTCCAAAAAATTTAAATTTACTATTGATTGTAAAAGAAAATAAAGTTATTGTTACTACAGCTTATATTAGAAGGAGGTTTAATTAACCACGCCTTTTTAGGTGATATATCTATAAAGGCAGTTTTTTATTTTTCTACCCTACCTATTTTTAACTCTTCTTCATGGACTCTTTAAAAAAGAAGAGTTTATAAAAGTCTCAGGTAATTTATTTAAGACCCATCTCTAATTTCTCTTTCTACTTTTACTCTTTCTTATCCTCGTTTTTATTGTAGGATGTATTGAGCGCACTACTAAATTATCTCCGTAATCACTTGGGAATCTTTCTTCCTCAGAAAGAGGAAAGTTAGAAAGGATTATGAAAGAGTATGGTAATTGTACTTGCGGTGACTGTGACTTGCCTTTAGAGTCTTGCGATTGCGGAGAAGCTCAGGGAGTTAAGGGAAAGATTGTCGAAGGGATAAAGAAAGGTCAAGAAGAGGAAGCAATTTTAAATTCTCTCAAAGAAGGTAGAGAGATGAGCCCTACGCCTCTTCTGACTACACCTTCTTTGCCTAGAGAGAACACGAATTATCCTTAATTAATATTGCGTTATTTCTGGTTAAAGCTTTGACAGCAAGGAAGACTTTTTATGCATTGATTGGCGTGGCAATTTTTTCTCTTTTCAGAGGCAAGGGTGGGTGAAAGGGTGAAAATAAAAAGAAAAATAGTAAGAATGAAGGAAATTACCAAATTTTTTAATGGGAAAGACATTTTTTTATTAAGAAGATTCTCAATTCGCTCTTTTAACGAGGAAGGTTTTTCCCAGAATGGCGTGAGCGGACTTAAATTAGATGATTTTAAACGAGCTGTTTTTAAGAGAGCTTGAGCGAGAGGTAAAGGCGTGCCCATCCAATCACTGGCAGCCTGGTCTGCGCTTCTTTCCCTACCTTTAATAAAAAGAAAGTGGAAAAAGTATGCCAGAGGGAAAAAGAAAAGAATACTTTTGAGAATGGAGCTTAGGTAAGAAAATGTGTGATCGTTTCCTTTGATATGAGCGTACTCATGGAGAAGAAGGGCAGTAATATCAGAAACATCAAGCTTTTTGACCAGTTTATGGTGAACTAAAATGCACGGCTTTCTCCATCCTACAACACAGGCTGTTACCCCTTCCTCGTTTAATAGTTTCACGGGAATTTCTTTAATTCCGGGCTGGTATTTTGAAGCCTCAGTGATGGCGTTTATCAGTTTGGGGGGAAGCTTTTTTTGAGCACCTTTTTTGCTCCACTTAAGGAGAGCAATGATTTTGATAAAACTAAATAGAATACCTGCTCCTAACAGAAAAAGTAATGTGGGGAGAAGGTAAGATGGGGAGAAAATGGTAATGGTACAAGCCTCAAAGAAAGCGAGGCATTTTTTAAAGGTATTTTGGTGAAAAAGGAAAAAAACAAATAAAATTACTGTCAAGAGAGAGGCAGAAAGTCCTCCAAGGCCGATTACACTAAGAGGTTCCCTTTTCATAATTCTTTCTTTTCTCTTCAATAAGTCTTTCAAGTTCATCTAGGGCTTTTATGTCTTCTTGGGAAATGCTTTCAACAAAGTGGGCGAGAGCATGCTCCCCCCAGTCTTTAAAGAGTGAAGAGTAAAGAGAGTGAAAGAGCTTTTCTTCAAGTTCAGCTTCGGAAAGAGCCGCTTGGTAAATATATTTCTTCCCGCTTCTTTTTCGCAAGAGAAGGCCTTTTTTTGAAAGACGATCCATTACTGTCATCACTGTGGTGTAAGCAAGAGGTTTTTGAGGGGAAAGCTCATTTAATACATCTTGCACGGAGAGCTCTTCTTTTCTCCACATTACTCTCATAATTTCAGCTTCAAGCTCTCCCAAACACTTTTTCCAACCCTTTTTTTCTGGATTAACTATGCTTATTTTAAATTTCATTATTTATAGTTTAGAACCTTTAACTTCTACAGTACATAGTATTTTCGTTAAGCTTTGAAAGGTCTAATTTTTTCCTCAATTTTGTCGATAGATAAATATAGGAGGGCTGTGAATTAGGAAGGAGGTGAGTGGAGACACTTAGTGGCTCCAAACACTTCTTTCACAGCCCTCCTCTTTATTTTAAATCTTCCAAGTTTTTAAGAAAAGTGAAACAGCTATTTAAGTACGAAAGGGATTTAGCTGCTGCGCTGGGAGCATTGGATTGAAAGAAGTGCTGAAGAGCTGAAGGAGAAGTTGTTAAGCACTAAATCCTAAACTCTAAATTTTAAAGCCAAAAAACTATAGCTTTTTACAATTCCCTTCGCGTTTGATACAATTAATATACTTCTCTTTATTAGGGGGTGAAAGGAGGTAAAAATATGACATTAAAGTATTTCCTCCCCAGTACTATTCTTTTGCCTGAAGTATAAGGTGCAGAGGAAGAAAGGGATTTTCCTTCAGCAGCTTTTGAGGTTTGAACAGGAAAGAATCTGCCGAAGATTGGCTGCGAGAGCTGAACCTCTCTGCTGGGAAATCATAACAAATTTGGATAAGCTACGGCAGGAGATGAAGAGGGGAAAGAGAGGGGAACTTTATATTGAGAAAACTCGGGAGGATTTAAACAGCTTAGTCACGATAATTAGGGAATTTATAAGTGAAATTTTGGAGAGTTTTTTTCTGGAGCTTTCTCCTGCTTGGCCTGACGATTTGATAAAGGAAGTGAGAAAAGAGAGAAAGAGAGTGGCGCGAAACCTTCATGACCAAGTTCTTCAAGACGTTGCTCTTGCTTCAGTAGCTCTTGAATACATTAATTTTTGTCCTAATGATGCCAGTTCACTTGAGGAAATTTCTATGCTCCAAAGGCTTTTAAACAAAATAAGGCGTTCAATTATCTACGCGGACTACTGTCAAATTTTCAGCGAGAAGGAAATGAGTTTAGTAAGTTTTTTGCAGCCCAAGCTTGAAACAGTGGAGAAACTTTGTGGGTTGAAAATTTCTTTAAATATAACAGGTGAAGAAAGGGAACTCCCTTCAGGTGTGAAAACAAGAGCGTTGAGAATTGTGGAAGAAGCAATTATGAATGCTATTCGCCATGGTGAGCCGGCTAGGCTCGAAGTGGAAATAAAATTCCATCAGGAACTTTTTGAAGTGCAAGTTAGGGATGATGGGAAAGGCTTTAATGTGAAAGAGATTATGAAGAGAAGTAAGGGCGGATACAGAATGGGTATTCAGGAGATGATGGAAAGGGCTCGATATGCGGGAGGGAAGGTTATCATTAGTTCCTTGCCTGAGAAAGGGACAGAGGTATGTTTTCGAGTTCCATTGAAGAGAGGGACGTCATAAAATTAATCATTGCTGACGACCACAATCTTTTTCGGAAAGGTTTAAAAAAGCTACTGCAGAGTGTTTCTGGTATTGAAATTGTGGGAGAAGCGTCAAACGGTGAAGAATGTGTTTCTTTAGCGAAAAAACTTAAACCCGATGTTATCTTGCTTGACCTTTCTATGCCTCATATGGAACACTTCGAAGTTATTAGAAAATTAAAAAAGAGTCCTAATTTAAAAGTGGTCGCTCTCTCCATGCACTCTGAAAAAAATTATGTGGTAAAGGCTGTTAAAAGTGGGTGTGATGGGTACGTTTTGAAGAATTCCCCTTTAGATGAACTTATCCAAGCTATACAGGCAGCTTCGAAAGAAGGTGCATTCTTTAGCCCTCAAGTAGCTAGGTATCTCGCAGATACTTTAGTTGAAAGAGAAGAGGAGATATTAACACCTCGGGAAAGAGAGATTTTAAAGCTTCTTGCTCAAGGTAAGAGAAATAAAGAGATTGCTGCAGAACTCTTCATCAGCGAAAAAACAGTAAAGAACCATCTTGCCAGTATATATGCTAAGCTAAATGTGGGAGACAGGGTTGAAGCAGCTTTTACTGCTTTGAAAATGGGGCTTGTGGATAGGGATGAATTAGGAGGAAAAGATTAAATAGCTATATGGTTATCATGTTCCCATGCCACCAAATTACCACGTCACCATGTTACTAAGTTGTGCTTTTCTCTCTCCACCCTAACTGAGCTTTATAGGTGCGATGCGGTTTAAATAGTTTTCTCTCTTTAATTACATGACCTAAAATTTTAACTTTTGAAAGATCTCCTTCTCCAAGCCCATTTTTCCAGGCATAATAAAGGTAGCCTATTTCAGATATCTTAAACCCCATTATATGAGCCATAACTATATCTGCAGCAACAAAATCACAGCTTCCAAGAGCCATACCTAGGTAAACTGGTGACCCGTTTGTCGGTCCATCACCTTCCATGCCAGAAAAGCCATCAATTATACTTAAGTGAGGAGGGATTATTTTAGCAAGCTCATAAAGATATTGGTTTATTCTCTTATAACCTTGATGGAGAGACTGTTTGCTGGAAAGACCAACAAGGGAACCTACAAGTATGTTTTTCAGCCCTAATGTGACTATTACAGTATCATGAGTTTTAGGAAGAGCAAGGGAGATTCTAAAGTCCGATTGAAGAATCAAATCGGAAACCTTTACCTTAAGACCATCGGAAAATGTAATCCACCTAAAGCTGGTTTGATTTATATCCACAAGCTTGAGAGGAAATTCTTCTACCAGCCGATAATAACCGTAATTTTTAAAGGCAGCTTCCGTTGTGCCTTCTGCTGTTCCTTCCGCAATATAAACTTCTCCCTCCGCTAATTCGGTGATGTATTCCAAAACTGCTCTAGCTGCATCCACACTCGTTACGGCAGAAGAGTTATAGGCAGTTACCAAGTTTGGTTTAATCACTATTTTTTCCGCTTTTTTAATCCGTGAGCTTATGTCTTTCTCTAAAATCTGGAGAACCCTTTTAATATTTACCTTTCTATCTTCACCGTAAACAATTGCTACCTGACCCATTTCTTATAGGACATTTGTCCTACTCCTTCTATATTTTCTGAACCTTATTTTTCCAACTTTCGGATGTTTAAAAATAATCTGAAAAGCCCATTGCCATTTTTAAGCATTACCTTGTAAATTAAAACAAACTTTATTGTAGCAGAAGTTACAGCCTTTCCTTACTGCAGCGCTTTTAACTCAATGAGATGAGAAGGAGGCATTTTGCGAGCACTTATTTTAGCTGCAGGCAAGGGAACAAGATTAAGACCTCTCACTCGCGAGGTTCCAAAACCTCTTATGCCCATTTTGAATAAGCCTGTAATGGAGTATGTTTTAGAACTTCTCCTCTCTCACGGCATTTCAGAGGTTTTTGTAAATCTTCACTACCAGGCAGAAAAAATAAGAGAGTATTTTGGCGATGGTTCTAAATGGGGGATGAAGATTAAATACTCTTACGAGCCAGAGATTTTAGGGACTGCTGGGGGATTAAAGAAACTTGAGAGATATTTTGAATCTACTTTTTTGGTAGTAAGTGGAGACCTTCTTACTGATATCGATTTAACCTCTCTTATTGAGTTCCATCAAGAAAAGAAAGCCTTGATTACTTTAGCTTTAAGTAGAGTTAGCGACCCTTCGCCTTACGGGGTTGCCCTCATGGACGATCGCTGCCGAATAGTAGGTTTTCAAGAGAAGCCAAGAAGAACTGAAGTTAAAAGTAATTTGGTGAATTGTGGCGTCTATGTAATGGAACCAGAGGTATTCTCTATGATTCCCAGAGGGGAGTTTTACGACTTCGGAAAAGATCTATTTCCTCAAGTTGTTGAGAACAAAGGAGATATCTACGGATTTATCCATAAAAACTATTGGAGAGATGTTGGAAATATTGATTCTTATCGCGAGGGAAACTTCGATGCGCTAACTGGAAAAATTAAATTGAACATTCCGGGAAGAAAGATTAAAAAAGGTATTTGGGTTAGCGAAGGTACTAATATACATCCTTCTGTGAAAATTGAACCGCCAGTTTGCATTGGAAAAAACTGTGTTATTAGAGAAGGTGTAGAAATTATTGGGCCTTCAGTTATTGGAGATGATTGCTATATAGGAAAAGATACTCGATTAGAGAAAATAATTAAGTGGAGAGATGGCTTTTTTGCTTCTGGAATAAGAGTTAAAGAAAGTTTAATTGCAGAGTCTGTAGCCATTGTTAATAACATAGTACCTCTTGAATCGGTAGTTGTCGATTCAAACTGTTTCATTTCAAGGGGAAAATCCATTCCTAAAGAAACAATTAACTTCGAATTGGGCGGGATTTGCTTCGCTTTAAAAGCTTTACCTTCACAATTGGGTATATTTCGTAGCTATCTTAGCTGTTTCCTTACAAACAAAAAACCTCAATTTTCAGTAGATGTAAATATCATTCCAGTTTCTTCTAATTTTTCTAAAGTTGATGGGGTGAGTATTAAAGTTGTGCCCAACAGTTTCTCAAATCACACCACTTTTTACTTGGAGAACTGTGAGGAAGAAAAGTTATGCAGCATTTTCAATGCGTTAATGCACTTCATTTACCTGCACGCAGCTCTTAACCTAAAGATGAGAAGCTGTCTTTTTCATGCAGCAGGGATAGGGATAGATAATAAGGCTTTTCTCTTTGTGGGTCCTCCTGGGAGCGGGAAAACAACAATTTCTCGATTGATTTTAGAAAACGAACCTAGAGCGACAATTCTTTCTGATGAGATTTGCATTGTGAGCGAAGAAAAAGAAGGTCTTTTTGTTTACTCCACTCCTTTTAGGGGTGATTATCCAGGGAGGAAAAGTATTCGCCTTCCTTTGGAGAGGGTTTATTTTTTGCGACAGTCAAACTCAATCGGCTTACGCATTTATAAAGGTGGAAAGGCTATTTTATCACTGGTTAAAGCAATGCAACCATTTTTAAAAATTAAAAGCCTTGCCCATTTTAATTTATCTCACAGGCTCGATATGGCAGTGGCAGTCTCGAAAAGAGTCGCCCTTTATGAACTCTCATTTCGACGTGACTTTTCTTTCTGGCCTTACCTTCATAGTTATAAGGAAGAAGATTTAAAGGAGGGTGCTTGTGGAGCTCAATGCTTCTAGAAAAAAAGTTAATTTGAAAGCGAGGGTTTCCCGTTCCTCAGAAAGCATTTGGAGAGTGATTGAGGGAGAAGTGGTTATTTTAACTCCTAAAAATTCTACTCTTCATGTTCTCAACGAAGCTGGGACCCGCATATGGGAACTTATCGATGAGCCCATAGGAGTTGAGGAATTAGTTTCCAAAATTATATCTGAATATGAAGTGGATGAAGAGACAGTAAAGAATGATATGCTGGGTTTTCTTTCATCTCTTGCTGAGATTGGAGTTCTGAATATTTGGGAGGAAGGAAATGCACGTTGAGCTGATTAAGAGCTTAGCAGGGAAGTCCGTTTCTAAGAAGAAACCTACTCAGGTTTTCATAGAACTTACTTATCGCTGCAATCTTAAATGCGAGCATTGTTTTTTAAGCGGTGTAGAAAGTGATGAACTTAAAACGGGAGAGTTTATAGCTATCTTCCAAAAGTTAAAGGAGTGGGGAGTCCTTTTTGTGGGCTTCACAGGAGGTGAGATTTTTACTCGGAAAGACCTCTTGTATTTATTAGAGAAAGCGCGAGATGTAGGCCTCTTCTTTCATCTGCAAACAAACGGCACTCTTATCACTCAAAAAGTGGCGGAGGAGTTGAAAATGGTCAATCCTACTAAAGTCGAGATAAGTCTTTATGGAGCGAAGGAAGCTACGCATGATGCCATAACTCATGTGCCCGGTTCTTTCAAAAGGAGCCTTGAAGCTTTAAAGCATTTGAAAAAATTAGGGATGAACACGGTAATAAAAACTTCGGTAATGAAGAAAAATTTAAAGGAAATTGAGGAAATAAGGCGAATAGCAGAGGAACTTGAAGTTGGATTTTCTGCTGATCCTTTAATTGCTCCGCAAATTAATGGGAAGATTCCTTCTGATTGTCGTTTAAGCGATAGGGAGATGGTTACATATCTTAAGACTCTTTCTTGGGAAAACGAGCCTGGAGCGAGAAGCTTAGAAAATCAGTTGATTTGTGGAGCGGGGAAGAGCCGTTTTTCCATTGCTCCCGATGGAACAGTTTATCCTTGTATTCTTCTTCGTCTTCCTTTAGGAAATGCAGCTCGCGAAGATTTAGAAATGCTTTGGAAAAGCGAAAAGTGGAAGAAAATCAGAGACATAGGAATTGAAGACTTAAAGATTTGTCCGGAATGTTCATATTTATGGGAATGTGCTCGTTGTCCAGGGTTTGCTCATTTAGAAACTGGTGATTTTTTGGGGCCGTCGCCGGAAAACTGCCGCTTGGCAGAGAAAATTAGGGAGGTGAGATTAGATGAGCAAAAAGCCTTACATTAAGCCTAAGGTTAACTCGGTGAAAATCGAGGAACCGACGGCGCACGCTTGTGATATTTACAATGCAAGTGGTAGCGCTGGGAGCTGGACTGGCTCTGGCGTTACAAATCCAACTTATCACTGTTAATTGGATTGAAAGAAAAGCCTCCCCGTCGACGGTCCCAAAAAGTTTCTGGGAGGAAGGATGTCAGAAGTACTTAGGAATTTGAATAAAGAAATTGTAGAGGAGAGTTTAAAAAGAATTGGAAAGGTATGGATGAAAATTGAGGGGAAAAGCATGGAGCCTGTAATTAAGAAAGGAGATAGGGTGCTCGTAGAGGGGAAAAGAGCAGAGGAAATAACTCCTGGAGATGTAATCCTTTATTCTGTAGATGAAAATCTTATTGTTCACAGAGCAGTTGGCAGATTTTTCCATTCTGGGAAATGGTTTTTCTTGGAAAGAGGAGAAGTGGGTGAAGGGATTGGAAGGGTAAGAGAGGAGAATCTTTTGGGAAAAGTAGTGGTAGTAGAAGGGGCAAAAGGAGCATTCCACTTTGAAAAAAGTTGCGAAGAGTGGAAAAAAGTTTCAGGCAGAGGATACGCTCTGCTTACTTTTATCTATGCTCTTTTCTTTAAAATCAAGCATCTTCTTGGTATAAATCCCCGAAGAGTTAAAAGCAACTTCTTTCGCCTTT
>FWPU01013619.1_pt1 | contig 10152 bp, 11 predicted proteins | sample 2228361 | NCBI WGS metagenome assembly FWPU01 (sample SAMEA103939777, study PRJEB20133) | metagenome | reverse complement strand
TTTGGACGGCCGCGTGCCGAGCCTGCAGGTCTTGGACGATTTCCGGAACTCGGGGTATTTTCATATCGTCCGCGCCGCACATTCCGACGCGGAATTAATACATGCCATTGTCCGCGGCGACGTCAGCGTAGGGATAAAAATCCCGCCGAATTTTACGGACGCCCTCGCCCGCGGCTTGCCGACCCAAGTACAAATTCTCATTGACGGCAGCAACTCAACGGTCGCCATGCAAGCCTTAAACGTCGGCAATTGCTCTGCGCAGGTCCCTGACGTTGTTAGCACAGGAAGTCGGGGTATCGGGTCTCGAGACCCCTCCCATCGAAGCACGCCCCCGCGTTTTGTTCAATCCCGACATGCGCACGGCGAATTTTATGGTGCCCGGGTTGGTGGGCATCATTTTGCAGCTGGTGACGATGTTGCTCACCGCCTTCGCCATCGTGCGCGAAAAAGAAATGGGTACGCTGGAGCAGTTGATGGTAACGCCGGTGTCCCGCTTGGCGCTCATCTTAGGCAAGCTGATACCGTACGGTATCGTGGGACTCGTAGAAACGGGCTCGGTTGTGCTACTCATGCGCTTTCTCTTTCAGGTGCCCATCGCAGGCAGCGTGTTGCTGCTCGCCGCCCTAGCCATTCTCTTTGTATTTACTGCGTTAGGCTTAGGCTTGCTCATTTCTACCTTCGCCTCAAATCAGATACAGGCCTTACAAGTGGCGTTTCTCGTTATCCTGCCGTCGGTGCTCCTTAGTGGTTTCATTTTCCCCCAGGAGTCTATGCCGTACCCCATTTATCTCATCGGTCAGTTCGTGCCGGTCACCTATTTCATACGTATTCTGCGTGGTATCATTTTACGCGGGGCAGGGTGGGAAGACCTGTGGCATAATGCCGTCATTCTGGTAATCGTTGGGGTGGTGGTTCTCACCTTGGCCACCCTCCGTTTCCGCAAAACATTAAAATAGGCCTGGTATGTGCAGGGGCATTTTTGCCCTGAAGGAAAAAAGAATGGGTAATATTCCGCAACGTATAGCCATGATTCCGGCGCGCATGGGCAGCCAACGCCTCAAGCAAAAAAACTTGCGCGAACTTGCCGGCGTGCCTTTGATAACGCGCGCCATACGCAAATGCCTTCGTGCAGGCATCTTTGATGAGATATGGGTAAACTCGGAACATCCCCTGTTCGGTGAAATAGCCCGTGCCGAGGGGGTTCACTTTCACCGCAGACCGGAAACGTTGGCGGACAACCAGGCGACGAGCGAGCAATTTGTGCGGGAATTCTTGGAGCATCACGCATGCGAGCGTGTGTTTCAGGTGCATAGCATCGCCCCCCTGCTCACCGCGCAGCAGGTGCGGGATTTTGTCGAGTATATGGAAGCCCACGAGTACGATACGCTCCTGTGTTGTACGCTGGAACAGATCGAGTGCGCGATAGAAGGGCGACCCATCAATTTTTCCTTCGAATGCAAAACCAATTCGCAAGAACTCGTGCCAATTCAGCGCATCACCTGGAGTATCACCGGATGGCGGCGGGCCACCTACATTGCCGCATATGATTCCGGCAAAACCGCCACCTATTCCGGCAAAATTGGATTCTTCCCCGTGGACCGTTTGGGGGGGCATATCATAAAAACCGAGGAAGACCTACGCATCGCAGAGGCGCTTCTGCCGCTACGTTCCGCTGAAAACGCGGCGGAAGTCTCGGCGAAGACAGCCGATGCCGAAGACAAAACAGGGAGGTAGCTATGCCGATACGCAATTTGGTCACCGGCGGAGCCGGTTTCATCGGGAGCCACTTATGCGAACGCCTTTTGGAAAGAGGCGAGGAGGTATTATGCCTGGATAATTTTTTCACCGGGCGCAAGGAGAACATACAGCATCTGTTGGGCCATCCGCGGTTTGAGCTGTTGCGGCATGACATAGTACTCCCGCTGGTCGTTGAGGTGGACCGTATCTACAACTTAGCCTGCCCCGCGTCTCCCGTGCATTACCAGCACAACCCCGTCAAAACGGTCAAAACCAATGTTATGGGCACACTAAATATGCTGGGTTTAGCAAAGCGGGTGCGCGCGCGCTTTCTGCAGGCCAGTACCTCCGAGGTGTATGGGGATCCTCAGGTTCATCCGCAGCCGGAGTCCTACTGGGGTAACGTGAACCCGATCGGCCCGCGGAGCTGTTACGATGAAGGGAAACGCGTGGCAGAGACGCTTTGTTTCGATTACCACCATCAAAACAAGGTGGACATCCGCGTCATCCGCATTTTCAATACGTACGGCCCGAGGATGCTGCCGAACGACGGCCGCGTGGTGAGCAATTTTATAGTCCAGGCGTTGCTGAATCGGCCGATAACCTTATACGGTGACGGATCACAAACGCGTTCGTTTTGTTATGTGGATGACCTGGTGGAAGGCATGCTGCGCATGATGGACCAGGACGACTTCATCGGCCCGGTGAATCTCGGCAACCCCGGCGAATTTACCATTCGGGAGTTGGCGGAGATGGTACTGGAAATCACCGGTTCGACCTCGCCGTTGACCTACGGCCCGTTGCCCAAGGATGACCCGACGCGCCGTCAGCCGGACATTACCTTGGCCAAGGAAAAACTGGGATGGTCGCCGCGCGTGCCTTTGCGCGAAGGTCTGGAAAAAACAATTGCGTATTTTAAAGACTTTTTGGCACGAAATCCCGAGGCGGCGCGATTGGTGTGAATGCCGCACGCGCTTCGGGAAAACAGGATGGATGGCTGTATGCCGACGCCACCGGTCTACGTTTACCTCGATCGTGCGCCTGATTCCTTGCTGGAACGTTGGCTCCATGGATACAGCACCGATGCAGACGTAACGGTACTGACCCTCGCCCCCGTTCGGGAGTATGCAGAAGCCCTCCGCGCCCGCTACCCTTCTCACATAACTGTGGTGCCGTACGACCCCGCCCGGCCCCAAGACCCCGTCACGCCGCGTTTATCTATTCCGGACCAAGCGGAGGTGGTGCTAACACTCCCCACGCGTGTCCAGCCGCTGCGTTTCCACTTCCCATACACCATGCCCGAAATTCAACCTCACTATGCCGTGGTGCGTCAGCTGCACCGGCTCGGCTTTCGCCGTTTTCGATGGCTCAGCTACAGCGGTGAAAACCACTTCCACATTCCCACACTCCTGGACGATTGGGTGAATACGCATCGAGGTCGCCGCTGCTTTGTGGTCGGCAACGGCCCGAGTCTGGCCGCATTGGATATGCGTGCCCTTAAAGACGAAATAACGTTCGGGTGTAACCGGGTCTATCTCGGCTATCCGCACTGGGGGTTTTCCTTCACATATTGGGGGATTTACGATGCGGTGCAGATCGAGCGGTACGGCGTGGAGTATCTGCGGAATTGCCCACCGCACAATGCGGCGTTCTTCCCGTTTCACTATTTGCCGCTGTTTCCGCGAAGCGAAGGCTGCCCCGTGCCGATCGAATGGCACCCTACCCAAGCCCACGGGTTTTCAGACTCGCCCGAGCGGCTGTATGTGGGTTTTACTGTGATTCACATGCTCTTGCAGATTGCTGCAATCATGGGGTGCGACCCGATCATTCTTATCGGCGTGGACCACCGCTATCCACTCTCGATGCGTGTCCGAAGCGGAGCATGGCAACGATTGCGGCGCATCCTGATGCGGCGGTTGCGCGGCACCCTCCCCTACGAGCTGGGTCAGACGCTGTGGTGGACGTGGATGCAGCATTATCCCGAACGATACTGGGCAAAAATGCCCCGTGTGTGGAAACACGGTGACGTCCAGGCACCGACGCATTTTCACGACGCCTATACAAAAGAAGAAGGTCGGATTTTTTCGCCGCCGGACTTAACGGAGTCCGAGCGTGGGTATGAGGTAGCCCAACGCTGGGCCCAGCAACACGGACGTACCATTTTGAATGCCACGCCGAACAGTGCCCTTACTGTTTTTCCCCGTGTGGCGTTCGAACGGTTGTTTGACCCAAGTTGAGGTAAGCCGGCTATGCGTGCCACGGTTATCATCCCATGTCATGACCGCGTTGAATGGCTCCGCGATCTGCTTATTTCCCTGCGACAAGAGGGCGCCCCGTCGGAAGAGGTTGAGGTAATTGTAGTGGACGATGCTTCTACTGAGCCGCTGGATGCGCTGTTGCAGTCAGCGTTTCCCAATGTCCGATTCTTGCGCAGCGAAGAACGCATCTCGCCGGCGGCCGCAAGAAACAAAGCGGCAAAGCAAGCGCGGGGCCGTCTATTGCTCTTTTTGGATGCCGACGGTGTCGTTGCTCCGGGATGGCTACAGGCGATGCTCAGCGCTGACGACGGCTCTACTGTGCTATTGGGAGTAGTAAAAGATTTCACAGGAGAAAAGATCCAAATCGGCCCACGGCGTGCGACGTTCTTGGGCAAAAGTCTGCCATGCCGCCCTTCGCGCGCCAACGTCGGGGGTGCGGGCAACCTGGCAGTTCCCCAGCGCGCGTTTGCGGCCGTCGCTGGGTTCGATGAAGAACTGGGATATTATTTTGAGGACACCGATTTGTGTATACGGTTGGCGCGGGCGGGTACGCCGTTCTTGTTTATACAAGAGGCGGTTTTTCTACACCGAGGCACGACGCAGAAACGCGGCGAGGCCGTATTTCGGCAAGAACGCAACAGCACGTATGCCATGCTGAAGCACTATCAAGACAGTTCCATCCGGCGCACCTTGTTTCTCCTCACGAATGCGGCGTGGTGTCTCTTCCGATACAGCGTGTGGTATGCGCAAGGCCGTCGCGAAGAGGCGACTTTGTTGCGCCTCGGATTTATCAGAGGTATACACGATTTTCAAGAACATGTGCGGGAGGCATCGCAACGGTGAAGATCGTTCGCACAAAAATTTGATTTGCCTATCCACAATTTGGCAAGATACGTGCCAGACCGTTATTATTAATACGGTCTCACAGAGGTCCCAACTCTTCGCCTAGGTCCAGGGCGCCATTATGGGACCTATTCCCCAAAGGGTGAAGCGGTACGCGGTTCGCTTTCTGTCTTGCCGCAGAGGGAGATTTATGGCTTCTCGCTCATTGCTGGAAACTGTCGCAAAACATGAGCTCGCGCTGTTGCAGCGCATAGCCCAAGCCGAGCAGGAAGCACAGCAGCGGGTGGAACAAGCGAGGGCGGAGGCAGCGGCGTTCTTGCAAGAACAGAATGAAAAGCTCGATGCGGAAGTACAGCAGCGCCGTAAGCAAGCGGAAGAGACCAGGAACGCCGAAGTACGCCGCATGCAGGAGCAATGTCAGCAGCAACTTCGCGAATGGCGCGAGCGCGTAGCCCACAAAATGGAAACGATTAAACGCGAAATGATACGGCAGGTATTGCCTACAACGGCGGGAGCTGAGCGCGTATGATTGCGCCCATGGCCCGAATAGAAGTCATTTTTCTGCGTTCCCAACTGAATGCGGTATTGGATCGGGTACAAGAACTCGGCGTAGTTCATTTGGAAGATGTTCCTTTGGCGCTTGAGGAGGCGCCGGGCTACCTTCACCGTATCCATCTGCCCGAGCCGGAAAAGAAAGAACTGGATACCCTCGAGGAGTGGTCTCGGATCCTTCGCGAATGTCTGGCGCTGGTGTCGCCTCCCGCGGACCAACAGCAGGTGGCGAAGGCCGCCCGTGAGATTTCGGGGAATACCGTCGCCCAGTGGAACGCACAAAACCTTGCCGCGCAGTTGCGTCAATGGCACCGAACCCTACGTACACTGCATCGCCGCCGTTTAAATATCGAAGACAATCTGACGCTCTTGCACCGCTATGAGGTCATTCTTCGCGCGATTGCGCCCCTATTGCAGGAGCACAGGGCGGTACTAGGAAAGACGGCGCGCGTTCTGATTCTTAGCGGATATGCCCCCGAGCAAATTGACGCCTTGGAACGGCGACTCATTCAAGACATCGGCCCCGAGTGCCAGTTTATCCAACGCCCGCTGCAGCGTATGACCGTGGCGGTGCTACTCATGAACAAGCCGGAGAAGCAAGAAGCCCTTACCGCCCTCCTACGTGCGGAAGGCATTGCCGTACTCGATCTGCCCGATCGTAGCGTGGCGGCGGACACCGTGGACGACCTGCTTAAGCGAGTCGAGCAGCGGGTCAGCGGCTTGCGCGCAGACCTTGACCAGGTACTCTCAGAGCTCCAAGTATTTTCGGAACAGTATGCCGCAAAAATCGAAGCATGGCGCATTGCCGTTGCCGATCGGTTGGCGCAGTTGCGTGCTGTAGATCATCTCGCGCAAAGTCGCATGGTGGGTGTCCTTCATGGATGGCTGCCCGCCGATGCCTATGAAAACTTTTACCGAAGCCTGAAACAACAGTTCGGTGCGCAGATCGCCATCGGCAAACTGCCTATGGACGAGATAGAACCGGAACACATTCCTACGCTTTTACGAAATCATTGGTTCTTCAAGCCGTTTGAATTGGTCATGGGTTTCCTGCGCCCTGCTACGTACGGAACATTTGACCCCACGCCGGTGGTGGCACTTTCGTTCTTGTTGTTTTACGGTTTTATCATCGGCGACATGGGTTACGGCCTAACAATATGGGGCGTGGCGTCTTGGGCTAAGGCGCGTTGGCGGCATATTCCCATGTTGCGAGACGGTATGACCATTGTTCAATACATGGGTATATCGAGCATCATCTTCGGATTCATCTACCTTGAATTTTTCGGGGATACCCTGGAGCGTCTAGGCCTCCATCCATTGTTCCCTCGCGGCCACGAGACCACGCTCTTGTTGGCCCTGGCCGTCGGCATGGGGCTGATTCACGTGCCTTTGGGACTCATCGTGGGTATTGTCGAGGGCTATAAGCACGGACATGTAAAACACGCGCGGGAGCGTCTCGGCCTTTTGCTGGGTCTTCTCGCCTTGCTGACCGTGATTTCCAGCGGCGGCGGGTATCTCCCTCTGCCGTCCTCCCTCGCTTACCTCATCGCAGGGCTGCTATTCCTGGGCTCTTTGTATTGTTTCGTACGTTCTATGGGCGGAATGGCTGCCCTCGGCATCATGGAGATTGTCGGACTCTCCTCCAACATTCTGTCGTATGCACGTCTCATGGCCCTCGGCATGGCCGGCATCGCCTTCGCCGGTATCGCCAACGGCATTCCCGCGTCCATAGACAATCCGCTGCTCAAAATCCTTGTCGGCATTCCCGCCGCATTGCTTATACACTTATTAAACATCGGCATCAGCGTTTTCAGCCCTACCATTCACTCGTTGCGACTAAACTTTGTGGAGTTTCTCCCAAAGTTTTATGAACCCGAGGGTCGTAAGTATCAACCGTTTAGAAAGGAAGCAGCATGGTGAACAAAACTCTTCTTCGTACCCTAGTGTTTGTAGGCATCCTTACCGTAGCCTTCTGCAGTGCCCTCCCGGCGTTCGCCCAGGAACACGGCGCTGCGGGTGCAGACCGTGCCTCCACGAGCATCGGTGAAGGTCTACGGGTCGCCGGGCTCGCCTTAGGTGCCGCGGTTGCACTGGCGGGAGCCGCCTTGGGTACCGCTCGTGCACAAAGTGCGATAGGCGCCGGCGGCACAGGGGCCATCGCCGAAAAACCCGAGCTGTTCACGAACATCGTCATTCTCGTAGCCATTCCGGAAACGATTGTGATTTTCGGCTTCGTTATGGCCTTCTTCTTGTTCGGCGCGATCTAGATTCCGCCATTCATCATGGCGCTGAATTACCCTAAGGGGTGACTAATGTCAACGGAAGTGCAGCCTCTTCTAGATCTGATGACGCAAGAAGCCGATGCTCAGTGTGCTCGTATTCGTCAAGACGCAGCCAGAGCGGCGGAGGAATTGCGTCAGGCGGCGATGCAAGAAGCGGCGAAGCGACGCGAAGAAGTCCTGGCGGAATTGGACCGCGAATTGCGGGCACTCCATCAGCGGGCGTGTGATCGTGCCGCAGCCGAAATTCACATGCGCCTGCTCACCGCCAAAGATGCCATTGCGGACGAACTCCTGCAACAGGTGGAGAAGGAAATCGAGGCTCTGGTATCGCGCGAGGAATTCCTGCCGATCTTGCGCCGGCTCTTGGATGAGCTGCTGGAGAGCGGAGAAGAGGGCGACGTTGTGCTGGTTCCGCAAGCCTACACGGACACCGTGCGCGCTTGGCTGCAGGAAAAGCATCGTTCCTTCCGGATTGAGCCCGTCGCCTTCTTGCGGGACGGCGTCGCCTTGCAAGATGCGGCGCAAAGTTATCGTGTGACCAACACCCTCTCCCAGCGCTTTCGGGCTATGGAAAATCATCTTCGTAAGTTTTGTCAGCAGCAACTCTCGAACGGCACCGTCTCCCCTCAACCCCGGACGGAATCTAAATGAGTACGGCTACGCTTGATTCCAGCGTTGTGTATTTCAACACGCGCGTGCGCGGCATGAAAAGTCGCCTTTTCCCGCGGCAACGCTTTGAGGAATTTCTTGCCCAGCATTCCATAGCCTATTTACGTGACGCCTTGCTGGAGTCAGACTATCGCGTCGAATTAGCGGAGGCGCTCTCACGCTATGAAGATGCCGAGGCGCTCGAATCAGCGGTTTCGCGTAACCTCTCTTCCACATTTCGGACTCTGCGCAAAGGCGTTACGGGTGACTACGGTCAGGCGATCGCTCTGTTCTTGGAACGGTGGGACCTGACGGCGGCTAAAAGCCTCTTGCGCGTCAAACATGCGGGCGTCGAATCGGGCATAGAGGCGTACGTCGTTCCTGGCCCCTCTTTAACTGAGCCCGTACTGGAACATCTACTACGTCAGCCCGATGTGGAACAAATGGTCGCATGCATGACACCCTTTGTGCCCGAGCTCTGCCGTGGTCTGGGCCGCATGTTGGCGGCGTATCGCGAGCATCACGACGTCGCACGCCTCGAAGAAGCCCTTGACCGCAATTATTTCGCAGCGCTGTTTGAGCGGCTACCCTCCCTGGCCGAGGAGCACCGCGATGTACTTGCTGACTATGCGCGGCGGGAAATAGACCGCATCAATTTGCATCGGCTCTTTTTGAGTCTTCGTCCGGAGGCCGACCGTGCAACGCTCCGCGAGCGATTGATTCCAGGGGGGTATATTCGACCAGAACGGATTCTCGCATGGGTCAATGTGGGCGATGCCGTCGCCGCGTTTGAGGCGCTCGGCAATACCCGATACGCCGGCCTCGTCGAGGCGATGCTGCCTTACGTGCAGCAAGGACGTTTCGCCGCGGCGGAGCGCCTGCTGGAAGGGCTCATGCTCCGTACATTGCACACAGCCTCGCGTGCAAACGTGTTTTCGTTGGCCGTCGTCATAGAGTACGCGTGGCTTAAATATAACGAAGTATTAAATCTCCGCGTGCTGGTGCGCGGCCTCGTAGACCCCGTACCTTCCGGCGCGTTACGAGAAGCCTTGGTGTTTGTCTAACCATAGGAACGAAATGCCGGCTTATGGCTACAAAAATTGTAGGCATATGTCTACCTGACCTCGCCTTGCTGTTGGGCCTCACGGGCGTAGTTGTACGCACGGTACAAGGCCCGGCGGAAGCGGAAAAGGAATTATCCGGGCTTATGGATGAGGGCGCGGATATTGTATTGGTGGATGAGACCTTCCGCGGCAAGTTTTCGGAATGGTTCTCAAACCGTCTGGCGCGGCATACCGGCAAGCCCCTGATTATCTATTGCCCGCGATTTGCCGAAGCGGATGCGGACACTGATGCGTATATCAACGCCATATTAAAGCCGGCGGTCGGCTTCGAAATACGTCTCAATTAACCGGAGAAACGCAATAGTCCCGGAGCGGAGCGACGATGTCGTCGGGATAACACCGGCGATTCAGCGCAAAGCCTGTAGGAAGGAGCAACATGTATGTCCTCAACTGAACAACCGATCGTAGGACGACTGGTACGCATTGCCGGCCCGATGATTGAAGCCGAAGGCATGCTGGGCGTTACCATGGGCGAAATCTTGCGCGTGGGCAAGCTGAACCTCATGGGTGAGGTGATTCGCATCGAAGGAGACAAGGTCTACGCGCAGGTATTCGAAAGCACCGACGGCATGATGCTCGGTGAGCCGGTTGTGGCTACCGGGGCTCCACTCAGCGTCGAGTTAGGGCCCGGTCTGCTGGCTTCAACCTTTGACGGTATCCAACGGCCCTTAGAAGTACTCCAGCACGCGTCGGGTGATTTTATCGGCC
>FWPU01013616.1_pt1 | contig 10155 bp, 10 predicted proteins | sample 2228361 | NCBI WGS metagenome assembly FWPU01 (sample SAMEA103939777, study PRJEB20133) | metagenome | reverse complement strand
TTCAGTATTCAAATAAAATCATTTTTCAAAAGAAATCTTTTTTATTTGCAATTAATAATGGAATTATTCTAAAATAGAAAAAATATAAGAGAAACATAGGAGTAAATATGTCAGAAGAAATGAAGGAGAATATAAGGAAAACATTAAATGAATCAGCTAAATTTCGTTGGGGTATATTATTACTTGTAAGTTTTGCAATGGCAACCAATTATTATTTTTATGATGTACTTTCTCCTATACAGGAGGAAATAATTAAGCTATTAGGTTCAGCTACTTTATATGGTAGTATTATTTCTGCTTACTCAATACCTAACACATTTTTGCTTATGGCAGTATTAGGGGGCATAATATGTGATAAATTAGGGATAAGAATAACAGGAACTTTATTTTTTTTATCAATGGTAATAGGTTCATTTTTAACTTATTATGGGACAACAAATTATTTTAATAATGGTGGTATAGGATACAATTTATTTAATTCTTTTTTAACGAATTATCCGCCAGCATTTAAAATGATGGTATTAGGTTTCTTTTTCTTTGGATTAGGTGCAGAAACATCATGTGTAGTTATAGCCAAGATAGTAGTCAAATGGTTTAAGGGGTATGAATTAGCTACTGCATTAGGAATAAATGTAGGTATAGCGCGTGTAGCATCCTCAGCAACATTTAGTTTTGGTGCATATTTAGCTCAACCAATTTGGAACAAGCCGGTTGCATTTGGTGCAATAATTATGTTATCAGGATTTATAGCATTTATAATATATTTATTTTTTGATACAGCACTTGATAAGAGTTTAGGGCAAAAAGTATCAATTGATGTTGATGAAGAGCCATTTCGTTTTAAAGATGTAGGAAAATTATTAGCTACACCTTCATATTTATTTATAGCTTTGTTATGTGTAACATTTTACTCTGCAGTATTTCCATTTAATAAATTTGCAGTTGATTTAATGCAGAATAAATTTTCAATGAGCAAGCAATTAGCTGGTTTAATAGTATCGGTATTACCGTTAGCGCAAGCTATAATAACACCGTTATTTGGTTGGGTATGTGATTATAAAGGTAAAAGTGCATCATTGATGATATTAGGTTCAGCATTATTAATAAGTGGACATACAATTTTATCATTAACTTCATTACCTCCATGGATTGCATTAACATTGCTTGGTATAGCATTTTCACTTGTACCTGCGGCTATGTGGCCTGCTCTTGCAAAAATTGTAGATATTAAAAGGCTTGGCACTGCTTATGGTCTAACATTTTCAATACAAAATCTTGGTTTATTTTTTACTCCAATGCTCATAGGTTATGTACTGGATGTATCTAATCCTGGCGTATCATTGGCAAAAAAAGCCGGTCAAGAAGCTATTTACAATTATACAAATCCAATTCTTATGCTTGCCTTATATGGATTTTTAGGATTAATATTTGCTATATTATTAAAGAGAGAAGATAAAACATCAGGTTTTGGTTTAGAGCAACCAAATAAAATGAAAAAATAAATTAAAATTAATTATGGATAGAACTAAATTAAATTTTACAATCGATGCAATAGGATTTTTTGGTTTTGTATTGCTTGCTACAACTGGTATATTAATTCGTTATGTATTACCGCCCGGGAGTGGTAAACATACATTATTATGGGGACTTAGCAGACATGAATGGGGAACAGTTCATTTTTGGATTGCTATAAGTTTTTTCAGTGTACTTATCTTACATCTTTTTTTGCATTGGCAATGGATTGTATGTGTTATAAGAGGAAAGAAATCTGAAAAATCAGGATTTCGCTTCAGTCTTGGTCTTATTGGATTTATAGGAATATTAGCATTTGCATTTTCTCCTTTCTGGAGCGATGTTGAACAAAGCAGTAGCATATCAAATACAATAGATTCGCTTGACAGTCTTCAAGGTAATGAAATAAAAGGAAGAATGACTTTAAGGGAAATTGAACAAGAATTAGGGATTCCATCTTCATATATGATTGAACATTTGGGATTACCACCAGATGTTTCCATTGATATTGGTGTTGCTAAATTGGGTAAATATTATGGTTTTAATATAAGCGATGTCCGCCGAATAGCAGATGAATATAAATCAAAATAAATAGATTATCCAGAAATTTCAGCAATTCAAGAGAACTATTTTCCTATGAGCAATTCAGAATTATCATTATCATAAAATCAGCATATTTAAAATTAACTTATTCATCATTTTACAGCTATTACAATAAATCTAAATTAAAAATCTATATTCCTGAAAAAGGATCATTAGCTAAAGCAGACCATGCAATTGCACCACAATAGCCACTTTGTTTAGCCAAAGTTACAATTTTATCTGGAGAATGCATAGAATTTTTGGTTGGAAATTCTCCCAATAGCAAAGGTTTATCTAATCCAAAGAACGAGACATGCCTTTCCAGGGATAGTTTATTCTGCCATCTGTCGTACCAATGAAATTGATAAAAATCTAAATTACTTCCAATCACCAAAGGTATTCCATCAATATTAGCTAAGCCTACAGTAGCTAATTGCCTGGTATTATTATGAATCATTTTCACCATTTCTTTTATAAAATAACGCATCCTCAAAAATGATATTCCTTTCCCATAAATATATTTTTTATATCCGTTTGTTACCCATTCAGGTTCATTAATAATATCCCATGCAATTATTGTATCTGAATTGCCATAACGATCAAATAATGGTTTAATTATATTATTAATAATAGCCTTAAGCTTCTTTTGGTGCTTAATAATATCTTCTCCTCCTCTTAAACGAACACCTTTGACAACTAAAGCTTCTTTAAACCAGAGAAAATCAAAAAGGACAAACATTATTTTAATTTTATTCTTTTCAGCCACTTCAATAGCAGCATCAATATCATTAAACAGATATTTATCAACATATATTGGAATACCTTCATTATCATAAACAATTCCAGATCTACCATCACAAAATATAAACCATCGAACAATTTCTACCCTCTTAGCATTAAGTTTATCAAAAATGTTCTCTAATATTGCTCTATTATCTTCTCTTGATAATCCTGCTTTTTTATTCCATGGATTAACTCCAAAATCATTTCCATAGCTAATCCATGGCAAATTTACACCTGTAAAAAAAGATAAATTTATTCCTTTTGTATTTATGTAATATTGCCCATCACTTAATATTTTTCTTTTATTTCTTCTAATTAGTCTTTGAAGAAAATAATATAAATAAAAAAATAACTTTATTATATGACTCATTTCAACACTATATTCTACTGAAGTTTTTCAAAAAATTATAGTAGCATTAATGAAAATACTAATTAGAGAACAATTTTACTTTATTAATAAGGGTAATGTAAGCTGATGAGTATATTTTAAAAAAGCTTTACTGCGCGTTCTATATGTCTCTGCAGTTAATAAATCAAAGATAGACAGCAGGCATAGATGATAAAATATAGGATTTTTTAAGGAACAGGAACCTTACTAATTATTTCATCAATAATTTGTTCAACAAAAGTACGATTATTTTCATTCAGAGAATGTTTAGGAATTAATTTATGTGCTAATACAGGTTTAGCTAATCTTTTTATATCGTCCGGCAGAACAAAAGATCTACCTTCTATAAATGCTAAAGCACGGCTTGCTGATATTAAATGTTTTCCTGCACGTGGACTACTACCAAATAACAGATTCTTGCCTTCTCTTGTTTTGTTTAGTATTTTAACTACATAATTTACTATATCATCCTTAACATAAATATTTGCAGTTATTTTTTGCAATTCAATTACATCAGATTTCTCAATTACTTGCTGTGTAGCATTAACATTTATTATTGGCTCATTATCCTTTATTATTTTAGTTTCAATTTGAGGATCCGGATAACCAATTTTGATACTCAGCATAAATCTATCTAATTCATTTTCTGGTAAAGGATAAACACCATAAAATTCCAGAGGATTTTGTGTAGCAATAATCATATAAGGAAGCGGTAATTTATGGGTTACATTATCAACAGTAACTTGATATTCATTCATAGATTCCAATAATGCACTTTGCGTTTTAGGAGTTCCTCTATTAATTTCATCAGCTAAAATAAGGTTTGCAAATATAGGTCCTGGTTTAAATATAAAAGATTGAGTATTTTTATCCCAGATAGATATCCCTATAATATCAGATGGCAACAAATCACTGGTAAATTGAATTCTTTTGAATGAACAATTAATAGCTTTTGCTAATGCGCGTGCTAAAGTAGTTTTACCCACACCAGGAACATCTTCTATTAAGATATGACCTTGAGATAATAATGCAATTAATAAAAATTCTATAGGTTCAATAGAACCAAAAAAACTTTTCTGTATCTCTGCTATTAAATTTCTAACAAGTTGATAGTGTTCTTTATTTTCAATTATTTTCATCTTTTATTAAAAAAATACCCAATTCTTTAAGTTGCTCCTTTGATATTTCAGATGGTGATTGAGTAAGGAGACATTGTCCTTTTGTTGTTTTAGGAAAAGGAATAACATCACGTATACTATCTTCATTAGCAAAAATCATAATTATCCTATCTAATCCTAATGCTATACCACCATGAGGGGGGGCACCATATTGAAGAGCTTCTATAAAAAATCCAAATTTTTCCTCAATTTCTTTGTTTGTTAATCCTAAAATAGAAAATATTTTATTTTGCAAAGAAGGATTATGTATTCTTATGCTGCCACCTCCTATCTCATATCCATTTAGTACAATATCATAAGCACGCGCTATCGCTTTCCACGGCTCACTCTCTAATAAATTTAAATCATTTATATCTGGTGATGTAAAAGGATGATGTTTTGAAACCCATCTTTTTTCCTCTTCACTATATTCAAATAATGGAAAATTTGTTATCCATACAAATGATAATTGATTTGGATCTATCCAGTTTTCTTTTTTAGCAATATAAAGTCTTAATTGTCCCATAATCTCATAAGTTTTATCTTTTTCCCCGGACATTATTAATAATAAATCTTTTTCATTTAATTGAGTTTTCTTAATAAGTTCATTTTTCAATGCATTATTTATGTATTTTGCGATTGGTGACCTCAATTCATTATTTTCAATTTTTAACCAAATCAATCCAGGACCACTTAATGATTTTACATAATCTTCTAATTCTGCTAATTGTTTTCTTGAATACACTCCACAATTATTAGCTTTTAGGGTAATTATAATACCATCTTTATTAATACATTCCTTAAATATTTTAAATTCACTATGGCTCAATATTTCAGTCAAATTAATTATTTTACATTCAAATCTAAGATCAGGCTTATCTGTACCATATTGCTCCATGGCTTCCCTATATGTTAATCTTTTAAATGGTATTTTAACTTCTCTATTCAATGACGAACCTATGCAATAAAACAATCTTTCAATTAAATCATAAATATCTTCTTCTTCTATAAAAGACATTTCTATATCAACTTGTGTAAATTCCAATTGTCTATCTGCTCTTAAATCTTCATCTCTAAAGCATCTTGGTATTTGAAAATATTTATCAATACCAGCTATCATAAGCATCTGTTTAAATAATTGAGGAGATTGAGGAAGTGCATACATTTTTCCTTTATATAATCTGCTTGGCACAAGAAAATCTCTTGCTCCCTCAGGCGTTGATTTAGTTAATATTGGAGTCTCTACTTCAATAAATCCTTCTTTTATTAAAAAATCTCTTATAAGAAATGTTATATTACTTCTTAATCTTAAATTATTAAACATTCTTTTTCTTCTTAAATCTATATATCTATACCTCATTCTAATATTATCAGTAACTTCTATTTTATCCATTATAGCAAAAGGTGGGAATTTAGCTTCATTTAAAACTTCCAATTCATTAGCTATAATTTCAATATAACCTGTAGGATAATTTGGATTAATATTCTCTTGACTTCTTAAAGCTACAGTTCCTTTTATTAATACTACAAATTCATTATTCAATTCTTTTGCTTTTAAGAAAAGTTCTTTATTTATTAGAGGATTAAATACTACTTGAACAAGTCCTTCTCTATCTCTTAATTCAACAAAGCATAAATTACCTAAATCTCGTACTCTATTTACCCAACCTGTAATTATTACTTCTCTTCCTACATCATTTTCAGAAATATTACCACAATAATTTGTTCGTTTCATATATTACATTATTTTATTATTACAATTGTTTCAGAAAATCATTCTTATGGATAATTGATTGTTCTCCTGTTATCATATTTTTTATACTAACTACATTATTAGTAATTTCATCTGAGCCCAAAATTATAACTTTTTCAGCATTAAGTTTATTAGCTATTCTCATTGCTGATCTAATACTGGTAGGCTTATAAGCTATTTCACAACTATAATTATATTTCCTAATTCCTTCACTTATCTCTATAGCATACATTACTGCATCTTCTGTTAAACATACAATATAATAATCTAAAACATCTTCTTTAATTGATGAAGTATCCATAGCTAAAATAACTCTTTCTATCCCAAGGGCAAATCCTATTCCACATACATCAGGTCCTTCTAATTCCTTTACTAAACTGTCATATCTACCACCACCTAATACAGCATTTTGTGCGCCTAATTCCCCTGACTTAATTTCAAATGCTGTTTTTGTATAATAGTCTAATCCACGTACCAGATATGGATTCAATTCATAAGAAATTTTATATCTATCAAGATAAAATTTAACATCATTAAAATGAACCTTACATTCTTTACATAAATAATCTAATATTATAGGTGCTTGCTTTACTAAATTTATGCAATTCTCATTTTTGCAATCCAATATACGTAAAGGATTTCTTGTTAACCTATCTTTACAATCCTGGCACAAATAATCTTTATTCTTACTCAAGAATAATTCTAATTCATAATTATATGTTGTACGACATTTTCTGCATCCTACTGAATTAATTTCAACAATTAAATTCTTACAATTAATTCTTTTTAAGTATGTATAACCAACAGCAATAACTTCTGCATCTGCTGCTGGATGCTCATCTCCAAAAATTTCTAAACCTATTTGATGAAATTGTCTATATCTCCCTTTTTGCATTTTTTCATATCTAAACATAGGTCCTATATAATAATAACGTTTAGGTCCAGCTATTTGAAAAATATCATTATCAATTAATGCACGCGCTACCGAAGCTGTATTTTCAGGTCTTAATACATAAGTTCTTCCTGAATTATCAGTGAATACATACATTTGTTTCATTACAATTTCAGTAGTTTCCCCTACTCCCCTTTGAAATAATTCAATATATTCAAAAATAGGTGTTCTTATTTCTTTAAAATTGTATGATTTAAAATGCTTATGAGCTTCTTGCTCAACAAATTGCCATATCCTAATTTCAGGCGGTAAAATATCTTTAGTTCCTCGCGGAGGCTTGGTTTCCATAATTATTTCCCTATATCTCTATTTAAGTATTTTTTCATAATATTTTTTTAGCTCTATATAATCTAATGCACCTTCTTTAATCATTTCAATATCTTTTTCTGTAAGTTTTCTTACTACTTTAGCAGGGCTACCTAATATCAAAGAATGTGAAGGATATTTGCTGCGGGGTGGTATCAATGAACCAGCTGCTACTATACTAAATTCAGCTATAATAGCACCATCAAGTATTATAGCTCCTATTCCTATCAAACTATTATTCATTATTTTACAACCATGCAATACAGCCGCATGACCAATTGTTACATTATCTCCTATTTCAGTCGGATAATCTATCTGAGTAACATGTATTATTACACCATCCTGTATATTAGTATTCTTACCTACCTTTATATAATTAACATCGCCTCTTATCACTGCATTATACCAAACACTACTATTCTCACCTATCTTTACATCACCTATTATAATAGCGCTCTCCTCTATAAAAACTGTATCAGCTATCTCAGGATATTTATCTTTATATGCTAATATCATTATTACCTCTTTTTCTCTTATTATATATTTCTATAATTATTTCAATACTTTTTTTATTTCATTTCCTCTACAACTTGACCTATACTCAAATATATCTTCTTAAGCTCCTTTTCTTCAAAATTAGGAAATGCTATATATAAAATTGATTGAGAATTAGGCTTAACAGGCATTTCATACCCTTTTATTATCTCTTTTATTATATCATCACCAGCATTTGTAAACTTCCCTCCTCTTAATTCAATAGCTCCTATATCATCTCTAATAACATTCTCTGCTATATAATAATCTACACTCTTCTGACCATCCCTAATTATCTCTCTCTTCTCCTTTAAAGAATCTTTTATTATCTCTGCACATTTATTATATAAATATACTAAACTATTATATTTGCGAACATCTTTACTAACCGCATTCATATTTCTCTCTATCTTCTTTTGAAATTCTTCCATCGAACTAACAATATGCAAAGCATCTATCTTTTTACCATCCCTTTTAGCTATCGATACTTTATACGCTGGCTCATTCATCCTATTCATTATATCCTGTCCTCCATCATTCGTTAACTCAATCCTAATTAATATTATTGATGGCAATGCTTCTAATGCAATAGAGCCGAGTTCACTTCTCACCTGCATTACTTTAATTGCTATCTCTTCTTTCTCTAATAATTGAATATTATATTTTTCATTAAAAAAAGTATGTGTATAATCTCTTATACCACCTGTATAAGTTATATGTACATTTTTACCCTTTGATTCAGCTGCACTTCTATACATCTGAAATAGCCTGTCCATATTAATCCCTTCTATAACTTTATCATTATATGTATTTAGCACTATCTTTAATGGTGATGAACCTTCCTTTAAATATGAATCAGTTCTATTGTCTATGGTTAATTTACCTATTGCTAAATTTCCTAAATCCAAACTGCTCTCATCTATACTCGTTTCATTATACATGGCTCTCTTAAATTCTTCATATTTACTAACCACCTCATCCTTACATGGCAATTCTAATTTAAAATTAACATTCTCTATATTTAACTCATAAACACCATCCTTTTTCAACACTGAACATGCGAAAATCAATAAAAAAACATTAATTAAAATTAAGCATCTCTTCATATTCTTCTCACCTATATATTTTATAAAATAATTTATTATTATAACTAATTCATTACTATATATCAAATTAATTCATTAATTAATTGATTTCTTATTATCACTTTCTATTATTAAATATAATAACTTCGAAGCATCAGTATGTCCAGGTTCTATATTTAATGTTTCTTCAAGATATGAAATACTATTTTCAATCTCTCCCCTTTCTAATTCTATCAATGCTAAATTATAATATGCATCAGCAAAATTAGAATTAATTGATATTATCTTACGACATATTTTTTCTGATTTATTTAAATCATCTTTCAAATAATAAAACCAACTTTTTAATAATAAAGCATTAAGGTTTTCTGGATGTAATCTTAATACCCTTTTTAATATCTTCTTACTTATATCATTTTTACCTAATAATAAATAACATCTTGCAATCTCAATTAATGCTTCTTCCCAAGATGAATAACTCCTTAAAGCTCTTCTAAACATTTTAATTGCCTTTTTAACTTTTTTATTTTGTAATGCTTCTAAACCTTTTTGAAATGCTTTTTTAGAAGGATGCATTATCCCTTTTGATATTTCTTCTGTATTACTTATATCATTTGTTTGTCCATTAGATTCTAATATGCTGAATGAACAAATTATCTTATGTTCATCTGAATAAGACAATTCAATAACTAAATCTTTATTGTAAGGATAAGAAGGAATAAAAAAATGTGCAAAATATAAAGAATTCTTATCTATATTAGCTTCACATGACGGACATAAAAATGCTTCAATCTCTTTATCAAATATCTGTTTTAGCACGCCTCTATAAATTCATATAAATTTCTACAATAATATTCAAGAACAGAATCAACCATATTACATACTATCTGTTGACAGGATGAACATTTAAAATATCTTGCTACCTCTGAGTATATATGGGAACCTTCATACAATCTTCTTTTATTACGATGTTCTATTAATTTTTTATCAATAGAATGTATCATTGTTATTCCAAATTCATTTTTTTTATTAATATAAACAAAATTTGTTTATATTAGTTATTATGATATAATTTAGCATTATTAAAGTCAATTATTTAAGGA
>FWPU01013615.1_pt1 | contig 10156 bp, 8 predicted proteins | sample 2228361 | NCBI WGS metagenome assembly FWPU01 (sample SAMEA103939777, study PRJEB20133) | metagenome | reverse complement strand
TTTAAGTTATTGATAATCAATAGATTAAATTTTTATTGAAAAATATTTTGGACAATAGTGATTTAGAACAAACATATGACCCCGATTGCTTTCCCATGCAATTAATACAAATAGAAAAAGAGTGTTTGTACAATATGGATATTCCCTTGTTTCAATATAATCCAGAGGACTTATTTGTAAAATACAAGCAAGATAAAATTTTTTTATTTAAAGAATCGGGCATTCACTCAACAATAAGAAGAATTAATGGCTTTGATTCTAACATACTAAATTTTCAGGTATCTCTAATTGAAAAATCCATTGCTTGCATAGATAAAATAGATATTGATACACCAATTGAAGTTAATACCAATAAAAATTTACCAAAATATTATTATACCAATGAAAATATAGTTAACTGCGCTCAATTAATTGGCGACAAAATTATTGATGACTCATTAGAAATGAGTAATGGCTTTCAATGGATAGATTTTTCCATTGGCAGATCTGGACAATGGGAAGTTGCTATAAAAAAACCTGGAATTTATGATGGTTTTGATGGTATCGGTTTATTTTATTTATATTTATATAATTCTACAAGAAATGAGCAGTATAAACAAATCTCTGAGTACTTATTAAATATATCTCTAAAATCATTTAATAATTTTAATCCTGAGAAATCTTATTATTTATTTTCTCCTTATAACTATCCATTCTCATCTTTGTATTTTTTATGGCATTATCAAGAATTACTAAATGTTCATATTATTGACATTGATGAAATCTTTCAATATAAAGTAATACCTTTTATCAAAAAAAACATTAATGAGGATGTCCATCTTGATGTTGTAAATGGTGCTGCTGGTTTATTAGTTTTTTTATTGAATTATTATGTAAATACCAATGCAACTTATTTAGAAGAATGTATTCATTTAGTAAAAAAATATCTTATAGATACCTCTATAAAAGAGCAAGATGAAATATATTGGAATTCATATAAATTTAAAGGACTTATTGGATTTGCACATGGAAACGCAGGCTTTTTATTTGCATTAAGTAAGTTTCATGAAACATTTGGCTATGATAAAAATGATATAGATTTTATACGAAAAGTAATAAATAAAATTCAGAATAACTATGATGCTACAAATAAATCTTGGTTAGATTTAAGATATAAAAAGAAAACTTTTGCCTCACCTTCTTGGTGCCATGGCTCCTCCGGCATTTTACTCTCTTTTGCAAATTTCTATACTTTTTTAAAGAAAACTGACATTGATTTTTGTCTTCACAACATAATCATATCTTCTGATTTGATAAACAATACTAATCCAAATGCCTCTCATTGCCTCTGTCATGGTTTATTTGGAAACGCTTTGATATTAAATGAAATAAATTTTAATCTAAAAGGCATTTTCAATAAAATAGCCAGTGAAACAAATAATCAACTAATAGCTGAAGCAAATAAATATGGGATAAATTATCAATGGAAAACAGGATTTACCAATGGCAAATATAGTTTAAATGGTTTATTTCTTGGTACATCAGGCATTGCTTATGCTATATTAAAAACATTTGTTGATAAAAATATTCCTTTTGTTTTAACATTAGAATCCCCAAAAAAATTTTTATGATTAAAAATATTTCACGCATAATAATAGCCATTCTGATGATGATTCCAAATTTAGGAACTTCACAAATTAATTTAAACAGCAAACACACACCTTCATATTATCTTCATGCTTTGTGTGATACAACTAATAATTCTAATATCATTCCATACATCCATCACTGGATAAAATTTCTTTACACAGAAGAACCTTCTGAAAGAAAAAAAATGTGGAACCCACAAGATATTGATAAATGGGGGGATTTAGAGTATGCATTATTTTATCAATCCCTGTTTCAGTATCCCCCAAAATATTTACTAAATTATTTCAAGCCATATATTCTATCTGTTTATTTTGAAGACACACTTTGTTACATCGTTACTGCTTTTTGGAATTTTAATAAATCACCCTCCGACTCTCTGATATACCAAAATTCAAATCCATTTGCTATTACGGAGGTAGCTATTTATAATCAAAACGATACTTTATATCTCACGAATCTTTTTAATAAAAGAACTTCTTTTTGGAAAAAAGAATCATTCAATACTATACATTATATTTATGAACCATCATTACACTTAAACCTTGTAGATGCTAAAAAATCTTATGAATTTATTAGCCACATAAGTAGTTTTTGGGGATTAAACCCTGATACCATTACTTATGTAGTTTGTCAATCTCCCCAATCATTAGGGTATTTGTTGGGCTTTAACTTCTTTTATGCCGGATACACTACCGGACGTGCATTTCCAGAAGCCAAAATTCTCTTTTCCGGAAATGGTTTATTTTATTACCCACACGAATTAACTCATTTGATATTAGACGCTCACTTTAAATGGGGACATTTTTTGAGCGAAGCATTTGCAACTTATTTCGGTGGAAGTGGTAAAAATAATTTTGATCAACTTTTAATGGAATTCAAAACGAAATATCCGTTTATTACAGAAAAAATTTTTAATGACATCTTCAATTATCCTAATAGCACAGATGCCTATGTTTTATCTGCTATCATGATTGATATTTTACTTTCAAAGTATGGAAAACATTTTTTAGACAAAATGGACTTAAAAAAAACTGAAAATGTTGAGGAGTTTTTAAAACAATCATCTGCCTATTTTAATTATAATAAAATTAAATTTATATATGAAATAAATAAAATGAAATGATGTACTGGCACTAACAACAAATTGCCGCAAGTGGCGAGATAGAAGTAAATTAAAGTTCGTGTTTTCTATTTACTTTTGTACTGTGGAACAAGTAAGCGCTCCCAAATCCCCACCTGCGGCAATTTGCAAAACGTTAGCACCAATTTTATGAACAACTTGAGAAAAATATTTCAAACAGAGAATCTTGATAGGATTCCAGACCATTTTTGGAATGACAATAAAAAAATTTGTTATTACCCTTCAAGTGGATATGACTTTAGACATATTTTCTATTGGGACTTTTATTGTGAGAAACAAAACATAGAATTTCCAGAGATTTTCATTCATTCAGACTTTACTTGTCTTGACTGGAATCCATATCCAAAAGAGCATATGGGAATTTCCCGATTTTTCTATGAAAAACTTGAAAAGGAGGGGAAACAATTGCCACACCCATTACTTTACAATGGTTATATACTTGATGTTTTTGGAAATGGCAATAGTGTCGTGATTAAAAACTGGACTGAAATTTTTCTTAAGAATGATGTATTTTACCCGAACCGAGACCTATTCTACTTTGCAGACCAAATAAAAGAAAGGACTCATAAAGTATTTGCAATTCAGTGTCAACTAATTAATATAGAAAGAGATGTTTATAGTTTGACAAATGGAGATACGATTAAATCTCTGTCTGGACGAATGCACAAAGTAATAAATCCAAAAGACAGACAAAATCACAATAAAATGCGTGTGGCTGACGAAGAAGGTAAAGAATCGAATTATGACTTCAATTCCTTTATATATCCAACAGCAAAACAGTTTATTATTCTTTTGTTCACAATGGAAAATTCAAATTTCTTCTTCGATGTATTGCTGGAGAATAAAATTAAAATTGACTTCCTAACACACATCAATGATGGTGGTGCAAGTATGGGGGGAAGTAAAACAAAAATGGATTTCATTTATCTCTACTCTGAAACGCTGGGGCTTAGTAATATGATTATAGATTATAAACTTAAAGAGAAACAAAGAAATTTTAGCAAATGGGAACATCATTATTATTTTAATCCAAAAGTTAAGCGAGAGCCTTTTATCAGAAAACGTGCAGAGTTAAACATTGAAGATTGGAATGAATCAAAAGTGTTTTTTCCCGATTCAACAGGTATTTATATCAAGGGGAAATGGGACACAGGTCATCATAATTGGAATTATTCAGATTTTGATGAACTTCCAGTTAATATGAATGAAGCTCACGAAAATCAAATGAGAATAAGAAAAAATGGATATTATGTTGATGAGTATTATCACTACAAAAGACAATAAAAACTGGTGCTAACAAGGTATTGCCAAAAGCGGGGCTGAACGGCTTCGATTGGACGTTTGTGCAAGGTTCGACTTTCGCTCTTCTATTGAACTTTTGTGCTAAAATCCCCGCCTTCGGCAATACCCAAAACGTTGTGTACAATGCTATAAAAGACACGATGGTGCGACAAAGAAGAAACATATTGATGCCAAAACATTTTTGGAAAGGCACAAAAAGGAGCCTCCCTGACCTTGAATGGACTTTGAAAAAGAAACTTAAGAAAGAGTTTCAAGGAATATCAAACAGTTTTTTGTAAATTTAAATCGTAAAACAATGAGAAAGTTAATACAAAACATAGCAGTTTTAACCCTTACCATTGCTTTTAACATTACAGTATTTGGTCAAGGACAAACATTCCTTTCCGAAGTATGGACAGGAGAAGGCGGTGAAATGGCAGTATTTTACCGAAATGCTACTACAACGGACAACTTTAGAAATGTCTATGTTGCAGGTTCTACTTTGAACACAAATAATAACAATGACATCATCGTTCAAAAGTTTGACCGTGACGGAAATTTGCTTTGGCAACAAACCTTTAACGGTGCTGCAAATATGGACGATATGGCAGCCGACATTTTTGTTGACAACAACTACAATGTTTATGTAACAGGAACATCCATCCAAAATGCAAACGACAACTTTGACCTCGTTGTACTAAAATACAACAGTAGCGGTACTTTGCAGTGGACTTACTATTACAACAATGGTGCTTCCCCTCTGCCACAAGACGCAGGTACAGCAATTGTAGGCGACAACAATGGTAGCATTTATGTAACAGGTGGTAGTTTTGGCAACAATACAATGTCCGACTACGTTACGCTAAGATTAAATGCTTCTAACGGAAATCAAGTTTGGGAGAAACGCTACGATTACGCACAGTTAAATGATGTTGCGAGTCAAATCCGATTTGATGGAACAAACATTTATGTGTCAGGCGGAAGCCAGACAAGTGTTTCGCCTAACAAATGGGAACTAGCCTCAATAGTTTACAATGCTTCAACAGGTACAGAGCTTAATGTAAGAAGAAGCAACGGTAATGCAACAAGTGGAGTTGACGAAGTTTATGACCTTTCCGTTGACAATTCAGGCAACATTTACTTAACGGGTGCAGTTGTTAATCAAGGTACAGGCTATGACATTAGTGTTTTCAAGCTTGACAACCAACTAAACATTATATGGGAAGAACATTTTGATGGATTTGGTGCAGAAGATAAAGGTTTTGGTGTAAAAACGGATTCGCAAAGTAATGTTTATGTGGCAGGATTTGTTTCCAATCCTAATGAAGGAAAAAACTACGCATTGCTTAAATACAATTCATCAGGTGTATTGCAATGGTCAAGAGAATTTAACGGACTTGCCAACCTTGACGATGAAGCTGTGCAACTTGTAATTGATGCGAGCGACAATATTTTCGTTACAGGAGCAGCACGTAATACCAATAATTCCGACTATGTTACGCTAGGCTATAATCCTAACGGAGATTTGTTTGCACAAGTTAGCTATAATGGTCCTCACGGTTTAAACGACAAACCAACTGCGATTGCAATTGATTTGGACGGAAATTTAATTGTAGTTGGGCAGACAGAGGTACAAGGAGGAAATTTCAAAAACCGAACTGTTAAGTATGCTCGCTACGAAAAATCATTTGACCCCGTAATGGTTAATGGTGTTGCTTCACACAACAGAGGTGAAGTAATTATTCGTTTTGATAGAGATGCAGTCATTCACGCTGCAATTGACAAAAAAGAGTTTGAAGCAGGAACATTAAGGGATTTTGTTACTCAAAACACACTTACCGAAATGAGTAACAAACTACAAATGGATGTAAGCCGATTGGAAACCTATAAGATTTTCAGACGAATGACCACAGCCGACACCATTTAGGTAACTCGCCTGGGCGATACGATAAGAATTGATGATTTTTGGGCTACGCTTTCAGTATTCTTCCCTGAAAATTATGACGAACAAACTGTTGCGGATAGCTTGAGTACAATTTCTGATTCAATTATTCATTATGCTCACTTGAATGGAATAATTGAAAGACATAACATTCCTAATGACCCTCTAGTTACTATTGAACAAGCAGGATTAATTCCAACAACATCATTTCCAAATGCACATATAAGTGTTGAAGATGCTTGGGATATAGAAGTTGGACAATCTCACACAAAAGTTGGTGTTTTCGATGATCCGATATATTGGGCACACGAAGACTTTGGTGATGGAACATATAACGGAAGTAAAATTGAAGGTGGATGGGATTACTATAATAACGTTCACATTTCAGGTGTATTAAGTCCCGGTAGTAGTCACGGAACTTCGGTGGCAGGTGTAATCGGAGCTTTAAGAAATAATAATACAGGTATTGCAGGTATTGCAGGAGGTGATGTTGATGGGGCTAATAATACAGGTGTACAGTTATTCTCAATGGGGATTTTTAGTAGCGGAAATTTTAGTTCTATTACTATAGCCGCTGCTGCAATAGTTGAAGGTGCAGCTAATACTGGTACATACGGCTATGGTTTAAATATTCAAAATCACTCTTGGGGTGGTCCTCAACCTTATCAGGTTATGCAAGATGCCGTCACTACTTCTTGGAGAAATCATTGTGTCCTAGTTGCGTCAAGGGGTAATCGTGGTCACTTGGATAACGCTATTAATTATCCTGCTTGTTATAGCGACATAATGATCCTAAATACTGGGGCAAGCGGGTTTAATGGTGAATATAAAAATACTAATAATGGCGATTTATTCACAACTTGGGCATCATCGTATGGAAATAATGTTGATTTTGTCGCTCCTGGATGTACAGAATTAGTAACTTCTCCATATAACCCAGCATCCCCCTATTGGTGGACAAACACGTCTTCCTTGAGTGGATATTATACTTTTACAGGAACCTCTGCTGCTGCTCCGCACGTTGCAGGTGTAGCGGCCTTGATGTATAGCAAACATCACGTAAATAATGGTGCGCCAAATAACTTAGCTACAGAAGACATTGAATACATCCTAGAAAAAAATGCTACTGATAAGGGGGCAGCAGGATACGACCAGTTCAACGGTTGGGGATTAATCAATGCTCACGCTTCATTAGAAAAAGTGAACTACCCATCATATTATGTGAAACACGCACCAACTGCTACCCCAACACAAACAACATCTGCCAACATCAATGTTATTGTTGCAAACAATACAGACGGAGTAGCTGCCGGGCAATATGTTGCAGACCGTGTTCAGCTGAACTGGACTTACGTGGATGTACTTCCTTCTCAGCACGAAATTATTGATTGGTGGACATTGGAGGCTAAAACTTACAGAGGAGTTAGTGCAGCCAATCCAATTACAGGTGTGAGATGGATGGATGTAACCCCAAATGTAACCATTGGTGGCAATGCAGCAGTATTCAGTGTTTACACTTTTGCTTGGTGGATAAAAACCAATATGCTTGGTCAAACTATTCACAAATGGATTCCGGCAGGAGGCCCCTCTCAACTTCGTTACTCGTATTCACTTCACGTGAAAGACAACAGCATAACTTCAATAGATGAAAATACGCTTGAACTGGATGTCAACTTATTCCCCAATCCTGTTAGCGACATCATCAACTTGACAATGAATTTTGAAAACGCATCGGATGCACAACTTGAAGTATTCGATGCACAGGGCAAAATGATTGCAAACCCAAGTCTTGGACACAAAGCGCAGGGTGAACATACGTTTTCGATTAACGTATCGAATCTTTCGAATGGTTTATATCTTCTAAAGATCACATCAGGTCAAAGTACTGTAACCAAAAGATTTGTCAAGCAATGAGAACTTTGATTCATAACTTATACACAGGTGGCAAGTTTGCCACCTGTGTATTATTTTTTTCTGCTTCAATATTTCTAATTACGGGTTGCAAAAAAGACTTAGATATTGTTGAAAGCCCTATTGAAAATCAAGGAGATTGTACTCCTATTCTCCCTTGCAATCAAGTTACTATTGGTAGCGGATACACGTATATTTATGACCCAAATAGTACAACCACGCCATTCTTTAACCCAAACAACGATAATGAATTTTTATTCGTTTCACCCTGTACTGAAAACAACAACAAAAAATGCATCAAAATATTTAATCTGCAAACTAAAAATACTATTAGCATATATACTGGGAGCTTGTATTATGCTCCACAATGGGGCAAAAACGATTGGATATTGTTTTGCCAAGACGATAAGAATATCTATAAAATGAAAAGCAATGGAGATAGCTTGACAAAGTTGACGAATTTAAATAATTTACATCATCCTATATGGAATCACGATGGTACAAAGTTTTTAGCATTTACCGAAGCTTCAAATTTATTCTCGCTTCTTTTTGATGCGAATGGGAATATTTTGGATACTATATATTTTGGACAAACAAATAATTCTAATTTTCAAAATCCAAATTACATAGTAAGTAATGTTTATCACAATGTTTCATTTTTTAATTTGAACACTAATAGCCTTGAATTCCAGTATGATTACTCAGGCTTCAATTCAACAACAGGTGGAAGTATATTCTGGCTAAATAATACCACTGTTATTTACAGCAACATTAATGGGCTAAACAGACTTAGCATCCCAGACTTAACAAATCAAAATTTCAAGAAAAGTTGCAATTCTAAGATTTATCAATGGGGGGACATAAATAGTAGTAAAACCAAAATGATCTGGTCAAGAGGCGATTACACGCAAATTGATGAATGCACATTGAAATATAAAAGCAGAATTTACTTAATGAATATTGATGGTAATAATGAACAAGAAATTGATTTAAATTAAATTCAACATCACTATGAGAATAAAATACATCTTAATTGTGCTTACTATAAGTATAAGTTTCGCACTAAAAGCACAAAATAACAGACAAGTATTATCCGTAGAATTTGGATACGGAGTAAACAGCTATTCTATGGGTAAACTCAATGAATTTTATATTGATTCATTTGCCATTAAACCCCATATCAATTTGTTGCAAGACTACATCAAATCAGGTCAGCAATTCCGATTAGGTATCAACTATAAACCAATTGGTTTATTTGACTTTGGTCTATATAGCAGCTATCAGTACGGGAATTCAAAATCTCGTCCATTATTTACTGAAACAGATGAATTTGGTTGGCCAATACAAGAACACAGAGGAAGTTTTGAATTACGCACAGAAGCCATTTCAGTTGGTATTAATACTACTTGGTATGTGAGTCATTTACTTAAATTCCAAGACAAGGAAAACACCTTAAACAGATTTCATTTTGGAATAGAATTAAATGGAGGAATTGGATTTTCTAAAGCTGTCGCTGATATGCGCTACGAAACTTATCCAATAGCTTCTTTTTACGAATATTTTTCAAGTAGAGATTTTCAAGGTCAGGTAGGCTTAAAAGCGGAATACGATTTTACAAAATCTCCTTTATTTACAACATTGGGAATACGTTTTGGCTATCAATATTTTAGAACAAAAACAGTAAAAGACAGACTTGGAAAAGACTGGGAGGTACTTGGTCAATATCCCATCAATCTCGACTTTTCAGGATTCTACTTCGGGACTTACCTCAAACTCGGACGATGAAAAAGAAGCACTGTACACAACAGCAAATAAGCTCAAGCAGGGTTTGGGTGCTTCGTAGGACTGGAAAGTGGTGTATTAGGATATTCAGTTCTTCGTAGCAACTTTAGTGGGTAAACTCCCTGCCTGCGCCTATTTGCGGAACGTTGTGTGTAATGCATAAAAGCCTTATCACAAGCAAATAAGTACCTAAAAAAGGTACACATTTGCTTTTTTGCCAACGCTAAAAAAATGATTATGGACTATTTAACATATACAAAACGACTGGTCTATTTGAAAGAATTGATAGAAAAAGAGCAAGTAAAATCACCTCATGAAATTGCTTTAAGATTTGACTGTACTGAAAAAACTGTTCGAAACATGATAAATCGGTTGAGAGATGAAGGAATAAATCACTGTTGTCCGACAAAAAAATTTTTTTAAAAAAAGTGAGGCAATTTTGCCTCACTTTTTAACTTAGTTTTGTATAA
>FWPU01013606.1_pt1 | contig 10160 bp, 7 predicted proteins | sample 2228361 | NCBI WGS metagenome assembly FWPU01 (sample SAMEA103939777, study PRJEB20133) | metagenome | reverse complement strand
TGGTAGGTGATCCGGATCCGGCCGGGCCGCGGCCAGGCCCGGCCCGGCGGCCACGCCTCGTGCCCGCCGGCGATGGTGACCGGCAGGACGGGGACGCCCAGCGAGACCGACAGCCGGAAGGCCCCCAGCTTGAAGCGTCCCACGGTGCCGTCCTGGCTCCGGCTGCCCTCGGGAAAGATCATGAGCGCGTGCCCGGCCCGGAGCACCCGCACCGCTTCCCGGGTCGCCCTGGAGTCGGCCGTCTCGACGTCCACCGGGAAGGCGCGCAGCCGGCGGATCAGGGCGCTCAGCCCCGGCACGTCGAACAGGCGGTTCCAGGCCATGTAGTAGATGCGGCGGCGGATGGGGATCGTCACCAGCGGGGGGTCGGCGTAGGTCTGGTGGTTGGGGGTGATGATGACCGGCCCGGTGGCCGGGATGTGCTCGAGACCGCGCAGCTCGAGGCCGAAGTAGGAGCGGGCCAGGCCGAGGACGGCGGGCCGGAAGGCGTCCAGGACGGGCGTGCGCACGGCCACAGCCTACACAAAAAACGGGGCCGGCCGGAGCCGGCCCCGCCGAGGCTGCCGCCGAGACCGGGCTACTCCTCCTCGTCCTCCGCGGTGCCCAGCTCGAGGCCGACGGGGTGCAGCCGCCGCCCCATCCGCTCCAGGCGGTCCTGGCACCGCACACAGGTCTGCACTTCGGGCATGGCCCGCAGCCGGGCAGCCGCGATCTCCTCGCCGCACTCCACGCACGTCCCGTACTCGCCGTCGCGGAGGCGGTCCAGCGCCGCCCGCAGGCGCTGGACGCGCTCGATCAGCAGCTCGCGGGTGGCGAAGCCGATCTCCCGCCGCGTCAGCTCCTGCGCCTCGCTGAAGTCGTCGCCGTCGCCGCCCGCGATGGGCGTCGGCAGGTCGTCGAGGGCGACCGCGTTCTCCATCTGGCGGAGCCGGCTCACAACCGTCTGCAGGTCCTGCTCGAGCCGCTCTCGAATCCCCGTCATGACGTCCCTCCCTGATGTCATGGCGCCGGCCTACGTGCAACTCCGGTGCCGACCCATAGACGGAGCATCCCGCCGCCTAATTCATTGGAATGATGGGGTCGGGTCCAGCCGGCGGCCCGGTCGCGCCAGGCGGCCGGCTGACGGGGCGGGCAAAACACCCGGGAGAAATGACACGACGGCGCGCAGATGCGAGGCTAGGCCGGCCGCCGGCCGGCCGGGGCCCGCCGGGCCAGGAAGGCCTCGATCCAGCCGTCGGCGGCGGCCGGGCCCTCGCGCCGGATGACGTCCAGGAGGTCCGAGGCGGTGGCCTGCTCGAACAGCGCCCGGCGGAGATCGGCGTCGCCGACCTCCTGCCGGATGCGCTCCCGCACCCGCTCCAGCGCGGCGACGAAGTCGCCGTACTCCGGGCTCAGCGCCTGCTCGAGGTCCTCGCTGATCCGGCGGGCCAGGGTGGAGTCCAGCGAGCCGGCGTGCATGGCCAGGGTGAGCCCGCCCCGGTGGACGAAGGACGGCACGACGAAGTCGCTCAGCGAGAGCTCGTCGGCGACGCTCACCAGGACGTTCCACTCCAGGCCCTGCCGGGCCACCTGCAGGTTCACGTCCGGGCTGTCGTCCACGGCCAGGGCCAGCAGGGCGTCCTCCAGGTCGCCGTTCTGCAGGCTGCGCGCGATGAGGGTGAGGTTCGGCGTGCCGCGCAGGCTGCGCAGCCCCGGGCCGGGCTGCGGCGTGATCACCCGCACCTCGGCATCGCACGCCAGCAGGGCCTTGACGGTCCGGAAGGCCAGGTCCCCTCCCCCGACCACGACGACCACGCGTCCGGCGAGGCGCAGGAACATGGGGAAGAAGCCCGGCATCACCCACACCCTACCATGCGCGTCACGACCCGCCGGGGGCGGCCCCCGGTCCCGTGCCAGGCTGGCGGCGCGTGGCCCCGGGACCATGAAACCGCGGCCCGCAGGCCATGCCGGGCTTCGCACTCGGGCCCTTGCCGGCGCTCAAGTGGGCGGAATGGCGGCCCTTCGGCGGGTACCCCGGCGTGGCACGGCGGCTGCTTCTCTGGACCGCCGATTTCTCACCTGGCCGGCAGCCCGCGGGTGGCCGGCGAGCACCGGAGAAAGGAGCCGCTGCGATGAGTCCTGTGGCCTGGGTCTGGACCCTCGTCATCCTGTACTGGATCTACTGCATCTACTGGGGCATACGCGGCGCCATGATCTCCAAGACCGCCAGCGGCTACATGGTCGCCGGGCGGGCCCTGCCCATGTGGGTCTTCATCCTGGCCGCGACCGCCACGTCGTTCTCCGGCTGGACCTTCATCGGACACCCGGGGCTGATCTGGCGTGACGGCCTCTCCTACGCCTTCGCCTCCTTCTACGTCCTGACCATCCCCATCACCGGCACCTTCTTCGCCAAGCGGCAGTGGCTCCTGGGCAAGCGCTACGGCTTCATCACGCCGGGCGACATGTACGCCTACTACTACGGCTCCGAGCTGATGCGCTGGCTGGTCGTGATCGTCGCCTTCCTCTACTCGACCTTCTACTCGGCCGTCCAGCTCATCGCCTCCGGCAACCTCTTCCACGTCGTCACCGGCAAGCAGGTGCCGGTCGTCGGCGGCTCCATCCTGCTGGCCGCCATCGTGGTCTTCTACGTGGCGGCGGGCGGCATCCGGTCCATCGCCTGGGTGGACGCGCTGCAGTGCATCCTGCTCATCGCCGGCATCATCGTCCTCGGGGCGTTCGTGCTCCACCAGGCGGGAGGCTGGGCGTTCCTGTCCGAGCGGATCAACGCCCTCGACGCCAAGTACCTCCAGATCCCCGGGGGCCCGGGGGCGACGCCGGAGACGCCGGGCATGATGGCCTTCACCTCCGGCAAGACCATCTGGACCGGCACCATGATCCTCACCTACATGTTCTCGCTGATGGGCATCCAGGCCTCGCCCGCCTTCACCATGTGGTCGTTCTCCAACAAGAATCCCCGGCCCTTCCCCTGGCAGCAGGCCATCGCCTCCACCTTCTTCGTGGGCTTCGCGCTCTTCTTCTTCACCGCCGTCCAGGGCATGGGCGGCCGGGTGGTCCAGGAGATCGTCGCGCGCGAGGCGGGCATCACCCTCTCCGACCGCAACCTGGTGCCGGGCCTGATGGAGCATTACCTGCCCGGGTTCTTCCTCGCCTTCGTCACCGTGGGCGCCCTGGCCGCCATGCAGTCCACCGCGGCTCCGTACATCGGCACCGGCTCCACCATCCTGGCCCGCGACGTCTACTTCCGGTACATCCGCCCGACCGCCGGTCACGCCGAGCAGATCTGGATGTCGCGCGTGTTCGCGGTGGTCATCGCCGCCGTCGCCATGGTCATCTCCATCAAGTCGGCGGCGGCCATGGTCATGCTCGGCGGTCTGGCCACGGCCTTCGGCACCCTGATGTACGTCTCGCTGCTGGGCGTCGTCTACGGCTGGCCGATCCGCGGCGTGGGCGCGGTGGCCGGGCTGCTGGTCGGCATCCTGGTCGTCATCGTCACCGACGTGACCATCAGCCCGTGGGCATCCACGTTCGGCTACCTGTGGACCATCCACTCCGCGGGCTGGGGCCTGGGCGTCGGTCTCCTGGTCGCGCTCGTCCTGAGCAAGGTGTTCCAGGACTCGCCGGAGGTCCGGGAGCGGCAGCGCGAGATCCGCGCCTGGCTGAGCGACATCGACCGCCCCACGGAGTCGCAGAAGGCCTGGCGCAAGGCCATGTGGGTCATCGTCCCGCTGTGGTACCTGTTCGCCATCGGCCCGTTCGCCGTCATCGGCAACAGCGCGTTCTCGTTCCTGGGCTTCCCGCCCCTGTGGTCCTGGCAGATCGTCTGGTGGCTGCTGGGCGTCATCATGATGTGGGGCCTCTGCTTCAAGGCCGGCCTGTCGTTCCTGGGTGAGGCCCAGATCCAGCGCGCCGAGCGCGACCAGAAGATCGTGGTCCACGAGGTGGCGCCGGCCCTGGCCGGCGGCAGCGACGCCGAGCCGGGCGCTGCGGGGAAGGAGGGGCGGGCATGAAGATCGGGCTGCCGGAGATCTGGACGTTCGGGACGGTCATCTTCACGATCCTGTTCATGCTCGTCTACTTCGGAGCGGCCGCCAGGTAAGCTGGAGGACGGCGGCCGGGCCGGCGCCCGGCCGCCGACGCGCTCCTGGCGGAGGTGTCGCCTGACCGGTCACGGAAACACCGGCACGCTCGGGCTGCGCCTGCGCGCCCTCGTCAAGCGGTCGCCCGTCACCTGCGCGCCGACCGATCCCATCGAGCGCGCCGCCCGCACCATGGCCCAGCACGGGGTGGGCTCCATCGTCGTCGTCGGGCCGGCGGGCGAGCCGGCGGGCATCGTCACTGACCGGGATCTGCGGACCCGGGCCCTGGCCGCCGGCCGCTCGCCCGGCGACCCCGTGCAGACCATCATGTCGGCGCCGGTCGCCAGCGTCTCGCCGGAGGCCTTCGTCTTCGAGGCCCTGCTCGAGATGACCCGGCGGAGCATCCACCACCTGGCGCTGGTGGAGGGCGGCCGCCTGGTCGGCATCGTCTCCAGCCACGATCTGCTGCTCGCCCAGGCCACGGCGCCGCTGGAGCTGTCGCGCGCCATCCAGGGCGCGCAGTCCGTGCAGGAGCTGACCGCCCTGATGCCGCGGCTGACCGAGGCGACCAGTCACCTGTTCCAGCAGGGGCTGAGCGGCTACCAGATGGGCCGGGTCGTCGCGGAGCTGAACGACCTGGTGATCCGCCGCGTCCTGGAGTTCGTGCGGGCCGATCTGCACCGGGCCGGACCGGGCGAGCCGCCGGTCCCCTTCTGCTGGTTCGTGCTGGGCAGCGAGGGCCGCCGGGAGCAGACCCTGCGCACCGACCAGGACAACGCGCTGGTCTACGCGGACCCCCCGGCGACGCTCCGCCCGGCCGCCGAGCGCTACTTCCCCGAGCTGGCCCGGCGCGTCATCGAGGCGCTCGTCGCCGTCGGCTATCCGCGCTGCCCGGGCGGGACCATGGCCTCCAACCCCCGCTGGTGCCAGCCGCTGGCCGTCTGGCGCAGCTACTTCGCCGCCTGGATCCAGGAGCCGCTGGCCCAGAACGTCCTGGAGGCCTCGATCTACTTCGATCTCCGGCCGGTGGCCGGGGAGGAGGCGCTGACCCGGGCCCTGCGCGACGAGATCCGGGCCCAGGTGGGCGCCTGGCGGTCGTTCCCCCGGTACCTGGCCAAGCTGGCCGTGTCCCATGCCCCGCCGCTCGGCTGGTTCTCGCGGTTCCGGCTGGAGCGGGCGGACGGCCGCCGCGGCATCAACGTCAAGCTCAATGCGCTCCTGATCCTGGTCAACGCCATGCGCACCTTCGCCATCGAGCTGGGGCTGGACGAGACCAACACGATCGAGCGGCTGGAGGCGGCCACCCGCGCCGGCGGCTACCTGTCGCCGGGCGAGGCCGACGACGTCCGGCAGGCCTACGAGACGATCTTCCACGTCCGGCTGCGCCACCAGCTGGCCCGCATCGCGGCCGGGCAGCCCCCCGACAACCTGGTGGACCCCCACGCGCTCGGCGAGAGCGAGCAGCGCCGGCTCAAGGAGTCCTTCCGGGCCATCCGGCGGCTGCAGGGCAGGCTCGAGGATCGCTACTTCACTCAGCCGCTCTGAGGCTCCGCCGACAGGGGCAGGCTCACGCGGAAGCAGCTGCCCCGCCCCTCCTGGCTGCGCACCGTCAGCGTGCCGCCGTGGAACTCCACGATGTCGCGGCTGATCGGCAGGCCGAGCCCCGCCCCCTCCGGCTTGGCGGTCAGCGTGTCGCCGACCTGCCGGAACTTCTCGAAGATGGCGTCGATCTGCCCGGCCGGGATGCCCACGCCCGTGTCCTCGACCTCCACGACGCCCCAGCCCCCCTCCGCCGAGGCTCGCACCCACACCCGCCCCCCGGGGGGCGTGAACTTGGCCGCGTTCGACAGGAGGTTGGTCAGCACCTGGATGATCTTGTCGCGGTCGGCCATCACGCGCACCGGGCCCGGAGCGGGCCGGGCCTGCAGCTCGATGCCCTTGTCGTCGAAGAGGGCCCGATGGGTCTGCACGGCGGCGCCCACCACCTCGCCGAGGTCCAGCACCTCCATGCGCCATTCCATCTTGCCGGCCTCGATGCGGGACAGATCGAGGAGCTGGTTGATCATCCGCGACAGCCGCTGGCTCTCCTGGGCGATGATGGCCAGGAACTGCTCCTGGCGCGCCCGCGGAATGTCGCGGCCGGTGAGCAGGCTCTCGGACAGCGACCGGATGGCGGTGAGCGGCGTCCGCAGCTCGTGGGAAACGGTCGAGACGAAGTCGCTCTTGAGGCGGTCCAGCTCCTGCAGCCGCCGGTTGGCCTCCTCCAGCTCCGCCGTCCGCCGCCGCACCTTCTCCTCCAGCCCCCGGGAGAGATCGCTCAGCTCCTGGTAGAGCTGCGCGTTGCGCAGGCCGAGGCCGAGCTGGGCGGCCAGGGTCTGGAAGAACTGGAGGAACTCGGGCGAGAAGTAGACGTTGCCGGTGGAGGAGTACGCGGAGAGCACGCCGATCGTCCGCCCCTCGGCCCCGATGGGGGCGTGCACGAACGACCGGGGCCGGGGCGTCCCGGCCGCCGGCAGGACCAGCGGCTTCTGCATGAGCGTCGCGTCCTCGACCACGATCAGCCGGCCGTCGAGCAGGCACTCGCCGAAGTAGGTGTCGCGGGTGACCGGGTCGCCGCCGGCCAGGTCGGCGCCGGGCGGCAGGCCGGCGTGGCTCCGGATCCGGAGCCGGCCATCCGGCTCCAGCACCCGCACCGTCAGCACGTCGAACTCGAATTCCCGGCTCAGCAGGTCCACGACGGCGTCCATCATGCGCTGAGGCGCCAGGGTGGCGGCGATCCGTCCGGTCGCCTCGTTCAGCAGCGAGAGCTCTCGCACCCGTCGCTGCAGGTCCTCCCGGCTCTGCTCCAGCGATCGCGACACCTTGCCGAAGACGTCGAAGATCGCCTCGAAGCGGCCGGTCGCCGCCTGGCCCAGCCCTTCCATGATGAGCTGGGCCGAGGCGGTGCCCACGGCGCCGGACAGCGTGCGCTCCGCGAACTGCAGGAGCTCGTGCCGGTCGGCCTCGGTCAGCCGCTGGGGGTCTCGCGGCCCCCGCTCGGCGAAGTAGGCGGCGAACGCCGCCTGCGCCTTGTCCCGCCCGGTGAACTTGGCCACCAGCTCCTCCAGCCCGGCCGGCGTCAGCGCCAGGCCGCCCGCCGGCGAGGGGAGCCGGGGGGGCTCCCGCTCGAAGACCCCCACGAAGCGCTCGGCCTGGGCCGCCTCCAGCGCGGAACGGCGGCTGCACAGGGAGACCACGGCGAAGGCCACGGCGTTGAAGGTGATCGACCAGAAGACGGTGTGCGACCAGAAGCCCATGCTCGCGACCCCGAACAGCTGCTCGGGCCGGAGCCAGCCCAGGCCGAAGGGGCCGGCGGTGAGGAGGCTCTCGGACACCCAGCCCGAGCGGACGAAGGAGGGAAGCAGCAGGGTGTAGCCCCACACCGCGAAGCCGGTGGCCAGCCCGGCCAGGGCGCCCTGGCGGGTGGCGCCGCGCCAGTAGAGGCCCCCGAAGAAGGCGGGCGCGAACTGCGACACGGCGGCGAAGGAGATGAGGCCGATGTTGACCAGGGTGTAGGACTCGCCGATGAGGTGATAGTAGACGTAGCCGAAGAAGATGGTCACGGCGATGGCCAGGCGCTTGACGTTGATGAGCAGCCAGGAGATGTCGCGGCTCATGCCCAGCCGCACCAGCCAGGGGACGACCAGGTTGTTGAGGATCATCGTGGACAGCGCGATGGACTCGACGATGACCATCCCGGTGGCGGCGGAGACTCCGCCGATGAAGGCGAACAGGGCCAGCCAGTGCTGGCGCTGGATCATGGGCAGGGTGAGCACGAAGTAGTCGGCGGTGGTGGGCGTGGCGTCCGGGAAGGTCAGGATGCCGCCGAACGCGATCGGCAGCACGAAGACGTTGATCAGCAGCAGGTAAGCCGGGAACATCCAGGTCGCCGTCCTGATGTGGGACTCGCGGGTGTTCCCGATGACGGCCATGTGGAACTGGCGGGGCAGGAACAGGATGGCCATCATCGACAGCCAGGTGAGGGCCGCCCAGTCGCCGTAGGAGAACGCCGGGTCGCCGCCCAGGAAATGCGCGTACTCCGGCCGCTCGGCCAGGCGTCCGAAGATGTCCACGAAGCCGTCGAACAGGAGGTAGGTGACGAACACCCCGACCGCCAGGAAGGCCAGCAGCTTCACCAGCGACTCGAAGGCGATGGTGGCCACCAGGCCCTCGTGCCGCCGGGAGGAGTCCAGGTCCCGGGCCCCGAACATGATGCCGAACACGGTCAGGACCACCGCGGTGCCGAGGGCCGTGTCGGCCCAGAACGGCCGTCCGGCGGAGGGGGGCAGCTCCAGGGTCACGGCCGGATACCGGATCAGCACCTCGAAGGTCTGCGAGATGGCCTTGAGCTGCAGCGCGATGTAGGGCGTGATGCCGACCACGGTGATCACGGCCACCACGGCGCCCAGCAGCGCCGACTGCCCGTAGCGGGAGCCCAGGAAGTCCGCGATGGACGTGATGTTGTTGGCCTTGGCGATGCGGACCGTCTTGCGGAGCACGAACCACCAGAGGACGGCCATGAGGGTGGGACCCAGATAGATGGGCAGGAACCCGACCCCGGAGGCGACGGCGCGGCCGACGCTGCCGTAGAAGGTCCACGACGTGCAGTAGACGGCCAGCGACAGGGAGTAGACGACCGGACTGTCGATCGGGCGCCGGCCGGCCCGGGCCCGGCGGTCCACGAAGTAGGCGATGGCGAACAGTCCCAGGACGTAGACGACCGCCACGGCGAGGACCCCCCACGTGGTCAGCACGCGGGCCTCAGGCGTCGCCGCCCCAGGGCCGGCGGGCCAGCCACCACAGGACCCCGATGCCCGCCGCCCAGACGCCGAACAGGTAGAGGTAGAGGACGGGAATCCCGCCCAGCGTGGCGGCCCGGTTGAAGATCGCCAGCACCGGGAACGACAGGAGGATGATCCCCAGCGCGAACAGCAGCACCAGCCTGGCGCCGGCCGCGTTCACGGGCTTCCGCCGGTGGCCTGGTGCTCGGCGCGCGCGCGCTCCCGCTGGCGCGAGGCCTCCAGCGCCTGTCCCAGCGTCGTGATGCCCCGGGCCTGGAGCAGCGCCACCAGGCGCACGTAGATGTCGGCCGTCGCCAGCGCGTCGCCCAGCGCCGAGTGGCGCGCCTGGATGACCACCCCCAGGCGGCCGGCCACCGCCTCCAGGCCGTGGTCGCCGAGCTCGGCGTGGACCAGCTCGGAGAGCGCGCGGGTGTCGAGGACCGGGTGGGCCATGGTCAGGGGAGGCAGTCCGAGCCGGGCCCCCTCCACGGCCAGGAACTTCACGTCGAACCACACCTGGTGGCCGACGAGCACGGCATCCCGGGCGAAGCGGAGGAAGGCCGGCAGCACCACGTCGGCCGGCGGCGCGGCCGCCACCATGGCCTCGGTGATGCCGTGGAACCTGCTGCTGGCCGGCGCGATCGGGCGCCGCGGGTTCACCAGCGCATCGAAGACCTCGCCCCGGCGGACGGCGCCGCCGCGCACGCGCACGCCCGCGATGGACACGATGCGGTCACCCGCCTCGGGGTGCAGGCCGGTCGTCTCGAGGTCGAAGACGACGCAGGGCAGCTCGTCGAGCCGCCGCTCGAGCGCCTCCAGCGCGACGTGACGCTCCATCTCCTGGAAGAGCGAGAAGTCGTAGAAGTCCGGGCGGGGATCCGCGGCGGCCGCGCCGGCGCCGGACCGGAGTCCCGCCCCGGTCAGGGCGGCCTGCAGGCCCGGTCCGGGGGGGCCGGGGCCGTCGGGGCCCTCGGCGGCCGGCAGCAGGAGCCGGAAGCCGAAGCGATCGCCGTCCCGGTAGCCCCACACCTCCCCGCCGTGCTGCTGGATGACGTCCCGCGCCGTCGCGCGCTCGCCGCCGCGCACCGTGAGCGCGGCGTCCAGCCAGGCCTCGAGCTCGCCGATCGGAGTCCCGCCCTCCGCCCCCGCGTCGAGCTGGAGCACGCCGCCGACCCGGCTCGGCCGCAGCCAGATCCTGCCCCCGGGACCCCGGCCGGCCAGGGCGGCCCGCAGCAGGTGCGCCAGCGCCTCGCTCAGGGCGGAG
>FWPU01013605.1_pt1 | contig 10160 bp, 6 predicted proteins | sample 2228361 | NCBI WGS metagenome assembly FWPU01 (sample SAMEA103939777, study PRJEB20133) | metagenome | reverse complement strand
GGAGTCTTCTCTTATCTAAATAAAAAGTGGAAGGCACACCCTTTTAAACTTTTTAATTTTACACAATTTTCTTGACACTACCATCCGCAGCCCGATATTGACTGGGGGAATGGACATGGTATAATTGCGATGTCATGCCAATAAATACCCTCCATTTTGTGGGATTTGGCTATGGTCTGCCTAAATCCCCCTTTACTGAGAAGGGAATTAAGGGAAGCGCATAATGACAGAGGTCGGTAACACCGACGGGCGGCTAAAACACGGTTGCGGTATCATGGGGGTCTACGGATGTCACAACGCAGTGGAAAAGGTTTACTATGGCCTTTACGCCCTGCAGCACCGGGGTGAAGAGAGTGCAGGGATAGCCTCTACTAACGGCAAAGTAATCCAGTGGCATAAGGGCATGGGCCTTGTAGGCCAGGTCTTTTCCACGGAGGATTTGAAGAGGTTAGAAAACACTGCCGCCATAGGCCATGTACGCTACTCTACTGTGGGTCTTAGCAACCCCCTTAACGCCCAGCCCCTTGTGGGGGAATGTTCCTTCGGGGGTGGCCCTGCCACTCAGATAGCCGTTGCACATAATGGGCAGTTGGCCGAGGCCACCAGCCGTAAACGGTTTCTAGAGTCTCAAGGCTCCCTGTTCCAGACTACCTGCGATACGGAAGTAATCCTGCACCTCATGGCCAGGCCAGAATTTAGTTCTGACTTAGGGCGGTTATTTAAAAACCTGAGGGGTTCTTTTTCACTCCTTATCCTTACGCCGAGGGAAATGATTGCGGTGAGGGACCCAGGGGGGTTCAGGCCCCTCTGCCTGGGGAAGGTAGATGGAGGGTTTGCGGTGGCCTCCGAGAGTTGTGCCCTTGACCAGGTGGGTGCTGAATATATTAGGGAGGTAGCCCCAGGGGAGATAATCTACATTAACAAAGACGGGATAAGGTCAGAGAGGTTTGCCCCAGAAAGACCTTCCTATTGCATATTTGAGCTTATCTATTTCTCCAGGCCCGATAGCCACTTTTGCGGGCAGAACGTCCACCAATTCCGGAGGGCACTGGGGATGAAGTTGGTAGAGGAATGTCCTGCCAAGGCGGACATAGTAGTTCCCGTACCAGAAGGGGGTAACTCTGCCGCAATGGGGTATTCCCAGGCCTCGGGCATACCCCTGGATAGGGGTTTTATACGGAACCACTACGTTGGGAGGACCTTTATACTGCCAGGGGCAGACAGCCGTTCCCGCAAGGCGGAGATAAAACTGAACGCCATACCAGGGGTCGTGAAAGGGAAGAGGGTGGTAGTAGTGGATGATTCCATCGTAAGAGGGACTACGTCCCGGAGCCGTTTTGGTCTGTTGAGGAAGGCAGGGGCCAAGGAAATCCACGTCAGGATAAGCTGCCCGCCTCACCGCTACCCCTGTTACTACGGGATAGATTTCCAGGTAAAGGAGGAGCTCATTGCCGCCACCCGCTCCCTGAAGGAGATTACTAAGTTCCTAGATGTAGACAGCCTGGGCTACCTGAGCATAGAAGGGATGCTCAGTTGCACCTCGTCCCCAAAGGATTACTGCATAGCCTGTTTCGCCGGTAAGTATCCCATACCCGTAGAAGAGGAGGAGAAGAAGAGGGTTCCTGCCATTCCTGAGGAATGGGAGGAGAGAGTGGGAGAACACTCCATTGTAGTTTAAATCCAAATGTCAAAATCCAAATGTCAAAAATAATTTGAACTTTGGGCTTTGACATTTAGCATTTCCTAACATGCCCCCCGTAACCTACAAAGAGGCCGGTGTAGATATTTCCACCAAAGAGAAGTTCACCCAGGCAATCTATGCCGACATGCGTAAGACCTTTACCCCAAGAGTGATAGAGTGTCCGGGGGGGTTCAGCGGTCTTTTCTCTCTCCATTACGGCAATCGCCTGTTCCGTACCTACAGGCAGCCGGTACTGGTCTCCTCCACGGATGGCGTGGGTACTAAGCTAAAGATAGCCTTCATGATGGATAAACACGATACCGTGGGGATAGACCTGGTGGCCATGTGCGTAAACGACATCCTGGTGATGGGGGCAGAGCCGTTGTTCTTCCTGGATTATATGGCCAGTAGTAAGATAGTCCCCTCACGCCTCCACGAGATAATAAAGGGGATGGTAGTGGGTTGCAAGGAGGCAGGCTGTGCCCTCATAGGGGGTGAGACACCAGAGTTGCCGGGGTTTTACCAGGATGAGGAATATGACCTGGCTGGTTTTGTGGTGGGGGTAGCGGAGAGGAAAAGGATTATCCTTGGAAAGAGTATCGTCCCGGGAGACGCAGTGGTTGGCATATCCTCCAGTGGACTTCACAGCAACGGTTTTTCCCTGGTACGCAGGGTGTTCTTTGAGGAGGCCAAATGGTCTGTGCATAGGATGGTGGAGGAATTTGGCTGTACCCTTGGAGAGGAACTCCTCAGACCCACGAAGATATATGCCAGGGCCATCAGACACGTACTGGCCCATTACAAGGTGAAGAATGCAGTGAAGGGCATCGCCCATATCACAGGGGGAGGCATGCCAGGGAATATACCCCGAATCCTGCCGGAAGGCTGTTCCATCAAAATAGATAAAGATAGCTGGACTCCCCAGCCTGTATTTTCGGTGGTCACAAATCTGGGACAGATATCTGAAAAGGAGATGTACAGGGTCTTCAATATGGGGATCGGGATGGTTTTGATGACGAAGGATTACTATGCAGATTCCATCATCCGGATGCTCAAGGAGGTCGGGGAGGAGGCAAGGGTTATTGGTGAGGTAGTCAAGGGCAACCGAAGGGTTGAGTTGGTGTAGTGGCGGGCCCTGAACCGTTCTGGTTCAGGGCAGGTCTTGCGCCTGCCCCTAACGCATAATTCTCCCATCAGGGCTGAAAATTTTCAGCCCCTACGGAGTTTAAAATTTTCAACCCGCTACTGCCCCATCAGTTCTTTATAAACAGCCTGTTCGCGCCGGGCCTCTTCATTGAGGCCCTTCTTCTCGTAGGCGATGGCCAGTTGGTAGTGGGCCCTCGGGTTACGGGCATTGAGTTCCAGGGACTTCTTGTAGGCCTCTATGGCCTCGTCCCAGGATTCCTTCATGGCCAGGGCCATACCCAGGTTCACGTAGCCCAGTTCCGGGTGGTGGCCATATTCTATCTGTTCCTTAAATTCGGCGATGGCCTCTGGTATGGCCTTTTTCTTGATGAACAGCACCCCCGCAAGGGAGTGCATCTTACCGTCCTGTGGAAAATCTTTCAGGTACTCCTTGCAGAGGGAGAGGCCCTCTTCTACCATGCCCTTATCGTAGTAGGCCAGTCCCAGCTCATAGTGTGCCCCCTCGTAGGAGGGATTTATCTCCAGTACCTTCTTAAGCTCAACGATGCCCTCATCCAGCCTGCCCATGCGGCAATAACATTTCCCTAGCTCAAGGTGTCCGTCGGCGAAATTGGGGTCTATCTCCAGACATTTCTTGAGTTCGCCTACGGCCTCCTCATCCATTCCGTACTGAATCATGTTCTTGGCCTGTATAAAGTGCGCCCTGAGCTTTAGAAGATTTTCGCCCGTGGCCTTTTCCTGAGCCCATAGCGGTCTTACCCCTGGCAGGTTCGCCATGGTGAGGTTCACTATCAGACAGAAGGTCAGAAAATACACAACCTGTTTCATACCACAATCTCCTTCTCCATCTGGAGGGTTATCTGACTAGAAGTGATGCACAAGAGGGTTCGCCTCCTCTGGGGACGTTCCCTTATCAACGCTGGTACTGTCAAGAAAGACCACGTAGCTATATTTACCGTAGTGTATAAGCTTTCGGGCAGTGGCCTGTATGGCCTTTGGCTCTTGAGATACGAATATACAGACGGTTTTATCTTTTGCGAAAAGATTGCGGCAGCTTGTCAGTATAGAGGCACCCGCCTCGTACTCCTTACCTTTAAAGGTAAGCCTGTCCTCGGCCAAAAGTAGGTCATTGGGCAGGAGGGCTGGAAATTTTTTGAGGAGGAGGTTATTCTCCGGTCCCCCCAGTATGAAGAGGCTCCTTTTAAGGTCCGCTTCTGTCACGTCTTTATCCAGTTTTACCTCCCCATGGGGTATTAACATATCAGCCGCCATCTCATACCCTTCAAGGAGTTGCGAGCCCCCAGGAGCGGCCTTGCCACCGGAGGGTTTCACTATCAAGAGTCCGTCTGGGGCAGATTCACCCAATGCCTTGTCTATGGTTGGAGGGAGTTCCATGGGGTGTAGCTTCCTGAATAGGTCTTTGTCTGGATCGATGGCAAGGCTCACTGGCCCGGAAGGACTTTTCAGGAGGAACTCCGCCGTCTGGGAATCCATCTCCACCACGAAAGGCTGAGTGCCTTCCTTATGGGTGAGGATAACAGGTATGCGGAGGCGGTAAGGGGGTACTGTCTGTCTTAGCTGAAACCTTACCTGAAAGGCGCCTTCTGCCTCCTTTAGTTCTAGGTCTCCGAGCTCCAGGGCAGGGGCCCCTTTTTGATAGATCCACTGTTTGAAGAACCAGTCCAGTGCCTGGCCAGATTGTTTCTCAAAGGCCAGTCTGAAGTCTTCCCAAGTGGTTAACTGCCACTTCTTGTCCAGATAGAGATTCTTCAGGGCCTGAAAGAAGTGCTCGTCTCCCGTCATATTCCTGAGCATGTGGAAGACCATGGCTGCCTTGCCGTAGAGGATAGACCTTATGGCCCGTTCCGTCCTGTTTGCGGAGCCAGTAAAACCCTCCAGGGCAAAGTCGTTCTCCTCGGTTATGTAGTTGGCATAGGACCTGAGAATCTCTTTGCGGTAGTCCACGGCCGGCCCTGGCCCGATGAGTTCATTGTAGTAGTAATCGGCAAGGTAAGAGGTCAGGCCCTCGCACCAGTTCCCGTGTTCTGGGTGAGGGATGACACAATTTCCCCACCAGTTGTGGGCTATCTCGTGTCCCAGGGATATGTGCACGATGAAGGGCATCTTCAATACCTGTCTGCCTATGAGGGTATAGGAGGGCATGCCGTAGCCGGTGGGGAAGAGGTTTTCCACCACGGCGAACCTACTGAAGGGGTAAGGGCCCAGGAGTTTCTGGTACATGTCCAGATACTTTTTGGAGGCCTCCAGGTAACTTTCAGCAAGCCCTTGTTCCTCGGGGAAGAAATAGGTGTAAAGGTCTATCTCTCCGTGTTTTTGATGGGTTACTTTGTAAGGGGCTGCAATAAGGTAGCAGTTCTCTGCAGGGAAATCTGCCTCCCAGAGGAAAGAAATGGCTTCGCTTGTGGACTCCTCCTTACGCTCAAGGAGATTTCCGTGCGTTATTACCTCATAGCCCCTCGGCACAGTGGCTGTTATCCTGAAAACCCCCATGCTGTTGGGGAGGTCGGGGTACCAGTGTGCATTAGGGGATAGGTATACGAACTCAGGGGCGATGGTGGCCGGAGGCTCGTGGAAGGGGTCCAGGGGTTCGTAGAGCGACCCGGAGTAGGAAATCACAAGAAAAATCTTTTTCCCCCTGAGGGAGGGGGGTATGGAGACTTCAATACCCTCTCTTTCTCCACTCACCGGTCGCACCGGGCTTATAATGAGACCACCGTTGCCACCAACCTTTTGGGGACCAATCTTTACGGAGTGTATCTGCAGCGTGGTGTTCAGGGATAAGAATACCGTCTCTTCCTCGCCCACTTCCAGGCTTATGATGTCCGTTGCTTTAAGGCTATGGGCCTGGGGGTCTATCTCTACCTGGAGGTTATGCCCCACCAGCCAGTAGTCCGTGCCACCGCCTTGAGAGCGTGGAGTGCTGGGTTCAGAATACGGAATAATTCCGCACTCCGCACCCGGTATTTTACACTCTGCAATGAGTCCTGCCACAAGGAGGGCATAGAGACACCAAAAGGAAACGATCCTGAGACATTGCATATTGCCATTCTATCAGAACGGTACTTCCTTACAAGGGAAAGTGTGAAGGGGAATGTATTTGCCACCCTCCCCCTACCCCCTCCCATCAAGGGAGGGGGTAGTTTTGGGATACGCGCAGACTTTTTCAGAACTCTTATTATATCATCTCCAGTCTCCACTAGAGTTTTTATTGAACATGCCCGGGGTATTTGATATGTTTTATGTAGGGGAACAACATGAGAAAGTTGATTTTAATTTTACTATCAGTTTTCTTAATAGCTGGCTGTGCCTTTGGACCGGAGGAGAAGCCAGGAGACCTTAGGGAGAAGTCTATGGACTGGCCCTCCATGCGAGCCATGGAAAAGGAACCGGGGCCAAGAACTCCGCAGGAACAACGTTAGGGGTAGATTAAAAATTCCAAATTCCAAAATCCAAAGTCCAAACGAAATCCAAAGTTCAAATTCAAAATCTGTCATTTGAGCTTTGACATTCATTTGTCATTCGGACTTTGACATTCGGATTTTACCTAAACCCTATTTCGTAAACATGCCCCTTTCCAGAAGCTGGTATTTCCTCCTTACAGCGGTAGTCCTCATCGGTGCCCATGCCACCATGGCCCAGGTAATCCTGGTGAGGGAACTCCTTGTGGTCTTTTACGGGAACGAGTTGTGCCTGGGGGTGATTTTGGGGGCATGGCTCTTTGGGGTGGCCCTGGGTGCGGGGCTTGGGGCAAAGGCCATCAAGGGGTGGAAGAATAAACAGACCGCATTCCTCTACCTTATCCTGGCCCTGTGCCTGACGCTGCCCGGACAGGTGGTGGCCATCAGGCTCCTGCGCTTCATGGTTCACGTGCCTTACGGTCAGCACATATCTATATTGACCTTATTCCTGTTTTCACCGCTCATAATTATACCCTTCAGTTTTGTCATAGGCTTTATATTCCCTTTTTCCGCACATGCCTTCAGGGGTCTCACCAGGGGGGCCGCCACGGACATAGGGGTTATGTACATCCTGGAGTCTCTGGGCAGCCTTATGGGGGGCGTAGTCTTTACCTTTGTGCTGGCCCCAAGGGTGTCTTCCTTTTATGTCATGGGTCTACTGGAATCTGTTGTACTAACCAATCTCTTGCTCCTGTCCGTCTTTTTAAGGAATCAGCCTGAACCTGCTCCTTCGGGTCTCCAGTCCGGGTCGGTGCGGGGCAAAGCCCTAGCGGGTTCTGCAAAAAATCCATGCAGGACGCTACTGGGACTCTCTGGTGTCTTTCTCTCAGTCGTGTTGTGGCTTATGGTCTCTGGAGACATTCATGACGTGGAATCTTTTTTTGTCCATAAGAGGTGGGAGTCTTCAAACCCAGGCATTGAATTGGTGGTATCTGCCGATACCAGGTACCAAAACATAGTACTGGGCCGAGAAGCAGGTCAGTACAGTGTTTATTGCAGTGGGCAACACGCCTTTTCCTTTCCTAATCCTTATGAGTACGGACCGGTGGCCCATCTGGTCCTGCTTGAGCACCCCGCCCCCAAGAGGGTTCTCCTCATCGGAGGGGGGGTGGGCGGACTGCTGAGCGAGATGCTCAGGTATCCCCTGGAGGAACTCCATTACGTGGAGTTAGACCCCAAGCTCCTGGGTATCACAAAGGCGTATCTACCTGAAGCCGAGAGGAAGTCCCTGGAGGATGAGAGGGTGAAGACCTTTTATCTGGATGGGCGCTACTTCGTGAAACAGGCCAGGGGGAAGTACAGGTATGACATAATCTTTATCAATATGCCCGACCCTTCTACGGCCTCTCTAAACAGGTTTTATACCCTGGAATTTTTTAGAGAGGCAAAGGTACTGCTTGAACCTCAAGGGGTGCTAGTAACCCATGTCGGTTCTGCGGTGACCTATATAGGAGAGATGGTGGGTAATTACACTGGCTCCGTATACAGGACTTTAAGGGAAATCTTTCCTTATGTAGTGATTACCCCCGGGCAGACCAATTATTATTTTGCCAGCTCAGCGCCCAATATAATTACTACGGATATCCCTACGCTGACTGCCCGCTACAAGGAAAGAGGAGTCAGGACGGACTACTTCTCGGAACATCATTTTTTTACTTATCTGCAGCCCGAGCAGGTCCGTTTCGTAGAGAGACAGTTACAGAACAGGAGAGACATCCCCCTGAACACAGACTCAAAGCCTGTGACCTATTTCTTTAACCTCCTCTTGTGGGAGCAGTTCGCAGGGGGACAATTGCTACCTGTACTCCGCTCCATGTCCAGGGTGAAACTCTGGTACTTTTTTGTAGCCATAGGTATCTTCCTGATGGCGAGACTTCTGGTAGTAAGGTTCTTTTCCTTCCCTATGAGGAAACAGAGGCGGTTCAACTGCCTCCTGACCATTGCCACGACGGGCTTTGCCGGGATTGTCCTGGAGATTATCCTCATCTTCTCCTTTCAGAACGTTTATGGCTACATCTATGAAAGGATTGGACTCATAGTGGCCTTGTTCATGATGGGCCTGGCACTGGGGGGTTATATTAGCAACGCAGTGATACTAAAGGGTCAAAAGGATTGGTCCTGGGTGCTTACGTGTATCGTAATAGGCGTGTTATCCTATTCTCTTATCCTCATACCCATCCTTAGATGGTTTCCCTCCACCATGGCTGGCTCTGAGGCGTTGTTTATGTTTCTGGTGTTGATACCAGGTGTGCTAACGGGTATGGAGTTCCCGGTCGCAAGTAAACTCTACATAGAGGAGGCAGCAGAGATGGGCTTTACTGCTGGTATCCTGGATAGTGCCGACCACACCGGTGCCTTCGTGGGGGCAATCCTGGCGGGGATTGTGCTACTCCCCGTCCTGGGTGTGGAAGGGACGTGCTGGGTGGTAGGTGCACTTAATGGGTTGAGTCTTGTATTGCTGTTGGTCCAGGTTATGCAACCTGCTGCAGGTGGGGTTAGACGTTAAGATTCCACACCCCTGCTATGGGGTGCTTACAGTTGCCACAACGACCTTCCTGGAGGTTGTTACTGGCCACTATGAAGCCTACCCGTTTTATAACCAATTCCTTGCATTTGGGACAGTAGGTACTCTCTCCCTCATGACCGAGGACGTTACCCACGTAGGGGAAATGTAGCCCGGTGTCCATGGCAATCTGTCTGGCCCTTTCTAATATGGCCACAGGTGTGGGAGGCAGGTTCTTTATCTTGTAAGTGGGGTGGAAACGGGTGAAATGGATGGGCACCTCCGGGCCAAGTTCTTCAAGCACCCACGCACACATATCCTTTATCTCCCCTTCGTTGTCGTTCAGGGTGGGGACGATCAATACCACTATCTCAAACCACTTGCCCACGCCCTTCAGGGTCTTCAACGTTTCAAGTACTGGCTTCAGCTCCCCGCTACAGGTCTCCTTGTAGAACTTTTCTGTAAAGGCCTTGAGGTCAATCTTTACGGCATCCAAGTATTTGCATAGCTCTACTAGAGGCTCTTCCTTTATATAACCGTTGGAGACCACAACGCTACCAATACCTTCTTCCCTGGCCGCCCTGGCGGTGTCATACATGTATTCATAGAAGACTACCGGCTCTGAGTAAGTATAGGCAATGGTAGGGGAGGAACTCTGTTTGGCCTTCCTGACGAGGTCTTCCGGGGAGAGCTTTGTACAGTCTATCTGCTCCGGCCTGAACTGGGATATCTGCCAGTTCTGACAGAACTTGCACTCTATGTTGCAGCCCGGGGTGGCTACCGAAAGGGCCGGGGTACCGGGCAGGTAATGGAAGAACGGCTTTTTTTCTATGGGGTCAACGTGCAGGGCGCACACCCTGGAGTGTACCAGGGTATAATAGATGCCTCCCCTGTTTTCCCTTACCCCGCAGTATCCACGTTCAAGGTCGGCAATCTTACATGCCCTTGGGCAGAGCTCACACTCTACCCTGAGGGACTCCAGCTTCTTGTAATACATGGCCTCTTTGAGGGTAAATTCCCCCTCGGAGGGCTCCGTTATCAGCCCTTCTGCCGACTCCATGGTGGCCAGTACCTGTGGGCAACCCAGGCACAAGGTACCCAGAGCCATTGCCCCAGCCTTTAGAAAGTCCCTCCTGGACCTCTTTCTGTCTTGGGACCTATTGGTAAACATAAAATCAGGTTACTACTTAATGGTAATTATGTCAAGATTATAGCACTCTCTGACAGAACAGTTCAGATACATCGTAACCAGGTAATAAGGTTAGTGTACATAGGGAAGAAGGAGTTTAGAGAGATAAAGAGACTAGTGTCAGGGGGGCTAGCCCCCCTGACCGACCCACAAGAGAAAAAG
>FWPU01007439.1_pt1 | contig 10160 bp, 10 predicted proteins | sample 2228361 | NCBI WGS metagenome assembly FWPU01 (sample SAMEA103939777, study PRJEB20133) | metagenome | reverse complement strand
ATGAAAAGGAGCCGCTGCCGCTGATCGGCGCAGCTTTCCTTTGGGGGTTCGTTCCGGCTGCCCTCCTGTCGCTTGTCAGCCAGCTCCTGCTCGGCGTGCCGTTCCTGCTGTTCGACAGCAGCGGGGCGCTGGGCAATGTGGTGACGGGCATCGCCGTTGCCCCGCTGACGGAGGAGTTCTTTAAGGGTCTGGCTGTTCTAGCCATCTATAACTTCTGGCGCAACGAGTTCGACGGGGTGTTTGACGGCATCATTTACGGCGGCTTGGTTGGTTTCGGCTTTGCTGCCGTGGAGAACGTGCTCTATTTCATCGATGCCGACAGTACAGTGATCGTGCTGCGGGCGGTTGCTTTTGGCCTTAACCACGCCTTCTACACCAGCCTAACCGGCATCGGCTTTGGCGTGGCCCGCCACACACGGCGGGCCAGTCCGCGGATCGCTGCGCCGCTGCTAGGCTTTGCTGCCGCGGTTGCCGCACACGGGTTGCATAACCTGACTGTGACCTTTGCAGGCGATCTTCCGGCGCTCTTCTGTCTGGCTGTAGCGGCTGACTGGACCGGCGTACTGTTCGTGCTGGTCGTTATGGTGCTCGCCGTCCGGCGCGAGCGCCGCTGGCTGGTGGACGAGCTGCGCGACGAGGTAGAACTGGAGACCCTTAGTGAGAGCCAGTATGCGCTTGTCACATCGCCGGTGCGCCGTTTCAGTGCCCGCCTGGAAGCGCTCCTTACGGGCGGCCTCACTGCTTACTGGCGTGTGGGGCGTTACTTCAATGCGCTTACCGAACTGGCTTACAAGAAGAACGCCAACCGTCGGCGGGGTGAAGCAGGAGCTAAAGGTGAGCTGATTGCCGGACTCCGCCAGCAGGCCGCTGCGCTCAGCGCTGATATGGCAGACTTCCGTTAGCGTCGGCGGCCCGTCCGGGGAGGGTTGGCGGGCCTGACTGCCTTGATGCGTACCAGGTTAGGCTCCCATGCAAGGCGCCCATCTTTTCCTGCTCTGGCGCCGAGGTTCTCCTGCAAGTCACCCAGGCACAGCATCTGCACGTCCCGGGGCATGGCAGCCAGTTCTGCGCGGCGGATAGGCCAGGCCAGCTTGTAGCGGATGAATGTTTCCACGTCTGAGAACATCACGACCGGCGTGACCACGTCAACTGTGACAGGCTCGAACCCGGCTTCGGCCAACCGCGCGGCGATGTCGTCCGATGTTTCCATCTCGTCCCAGGGGTGCGGAGCCTGCTGGGCGGCCCGCTGCGCTGCCAGACCGGGGGGCGGCTCTTCGACGGTATATTCTGCCAGGGTCTCATCCAGCAGATCGCTGAGCGGGTCTACCGTGCCCCATTCCTGTAGCACCAGCCGTCCGCCCGGCTTGAGGATGCGAAATGCTTCAGGAAAACTGCGACGCGGGTCCGTACTGTTGAAGGAGAAAGCGGCCAGAGCAGCGTTGAACGCCTGATCGGGCAGGGGCAGCCGGTGCATGTCGCCCTGGATGGTTCCGGGTATGCCCAGCCTGCGGGCGGCTGTGATCATCCGGTGGGATAGGTCCAGCGTGACGATATGGGGTGTGTAATGTGTGGCGTAGCGGGCTGCCAGCCCCGTTCCGCTCCCCAAGTCGATCACGCGCTCGCCGGGGCTGAGAGCGGCATACGCGACAAGGCCCTCGGCCAGCGGCCCAAGGGCCGGTTCAATGGCCGTCTCGTAGACTTGAGCAGCTTCCTCAAAGTAGGCGAGCAGCGCCCTCACGTCATAAGCCATCGCTGCTGTGCGCCTGATCCTGGCCGTCTACTGGCCGCGAACATCGGCTAGCGTGGCCGTACTGTACACGATGTTGAGCGACATGCTGTAGATGACGACGCTTCGGTACTGATCAATATTCTCGCCTTCCGGGATGGCGTAGTTCTGCGCACCCTCTGTGCTCTGGAGCGGCCCCAAGTCAAGGTACTGCGGAAGAAGGGTTTCGGCGCTGGTGCGGGGTGCTTCGTGGGGCGAGAGGATAACCCGCAGATCAGGCCCGGCGGTGACGGTGAAGGGTTCGAGGCGCAGGGCGCGCTGTGTCTCGCTGATCTGGTAGATGGCAGCATGGCCTTCGGCCCGGTGCATGGGGTCAATGGTGGTGAAGTCCCCCGCCCGTGTGATGAAGGGGTCGATGCCCGGCCCCAGCTCCTCTACCTCCAGGTCAGCCAGGATGGCCGCCACGTCCGGGCCCATGGTCGGTTGGGGTGTCAGGCTCGGCTCCAGTGCAGCCGGGGGTGTTCCCTCTACCTCGTCAGACGCCGGCTCGGCTTCTTCCTCGTCCACTGCCGTGCCCGGCTCCGGTGTGGGAGTAAGCCCCTCCTCACGCCCTTCCAGGAGGGGGGCCAGCCACAGGTTGCTGCCCACAATGCATAGGGCGACGAGGGCCACAAATCCGACCGCGATCCAACGTTGGGTGTTCATGTCAACCCGCTGCGTGTCTCTCTGACCAGGTGATCAACGACGGCGACCAGGGCTTCCTGCGCGCTCCCGCCGCCTGCCAGGTGCTCGTTATAGACTCGAAGTTGGCGATCGGCGCTGCTACCCTTGTGGGCGATCACGCGCGCATACTCGACCGCCTCCCGGCTGCCCAGGTCGTCCACAACATCGTCCAGCAAGTCGATAAGCTCGTCGATGAGATCGGGGAAGGGAACCTCCTGCTCCTTGCCGAAGTCAATCAGGTGGCCCTTAACGCCGTAGCGCACCGCGCGCCACTTGTTCTCACGGATGAGGTCGCGGCGGTAAATGCGCCACATTACGTTTTGCTCGCGCAGGCGGAGTAGCTTGGCGACTACCGCTTGGAAAAGTGCAGCGATGCAGATCACCTCGTCCAGCGTTGTAACCATGTCGCAGATGCGAAACTCCAGCGTATTGTACCGGGGATGGGGACGCACGTCCCACCAGATGCGGGTGGCGTCGGGATGTCCTGCCTCGTCTGCGGGCAGCGCGCCGATCCGGCCGAGCGTCTGCACAAAGTTCTCATATTCCGACCAGGAGCGGAACTCCATCGGCAGCCCGGTGCGTGGCATGGCACGGAAGACAATGCTGCGGTAGCTCTTGAGGCCAGTAGCGTGTCCCATCCAGAACGGCGAACTGGTTGACAGCGCCAGGATGTGCGGCAGGAAATAGCGCACTTGGTTCATGACCGTGATGAGTAGTTCGCGCTGGGCCGGGCTGTCCCCGAAGCCGATGTGCACGTGCATACCGAAGATCAGCAGGCTTCTCACGACATGCTGCATGGTTTCCAAGAACTCGACGTAGCGCTCGCTCTCAGAGATGATCTGGTTCTGCCAGTGCGAGAATGGATGCGTCCCGGCGGCGGCTAGCCACAGCCCGGCAGCGTCTGCGATCTCGACCATCGCCCGGCGTAGCTGCCCCATTTCCTCGCGCGCTTCGGCAATTGAGCGGCAGATGCGCGTGCCTACCTCGACCTGTGACTGCATGAACTCCTGCCGAATTGCAGTGCCCCTTACCCGCCCGGCGTGAAGAAACTGCTGCACGTAGGAGGTCAGCTCGCGCGTTTTAGGGTCGATGATCTGATATTCCTCCTCGATCCCGATGGTGAGGGGTGGTCGCCGCATATTTGCCCCTTTTGCAGGCGGCGGGCCAAAGCCAGGCCCGGCGCATCGGCTGCCAGGGTGTCATGCGCCCGCTGACTAGACACTGCACAGGCCGGATGATACAATCCAGAGCGGCCCGCCGCGGGAGACAGCGTCATCTCCCGCTCAATTCTAGCGACTGGGAGCGAAACCGCAATCGCCGGGCTGCCGGGCGGGCGGTGCGTTGAGAGGATGGCCGCTCGCTGATCGACTTGGGTTGCAATCCATAGAGCGCTCGATGACAGACACCTATCGTGTGGACCCCAACCATTCCGGGATACGCCTGGCCGTCCTGCTGGCTATCGGCCTGGGCATCGCCGCCGGGCTGTTAGGTGTGCCTGCCCTGCTCCGCCAGGTGGGGCTGCCTGCCGGATTGCCGCTGCTGGTCGGGATCTTTGCCGCCGCTACGCTTGCAGCAGGTCTCTCGTGGATAACCGAGCATATCCTGCGGCGTGTGTGGCCAAGTGGCCGGACGTTAGAAGTGAGCAAGGACGGGGTCGTCCTCCACGAGCGCCGGGGAAGAGACATCTCCATCGATTGGGGTGATGGGTTGGACGTGCTCTCGTGGCGCTTCCGCATCAATACGCGCCGCGCCTGGGTGCCCAAAGGCTGGTACTGCCTTGCCTTCTGCCTCAGGCGGGAGAGCGACAGCATCACCGTGTACACCTTTGCCAGCCCCAAGGCAGCGGAAGAGGTAACGGGCTGGCACTCTTTCGTCGAGCTGATTCCCCGCAGGCAGGCTTCTGACGTTGCCGAAGAAGTGTTCGCCGGGCAGGAGCACCTGCGTGCTGCCGAGGAGCAGCGCTGGTGGGCGGGCGCGGAGCTGCAGTTTGAAGATTTTGAGGCGCTGACATGCCACGTGAAGGCCTACGTCCCCGGCTGGCCCGGAGATAGGGCATGACGCTGCGCTGGCCCGCCCGCCAAGCAGCCATGCTGGGGGCAGCCATGCTCATGCTGGTGGCTAGCGTGCCGGGCGGTCCTTTAGAACCCGCTCAGGCGCAGCGTCCGGGTGACCCGCGTTTTGGGGTAGTGGAAGCCCACGACGCCCCGGCGCAGGCCGCCGAACTGGGCGCTGCCTGGGGGCGGGCACGCTTCCACTGGGCGCTTGTGCAGCCGAACGGTCCCGGTGAGTGGGTCGAGGCCGGGCTGACCGACACCGCGCTTGAGCGGGAGCAGCGCGCCGGACGGGAAGTCGTTGGCCTGCTGATCGGCGTTCCTGAGTGGGCGCAGGACGCCGAGGGGCTGCCGCGCGGCCTCTACCTGCCGCCCGACGACCCCGGCAACCTGTGGGCGGGCTTCGTGCAGCAGGCGGTCACACGCTACGCCGGGCGTATTGACCACTGGATTATCTGGAATGAGCCGGACGTGTGGGATGCCAGCCACCCGGCTTTTACCTGGCCCGGCAGCGTGGGCGACTTTGTAAGGCTGCTCAAGGTGGCCTACCTCACCGCCAAAGCGGCCAACCCACACGCGGTCATCCACTTGGCTGCAGTCAGCCACTGGTGGGATGTGGAGTATGGCCGCGACCTCTACTTCCCGCGCCTGCTGGATGCAATCCTGGCCGATCCGGACGCTGCTGCAAACGGCTACTTCTATGATGTTGCGACCCTGCACCTGTACTTCAATCCGGCATCCGTCTTTGAGCTGCTGGAGCAGTACCAGAGCTTCCAAGCCGAACGCGGGCTTGACAAGCCTTTCTGGCTGGTCGAGACCAACGCTGCGCCTTCCTCCGACCCGGCATGGCTGGTGCCCGAACCGACCTTCCATGTCTCGCTCCTGGAGCAGGCTGCTTACATGCCTCAGAGTATCGCGCTTGCGCTGGCCGCCGGGGCTGAGCGGGTTGGCATCTACAAACTGGTGGATACGGAGGGCGACTATGCTGCCAACCCGGAGCCTTTTGGCCTCATCCGCGCCGACGGCTCACCTCGACCGGCGTTTACGACGGCGCGAGTCGCGTTCGAGATGCTGGCCGGTGCAGGGCGGGTGACCTGGAACGAGCGCCACATTGTCTCGCAGGTCGTCGGGGAGAAGCCGGGCCAGACGGCTGTAGCGGTGAGGCTGAAAAACAACCACCAGCCTTCTGTCCCAGCCGGTTCGAGCCGCATCCTGTGGGTCCGTGTGCCTGCCGCGCAGGTTGCCGAGGTGCCAGCATTGGCGGAGTCGGCGACCCTGGTCGATATGTGGGGGAATGCCTCGCCGCTGGAGTCAGTAGATGGCGCCTACGAGATTTTGCTGTATGCTGGAGAGTGTCAGCAGACGACGGGCGACTACTGCATGATCGGCGGGCCGCCCGTCTATCTGGTCGAGCCGCTTGTGCCGGAGGCGGTAGCCGGTGGTCGGCTGCCTGGTGTGTGGTCCTACAGGCGGTTCGAGCCGGAAAGCCCTCCACCTGGAAACGCAGGGGAGCGCCTACCGGGCCTGTGGGTGTGGATCGGGGTCGTTGCGCTGGCTGCTACGCTACTCAAGATAGGAGTTTGGCACCGCATATCGCACCGCCTGCGACGGGAGAGGGAGTAAACAGGACAATGCCAGACGTCAAGATATTCTGGGACCCACAGGGGATTTCGATTGATACTTTGGGGACGAATGCTTTTCTGCGCGTGACGGACGGGGATACGCCTTACATCTCGATGTCGGTCCGGATGCTGAGCATCGACGCGCCCGAGGTTCACTACCCGGGCCGCACGCCGCCATCCCGGCACGATGCTTCGCTGGCTGAGCTGGCCGACTGGATCCAGCAGGGTAAAGCGCCCATCTCGGATGACTTGGCAGCTTACCTGCATCCGCGCCTGGCGACCGGCCAGGCAGGGACACTCCACGAGCGGCAGGGGCAGCAGGCAGCGGCGACTTTCAAGCAGATGCTGGATCAGATGCTGACGCGCCCTGGCGGTTCACAGCGTAGCCTGTTCATCCGCACGGCAGATGAGCGGTTTGACCAGTACGGGCGGCTGCTGGCCTATATCGCGCCATCCTACTCGCGTGACGAGCTGGCCCGTATGTCGCCCTGGGAGCGAGCCACCTTTAACCTGCTTCTGGTGCGGGCTGGGTGGGCGGCGACGCTCATTATCTATCCCAGCTTGCCCAAGTACGAGGACCTCGTCATGCTGCGCGACGGCGCCAAAGAGGCCTATCTGAAGGGGCGCGGCATCTGGGGCGAGCCGCTCTCGCTGACCGGCTACGAGTTTCGCATGGCCGTCAAATTGTATGACGTGACCCGCCGCCTCCTGGCCGGCGAGTCGCTCTCGTCATCGCAGCGCTCCTCCTGGATCGAGCGCTACTGCGTTGACCTGACAACCCAGGAGATCTACTATCCTGAATCCTACATCCGGGTTGCGCCGTACAACCGCCTGTTTGTGTGGCCCAAAGATGTTTCGGAAGCAGTGGCCCGGTGTAATCTGGTGCCCGGAGACTGAGCGGCAGGAGGTTTTCTGTGCGTATCGCGATCTGTTCAGACATTCATGATAACATCTGGAAGCTGGAGGCGGCCCTGCCAGGGATGAACGAGGCCAATGTGCTCATCTTCTGCGGCGACTTCTGCGCGCCTTTCACGCTGACGCAGCTTGGGCGCGGCTTCGAAGGGCCGGTGCACGCTGTGCTGGGGAACAACGACGGTGACCAGCGCCTGCTGCTTACTAAGGCCGAGGAGGTGGGCAACGTCGAACTGCATGGCCAATTTACCGAGCTGGAGCTGGGCGGGCTGCGCGTTGCCGTTACCCACTACCCTGACATCGCGCGTGGGCTGGCAGCAGGCGACCGATACGACGTGGTGTGCTACGGGCATGACCACACGCTGCATGAGGAGCGCGTCGGGGGCACGCTGCTGGTGAATCCCGGCGAGATAATGGGACGCTTCGGGCGCAGCACTTACATGCTGCTCGATACGACATCCCGCTCGGTGACCGTGCGCGATGTGGAATAGCCAGCAAGCGACGGTCGGGGCTGCCCTCGGGAAAGGATGCCTGGCAGGCGTCGGACTGGCGCTGGGCTTCTTCATTCTCAGCGCCCTCGCTTACGGGCTGCTTGGCCCCTTCGGGCTGCCCCACAACATCCGGCTGCTGGTGGCGATTGCCAGCGGCCCGATCCTCGGCACACTGGCTGTAGTCGTCGTCTTCCTTATGATTTCCCGAAAGGCTCAGCAGGCAGTGGCAGGTCAGGATGGATCAGCTTCACGGGACGAGCCTTAAACGATTTCTGCGCGATTGGCGGCGCGCTCACCCCGTTCAGCGCGAGATAGCGCTCGTCTTGCAAAGCGTAGCCTACCCGGTGAACGTGGGGTCAGCCTTCCGGATTGCCGACGCGACGGGTGTCCGAAAGATGGTGCTGTGCGGCATCACGCCGACCCCGCCTCACAAGACCATCCTGAAAGTAGGGCGCGGTAAGGACCGGGGCGTTGAATGGAGATATGAAGAGCGGGCGGAGGATGCCGTGACCGCCCTACGGGCGGAAGGCTACTACATCGTTGCGTTGGAGATCACCGATTCATGCCAACCGTACTATGCGGTTGACTATCCTGACCGGGTCTGTCTCGTCCTCGGGAATGAGGATCACGGTGTGACACGCAGTGTGCTCAGCCGGTGTGATACATCTGTATTTGTGCCCATGTATGGCAAAGGCAAGTCGCTCAACGTGCACGTGTCGGCGGCGGTGGTGCTCTACCACCTGATCCACCAGTCCTATTATCCAGGGATGGGTAGGGGGTCTGAGAGAAACCCTTAATCTAGCTCCAGGCCCGGCTCTACCAGACCGCTCCGCCTCAGGCGGTGGGCCAGATCGCGGGCCAGCAGCTTGGGCACACCATCGAGCATCACCGGCTCGAAGGCGGTGCGGGTGGCGCGGAAGGCCGGCTCCAGCTCTGGGTCCCCGATGCGCGGCTCCCCCCCGATCATGACAAGACGCAGATCGGCCCGGCGGCAGCCCAGCAGGATGTCGTACGGGTCCTGTGTGTCATGGGCGATGACGATCAGGTCAGCCGGGGCGTTGAGAGCAAGCCGACCCCGATCGGGCAGGTAGAGTAGCCGGGCGGCATCGGTGAGGGCCATCTCCAGCAGGCGGCGGGGCGTCAACTGGCTGACGTGGGCCGCCAGCTTGAGATCTTCCAGTAGGTCAAGCGAGCCTGTGACGCGCGGACCGCTCCCCAGCGCCATGCGCCCCAGCAGTGCCCGGTGGAAGCGCGCCTCACCGAACAGGAAGCGGCTGGTCTCTGGACACCAGATAAGCCCGGCTCCAACCTCGACGATCCGGCGCAGGTCGGCCCCAGTCAGGCCGACGCCGTGCACGAGCCGCGTATTCTGGCGCAGGCAGCCTGCCCCGTCGAGAATAGCCAGCTCGTTCGCAGCGATCTCGTCGATCCCTTCAGCCAGTGCGATGAGCCAGGGCACGTCGGGCGGCGTCCGGCGGCAGGATTCAGCAGGGTCTTCTAGGCCCAGCAGGGAAGGGGCAAGGCCATAGCGCTGGACAACCCGCACGGGGAAGCGGCGGCTGCGCAGGGACCGGACCAGCTCGCCGTGATGCAAAACGGTAGTCGCGCCTGCCAGCAGGTTCTTAAACCCCCCGATGAGCAGCCGGTCGTCCAGCGGGATAGCAGGCGCGGACTCGGCCAACCAAGCGTCGAACTGGCGTTGCCAGAGGCGTGCGTGCCCATACTGTGACTGCCACTTCACGCGCGGGAAGGTGTTGAGGTCCAGCACGTCGCAGGCATTGATCAACCCTGGGAATATGGCGCAGCCGGTCAGATCGACGACCCGATCACCACGCTGGGGTGACCCGCCTATGGAGGCTATTATGCCCCCTGCGAGGCGCAGCGTGAGACGACGCGGGCCGTCATGCAGGGCGAGCAGCGCCCCAGTGATGGCGAGGTTGTTCATGGTGGACATTATACAGCATACAGCCTGCCCGCGAACCTGGCTGTTTTGACAAAGGCAGGACCCGTTTTGTATAGTCAATGCGGGCTGGGGCGGGCAGTGGAGAGCGAACGAACCACGCCGGGGTGGGGCATCTCATTTTTCAGGTCAGGGCTAGGAGATGGGCATGATCAAAGTGGTCAGCGTTGACCAGATGCGCGCCATTGAAAGGGCGACCGATGCTGCCGGGGTGAGCTACGCCCAGATGATGCAGCATGCTGGGAGGGCCGTCGCGGAGGTGGTGAAGGGCCTGCTCGGCGCAGAGTCCTCTGGGCGGCGGGTCGCGGTGCTCGTGGGGCCGGGTAACAACGGCGGGGATGGATTGGTTGCAGCGCGCATCCTCAAGGAAGAAACCGAGGCTGAGGTCGGCTGCTACCTGCTTAAAGCGCGCGGCGAGGACGACGATGTGTTCACCGCCGCCCGCGACTCAGGTGTGTTCGTGGCGGTGGCAGGCGACGACCAGCGCTGGCGGGTGCTTAAAAATATGGTCAGCGCCGCTGATGTGGTTATCGATGCACTCCTAGGCACGGGTGCCCGTCTCCCAATTGAAGGCGATCTCAAGAAGCTCCTCCAGATAGCCACCGGGGCGCTTGAACGCGACCCGTTTGGCCGCGAACTGGAGGAGGCTTCATGCGCGGTCCGGCCGGCTACGCC
>FWPU01013604.1_pt1 | contig 10166 bp, 8 predicted proteins | sample 2228361 | NCBI WGS metagenome assembly FWPU01 (sample SAMEA103939777, study PRJEB20133) | metagenome | reverse complement strand
AAAATATATTTTATAGTCTTTTATAATTATTTATTTAATCATCATTAAGTATATCTAAATTGAGTTACTTTAACATATTTTGAAAAAATACGATTTTTAATCATTTTATAACCTTTTGAAATAGATCAACATAATATTCCGCCACTCTTTCAATTGTATGATATTGACGAACATATTTTGATGCATACTCTCCTAATTTCTTACAATAGCTTCTGTCAAGATAAAGTTTTTCTATTGCATTCATTAAATCATATTTATTTAAATTTATGAGAATTCCGTTCTCCGCGTTCACAAACATTCTTGTATCTCCCACATCTGACGCAATAATAGCATTGCCACAAGCCATAGCTTCCAAAACGCTTTGTGAAGGATAGTTATTCGTTGACTGTATCGAAACAAACACAGAACTATCAGCCAGTATTTTAGTGGGATTTGGGTGGAAACCATGAAATTTAATATTGTTAATCCCGCTTAAGTTAATTAATTCTTGTATTTTGTTTGATAATCTACCCTCTCCCATTATATGAAAAGTTATATCTGTATACTTTTTTGATATTTCAATTGCAGCTTCGAGAAATAATAGAGGATTTTTACCTTGCTCAAGCCTTGATGAAAATGCAACTTGAAACTTATCTTTCTTACCAACTTTGCAAACTGAATAATCTGTAAAAGAACAAGGTGTAATTGAAATTCTTTCGCTGGGAATTTTTATTCCTCTTTCTTGTATTCCTCTTAAAATAAAGGGACTCAAGAAATCAATAAAATCACTATTCTCTAGTCCATAATTGAAGGAACTGTACTTTTTATACCAATATTTTTTTATATCTGAGTAAATATTGGAGAACCAACTGTCCATATCAGTGAAAATAATTCCAACATCTCGATTTCTTTTTTTAAGATAAAAATAGAGCGGAATAATCCCAGAATAAACACCGATAAAAGCTTTTATATTGTATTTTTTTCTATAATTTTCGATTTCCTTAAAGAGCTCGTATTCTAATTTGTAATTTTTTAGAAATTTGAATAATTTTTTTAATATGAATAGATTATTTTTATTTTGATTAATTGTGTATGATTTATTTAGAGGATTTGATGAATTTTTTTCAGAATAGTCTTTTCTCTTACCGATTGGTATTAAATTATTTACAGGATAATCTTTATATAATTTTATAATACGATAATATAGATCATAGCTTACAAAAAAATAAAAATTATTTCGGTATCTTTCAAAAAGATATCTATGTAGGTTAGTAAACCTTCTCTCTGCTCCCCCAAAAATATTTCTTGTATTTAATACTATACCATAACTAATGTCCATAATACGATTTAAACCATTTTTTTCTTAAAGAATAAAATAAGCCAATTAATGCGCAGAACATCGGTAATTCGTGAGGCATATAAAATACTCCAAATAAAGCATAAAATTTTATTGTAAAATGAGAAATTACATAATAAATACAAAGAAGAGTAAAAATTATATCAATAATATTTTCCCTGTTCAATGATTTTGAATATTTTTTAATGCTTTTTAAAAAGTAAAAGAGATTCATTAACAATAATAGATAAACACCTGAAGCTATTATTACTCCAAGAATACCCAATCTCATAAAAGCTCCGTAAATGGGTACTTCAGCTGAAGCATCTAATGAAAGAGCAAGTGGATCTTGATATTTTTTGAGGTAAACAATGTCAGCCCAAGTATAGGGTATATAACCAATGCCCCAAAAAATATTCTCACTGATAAATTGCTTAACATATAATAAATCTCCTGTTCCAGTTACCCGATATTCAATGTTACCCTGTATATCTTTTCCAGTAAGAATTGTTGAAATAGAATCGAGTAAAATTAATTCAAAATTTTCTAATTGTTTAGGGAAAACAAAACCTATCAGTAATATCAGGAAGGAAGCAGGGAATATAATTTTCTTGGTTAATCTTATCTTAGAAACCTGGAACACATAAGAAAATATTAAAATTATGAGTAATATTGAAATTATAATGCTTAAATATTGCCTTCTGGTAAGCGTTAATAATTCAGCAAATAATATTAAGATAGCACTACAATAAATTATTCTTTCGTTGCTTATTCTAAAACTTAATATATTTTTTAGCAAAAGTATTATTATACCAAGTGGAAAAATAAAAACTATAAATCCATAACTTAACATAGCAATTCTCTGTACCCCTGAACCATAATATCTTTCCATTTCAAGAATTGGTACGATAGGAACTTTAAAAATTATTGTAACGAAATAAACGATTAAAATTATAAATGAAAAATAAACAATAAGATTGAAAAATATATTGAGACTTCTTTTAGAGAAAACATATACACCATACATAATTGGTAAAGACATAAAATACATTCTGTTTTTTTGAATAAAATGAAAGAAATCAAGCCTTTCATTAATATAGGGAACTAAAAATCCGTATGTTAGAATGTAATAGATTTGAAAAAACAATAAGTAATAAAAAATTTTATTAAAATCTTCATCATTATTAAGTACACTTTGATTTTTAATTGAAATAATGGAAATCAACATTACCCCAAAAAATAAATCTGAAAAATTAAGACAACCAATTGATTTATTTAAAAAATATCCCTCAAAAAATCCACCTGAATCAAAAAATAACATCAAAAAAAACCAAAAATAAAAATCAGGATATTTATAAATTAAAAATATTAAGGTAATAAGAACAATTAAAATAATTATTAATGACATAGAAAAGATTATTTGTTAAATAATAAATTTTTAATCATACTAATTTTTATTATTCTTATAATAAAGGGTAGTAAAAGACAAACAAAAATCAAAAGAAATTTATTTAAATAATTAAAGTTATATTGGTTGTAAATTTCTAATATTGGAACTATATTAGAAATAAAAAATACAACTAGAATATAAATACTTATTGATTTTATATTTCTCTTTACAAAAAAGAATTTTTGTGAAAGATTATAAGCAAAAATAAAATAGATAAAATTTGATATCATATTACTAATTGCCGCACCTTGGTAACTTAACTTAGGAATTAACAAAAAATTAAGTCCCAAACTTATTCCCGAAGTCACTGCAACAAGCCATGTATAATGAATTGTTTTTTCTTTAAGAAAAATACCAAGCGAAGTTATATCAATGCTTTGCCTAAAAATTTGTGAAAAAATAGCTAAAGGAATTACAATTGCCGCAGAAGAATAAATCGGTGTACTAACCAGGCTAATAATTTCTTTACCCCAAATGGATAAAAGCGAGCAAATACTTAAACTTAAAACGAGGTAAGCATACCATATTTGATTTGATGTTTGTTTTGTAATTTTTTTGGCTTCATCTTTTTCTTTCTCATATAGCGACATAAAAAAAGGGTAATAACTCATTCCGATCGCCATATTTATGATCGAAATTGGTTGAGCAAAAGTTAAACCTATAGAATATAACCCAACATCACTTGTGTTTTTATACCATAACAATAAATAACGATCAGCGAAAGTAAATATCCACCCAATTATTCCCGAGAGCATTAAAGGATAACTAAATTTTATTATTTTTTTTGCCCAAAATAAACTAAATTTAAAAGTATATTCCTTCCTTGTGAAGGAAAATAGAGAAAAAAAAATTGTAAAACATAGACTTATTAAAGTCGCAAGCTGTGCACCAAGTACACCTTTTTTCATATATATAACTAAAATGATGCCAAAAATAATATTAGAAAGAGAACGAAATAAAATATAAAAATTAAACTTCCACGGTTTTCTTTTGTACCGATAAATCCAACTTTGTTCGTCATTTAATAATGTTAATGGAATGGTAATAAAAGCTATAAATACCGCCAACGCATATTCTTCAGTTTCAAAAAGTAATATAGAAATTTCATTAGAAAAAAAACCAAAAATAAATGACGGAATTATTGTAAAACTATTTAATATTAATATTGTAAATAAGATAATTCCTTTATTATTTTTATCTTCTATTTCATAATAGTATCTTGAACCGCCATCCGTTATCTTTAGTCCAAATAATATCGAAAAAATAATAATTCCAGTTCCAAGTGTATCTAAAACTCCATATTCTGATGGTGAAAGAATACGAGTATAGAAGGGTAGTAATAAAAATCCTATAAATTTTTTGATAGCATTTCCAATTCCATAAGAAATTGCGTCTTTAGAGAAACTTTTAATCAATCTCATAAAATTTCTTTTTCATTAAACATATTAAATCGGTCTTTTTTTTGATCTTACGATCAGTAAATCTCAGTACTTTGTTTATTATACGATAAGTTAATCTTATCTTAAGTTTACTGGGTGTGTTTTGATAACCACAAGATGGACAAATTGCATATGAAGATGGTTGTGGCTTAATAAGATATTTATTAAAAACACGAGATATATCATTTCTTAGAATATATATATTTTCGGGTCCTGCTTCAAAACATTTTAATATTTCAAAATCATAAAATAGATTTTTTATTTTTTCCTTTGTGAATGATCTTAGATGTAATTCCTGATTAAACCATGTAAAACAATAAGGGCAACATACTAAGTCATCCTCCAAATTCTCATTATTAGGAACCGTTATTATAATATATTTCTTCGTTAATCTTTTTAAATGTTTTAATGCGGAAGTAAATTCATTAATCGTGAGGTGTTCAAGAACTTCATTGCACATAACTAAATCAAAAGAACTATCTTTAAATGGTATAGAAGTAATATCGCACTCATATTTTTCAGTTTTAACAAAAGTCAAAGCATTGCTGCTAAAATCTACTCCAACTAATCTATTATACTTTTTAAGTTCATTTAAATAGTTAAGTATATACCCATTCCCACATCCAACATCAATAATTGATTTTACGTCATCTGGTATTATATTAACAATATGCTGTAGACGTATCCTATCCCGTTCTATTAACAAGAAATCTTTATTCCAAAAAGTATCTTGATTGTAGTAAACTATTCTTTCATTTTTATTCATTAAAAAAATCCCTTATGATATATTTATAAATTTATTAAACCAAAAAATAATAGAAATCGTTTTCCAAAACCTCCAATCCAACTTACTCCCAACAGATTTTGAAAAATGACTATCCATAAATTTTTGCTTATTTATAAATTGCAAATTTTCATCCAAAGTATGATTGAGTAAATCATAAAGTTGTTTCTTAAATATATCAGTGTTAAAATTATTATAAGGTATAGCAAATCCTATTTTCTCTTTTCTGTTATAAACTTCTAGTGGCAATAAATCTTTAATTGCTTCTCTCAATACATATTTTGTTAATCCGTTCTGGATTTTATATGTATGAGGTAAATTTATTGCGTACTCTACCAGCCTATGGTCTAAATATGGAAACCGGCATTCAACAGAAAAAGCCATTGAGTTTTTATCCGCTCTTACAATCTGCTGCGGAATAGATGTGTAAATCAGCATTTCGTAAAGTGTATCGTTTAAATATGAACCTGAATTAAATCGTTCAAATTCATCTAAATGGTCGCTTATACCTTCAAAGAATTTAAGGTTTAAATAAGGATACTTTCTAGATAGAAACTCTGAAGATATTTTTTTGCCTTTTACTAGATATGCCTTGACTATTTGTTTCAGGTTGCCAGAATAATGATGGAAATGCTTATATTCACGAAGCAATCGTATCCATCTAAACTCTGACAGTAAATCGAAAAAGTAGGGTTGAAACAGACTTGTATAACCAGTAATTATCTCGTCAGCACCCTGGCCTTCCAGGCTTACGGTAACATTATTATTGCGTGTAAGCTCCCGAAGTTTGAATTCTCCAAAATAGGATATACCCACGAACGGTTCTTCCTGATGCCAGATAAACCTATCTATGTCTTTTAAAAAATCTTCAGAGGTAGGTGAAATAAAATGCGGATTAACACTTGTTTTTTCAATAACTTTCTTAATATAGAAAGATTCATCAACATTCTCACCTGGATATATTAATGAGAATGTATTATTTGAACTGCGATTAATGTTTGAAGCAATACATACGATAGAAGAAGAATCAATTCCCCCGCTTAATGTGTATCCAATGGGCACATCACTTCTCAGCATTATTTTTACTGTATCAAAAAGCAATTCTCTAATTCTCTCTTTTGATGTTTTTAATGAATCTGAAATTGTCAGTTTGCTAATTTTATAAAAACGCTTTATTGATAAATTGCCATTTTGCAGAACAAGTTTATGTCCACCACGTAATTGCTTTATATCCTCAAAAAAAGTTCTTTCATTGTGATCTGAATAACCATAAGAAAAATAATCATATAAGGTTTGATAGTTGGGCTGTGGTCTAATTACTTGCAGCATAGATTTTATTTCAGATGCAAAAATAAAATAAACACCAGGCTTATAATTATAGTAAAAAGGTTTAATCCCAAATCTATCTCGTGAACAGAAAAGTTTACTCTCTTTCGAATCCCAAATTGCAAATGCCCACATACCATTAAATTTATTCACACATTCTTCACCCCATTCGTAGTATGATTTTAGAATTACTTCAGTATCTGTATTTGATTTAAATACATATCCTTTTTTAATTAGTTCTTCACGTATTTCAATATAATTAAATATTTCACCATTATAGACTATCCATAAGCCAGCTTCCTCAAATTGCATTGGTTGATGTCCGTTTTCTGTTAAATCTAGAATTGATAATCTTCTAAATCCGAGGCCTAGATTTGCATTAAAATTATTCTCTAATCGTGGTAACTTATTTTTCACTTCATCAATTGATTCATCGTGGTGGAAACTTTTTACAATCCTTTCCCTCGTATCACACAACATAAAACCTTCATCGTCGGGTCCACGGTGACGAAGTACTCTTGTCATAGAAAGAAGTAGATTTATATCAACTTTATGATTAAAACTAAATATACCACAAATACCACACATAACTATTTTCTCATAGAGTAAAGTAAAAATTTTGCAAATGGTTTAAATATTATCCATTCGGGTAATTTCAATTTTCCATAGAAATTATAAAATCTATCACAATCATAAGGTTTAAACCCGATCATTTGGCTAATCTTCAGCAAATCTGGTTCATAAAATGAATGTATATGAGTATCTGAGTTCACTACCTTTGATATATCAAGATTTTTTCTTTTATATCTCCTATACCTTATGATACCAATTGCTTGGGCTAAATTAAAATTATTTGGAACAGTTAATACTAACAAACCATTTTTTTTCAGAACTCGATGCATTTCTTCAAAAACAAAGAAAAAATTGGAAATGTGCTCTAGAATTTCACCTAAATATATAAAATCAAAAAAGCTGTCTTCTATTGGCAGTGGATTTTTTGTAATATCACAATAAATAAAATTTGGTACGAAATTTTTATATTCCTCAATAAAATCAACACCATAGTACTCAATATTTTTATTCAAGAATTTTCTGAATTCTCCATGTCGACATCCAACATCCAATAATTTGCCGCTACGATAAAAATATTCACTAACTTTTTTGTATCTTACTATTTCTCGCTCGACTAATTGATATTTATTTTCCCATTTAAATTTAAGTGTTTCAGATAATAATTTATTCATAAGTGTACCTCTTTAATAAAAATAAATATCTTTCTGCTGTTTTTTTTGAAATTTTTTCCCATGAATAATAATTTAAAGCAATGTCTCTAATCCCAGAAAATTCAATCTCTTTATTCAATATCCTGTTTAATGCATATCGTAAAGTCTGATGATCAAAAGCATATATGCCTACTTTATCTCTATCTTTTAAAGGAAAATTCTTTAATGTTGAACTAACAACCGGTGTATTACATAATAAAGCTTGAATAGGAAGCATGCCTATTCCCCCGAATCTATGTTCTTCAGTTAATCTCGGTAAAACATATATATCAGCTGCGGAGAGATAAATGTATAAATTTCTTTGTGGTATTATGCCATACAATAGTGCTCCAGATTTTTTTGCTTTTTCATACAAGGGGTCATAAATTTCGTGACCTGCTAAAACAAGTTCAATATCTGTTCTACCTTCTTCTTTAAATTCGTTATAAATATCAATTAAAATATCTGGTCTTTTAGTGTAATTTAATCTACCTATGTATATTATATGTTTCTTACTCTCATCCCATCCTAATTGTTTTTTAGCTTGATGTTTATCAATTGGAAAGAATATTCCTTCATCTACACCTGTCGTGCTTACTTCAATAATAATTCTATTATTCTTGGGTAAATAATTTTTAATACCTTTGTCAAGAACAAAGAAAAGATCAATTTTTTTAAAGGCCATTCTTTCTAAAGGAATTTGTAACGTATAGAATAATTTTTTAGGTATTTTGTTAATTTTAGCTTTGTAAATTGCAGAAGCTTCACCATGATGTTGAACTACAAAAATTACTTTTTTAAGAAATAATATTACTGCATAAAATAATAAATGTCTTATGCTCGAAATATTAATGATTAAATAATGATTTTTCTTAGTTTCGTTTTTTAAATGCTTAAGGAGTTTCGTAGAAAAATGACCTAACTTACCAAATTTTTTGGATGGGAAAATCTTATGTTTTACATCTTCTATTTCTTTCTCAAAAATTTGATTAATTCTTGAATCCGCCTTCCAGCATTCTACTACAAATTCTGGATTGTATTTTTTGAACTTTCTTGCATAAATAGAGCCAAATCCATAAGTATAAAACGAAACTCCGTCATTTGGTGAATTAGGATATCTTTTGTCGATAAAATTATAGTCGATATAAATAATTTTCATCAATCAATTTTTAATTTTTTAAATCATTTTCTTACTATTGGAAAACTAAAGATTGAAAAACATCAATACTTATTTAATTTTTTAGATAATATATTGCTGAAAAATTTTCTTTTATTAGGCTTCATAAACTATTTTTTTATCCCTAATTTAATTGAAAAGTTTTTTACTTTATTGAATATTTTTTTTTCAATGAATCTAACTTTTTGTGGCCATTTGGGAGCAAAATTTTCATATTTTCGTGGTGGCATATTCATGATATTAGAAAATTCTTTATCCGTTAATCCTAATTTTTTTAAAACTAGGTATAATTGTTCTTTTATCTCTTTTTCATCATATGGTGGTCTTTTTAGTATTTCCAATGCTTGTTGTCTAGATAATTGTCCTGCAAGTATAAGCGATGAAATATGAGCTCTTCTTTTATCAAAACCAAACTTGATTGGTAATATGTATGATTGAATAAATTTTGTGTAGATTGATTCGTGATGTTTGTCGCCATAATCTTTCCAGCCAAATTCACTAATTAAAAATTTTTTCGCACTTTCTTTATTATAATCCACTAAATCTAATATTGAAAAAATTTGTTGTTTTTTAATTCTATTTAAGTAAATTAAATAAAAAACAGTATAGTGAGGGTAGCCTTTAAGTTTTTGTGAACCAAATAAATTGTTAATTTTTTTTATATACTCCCAATTCATATGACCCTGTGACCAAGCTTTTGGTAATACAAATTCAGTTGTATAGTTAACACCCCAAATTATAGGAACATCATATTGGGCTGCAATTCTTCTTAATAAAGCAACAATTGCATGGTCCGTTGGAATCTCTAAATCTGGTACAGAAGCCTTTAAAAATGCCACCTGTAGTGAGCGGAACATTTCCCAATCTAAAACATATGTATAGAGTTCAATGTCAAGTTTTTTTAATACATTATGGATATTACTTACTGCCAATTCTGTATTCCAACCATTGTCAAGATGAATTGCCAAAGGGCGTAAACCAAATTTTTTTACTAAGTAAGCTGTATATGTACTATCAACACCTCCACTAACTCCGATAATGCAATCATATTTTTTTCTCTTACCTTGTTTCTTGCAAAATTGTATTATTTTATTTAAAGCAAATTCTTTCTCATTCTTATCTAAAATAAAATGCTTTCTTTTATCAAAATAATCTCTGCAATAATTGCATACACCATCATTATCAAAATGAATTTCTGGATCTGATGTATCCATAACACAATTTACACAAATTTGATAATCTTTATTCATTTTGGTTATTAATACCTCTAATTTATAATATATAATTATTTAAATTGAAAACAATAAATAATTAATGTTCTAATCAAAAATAATTATCAAAAATTATAAACCTAACTTATTAATTGATAGATTAACATGTAAATCTATTCTAAAATTTAAATAAGAAGGGATT
>FWPU01009523.1_pt1 | contig 10166 bp, 10 predicted proteins | sample 2228361 | NCBI WGS metagenome assembly FWPU01 (sample SAMEA103939777, study PRJEB20133) | metagenome | reverse complement strand
CTCGCGGTCGATGATTTTCCCCTCGAGCACCCCGGCCTTTATGGCCAGCTGCTTGAACTCGCGGGCGAACTCGGAGAGCACCCTGGCCGGCGAAACCGGGTCCTGGTATCCGAAGGCCACGGCGGTAGGGCCGGTCAGGTAGGGATCCAGCCCCTCCAGGCCTGCCTGCCGCGCAGCCAGCCTCAGGAGGGTATTCTTCACCACCCGGTATTCCACCCCGGCGTCACGCAGCTTGCGGCGGTGCTTCGTTATCTGGGATACGTTCAGCCCGCGGTATTCGGTGAGCACCGCTCCCTTGACCCGGGCCAGCTTCTCGCGAAGCTCGGCCACCTCCTGCTCCTTCTGGGACCTGGCTCCCACAGCGTCACCTCCAAAATTAACAAGGGCTCCCCGTAGACCACAGGGAGCCCCCCAGGGCAACCCGTTACCGGCCTCGGCAGGCGGGAGCTCCTCCCCTTCGGCGCGCCGGAATGGCATCGGCACCTGCTGTCTACGGCGGTTCCGCGCCTATTTTACCACCCTCACCTCTACCTGTCAACCCGGGCCTGAAAAACTACCTTATCGCTCGGCGGCAATAGCCCGGTGCGGGTTAACCCGCACCCCCGGCCCCATGGTGGAGGAAAGGGTAACGCTCCTCACGTACTGCCCTTTAGCCGCGGCGGGCCTGGCCTTAACGAGGGCCTCCATGAGGGTATGGAAGTTCTCCACCAACTTGGCGGTGTCAAAGGAAACCTTGCCGATGGGGGCATGGATGATGCCCGCCTTATCAACGCGGTATTCGATCTTGCCGGCCTTGATCTCCCTGACGGCGTTCCTCACCTCGAAGGTCACCGTCCCCGTCTTGGGGTTGGGCATCAGGCCCTTCGGGCCCAGGATCTTGCCCAGTTTACCCACCATCCCCATCATGTCCGGGGTGGCCACCGCCACGTCGAAGTCCAGCCATCCTTCCTGGATCCTGGCGATCACGTCCTCGGCGCCAACGATATCCGCACCGGCCTCCTCCGCCTCCTTGGCCTTCTCCCCCTTGGCGAAGACCAGGACGCGGGCGGTCTTACCGGTTCCGTGGGGAAGCACCACCGCCCCGCGGACCATCTGGTCGGCGTGCTTGGGGTCTACCCCCAGGCGAACGGCGGCCTCCACCGTCTCGTCGAAACGGGCTGTCGCCGTCTTCTTTACCAGCTCCACTGCCTCGGCCGGATCGTACAGCTTTCCATTATCAATCTGCTTCGCCGCTTCCTTATACTTCTTCCCGGCCATTTCATCAACCCCCGGCAATCAATCGGTGATCTCGATGCCCATGCTGCGGGCGGTCCCCTCGACCATGCGGATGGCCGCCTGCAGGTCGGCGGCGTTGAGGTCCTGCATCTTGGTCTCCGCGATCTCCTTCACCTTATGGCGGGAAACACGGGCTACCTTCTTGCGGTTGGGCTCGCCGGAACCCTTCTCGATCCCCGCCGCCTTGAGAAGGAGAACGGCTGCGGGCGGAGTCTTGCAGACGAAGGTGAAGGAGCGATCTTCGAAAACGGTGAGCTCAACGGGAATAATGAGCCCTGCCTGGGGAGCCGTTCTCTCGTTGAACTCCTTGCAGAAAGCCATGATGTTAACCCCGTGCTGCCCCAGGGCGGGCCCTACCGGGGGAGCCGGGGTAGCCTTGCCGGCGGGAATCTGCAGCTTGACTACTGCCATAACCTTTTTGGCCATGTCCTGTACCTCCCTAGAGCTCCTCCACCTGCACGAAGTCGAGCTCCAACGGTGTATCCCGGCCGAAGAGGGAAACCCTCACTTTGAGTTTTCCCCGGTCGGTATCGATTTCCTCAATGGTGCCCACAAATCCGGCGAAAGGCCCGGAAACCAGCTTCACGCTCTGCCCGGCCTGGAAGGTCACCTTCTGGCGCGGTTCGTCTATACCCATCTGCCGCAGGATAGCCCTCACTTCGGAAGGTTGCAGGGGGAGGGGCTTGGTCCCCGAGCCCACGAACCCCGTTACCCCCGGGGTATTGCGGACCACGTACCAGGAATCATCGCTCATGATCATCTCCACCAGGACATACCCCGGGAAGACCTTTTTCTTGGTTATCTTCTTCTTGCCATCTTTGATCTCCAGCTCTTCCTCCATGGGCACCAGCACGCGGAAGATCTTATCCTCCATGCCCATGGATTCGACCCGTTTCTCCAGGTTGGCCTTCACCTTGTTCTCGTAGCCGGAGTAAGTGTGGATCACGTACCACTGCTTTTCCACCGTTTTCTCCTTCCCCGGGACCCGCAGCGGCTCTATGCCGGTGGCCCTCTCCCGGTCGCCGCCCGGGGCCGGACCCGGTTCGGTCACCTGATGAGCAGCCGGAGCAACCGGCCAAAAACAAAGTCGAGCAAGGAGAAGATGGCCGCCACCAGGGCCACCGAGGCGACTACCACCGAGGTGAACACTACCGTCTCCTTGCGGTTGGGCCAAAGTACCTTCTTGAGCTCGGCACGCACCTCACGGAGAAACTTAACCAACTGGCTAACGCGATCCTTAACCTTCACGGCAGCACCTGCTTCTACAAGATTCGCACCTTTTCCCACGTTAAAGAAGCGGGAATTAGAGGTGGCTCTAACTTCCCACTTCGTATACACAAGTGGCAGGCCCGGAGGGATTCGAACCCCCAGCCCGCGGATTTGGAGTCCGCTGCTCTACCGGTTGGAGCTACGGGCCTTTGTTTTTACCCCTAACGGGTCTCCTTGTGGACGGTGTGGGTCCGGCAGAAGGGACAGTACTTCTTGAACTCAACCCGGTTGGGGTCATTTTTCTTGTTCTTCATGGTGCTGTAATTCCGGCGCTTGCACTCGCTGCAGGCCAGGGTAATGATTACCCTCACGGTCCCCCACCCCTCCCATGACCCCACCTTACATTATCATACTTCGAAAATGCTGTCAACCCGGGGGCCGGCGCCCGGCTTCAATCAGTCGTAGATGGCGGTCACCACGCCGGCGCCCACGGTGCGGCCACCCTCGCGGATAGCGAACCGCAGCCCTTCCTCAATGGCAATGGGGGTTATAAGCTCAATGTCCATGGTGACGTTGTCCCCCGGGATCACCATCTCCACCCCCTCGGGCAACTTCACCGTCCCCGTCACGTCCGTAGTCCGGAAATAAAACTGCGGCCGGTACCCATTGAAGAACGGCGTGTGACGTCCACCCTCCTCCTTCGTCAACACATACACCTCAGACCGGAACCGGGTGTGCGGCTTGATAGAACCAGGCTTCGCCAAAACCTGCCCCCGCTCCACCTCGTCCTTGTCTATCCCCCGCAACAAAGTCCCTATGTTATCCCCCGCCTGACCCTCCTCCAGCACCTTCCGGAACATCTCTACCCCCGTCACCACCGTCTTCCGCGGCTTATCCATCAACCCCACTATCTCTACCTCTTCCCCCGTCCGGATACGCCCCCGCTCCACCCGGCCGGTCACTACCGTACCCCGCCCGGTTATGCTGAACACATCCTCAATCGGCATCAGGAAAGGCTTATCCACATCCCGCACCGGCGTCGGGATATAATCATCCACCGCATCCATTAACTCCCAGATCTTGCCGCAATACTCACACTCCCGCGCCCCACAACCATGCTCCAGCGCCTTCAACGCCGAACCCGCCACCACCGGAATCTCGTCCCCCGGAAACTCATACTTGCTCAAAAGCTCCCGGACCTCCAGCTCCACCAGCTCCAAAAGCTCCGGATCATCCACCATGTCCGCCTTGTTCAAAAATACCACCATCGCCGGCACCCCCACCTGCCGCGCCAGCAGGATATGCTCCCGCGTCTGCGGCATGGGACCATCCGCCGCCGACACCACCAGTATAGCCCCGTCCATCTGCGCCGCCCCGGTAATCATGTTCTTAATATAATCAGCGTGCCCCGGACAGTCCACATGCGCATAATGCCGCTTCTCCGTCTGATACTCCACGTGCGCCGTGGCTATCGTTATCCCCCGCTCCCGCTCCTCCGGCGCCTTGTCAATCTGGTCAAACGGCACAAAATCCGCCAGCCCCCGCGCGGACAGGCACCTGGTTATCGCCGCCGTCAACGTCGTCTTCCCGTGATCCACATGCCCGATAGTACCCACGTTCACGTGCGGCTTCGTACGCTCAAACTTCTTCTTGGCCATGTCGCTCCTCCTAGCTTTTGTATTTTTTACCGCCTTACGTATCTGCCCAGGGAGCGGGTGATGATCTCCTCTGCCTCCTGGGCCGGGACTTCCTCGTAAAGGTGGAACTGCATGGTGTAGGTCCCCCGCCCTTGGGTCCTGGATCGCAAGTCGGTGGCATAGCCGAACATCCTCGAAAGAGGCACCAGGCTCCGGATGACCTGGGTTCCCCCCCTGGTCTCTATACTTTCAATCCGGCCCCGCCGGGCATTCAGGTCTCCCAGGACCTCGCCCATGTACTCCTCCGGCACCACTACTTCCACCTTCATCACCGGTTCCAGCAGTATCGGCCGGGCCTTTTCCGTCGCGTTCTTGAAGGCAAGGGATCCCGCGATCTTGAAGGCCATTTCCGAGGAATCCACCTCGTGGGCTGAACCATCCAGCAGGATGGCCCGCACGTCGACCACGGGATATCCCGCCAGTACCCCTGTTTCCATAGCCTCCCGCACCCCCGATTCTACGGCGGGGATAAACTCCCGGGGAACCGATCCGCCAACCACCTTATTGACAAACTCGAAGCCCTGGCCGCGGGCCAGTGGCTCGAACTCCATGACTACATGCCCGTACTGGCCGCGGCCACCGGTCTGGCGGACGAAGCGCCCCTCGGCCCTGGCCCGGGTACTGATGCTTTCCTTGTAGGCCACCTGTGGCTTCCCGACGTTGGCCTCCACCTTGAACTCCCGCAGCAGGCGATCGACGATAATCTCCAGGTGCAATTCACCCATCCCGGAGATGATGGTCTGGCCCGTTTCGGCATCCGTGTGAATGCGGAAGGTAGGGTCCTCCTCGGCCAGCTTGGCCAGGGACAGCCCCAGCTTATCCTGGTCGGCCTTGGTGCAAGGCTCGATGGCCACCGAAATGACCGGCTCCGGGAACTGCATGGCCTCCAGAACTATGGGGTTCTCCTCGGCGCACAGGGTATCCCCCGTGCTGGTATCCTTCAAGCCCACCGCCGCGGCGATGTCCCCCGCGTATACCCCGTCGATTTCCTCCCGGTGGTTGGCATGCATTCGCAGGATACGGCCGACGCGTTCTTTCTTGTTCTTGTTGGCGTTAAATACATAAGAACCAATGGACAGTGAACCGGAGTACACCCGGAAATAGGTCAGCTTGCCCACGAAGGGGTCGGTCATGATCTTGAAAGCCAGCGCAGAAAAGGGCTCCTCGTCGCTGACCTGCCGTCGGATTAACTCTCCCGTCTCGGGATGGTACCCCTCCACCGCAGGGATATCCAGCGGCGAGGGAAGGTAGTCCACCACGGCATCTAGCAAGGGCTGTACCCCCTTGTTGCGGTACGATGAGCCGCACAGGACCGGGGTAATGGTCACCTCCAGCGTCCCCCGGCGCAGGGCCCGCTTGATCTCCTGCGGCTGTATCTCCTCGCCCTCCAGGTACTTCATCATGATCTCGTCGTCGATCTCTGCTACCGTTTCCAGCAGGGCCATCCGCTGCCCGGTTACCAGTTCCTCCATTTCCGGCGGAACCTCCGTCTCTTCGCAGCGGGTCCCCAGGTCGTCCTGGTAGACGATAGCCTTCCCTGTGACCAGGTCAACCACGCCCCGGAAAGTATCCTCCACCCCGATGGGCAACTGGATGGGCACGGGGACGGCACCCAGCCGTTCCCGGATCATCTCTACCACCCGGAAAAAGTCTGCTCCCAGAGTATCCATCTTGTTGACGTAAGCGATCCGGGGAATGCGGTAACGATCGGCCTGCCTCCAAACCGTCTCGGATTGGGGTTCAACCCCGCCTTTGGCACAAAAAACGGCGATAGCGCCATCAAGAACCCGCAAGGACCGCTCCACTTCCATGGTAAAATCAACGTGCCCGGGCGTGTCTATAAGGTTTATACGATAGTCTTTCCAGAAGCAGGTGGTAGCAGCCGAGGTAATGGTGATCCCCCGCTCCTGCTCCTGCACCATCCAGTCCATGGTCGCAGAACCATCGTGGACTTCCCCCATCCGGTGTACCTTGCCGGTGTAAAAGAGGATCCTTTCCGTGGTTGTGGTCTTCCCGGCATCAATATGGGCCATAATTCCAATGTTTCGCGTCCTCTCCAGCGGGAAACCCCTCGGCATCGTTACCCCCCCTTCCTTCCGTAATTTCTGTTCAGGTACTGACGTTTTACCAGCGGTAATGAGCAAAGGCCTTGTTGGCCTCGGCCATCTTGTGGGTTTCCTCTTTCTTCTTGATGGTCCCCCCGCTCCCGGCAGCGGCTTCCATCAGCTCTGCGGCCAGCCGCTCCTCCATGGTCCGCTCTCCGCGATCGCGGGCATACTGTACCAACCAGCGTATGGCCAGGGCCACCCTTCGATCCGGCCGTACCTCCATGGGCACCTGGTAGGTAGCACCGCCAACCCGCCGCGGCCTGACCTCCAGGACCGGCATGGCGTTGCGCACGGCCTGCTCAAAAACCTCCAGGGGATCCTTGCCTGACTTCTGGCGTATTATATCCATGGCCCGGTAGAATATCCTCTGCGCCAGGGCCTTTTTCCCCTTGAGCATGATCTTGTTGGTGAACCTGGCGACCAGCTCGCTCCCGTAAACGGGGTCGGGCGTGATCTCCCTCCTGGGCACGTTTCCCCTTCGCGGCAAGCCTTAACCCCCTTTCAACGGTTTACTTGCCCTGCTTGGCCCCGTACTTGGATCGTCCCTGGGCCCGGTTCTGCACCCCCGCGGTGTCGAGGGTGCCCCGTATAATATGATACCTGACTCCCGGCAGGTCTTTGACCCGCCCTCCCCTGACCAGCACTACGGAGTGCTCCTGCAGGTTGTGGCCGATGCCGGGGATGTAAGCGGTCACTTCCACCCCGTTGGTGAGCCGAACCCTGGCTACCTTGCGCAAAGCCGAGTTGGGCTTCTTGGGGGTGATGGTCCAGACCCGCGTGCAAACCCCCCTTTTCTGGGGGTTGGACCGCAACGCCGGAGCCGCCGATTTACTCTTCAATTGCCGTCTTCCCTTTCGCACCAGCTGGCTGATGGTGGGCACGCGTTCACCCCTTTCTTTACTCTTCAATAATGGCGGCTGATGCCGCTCCCACCTCGATGCCGCAGGTTCTGCCCAGTACGGCCATCGATTCGACCTCGACCACCGGTATGGCCTGCTCCCGGCAGGCCTTCAACAACTCCCGCACCACATACTCCTCGGCATCCCTGGCCACGAAGACCGCCTTGGCCAGCCCCTTGTCCACCGCCTTGGCCGTCTGCTTGGTGCCGATAGTCTTCTTCCTGGCCGCCTTCAAACGCTCCAGGCTCACAATGGTTCACCCCAACTGCCTGACGGCATTGACCGCAGACACTTCTATATTTTAACACCAGCACTGGGCAATGTCAACAGCAAAAAAACGGGCGAGCCAACCGTAATCTCGCCCGTGGTTTCCAGTTCAGGTGCCCGCCCGGGGCAACGGTTCCTCCTCGGTGTAAACCCGAATGTTGCGGTAGCGGGACATACCGGTACCGGCCGGTACCAGCTTGCCGATAATGACGTTTTCCTTCAGGCCCAACAGGGGATCGCACTTGCCTTTTATAGCCGCCTCGGTCAGGACCCGCGTGGTTTCCTGGAAGGAAGCCGCAGAGAGGAAAGAATCGGTGGCCAGGGAAGCCTTGGTGATTCCCAGCAGGATAGGCCGCGCCACCGCGGGCTGGCCCCCTTCGGCGATAATCCTGGCGTTCTCCTCCTCGAAGTCGAAGATGTCGATAAGCCCTCCGGGGAGAAGATCGGTATCGCCGGCGTCTTCTACCTTAACCTTCCTGAGCATCTGGCGGATCACGATCTCGATGTGCTTATCGTTGATGTCCACGCCCTGCAACCGGTATACCCGCTGCACCTCGTGAAGCAGGTACATCTGTACCCCGCGCAACCCCTTCACCTTGAGCATATCGTGGGGGTTGACCGAGCCTTCCGTCAGTTCGTCCCCCGGCTCAACCTTTTGCCCCTCCCGCACCTTCAGGCGGGCGCCGTACGGTACAGGATAGGTGGCGGTCTCCCCGTCGTCCCCCACGATCTGGATCTCTCTGCGTCCCTTGCTCTCAACGATGCGGGCCAACCCGTCGACCTCGGCGATGATGGCCTGCCCCTTGGGCTTGCGGGCCTCGAAGAGCTCCTCCACCCGGGGCAGACCCTGGGTGATATCCTCCCCTGCCACCCCACCGGTGTGGAAGGTGCGCATGGTTAACTGGGTTCCGGGCTCACCGATGGACTGGGCGGCGATTATACCTACTGCTTCCCCTACGTCCACCATCATCCCGGTAGCCAGGTTGCGCCCGTAGCAGCGGGCACAGACCCCGTAACGGGTCTTGCAGGTAAGCACGGAGCGGATGTGCACCTCTTTAATGCCGGCCCCGGCAATCTTCTCCGCCGCCTCCTCGTCGATTTCCTCCCCCGTTTCCACCAGCACCTCCCCGGTGGCCGGGTGTACCAGGCGCTGCAGGGATACCCGGCCTATGATCCGGTCGACCAGGGACTCAATGATCTCGTTGCCATCCCTGACTTCGGCTACCGAAATCCCCACCGTGGTACCGCAGTCCTCTTCCCGCACGATGACGTCCTGAGCCACGTCCACCAGGCGGCGGGTGAGATACCCGGAGTCCGCCGTCCGGAGGGCCGTATCCGCCAGGCCTTTGCGCGCACCATGGGTAGAGGTAAAATACTCCAGCACCGTCAGGCCCTCCCGGAAATTCGCCCGGATGGGGAGCTCGATGATGCGGCCGGAAGGGTCGGCCATCAGGCCGCGCATGCCGGCGAGCTGCGAAATCTGGTTGACGTTACCGCGAGCCCCCGAGATGGCCATCATGTAAACGGGGTTGAAGCTATCCATGGTCCGCATCAAGGCAGCGGTAACCTGGTCGCGGGCCTCGTTCCAGATGTCGATAATCTTCTGGTAGCGCTCCTCCTCGGTCATCAATCCGCGCTTGTACTGCTGCTCCACTTGCTCCACCTGCTCATCCGCCCGCCTCAGGATCTTCTCCTTCTCCCGGGGTACCTGGATATGGGATATGGATATGGTGGTGCCCGCCCGGGTAGCAAAACGGAAGCCCAGCTCCTTGATGCCGTCCAGCATCCTGGCGGTGGCGGCATTGCCGTGTTTCCGATAGCACCTGGCCACTATCTGGCCCAGCAGCTTACGGTCTACTACCTGGTTGATAAAGCGCAGCGGCGGCGGCAGGACCTCGTTAAATATTACCCGTCCCACCGTGGTCTCCACCAGCCGGAGTTCGCCGTTATGGGGGTCCTCCAGCCGGACCTTGATGCGAGCCTGCAGGTGGAGGTAGCCGGAGTCGTAGGCCATCACGGCCTCGTCCGCGCTGGCAAAAGCCTTCCCTTCCCCCGGGGCCCCCGGCTTCTCCATGGTCAGGTAGTAACACCCCAGCACCATGTCCTGGGTGGGAGTAACCACCGGGGTACCATCCTTGGGGTTAAGGATGTTATGGGCGGAAAGCATCAGCACCCTGGCCTCCGCCTGGGCCTCCGCCGACAGGGGGACGTGCACCGCCATCTGGTCGCCGTCGAAGTCGGCGTTGTAGGCCGTGCATACCAGCGGGTGGATCTTGATGGCCCGGCCCTCTACCAGCACCGGCTCGAAGGCCTGGATGCCCAGCCGGTGCAGGGTAGGAGCCCGGTTCAGGAGCACGGGGTGCTCCTTGATTACCTCCTCCAGCACGTCCCAGACCTCGGGACGCACCCGCTCCACCATCCGCTTGGCGCTCTTGATGTTGTGGGCCAGGCCGTCGTTCACCAGCTTCTTCATCACGAAGGGCTTGAAAAGCTCCAGCGCCATTTCCTTGGGAAGGCCGCACTGGTGGAGCTTCAACTCCGGCCCCACCACGATTACCGAGCGCCCCGAGTAGTCCACGCGCTTCCCCAGGAGGTTCTGGCGGAACCGTCCCTGCTTACCCTTGAGCATATCGCTGAGGGACTTGAGGGGACGGTTGCCCGGACCCGTAACCGGCCTCCCCCGCCGGCCGTTATCGATGAGGGCATCCACC
>FWPU01013602.1_pt1 | contig 10167 bp, 7 predicted proteins | sample 2228361 | NCBI WGS metagenome assembly FWPU01 (sample SAMEA103939777, study PRJEB20133) | metagenome | reverse complement strand
CGAATACTGCGCTGCCAGATCGCCGAAGTGTTCGGCGGTGGGGTTTTGCCGGGCCTTTTCCCACACCTCTTGGGCCCGCCGGAAATCGCCCAGCACGATCGCCCGGCAGCGCACGCGCGGACCGTAGTTCGCCTCGTATCCCTTGCGCAGGTCGTCCTCGCCGACCTGCACTTTTCCGGCGATGAGTTTCTTCAGCCCCGCGGCCGGCCAGGCCACCTGCTCGCGGTAGAGCTGCGGCGACATGCCGGTGCGCTGCTCGACCGCCTGGAGCCAGCCTTCCACATCGGCCGTGCCGTCCGGTTTAGGCGGCACCATCAGGCCGGCCATGTAGGTGACCTCGGCCTCGATCTCTTCCTCGGTGACCGACAGATCGTGCTGCTTCAGCGCCTGGGCGATCAGCCGCCGCTCGATCATCCCCTCGAGCACCTCCTTGCCGTGGCGCTCGATGCACTTCTCTGCTACTTCGGCAATGCTGATCGCATGGCCATTGATGGTGGCGGCCACCCCGGGCATGCTTTGCCGGCGCGCCGGATCATTGAGCACATTGACCACCTGGGCCCCGCTTTGCAAGGCCTGAAAGATCTCGCCTGCCGCTTCCCGCAACTTGCGCTCGCGCACCACTTCCTCCAGCCGCGGGGCGACTTCCTGGAAGCGGACCAATTGCGAGCCCGGCAGCTTGCGCTCGCATTGCAGAATCAAGTATTGGCCGCCGGCCGCAATCACCTCCGAGACCTGGCCAGGTTCGAGACTGAAAGCCGCCTGTTCGATCTCCTCATAGCCGCAATGCTTGCGGATCGGCTGGATGCGGCCTTCCAGGCTGGCACTGGCATCCTCCGAGTATTCCTTGGCCAGCTTGCCGAAAAGCTCCGGATTGGCCTTGGCCCGGGCTTGGACCTCGCGGGCCTTTTCCAGCGTGCCGCAGGCGATCAGGCGCGCGTCCACGGCCGGGCCGTAGCAGCGCTCGAATTCCTCGACCAGTTCTGCCTGGCTGACGCTGAGCCTCGCGCCGGCCAGCTTCCTCAGCGCCAGAGTCGTCCAGATGATGTCTTCGGCATACTCCTCGGGCGTGATGCCCCGCTCGTCCTCCAGTAGCTTGAGCCACTGTTCCACGGGCAGCTTGAAGCGCTGGGCCAAGCGGCCGATCTCGGTTTCTACCTCGGCGCGGGTGACCGCGATCCCGCGCCGCTGGCACTCCTCGGCGATCAACCGCTTGTTGACCATGCCTTCGAGGATATGCGGGCCGTAGTGGCGGAGGGCCTCGTGCCCCAGTTCTGTGCGGCTGATCGGCTCGCCGTTGACCACCGCCACTACCTGAGGCCTGGCCGACTGAACACCGGTCGGCCCATAGGCGGCTGATCCTGGCTGGCCAGCTTGCACACGCTTCGCGCTTGCGGCGGAAGCCTGCGCCTGGACTGGCCCTTGCCGAGGCTCTGCCGCGGGCGCAACCGTGCTTGGCTGGGTCGCGGTCCGTTGCACCCCTCGTGCCCCGGCAGGTGCTTGGGCGCTGGCCGGGTTACTACCCGAGAAACGGCGCACAACCAGGGCCAGTACAAGCACGGCCACTGCCCCCGCGACTGTCCCCGCGTGGCTCCACCGGAGGCTCCTTCGTCGCCGCCCGGGAGTGGTGAGATGATTCGCCAGTCTAGTGGAATGGCTCCGGTCCATCTGACGCCTCCGTAACTGTTTGCTATGCAATCGGTTGCTGGTCGCTCACCGCCTGCACCGCGGGCGCAGGGGCGGCAGTATATGGACCCAGGGCCAATGCCGCAAGGGCGATTGATAACCCCTTCAGGGGGTCAATGGACTAGGCGCTGGTCCGCCACGTGGAGTTGGTCTCCGTGTCACGCGGTTCTCCTACCTTTTCTGCTGGATATTGCCCCACGCGCTGTGCCCCTCATACTGCCCCTTTCGCCCCCTTTTCCCAGCTTGCAATGCACGCGCCTGCCATTGACGCACACGCGGCCCGTCGATACACTGCCGGCCCTTTTGCGCGCTTCCAAAAAAGGGGGTTTCCCGGACAGGGGCCGGTTGAGCGCCAGCCTTCGGGCCGGGCGCTGTCGCACGATTTACCTGGACAAGAACCGGTTTGCCCCCACAATTGGTGGGCAATCGAGATGCTCAACAGAAGCAAGAAGATCGGGCTGCCGGGCCTTGCTAGATTGGCTGGCGGGCCAAGCTGTACGATCCGAGGCGATCGGCTATGAGTATATCGGTCGAAGACCCCAAAGGCCGCGTTCGGCAGGACGGGTATGAACTTCCCCGGCTTGGGCCCTCGCTCAGGGTGCTGTTCATCACCACGCCCCGAAAGACCGGCGCGTGGCTGGCCGAGGCCTTCGCCGTGGAAGCGCCTTCGCAGATCGCGCTGGAAATGGCCACCGGCGCTGCGGCCGGCATAGCCCGGCTGCACGACGATCTGTTCGACCTGGTGCTTGCAACCCATGAGCCGGGCCTGCTCGATGCCCTGGCCGTGGTCGAGGGCCATCGGGCGGGCGGTGGCGACACGCCGCTGGTCGTACTCGGCAATCAGACCGAGCAGGCAATGGGCGCACGCTGTTTTCAGGCTGGGGCTGACGGCTATCTCTGTTTGCATTCCGCCACTACCCACTATTTGATCTGGGCGGCCGCGCGGGCTTTGGAATACCGCCGGCTGGTGCGCGAGAACCATCGGCTGCGCCAGGCTGAATACGCCCGCCGCCAGCGCGAACACGAAGAGGCCGACCGGTTGCTGAACCAGCAGCAATCGCTGGTCGTGGAGTTGGAGGCCTTGCGCAGCTCGCTGCGCAGCGGGTGTGCCGCGCGCAGCCCAGACCCCAAGCCCGCCTTCTCCGAGTTCCCTGAGGAGCTGGTTTGTCACTACCGCGAACTGCTGCGCACGTACGTGATTATGGGCTCGGGCAATCTGGCCAGCGAGCTGCGCAGACTGGCCGAGGTGATGATCGCTGTGGGGCTCGGCGCGCAACGGGCCATGCGCCTGCATGTGCTGGTGCTCGAAGAGCTGGTCCGCGGGCTGGGCACGCGCAGCTCGCGGCACGTGATGGCCCGGGCCGATCTGCTGATCCTGGAGCTGATGATTCATCTGGCCGAAGGTTACCGCCAGCGCTACCAGGAGCGAATCCATCCAGCCGTGCAGTTGATGCTGCCGGGGTTCGAGTGAAGGCGGCCGCGCACCGGCCGGGGGCCACGCCCTGGCCGGCGCCCGCACCTGCTCCCAGACCGGCGGCGCTGATTCAGAGCGAACCGGCGAGCCTCTGTGCCGGGCTATTCGCGGCGTTTGCTGCCTCTTTGTGGGGCTCTCTGGCGTGTTGGGCCACGATGGGCGATAATGTTTTGATTGGTTGGGCAATTCGCGCGGAGAGAAGGCGGGAAATGTCTGATGCACAGACCACGATCGGCCAGCTTCGAGAGCAGATCGCCGAGTTTGTCGCCCGGCGCGACTGGCGCCAGTTCCATTCGCCCAAGAACCTGGCCATGTCGCTGGCCATCGAGGCCGCCGAGCTGATGGAGCATTTCCAGTGGCTTACACCCGAGCAATCGCGGTTGTTGGCCGGCGACGACCAGCGGCTTCAGTCCGTCAGCGAAGAGATGGCCGACGTGCTGTGCTACTTGCTGGCCATGGCCAACGAGTTGGGCGTGGACCTGGCCGCGGCCGTGCGCCGGAAGATGGCGCAGAACGAACAGAAGTATCCCGCCGCGGAGTGTCGCGGGCGCTTCGGGCCAGCGGATATTGGCCCGGGCGAGTGATGAACCGGCCGTGTGTGGGCACACGCCCCCGGCGGATGGTAGGGGGGTCGCCATGTGGTTGTGGAGCTTGACAGCTTCAACCGACCCGCGAAACTGGAATATGGGCAACAATTCAGCCGAGCGGTGCAAGGAGCGCCGCGAAGGGGCGCCGTCCCGTAGGCGGCGGTGTCAACCCACGGCCAGCGGCCCGCACAAGAAAGCCAAAGCCCCGAAGGGGCGGCAGGGTGGTCCGGCGCCCTGCGTGCGGTGCAAGTGGTCGGACGATCGCGTCGCCCGTTGCGGGGCCCGCCGGGCAGTACGGTGGGCCAATGTGCTCCGTGGGCTGACCGCCGACGGCTACCATCCTTGGCCCCTTCGGGCCCAGGAAAACAGGCCTTGGGGCACTTCAGACGGCTGAACTGTTACGAATATGGCAGGCAGGGTCACCGGAATCGATAGGCGGACTGATGCGACAAGCAGTCTATGGAGCGATCATTGCCGGAGGGGTGGCCACCGCCCTGGTGGCTGCGGTGCGCTGGCTTTGGCCGGATGAGCCGCGGCTCGATCCGCCCCCGGTGCTCGAAGAGCAGGTGCTCAGCGCCACGACCACCGAGCAGAAAGTCGAGGCGGCGCGCCAGCTTGTGCGCCACGGCCCGCAAGCAAGCCCGCAGATCGGACGCCTGCTGCGCGACTATCGCGACGATGAGCCCGAAGTGATGGTCCCGCTGTTGGAGGCAGCCGGCAAGGCCCGGCGCTGGCAGGAGCTGCCGCGCTTGTTCGAGCTGATGGAACATCCGGACCCGCGCATTCGCGGCAAGGCCGGGGCCGCGGCGCGCACGATCATGCTGTAGTACTACGGGTTTCGGGCTACCGACCCGCCGCAGAAGCGGGCGGCCGATCTGGCACGGATCAAGGCGATTTATCGGGAGATGCTTCCAGACTTGCAGCAGTTTTACGGCGGCGGGGGCCAGTGAACCCGGGGGAAAATGCGGCGGGAGAAGATGATTTCCGGGGCTTTGCGGTACGCGCCGTCGGGCAAAGGGCAAAGCGGCGTCGAGGGCCGACCGGAGTAAGGCGCCGCGCGAACACATTGCTGGTGAAAGGGGGACAGCCATGTCCGCTCGGTTCCGATCCCTGGCGCGGGGCTTCACGCTGGTGGAGCTACTGGTGGTGATTTCGATCATCGGCATTCTCGTGTCGTTGCTGCTGCCGGGTGTGCAGGTGGTCACTGAAGCCGGGCGCCGCAACCAGTGCAAGAATAACTTGTATCAGATGGGCAGGGCTTATGAGCTCCGCAAATCCAAGGTGCAAAGGCCGTTGTTTGCTGCGGGCTGGATTTCGGAGTTGACGCCATACATGGAAGCTGTGGGCACCATGTTCTTCTGCCCCAATGGCGAGGAGGAAGAGGAAGAAGAACAGGAACTGCCGCCGGTGGGCTGGGTGATGCTCACACGCCACCCGGGCGGAACGATCCGCATCGACTGCCAGCCGGGGCCGCATTGCCGGGCCCAGTCGGGCGAGTTTGGCGGCGCGTCGTATGAGCTGGTCTTCGAGTGGCACGACAGCGGCGGCGACTGGGACGATCTGGTGCTCCGCTTCGAGGACCAGGGCACCGGCGTGAAGCGGGTGACCTGCGTGGCCAACGACCGGGGCCCGAACCCCACGCCCGAAGTCCAGGCCCAGGGCTCCTTCAGCAGCGAGTACTATGCCCCCGACGGCACCAAGGTGCTTTCGGTGGCCAAGGGCCAGATGCCGGGCGCCACGGCGGTTTTCACTGCGGCCAGCGGCCGGGCCGACTACGGCATGAATAGCCGCGCCCACCGGTTCCAGCAGGATTCGCACAAGATTCTGGTCATCGAATATCAAAAGGTGGTGGCCGATCTGGCGCTGCCCGATGGCGGCGACATTTGGCTCGACCAGGTCGCCTCGCGGCACCTGGGTACGGCGAACGTGCTCTTCGGGGACGGGCACGTGAGCGGCTATCGGCCCTCGCAGATCGACCCGACGGTCTTTGAACTCAATCAGCAGTACTGGATGCCCTACGCTGATCTCTACGAAGCCGAGCGGGGCTCCCGCTAGGCGCAAGCCCCGTCTCTCGCCATGGTCTCACCCGGCCCTTTCCCGGCAGGATGAAGTAGGCTGGCTGGCGGTACGCATCTTGAGCCCGTCTCTTGCGGAATCCTCGCGCCGAAGTCCTCCTGGGCTTCCCCTTCTGCCGCCGGCAAGGCAAACTGTGGGTCCATAGCCGGGATGTCGTTCCACAAGGTCCGCCTTATGGGCGAAGCGCCCGGGAGCACACCTCTTTGCTCTGCGGCCCCAAGGAGCCGTCTGCCATGGAACGCTTGGTGAGTTTCTGCGGCCTGCTGGCGATGATCCTGCTGGCCTGGCTTTTGTCCGAGAACCGCCGCGCGATGAACCTGCGTCTGATCCTCAGCGGCGTGGTGCTCCAGTTGCTACTGGCTGCGCTCTTGCTGGCCACGCCGCTCAAAGACGTAGTCTTCCGCGTGGTCGAGACCGTGATGCTCGGGCTGATTGCCTGCTCCGACCGCGGGGCCGAGTTCGTTTTCGGCCGCTTCTTCTTCGACCGCTGGTTCGAGACCACCTACGGTGGCCCGCCTTTTGCATTCACCGTCATGCCCACCGTGATTCTCTTCTCCACGCTCACTGCCATGCTCTTCCACCTGGGCGTGTTGCAGGGGGTCGTGAAGCTCATGGCCCGCGTGATGGTCTGGGTGATGGACACCTCGGGTTCGGAATCGCTCTGTGCCGCGGCCAACGTGTTCGTGGGCATGACCACCGCCCCGCTGGTCATCCGCCCCTATCTCGACTCCATGACCCGCTCGGAACTGATGGCCATGATGACGGCCGGCATGGCCACAGTGGCCGGGGGCACGATGGCGGCCTATGTGGGTATGGCGCCCGATCAGAAGACAGCCGGCCTGCTGGCAGGCCACCTGGCCGTGGCCTCGCTGATCTCAGCCCCGGCCTCGCTGGTGATCTCGAAGATCATGGTTCCCGAACTAGAGCAATCGCCCACCAAAGGCCAGGTGCGCGTGGAGGTGCCGCGCACCGACGCCAACCTTCTGGACGCGGCCTGCCGCGGGGCAGGCGAAGGGCTCAAATTGGTGCTCAATATCGTGGCCATGCTGATCGCGTTCATCGCGCTGGTGCATCTGGCCAATTGGGCCCTGGCCGGGCTTACGGCGCTGGCCAACAAGACAATGGCCTTGCTGGCCGCCGGCGCACAGGGCCTTGGCCCGGCCGGAGGTGCGCCGACAGTGCAGGGGTGGCTGGGTGGCGCCGAGCCCACGGTCGAGCTGTTGCTCGGCTGGCTCTGCGCCCCACTGGCGTGGATTATGGGTGTGGCCTGGAAAGACGCCCCTGCGGTGGGAGTGCTGATCGGCGAGAAGACGATCTTCAACGAATTCGTGGCCTACGGGAGCCTGATGAAGTGCAAGGACGCCATCAGCCCGCGATCCTTTGTCATTGCCACTTATGCCCTCTGCGGCTTCGGTTCCATTGCGGTCACGATCGGCGGCATCAGCACGCTTGCGCCAAAGCGCCGGCCGGATTTCGCCCGCTACGGGTTCCGCTCGATGATTGGCGGGGCCTTGGCGGCCTTTATGACCGCGGCCATCGCCGGGATGCTGACAGGTTCGCCCCCCGAGGCCGAGCACCGGGCACTTCCTGCCGAGCAAATCGGCCCGGCGGGTGAAAAGCACGCCCCCCCGCACTCAGCCGCTCAACCGGCCGGCGATAGCGGCTCGATTTGTTTGACGGCCTGCTCGGCCGCTTGGCGGACCTCGGGCTCTTCGGCCGCAGCCGCCCGGCGCAGATCGGCCAGGGCCGGATATGCCAGTGGCCCCATGGCCCCCAGCGCCTCGGCCGCAGCCACGCGCACCCACTTCTCCTCGCCCCGCAGCGCCAAGACCAGCGCCGGCACCGCGGTGGCTGCCTGAGGACCGAGCCGCGCCAGGGCATTGGCCGCAGCCACGCTCTCATGCGGGTCTTTGCTCGCCAGGCGGTCGATCAGCTCGCGCACCTCGGGCGGGGCCTCCGCGGCGGCCTGGGCTGCGATCCGTTGCAAGTCGATCTGATACAGGGCGATGCGCGCAGCCCGCCGCACAGTCAGGTCGCGGTCTGCTGCGGTGATCTTTTCCAGCACAGCCACCGCGGCCCGCGCAGCCGGACCAAGCTCTCCCAGGGCCGCGACTGCCCGGCGCCGCGTGTATCGATCATCGTGCTGTGCAGCCGCCCGCAGGGCATCGAGCGCAGAGATGGCTGGCGGGCCGATCTCTTCCAACGCCTCGGCCGCGTACCACCGCACCCAACGGTTTTCGTCTGCCAGGGCTACTGCCAAAGGGTCAACCGCCGCGACTGCCTCTTCGGCTCCCGCACGGCCCATCCAACGCAAGACCGCGGCCGCGCCCAGACGCACGTTGGGCCTGCTCGAAGACAACCCTTCAGCCAGCGTGGGAACGATCCCCCGCGACTCCGCCGCCAGCGCTTGCACGGCCGGTTCGTCGAGTTGCATGGCGCTGCCGTCGCCCAGCATCTTTGCCACGCTGTCCAATGCTGCTAGCACCGCCTCCCGGCCTGCGGCCGTCAGCGCCCGGGCCGCCTCCTGCCGGGCCACAGCATCCGGGCCGCTGCGCAGCCGGGCAATCAGTTGGCCCGCGGTCTGCACCTTGGGTGTCGTGTCGCCTTGCGGAGCGAGCGGCTTCGCGGGGAACCCCCGGACCGCCAGCGTAGCCGCGATGCCCACTGCCAACAGAATGGCCACTGAGGCCAAAGCCCAGATGAGCAGCCGGAGGCCCTGCGAGGGCGGCTCGGAACTGGGAGCTTGCTGCGGTAGGACCGCTGGACTTGGGCCGTACGGATAACCGTGTTCCGCGCTCATGATCCCTTGGTTTCCTCCCGGCCGGTCCACGCCCCGACCTGCGCGACCGAGAGGCATCTTTTGCGTCCCCACGCCAAACAATTTACCCCCTTTTGTGGCAGCAGGCCAGCGAGGATGGGCTCGCCTGCCCCTCTATGGCGGGTATGGTAGAGCGAAATCCTCCAAAAGCGGGGCAAGACACTTGACCCCTTGCATACAAAGGTGCTATGGTGGCAACCACCCCCCCGTTAAGTCTGTCTCAGGGAGTCTCCCATGAGTATCAGGCTATTGATCGCCGATGCGCAGGAGCTGGCCCGAGTGGGCATCAAGCAGTTCCTGGGTGGAACGGACATCCAGGTGGCCGCCGAAGCTGACACTGCCGAAACCGTGCGGCCGGATGTCGTATTGCTGGCGGTGCGCTTCCCGGGCGGCGACGGGCTGCGGGCCTTGAACCAGATCAAGCTCGATCGGCCCGAACTGCCCGTGGTGATGACCAGCACCGAGGACAATCCCGTCCACTTTGCCAAGGCCCATGCCTTTGGGGCCGCAGGACTGCTGTTGAAGGACTTCACGCGCGAGGGTCTGATCACCGCCATCCGCCGCGCCGCAGCCGGCGAGTCGCTTTGGACGTCCGCCTGTCTGCGGCGGGTCAGCGCCGCGGTAGCCACCGGTCCCTCGGACGCTGATCTGGAAGCGTCTCTGACGCGCCGCGAGCAGCAAGTGCTCAGTCTGGTGGCCGAGGGCCTGACGAACCTCGAGATCGCCAAACGCCTACAGATCAGCCACGAGACGGTCAAGGAACACGTGCAGCATGTCCTGCGCAAGATCGGTGTGGGTGATCGCACCCAGGCCGCACTGTGGGCCTTGCGCAAGGGGCTGGTCTAGGCGTGCAACTCCGCCCGTGGTCTTCCCCCTGGCGGTCGGCTACATTACCTATACCTATGCACCGACCCTCCCCCGGCCTGGGCCCTGGGCTCTCATATTCTGCCCCGTTGGGGCAGAGACGAGGGTGCTCGAACGGGTTGGTCCAACTATCGCAGTCCCGAAGGGGCGCGATACGACAGCCCGGGGCGAGCGCAGCGATGCCTCGGGTAAGCGGCCCTCGCCACATTATCGTAGCCTCGAAGGGGCGCAATACCCATGCTCATGGATCGCAGAGTCGCTTCAAGCGGCTGACCAGTTACCCGGAAAGTGGTACTCTTGCGAGTTCCGAGGGCCTTCTTCGATGAAAGCATTGGGCATCTCCGGCAGCCCACGCAAAGGGGGCAATACCGATCTGCTGGTCCAGAGCGCCTTGCAAGTGCTCCAGCAGGAAGGCATCCAGACGGAGTTCATCTCCCTGGCTGACCGGCCGATCAAGCCTTGCATCGCCTGCGAAGGGTGCCGCACGGCCAAAGAGATCCGCTGCGTGCAGGAAGACCCGGCCTTCGAGGGCATGATCGAACGGTTCATCGAGGCCGACGGCATCCTCATCGGTTCGCCGGTCTACTTCGGCTCGGCCACGCCGCAGACCATGGCGCTGCTGGATCGCGTGGGCTATGTGGCGCGCCACAACAACAACTTTCTGC
>FWPU01013594.1_pt1 | contig 10169 bp, 5 predicted proteins | sample 2228361 | NCBI WGS metagenome assembly FWPU01 (sample SAMEA103939777, study PRJEB20133) | metagenome | reverse complement strand
GGCGGGAGTATAGGAGGGGGCAGGGAGGGGCGTGAAAGCGGGGGAGGGGGGTGGCGTCTTTACGGGGAACGGGCTGGGCGTAGGGGCTGCTGTAGGAAGCGATGTGGCTGTGGCCTGGGGCGTCGGCGTAGGCTGTGGGGTGGGGGGGAGAAAGCCTTGCAGGAGCAGGGGATGGAAAGAGGCCCGGTTCAGCAGGACCACCTGCTCGCTGGAGAGGTCACCGTTTCCCCCGTGTGGAGGCTCCTCATTGCCCAGGCGGTCGCGGGCTTGGACACGGAAGTAGCGGGTGACGTCCGGCGGAAGTTCCACCAGGCCGGCCGTCCAGGCTGTATCGCGCCAGAGGTCCTGCCAGGGACCTTGCATCCCATCGCGGGCCTGGACGGTATAGGCGGCGATGCCGCTGCCCTCGTCGGTTCCGCCCCAGCGTAGAAAGTACAAGCCGGTGACGGTGCGGTACAGCCCGATGATGGTGGAGGAGGGCGGTTCGGTATCCACTCCGAAGCGACGTGCCGGGGAGGGCGGGCCATCGCCCCCCTCGCCATAGGCCTGGACGGACCAGTAGAGGGCCGGGTAGTCCCGGTCCAGAGAGAGGTGATAGGTCAGGGCCGGCCCCACATCTTCCTGTACCAGCGGATGGGTCAGGTTCGGGTCTTGCGCCACCACCAGGCGGAAGCCGTCCACCGTGGCCGTGGCCGGGACGGACCAAGAAAGCACAACCTCTCGGCTTTCCATCCAGGTACCGTCTTCCGGGGATTGAAGGACAGGGACAGGGGGTGGTTCGAGAAGGGGGGTACGCAGCACCCAGCGCACCGCGTCGTACCAGAGGGCGCGCCAGTAATCGCCGGCGATGTCGTCCAGGTAGAGGTAGCCGCTCGTTCCCCGGGAGAAGGGGTAAGTGCCCAGCGAGACCCAGCGTCCCTGCTCCGCCCGCTGGTTGACGGCAACCAGGATGCCGCCGTCGCGGTAGTAGAGGCGGTAGCGGGCGCTTTCGGTGTATTCGGGGAGGCCATCTGCGCAGGAGGGGACGTGGACAAAGACCTCATACCAGCCGGCCTGGGGGAGGTCGGGCCGCCAGACGGCCCAGTTGGTGGATTCCTCGGCGCGGGTGACGGTGTGGGTCCAGAAGGAGTGTCCGTCCGGGCTACAGCCGTCGTGCCAGTAAGCCGGGCTGCGGGTGAACTCCGGGGAAAGGTCGTCCACCGTCACCGCCTCTTCCTGGGCGGCCAGGCGCTGTTGCACGTTCTGGCGGATGGTGGGAAGCAGGCCGTAGAGGACGTCTCCTGGGCAAGTCGTCTCGCCCACATCCCGGTGGCCGGCGATGTGGTCGTAGACTTTATGGTTGTTGAAGCTCCTTCCCAGCGGGTCAATGCCCCGCTGGGAAGCCTTCCAGGCGATCAACGCTTCCAGAGTCTGCTGGAGGAGGGCCGGGACGGGCGCGCTGACGTAGGTTCCCAGGCAACCCACCCCCATCGTTCCGGGGTTATAACTGCGGGCGTGCCCGCCGATGACATCGTCGCCGCCGGCGCGCCCTTCGTAGACATTGCCCAGGGGGTCCACAAGGAAGTTGTAGCCGATGTCTCCCCAGCCGCGGGTGTTGGCATGGTAATACCAGATGGCCCGGACGCGGGCCGCCCAGTCGGTGTCATCGTTGGGCGTGGCGGTGTGGTGGACGATCACGTGGGTTACGCGGGCGTATTCGGGCGGCCAGCGCGGGCTTTGCTCTCCCTCGGGGCAGCCCCACTCCATTCGGCTGATGACCGGGGGTTTTTCCACCGCCAGAATCCCCTTGGTCACTCCTTTGGCCGTCATAATCTCCTGGGTGCTGGGGCCGGCCCGGGCGTCGATGAAGGTAAAGGTCAGGCGGCTCAGTTTGGGCAGCGCTCCGGGTTGCAGGGAGGAGAAGAGGAGGCGAAACTGCAGGCGCCGATGCACGCCGTCGCGCTGGGGGATAAAGAGGAGCTGGGCGGAATACTGGCCGGAGGGCATGGGAGGGGCTTCGTCATCTTCCACGATCGTCTGCCAGGGGCTCCAGCGTTCGCCTGCTTCGTCGGGGCTGGTGCGGACCTCCAGGAGGAGGGTCGTGCCGGGGGGAAGGTCGGCTTCCCAAAGCGCGCCGAGGTCGGAGAAGGGGATGGGGGCCAGGATCACCGGGGAGGTATAGATGGCCGTTCCGGAGAGGGCCAGTTCCAGTCCGGGCACTTTAGCAAGCGGCCCTTTGCTCTGGCCGAGGGCGAAGTCGGCCCCGCTCAGGGTGAGGTCGCTGGAGCGGATTTCCGGGGGGATCTGGGGCCGGCCGGGGAAGGCCTGGCCGATGACGGCGGGAAACAGTCCTCCCAGGAGCGCCAGGAGGGCGACGAGAATTCCGCCAACGGCCCATTTCCTGCTCCGGCGGAAGATGGACCACCACGTTTTCACGTTGGTCCCCTTTCTCATCATGAAAATACGATAACATTTTCATCATACCCCAGGTGACTGGCGGTGTCAAGAAAGGCCGGCCGCTTCCTGGTACAGGGCCAGTAACCCCTGGGCCACTTCGTCCGAACGAAAGCGCGCAGCCATCTGGCCAGCCTGCCGGCCCATTTCCTCGCGCAGCCCGGCTTCCCGGGCCAGACGAAGGATGGCCTCGGCCAAAGCGGCCACGTCTCCCACCGGGACAACCAGTCCGGCCCGGAATTCCTCCACCAGCGGTGCGATCCCGCTTCCCCAACTCACGATGGAAGGGGTACCCAGGGCCCCGGCCTCAGCAACGACCCGATTCAACCCCTCGATTCGAGAGGGGCTGAGAAGCAGGTCGGCCGCTGCCAGGTGCGGCGGCACCTCTTCCTCATAGTTCAGCGCTCCCACAAAGGTCACTTTATCGCCGATATCGAGCGTTTCGGCCAGCCGTTTCAGGTAGGCAGCATAGTCCCCGTAGCCCGGAACGTTGCGGGAGGGGCCGGCGACCAGGGTATGGGCCTGGGGCAGATGTTGGCGGATCATCGCCGCCGCTCGCACCACCTCTTCCCCTCCCTTCAGGGGGATGAGCCGGCCCAGGCTGAGGAGCAGAAAAACGTCTTCCGGGAGTTCCCATCTCCGGAAAACCTGGGAACGGGCAGCCTTCCGGTAGGCGGCCAGGTCTCCGACTTCCCAGAAACGGTTGCCGATGTTGACCGGCAGCAGGCGTATCTTTTCCTTCGGGCAACCCTGCTTCCGGGCCATTTCGGCCATGAGGGGGGAGTTGACGCGCACCAGGGCGGCTCGCCGGAAGGCCAGACGGGTGAGCAACCGGGCCATCCGATACCGGCCGTAGCCATAGTCCGGCCGGTCGATCAGGTCGCCGCCGTGCACGCTGATCACCAGCGGCGGAAGGTGGCCGACCAGAGCGGCGATCGCCCCGATCGGATAGGCCATGTCGGCATGGAGGACGGCGGTCTGGGGGTGGCGGGACAGGAAGCGTAGCAGGGACAGCAAGATTGCCCCAAAGTATGGGTAGTGAAACAAGCGTGAAGAAAGGCCTGCTAGCGCCCTTTGGGCACGGGTATCGTCTGCTACGCAGTGTTTGACGAACACATCTCGATCCCGATAGGCCGGTGGATGTCCCTCCAGCGCCCGGCGCGTCGTTGGGGCCAAGAAGGTACAGGTATGCCCCCTTCGGACGAACTCGCGCCCCAGTTCGTAGTGGATTTCGTTGGCTTCATAGCGGCGCCCATAGGCGCCAAGAACGTACAGGATTTCCAATGCTCCTCCCGGCCGGCAGCGCCTAGCCCTCTTTTTGGAGACGGAAGATGATACCGAACGGCTCGCTCTTCCGCAGAAAACGTTCCTCGAACGGGTGTATAAACCAGGCCAGCGGCAGATCCTTGAGGATAAAGGTATGCCAGTAGCGGGTCAGGCGCGTTTCATGATACCAGTCGTTCAGAATCGTGCGGCCAAAGTAGCAGCGATCGACGATACGGCAGCCCACTGCGCTCCCGAAACGTTCTTCGACATCTGCATCTGTGTAAAAGCGCACCAGCCCGCCATCCCTTGGACGGACAAACTCGTTGCGTCCTATCCGCCGAAAATCGCGGATGCCCCGGAAGAAGGAGGTGCGTTCGTGGAAGGTATAGGGCACACTGATGACGGCGATTCCTCCGGGACGGAGGACGCGGGCGATCTCACGGGCTACGGCCCGATCGTCGGGGATATGTTCGATCGAGGAGACGGCGCTGACGTGGGCGAAGGAGTTATCGCGAAACGGCAGGGCGGTGGCATCGGCTACCACCGGCCATAGCCGGCCGGGGATCGTTCCCCAATGGGCGGCTTTTTCCTGCTGCCAGCGCACCCGCTCCCTGTCCACTTCGGCGATGACCACGTGTGCCCCCTGGATGGCCAGCATCAGGGGGAAGGATGAGGTTCCCGAGCCGATGTCCAGCACCCGATCGCCCGGATGAAGGTCGAGCATACGCGTTACCGTCGGATACTCGATAAGCCGCCACAGGGAAAAGTCGTTGACCGTGCGGCGCAGGATACGCCAGCCGTTGATGCGCACCTCGTATTTTAAGCAGGCCAGGGCCGAAAGGCGGATGTTTCGGCCTGTTTTGCGGAGCGGTTCTACAGCCATCTCCATATCCACCTCTTCAGGGGCAAGTTCAGTTCGGCTATGTGTTCCCGGTCCTCATGTTCCAGTCCGCCCAGCCGTTTGAAGACCAGGAAAAAGACCGCCGTGCCGACCAGCATCAGCCCGGCCAGGATGAACAGGCCGGTGATGCGTTCGACGAGGCCGGTCGGTGTGGAGGAGTCGAAGATACCCCATTGTCCCAGCCGAAGGATGGGCAGGAGCACCAGAGTGTAGGCGAGCGTCGCCCCGGCCACCCGGCCCAGGAAGGGCCAGGGGAAGGGGAGGAGAAAAGCCCGCCGGGCATAACCTAGGACCACGGCCATGCCGAGCAATCGGGTCAGGGCCATGGCCAGAGCGGCCCCAACGGCGCTGTAACGAGAGGCCAGGAAAAAGGTCAGCGGAACGGTCGCCACCATCAGCAGGCGGGCCGCGATGACCGGGCGATAGCGTTCGTGGGCCATGAGGATGTTATGGGGGACGCTCCCCAGCATCGAATCGATAAAGTCGCCGACGATCAGGACCATCACGACGGCCACGGCATCGGCGAACTCCTGGCGGTAAAGGAGATGGATGAGGCCGCGGGAAAAGAGGATCAGCCCGACTCCGCTGGGGAAAAGGGTCAGGATAAAGAGGCGGGTCAAACTCCGGTAGGCCCGTTGCAGGGCCGGCCGATCTCCCTGGATAAAGAGCCGGGAAAAGAGGGGCATCTGCACCCCGGTCTGGGGGGCGACGAGAAATCGGTTGAACTCTCGCACGTAGCGCGCCCCCAGCGCCAGGGCCGCTTTGCCCGAAGTATCGCCCAGCCCGGTCAGTACCATCAGGGCGATGTCGGGCTCGTAGATTGTGGCGGAAATGTTGATGAGGTAAATGAGCAAAGAATAGGGCCAGAAGCGCGGCAGCAGGGTTCTCAGTTCCTGCCATCGCACCCGCCCCGGAACCGATGAGACCTCGCGGCTGGCCCGTAGGGCCTGCCAGATCTGGAGGGCCAGGATGATGACCGTGGTGACCAGAAGCGAGATCACCGCTCCCAGGACTCCGAACCCCAGAAGGACCAGAATCGCCGTGAGGATGGGCTGCATCAGGCTCGTCAGGATGTCCAGAAGGTTATAGGCCTTTTGTTTGAAAAAGGCAAAGAGGATCTGTACCATGATGTTGGACAGAGAGCCGAGCACGATCAGGGCACAAAGGATGCCGATCAGGAGGGGACCGCTTTCTTCGCCCAGCCCGAAGAAGGAAACGACGGTCGGAGTCCAGACCTGGATGGCGGCGATCACCGGGGTCAACAGGACGAGTTTCAGGCCGAGAAGCCATTGCAGGAACAGGCGCACGCCGTTGCGGCCAAAGCGTAGTTCTACCTCGGGGAGGAACTTGGGCAGACTACGTTCCAGTCCCAGGTCGGTGTACTGGCCGATGAGGGTTGCCGCAGCCAGGAGGCTGCTATAGGTACCGAAACCGGTGACCCGCAGCCCGTTGACTACGATAAGGGAAGCCAGGAACGAGATGGCCGTCTTGAGAGGGAAAAGGGCGGTGTTCCAGAAGATTGCCTGGGAGACCCGGCTGCGGAGCGGCTTCGGCATGGCGGTTTTCCCCTCAGGGCCGGCGCCTAAGCAATACATAGTCGTCCTGCTCGGCCAGGACCTGCCAGTCAGGGCTTGCGCGCAACTTCTCCAGAAGGGCTTTTTCTTCGCTTCCGCGTTCGCTCTGGAGGTCGAGGAGGATGTAATCGGCCCGTTCCTCCGGATGCTCGGCGTAATAAAAGTCGCCGCCGGGCACGAGGTAGATGTCGCGGCGCATCGGGATAAAGGGGGTCAGCAGGTTGCTAGCGGCCACGGGCGTATCCGGAGGAATCCGGGCAATCAGGGCGTGGGCGGTGGATGTACGTTCCGGAGCGCGTCCGAAAAAGATCGCGGGCAGCGGGTTGCGAAAGGCCAGGTTACAGGCCAGAGAGGAAAGGAGGAGCAGCAGGCCAAACAGGCGGACGTGGCGCAAGTCCGGCGGGGCGTCGGATTCTCTCGGGGAAGGAGAAGGCCGGCGGAGGAACCGGCTGCCCTGCCACCGGCGGGAGATCTTTTCCCAGGCCAGGATGGTGCCGACCATCAGAAAGGGAGTGATCGTCCCCTGGTAATGATGGTAGATGTCGAATTGGATGGGACGGGAGGAGAGCAGGTTGAGCAGAAAGAGGGGGAGGGCTGGGATCAGGGCCGGCCAAGAGAAGAGGGGGGCAAAGAGGAGTGGTATCCCCATCTGGAAGAAATACCATCCTTTGGCCGGCTGAAAGATGATCTGGAGGACCAGCCCGGGGCGGGTGACCATCGTTTGCAGGATCTCTAGCGAAGTACTTCCTAACAACCGATAGTGTTCCAGGAACATGTAGCCGGGCCGGGTGCTCAGGGCGGGCATGATCCACCGGGTCATGGCCAGGTACCAGCCGAGGCCGGTCGCCAGGAGAGTTGCCCCATAGTACCAGGGCTTACGGCGCAGGAAGGCGTAGAGACCTACCATAGTCACGGCGATGGCCGCGTCCAGCCGGCCGCTGAGGGCGAGGAGGAGAAAAGGCCACAGCGCCCCATACTTCTGTCGCTCGATAAAGAGGAACAGGAAGAGCAGCCAGGCCATCGTCATCATACGCAGGCGAATCTCATAGAGACTCCCGTACTCGACGGGGAGATAGAGCAAATAGACCGCCGCCATCAAAAGGCCTGCTCCACGGCCGAGGTAATCCCGGGCCAGCCAGTACAGCGGCAGAGCCCCGAGTGTAACGATGGCAATTTGGGCGATAAAGAGGGTATAGACGGAGGGAAAAAGGGCGTACAGAGGGGCGAGCCAGGCTGCCATCAGGAAGGAATCGGTTCCCAGGAGGCTGTTGGTGAAATCGTAGGCATGGGTTTCCAGAAAACGCCCCTGGACGGTGTTCCAGACGGCCTGATGGAGCAGAGCCACATCATAGCCCATACGGAAAAGTTCGTATTTCCGCACGATCGCCAGAGAGAAGAGGGCGAAGAAGAGGACCAGTATGGCCGTAAGCAGCCGTGTGCTGGATCGCTCCAGCCGGTCCCAAAGGAGATTCCCAAAGGAAAAACTCTTTTCTTGGTTCAAATCGCCCTCCTCCACACGTCGGCCGCATTATACTATGCCTGGGTTCAATAAGCAAGGTTGCGTCCTGTAAGGGTTTGGAGTATAATGGCGTCATCGTGACGAGATATGGGTTGTGATCAACCGAAAGTGAGCCCTGGATTGGGGGCACCGCATGGGAGGTCTTGTACAAAATATATTGCTCGTACCGATTTTTCCTGGATCACGCTGCGGTGTAGCGTATGTCTCGGTTGGGATAGCCCAGAACGCAGAATTTGGGGGCTGCTCCAATATCGAAGGCCAATCGTCGGGCAATTCTTGAAGGAGGTGGGAAATGTCTTGGATGAAGCGGGTCATTGGGGCGAGCATTTTGATCATCCTGGCCGGCGCCGTCGTCCTTCTTGCCATCGGGATTCCCTTGCGGGCCTCTCCAGGTCAACAGGTTGGAGTAGACCTGGAACGCCTTGCCGCCTTGAAGGACCGGGTAGAGGAACTGCGCCGGCAGGGGTATGATGTCTCCCGTCTGGATCTCACGATCGCCGATGTCGAACAGTGGATTGCTCAGGGCAAGACATTCGAGGCCAGTCTCCGCCTCAGTGACCTGGAAGCCGATCTGAGCGATCCGCGGATGTGGGGCAAGCCTCCTGCCCCGGTTCCGGCGGACCTTCCTCCTGCCCCTTCTTTTCCCCCTTTGCCGGAATCCGGAAGCACCGTCCTCTTCCAGGAGGATTTTCCCTCTCCGAACGCATTGGCTTCCTGGCAAAGTGCCTTCCTTTCCCCTGACCCCGGCAACATGGCCCACTGGGAGGTTCGGCAGGGTGCCCTATACCTGAATCTGGAGGCCGGCGGTATGCAGATCGTGGGCATGGTCAACGTCGCCGGGGAAACATGGGCGGACTATGTTTACGAGGCCGACCTCTATGCCACGGGCAACCTGGAGATGGGTCTGGTGTTTCGCTATCGGGATGGCGATTTCTATCGCTTTCGTTTCCTTTCCTGGGAGCATGTCGGCGTGCCGACCCGGCTTCTGGAGCGAGTGATCGGGGGACAGACCACCCTTCTGGCTGCTTCCGAAGGACCGGGATACCGCTTTGGGCAGTGGTATCATGTGGGGATTGTCACGAATGGCCCCCGGATCACCGTTTACCTGGATGGTCAACCGATTTTGGAGGCCGAGGACGGTCACCTGTCCCAGGGTAAGGTCGGGGTTTTCGCCCTATCGCTGGGTGACGTGTACGTTGACAACATTCGTGTAACCACGGTCCGCTAGCGAAAGGAGAACGTCCGTGCGGAAAAAGTTGCTCTTCTTCCTGGGTTTACTTGCCTTGCTTCCTGTTCTGTTCTGGCTGGCCTGGCGTTCCCGCAGCGAGTTCACCTTGCCGGTGGTGTGGGCTTCCCGTGTAGATTCCAGTTTCACCTCGCCGTACAACATCTCCAAATCGCCTTCCTATAACAGCACACAGCATCCGCGTCTGGTTATCGCCCCGGACACCTATCTCCATGTGACCTGGATGGAGGGGACGCTCGACGAGGCCAACGGTCCGGCCTATCTGCGAGGGCGTGAGGGGGAGTGGCCGCAGTGGGAGTGGGCCGGCCCGCACAATAACCCCGGCTATACGAACCCGGCAATCGCCCTGGGCGGCGACGGAACGGTGCATCTGGCCTGGGCCGGGGGCGGCGGCCCCCCCTACGATATCTATTATGCCTACAAACCGGTCGCCGGATCCTGGTCCACACCGGTAAACATCTCTAACATGGCCGGCAATACCGTCTACCCCTCCATCGCCGTGGATAGCCAGGGGAAGGTCTGGGTAGCCTGGCAAACGTCGGTCAGCGACACGAATACAGAGGTCTATGTTGCTTACAAGCCGAGTGGGGGCAACTGGAGCAGTCCGGTCAAGATTTCCATCAGCAGCAAGGAGGACCAAAACCCCAGTTTGGTCATCGGGCCGGGAGATATTCCCCACGTCGTCTGGCGCAACAACGACACTAACTGGGAGATCCTCTATAGCAAGTTCGAGGGAGGAACCTGGTCTGCTCCCGTGAACGTCTCGGCCACCTCCACACACTCTCACTTTCCCCGTATTGCTGCCGACAGCGCGGGCAACCTCTTTGTCGTCTGGGAAGATGAGATCGACGGCCCGGATATCTTTCAAATCCTTTTCCGCCGCTGGAATGGCAGCCAGTGGCTTCCGTACAAGCGCGTTTCTTCTTCGACCAAGGCGCTCTATCCGGCCATTTCCTTCGAAGGCTGCAACCTGTATGTGGTCTGGCAAGACTACCGCGGCGGCTTGGAAACATACTTCTCGCATTCTACCGATTGTGGGAACACCTGGCTCGGCGATGAGAATGTCTCGCGCAACTCCTCTTCTTCCTATTATCCTGACGTCGTTGCGCAGAGCGGGGGGTATAGCCATATCGTCTGGCAGGACATGTTCCCGGGCCAGTTGGATATTTATTATAGCAAGGCCACCGTTGTGGCGCCGCCGACTCCTACGCCCATCCCCCCTACGCCGAC
>FWPU01013593.1_pt1 | contig 10169 bp, 5 predicted proteins | sample 2228361 | NCBI WGS metagenome assembly FWPU01 (sample SAMEA103939777, study PRJEB20133) | metagenome | reverse complement strand
AAAATCAGCCCCCGTCGGTCCTCGCGCCCCACGAGAACCCGGCTGGTGCGGATCCGCACGCGGACCTCCTGGCCTTCCACGGATATGCGACCTTCCACCCCGCCGAACGCGCTCGTCCGGATGAGCGCGAACGAACTGCCCCCTCCGCTCGCGATACGCCCCGGAAGAATCCGCTCGTCCGTCGGGACGATCTTGCGGGACACGTAGGCGTCGAATTCCGGCCGCGTCTCCGAAACCGAGAGAGTCCACCCCAGCTCCCCGGAATCCAGCGAGGGCGTCCCCACCGCCTCCCGATCCGGTCCGAGATCCTGATCCACAGAGTCGAATCCCTTGAGCCGTCCCTCCGGAACGACATCTTTCGGTACACGCGCCAGCAAGCGGAACGCGACCTCGTCCGAGGCCCTCGCCGTCTCCACCGGGAAGACGTTCGGAAGCTCCGCCAGTCCTCCCGACGCATTCTCTCCGACCACCATGAGCTCCGAGGGTCCCACGGCGAAAATGTCCGTGAATCCTTCCATCGCAATCAGCACATGAGTGCTTGCCGGCGTGAACCGCACGTTCCCGATTCCCCCGCCCCCGAACGAAACCGTCGAGACTCCCACGACGGGATTGCCGCAGGCATCGAAATCCCGAAAAACGATCTCCCCCTCCGGACCTTCACCGTTCTGAAACGACCCGAAACCTTCGATGATTCTATAAACGATCCCCCCGAACCCCCCGTTCATGAAACCCCGAAGCGGGAGAGCCAGCGTCCGCCCGGGGATCCCTACCTGTCCCTGACCCGAGCGCTCAGGATCCGAAAAGTAGTCGATCTCGACATCCCCCGGCCCCCGAGGCTTTCCGGCGGGATCCCGCACGGCCCCTACAATCTCTACCGCCACCTCGCGCCCCTCCGCGTCCCGAAACTCCGGCAGTCCGAACCGCATCGTGAATTCTCCGGGGGGAGTATCCCGGTCGATCACGAACGCAAAAGTCGCCTTCCCCTCGGCATCCGTCAACGCCCGGCCGGGAAGAAACCTTCCGATGCGGCGCGTTGGAGGAGCCCCTTGGAAGCGGCTCACGACCGGACGGACGACCTCGCCCACCAGCGGACCGGCGTTGGGACGGATGGCTCGGACCGTAAAGAGCATCGGAAGCGCGCTGCCCGGATATTCCGAAGTGCCAGCCCACAGGTTGCAGGGACCGATGACGCTGGCGTTTTCCAGCCCCGGAAGTCTCCCGAAAAGACGAAATTCCACCCTGGCCTCATCCTCCAGCCCTGCCGCTTCCGCAACGATGACATTTTCTCCGGGAACCGGCGAGAGGACATATCTCACGCGGACGACCCCTTCCCGATCCGTCACGGTCGGCTCGGAGGCGACCTTCCGAAACGTCCCCGCGTTCATCAATCCATCGAACACAACGAGGACCCCTTCCACGGGAGTTCCGGTCGCGGGTTCCACCGCCTGGACCACAAGCTCGTTCGGCAAAGCACGACCGGCGATCCCTTCCTGCCCGTCCCCGGAAACGATCCGGAGAACGACCGGGGGTCCGGAAGGCGAAGCTGTCTCGACCGCAAAGGCGATCTGCGCTTCCTTGAGGTTCTCCGCCCCATCCGCAATCGACACGTCGAGTACATGCGACCCCGGGGTAAGGCCGACCACCCCCTCGAACGTGGCCTCCAACGGCCCGCCCAGGGGACCCGGCGAGCCCGGCGTCACGCGTACCATCGAGGTGATATCGATTCCATCAAGCCCGTTTTCCGCACTTCGCGGGGCCATTTCTCTCGAATTACGGCACCGGACGGTACCGCCCTACGCGAACTGGTACCTCTGCGCCGAGATCCTCAGGAGGCGCAAGAGTCTCTTCTGCAAGCGGTTAAGCTTGGGGGCGTAGACCTTCCGGGCGCGGCCGGGCCCGCGAAGCTCGTGCACCATGAGGCCCTCGAAGACCCTCAGGATTTGTTCCGTCGTGGGCCGCTTGCATGGACGGCCCTCGTGGTAGAGTTCCAGGGCCTTGGCCCCGGCGCGGCGCATCCCGGCCCGAACTTCGCGTTCGATGAGCGAGTTGACCAGCAGGGCGAAGAAGTAGAGGCACAGGAACGCCTCGATTCTCCAGACCCGCTTGAGGTACTGGGGAGCGACCTCGTGGGTGCCCTTGAGGTTATGGTGGCGAACCTCCACCCGGGGTTGGCCGAGCTTGTAGGCCTTCAGCATCCGTAGGGGCGTGAGCTTGCGGTCGCAGGTGACCAGAGGGAAGATCCCGTCGGTCTTCAGGTCGTAGGCGAGGGTGTCGGGCCGGCTGGCCCAGGTGATGTCGAACCTCACCCGGATCTTCTTGCGGTAGGGCGTGTCGGGTCCAGGCCGTCCCGGACGAGCTTGGCGGAACTTCTCGTCTTCCTTCTTGTCGACCGTGACTTCGATCCACCGGGCGGCGCCTGAAGACTCCAGGATCGCCTCGATCGCGTCGTCGACCTTGTTGCGGCGCCTGAGGCGCGTTCGCGGAGAGGCAAGGCGATCCTTCAGGTCCTGGAGTTCCCGGATCGCGCGATCGATCTTGTCGTCGCGCTCCTGGCGGTCGCGCTTCTGCTTCTCGGTCGAGTGGTACCAGACGACGCGGTAACCTTCCGAGGTCCCCGCAGGATCCTCGTAGGCACGGAACACATCGGGAGGCGCCTTCTTGCGGGCCGGATTGGGCCGCCGGAAGATCTCCTGCCATGGAATCTCGTGGGACTGGAGGAAATCCTTGAAGCGCTTGTCCTCCTTGCGCGTGGCCGGAAGCACCGTGAGGAACCGCCCCCCGCGGCTGGAGATGTGAAGCATGTTGGGCCGCGTGCAGAGTTTGGAGTCCGCGACGTAGAGGAAGTTCGCGTCTCCGCGGATCGTCACCAGCACGTCCCAGGTGGCCGCGTGGACGTGGTCGTCGACGATGTTGCCGTCGAGCACCTGGTAGTCGGCGGGGACCGCGCCGTCGTCGCTGACGGTGAGGCTCCACAAAAGCTGCTTCAGATCGGGCCTGCGATCCTTCGAGTGGCCATAGGTGATCCGGAGGGTGGGTTTCCCGCGGTAGCGGCGCCCGTCGGCCTGGCGGTACTCTCCCTCGAACGAGATCGTGGTCGAGTCGTTGTGGAAGCGCCGGAGCTTGACGCCGAACTCGCGCACCGCGTGGGTGACCACGGCCAGGACCAAAGAGCGGCGATCCGCCTCGAAGAGGTCGTCGAGCGCCCGTCCGAGGGAGTCGTCGTTGAGGAAGTCCATCCGGTCCGGCGAAATCTCCAGGAGCGTTGGGGCGAACCGGCGGGCCCAGTCTCCCACGGCATAGAGGGGCTCGCGGCAGAGCAGGAGATTCCGCACCAGAAGCGCCATCGCATCGGCGGGAAGGAGGCGGCGCCGGCGGTCGGTGTCCGGGAGATAAGCGCCCAGGAACCTCCGCAGCCTCAGGCGCTCAAGGAAGTGGTTGACCACGGGGAGACCGTCGACGGCGTGGAACCGCAGGGCCGGCCACCGCTTTTTGCTTGCCCCTCTCATTGTCGATAAGTATAATACTTGTCGATACCATGTCAAGCTCAAATGCGCCGGACCAAGACTCGGAGCTCCGCCGGTACGAGCGCCTCTACGCCGCCCTGCGCCGCCGCCTGGCCGCGGTGGGGTACCTCTGGCGGGGAACCGTGCTGCTCCTCTACCACCAGTGCCGTCGCGTGGGCTGTCGCTGCGCGCGCGGCGGCCGCTTCCGCCACGGTCCGTACTACGTCTGGACCCGGAAGGTGAAGGGCAAGACGGTCACGCGGATGCTGCCCGATCCCGAAGGGCGTCTCTATATGGAGTGGATCCGCAACCGCAAGGATCTGGAGGCAACGATCCGGAAGATGCAGCGAATCTCACAGCACGTGGCCAAGCTCTTGCTGCGACAACGCCGGTCCTAGCCCAGCGCGCATCGCGTATGGGCTAAATTCGAGAGATATCGCCGCGCGAAGTGCGGAAAACGGGATCGATATCTACTTCCCCTCCGTAGAGCCGTCCCAAATAAGACGCCGCCAAGCGTGCGGCGTAAGCCGTATCGTTGAGCTGGCGATTGCGAAATTCCGCCAGCCAGTCTTCGAGTTCCTTTCCTTGAAGCTGGAAGCGGTAAAGCTTCTCGTTCTTGTCGCGGCTCTTGAAGGTGCGCACGCGTTCCAGGATTTGTGCCCACCGCACCGGGTCACCCGCGTAGGCCTCGGCCGGGGTGCGGTCGCGCTTGACGTTCCGGTTTTCATCCACGAAGCAGAGTGTCTTGTTGGCCAGCGAATCGTCCAGACTGCGGTCGAAGGGGATGATATGTTCCACGTCCACTTGGGGATGGGCCCCGAAGAGATCGTTCCACCCAAAACCCCTGCCGGTGTAGGGACACCTCCATCCACATTCGTCCGCCAACAGGACTTTATCGACATCGGTACGGCCTGGCTCCCGAACCCCGGCCTCCCGCATCACTCTGGAGGCGGCCTCCGCGCGTACCTTTTCCCGGGCGCGAACGGTCTTTGCGATCTCTTCGCGTTGCTTGGAGTTCTTCTTGACGTCCCGCGCGAGCTCGATGCGGATGATCTCGGGACGTCCGTATTCGCGCACGATGGCATTCACTACTTTGCGGAGTTCGGTGAGCGCTCTGCGCACGACGGGATTGCGGGGGTCTTCGACAGGGGGAAGAAGGTCGAGCGGCTCGGCCGTCCGCTGGGGGTAGAGCTGCTCCCGGGCCTTTCCCGCCGAAACGCCCTGCTCCATCAACGCAAGCAGCCGCCGCATCGCCTTGGACGAGAGCGCCCCGTAGCCCGGCGGCAGCGAGACCCGGGCGAACGCTCGGGCCTGTTCCTCTTTCAGTCCCCACCGATCGCTGCCCCTGCGCTCCAACGCCTCTTCGGATTCGATGGATAGAAGATCGTGGATGACCTCGCCGCGCTCGGCCTCCGCCATGGTATCCCAACGGGAGCCGAAGACTTCCCGGAGTTTGCAGGCAGTTTCGTTGCCGGAATATTCTTCCCTGGCGCCTGCCTCGAAGTTGATCGTCGCGTTCCTCGCCAGACCCATCTCTTTCTTCGCCCGGTGGAAAGAAAGTTTCGGGGCGTGCTCCAAAGCGTCGATCAGCCGACGCCGTTCTTCGGGGCTCAGGGGCCGCCGGATTCCTTCGGGGGTTATCACCTCAGTATCGTTGACCTGCTGAAGGATGCGGTAGCGCTGAAAGAGGAGTCCCGCAGCAGGGGCGCGACGATAGCGGGGTTCAAGGGCACATCGACCGACGAGAGACTTCGGGGACTTGAGTGGTCGCTGAAAGAAGATGGCCCGGTAAAGGCGCTTGCGGAGATCCAACGTGAGCCTTGGGTGGTGCGGGGCCTGAGCGGACCAGATCTTCTCGAACTCCTCCTCGTACATCGCCCTGGAGGTATACCGGCCGCGGAGACGCTGTTCGTGGGGATCGAGCGTGCTGAGGTACTCGCCGAGCGTCCGGCACCCCTTCGCGCGGATGGCGGTTGCCAGCTCGCCGACCGCCTGTTTCACTTGACCGGCCTCGGAGTCTTCGATGTCCGCTTTCCTGTTGCTCTTGAAGCCACGGCGCTGAGCCAAGTGATAGAAGACCCGACCTACCTCGAAAGGTTCCAGCGGAGCGTCCAGTGCGCGTGCGCGCAGCCGGTAGGGATCGGTCGATCCGAGGGGGCCGCCGGGAAAGTCCGGCGGGAGGAAGCCGGCGCCGATCAAGAGGTTCCGGACCTTCCGCACTCGCCGCTTGAGCCGTTCGAGGCGGCGCCGTGCCAAACGCGCGTTTCGACGCGCCAAGGCTCGCGATTGCCCGCGCCCGCCTTCCTCGAGATTGTCCATCCCGGCCTCGAAGACGCGCACGCCCATGCGCTCGATTCTTCGAGGCTCCAGTCGTCCTTCAGGATCTCTTACCGCCTCAACCAGAGTCCACCCTATGGAATTCGTCCCCAAATCGATCCCCAAGATGAAAGAGGCGTGCGACTTTTCCTTGACGACATCGTTGCGTTCCATCATAAATGAGACCATTGTACGTGAGCGGCGATTGTTCCGACTGATTCCAGTAAGGAACTTTCGTTCCGCAAGCGCTGCCCCACGGGGCAAGCCTGAACGCTTCTTCGGGAAACCGTAAGAGGCGTTCTTTTTTTAGCTGACGGGATAAATATAGCGCGGCGCTGGCCGCCCCGCAAGGGAGCCGCCTCCACGGGCGCTTCCTTGACAGCCCCCGGGGGCGCGCCTAGCATTACGCGGGTGACCGCCCCCACCCGACGCGCCCGGGCCACGGCCGGGATCCTGATCGGCCTGCTCCTGGCGGCGCTCGACGGGACGGTGGTGGCCACGGCGCTGCCGCGGATCCTCGACGAGCTTTCCGGCTTCGACCTGTATTTCCTCCCCGCCACGGTCTTCATGCTCTGCCAGACGGTTTCGATGCCTCTGTGGGGGCGTTTCTCGGACCTCTACGGGCGGGCGCGCCTGCACCTTCTGGCGGTGGCGGTCCTCGTGGCCGGATCGGTCCTCTGCGGCCTGTCCCGGACGATGGGGGAGCTCGTGGCCTGGAGGGCGGTCCAGGGCCTCGGGGCGGGGGGCCTCATGGCCCTTTCCTTCACGATGATCGCCGACCTCTACGAACTCGAGGAGCGCGCCCGGATGCAGGGGGCGATCTCGAGCGTGTGGGGCGTGGCGGCGCTTTTCGGCCCGCTCGTCGGGGGATGGGTCACGCGCGTCTGGTCCTGGCAGGGCGTCTTCTACCTCAACGTGCCCGTCGGGATCCTCTCCGCGGCGCTGGTCCAGGCCTCGTGGGGCCGCCGCCCGCGCGGCGCGTCGGGACGGCCCGATCTGGCGGGGGCGCTCCTTCTGGCCCTGGCGTCGGCGCTGCTCCTGGCGGGCTTCGGGATCGCGGGTCGGGAGGCTAGGCTCTCGCCCGCCGCGATCGGGGCCTTCGCCGGCGCGTTCGCCCTCGCCGCGGCGCTCGTGGCCGTCGAGCGCCGGCGGCCGGACCCGTTCCTGGCCTACGACCTCTACCGGAATCGGCTCTTCGCGGCGGGGGCCGCGACGGGCGTCTGCGCCATGACGGCCCTCCTCACGGCGGTCATGCACGTCCCGCTGCTGGTGGCCGGCGTCCTGGGCCGGTCCCTCGAGGCGGGGGGCTACATGCTCACGTGCATGATGGCGCCCTGGATGGTGTGCTCCGCCCTCACCCGCCCGCTTCTCGCGCGCTTCTCCTACCGGGCGCTGGCGGTCGCGGGGATGGGGCTGGCGGGCGCGGCGTACGCGCTGCTGGCCACCTTCACGCCGGCCGCCGGCGTGGGGCGCGTCGTCGCCGCCATGCTCGTCCTGGGCGCCGGGCTCGGCCTCACGGTCGCCCCCCTCCTCATCGCCGCCCAGAACGCCGTGCCGCGCGACCGCCTGGGCGCGGCGACCTCGCTGACGCAGTTCACCCGCTCCATGGGCGCGGCGCTGGGGCTGGCGGTCATGGGCGGGCTCCTGACGGCGGCCTTCGGCGGACGGGAGCCCGAGGGGATCATCAAGTTCCGCGCCCAGATGGACCCCGAGATGCTCCGCGCCGCGGTGGCGCCCCTGGCGACGGGGCTGCGCCACGTCTTCCGGTGCGCCGCCGGGATCTGCGCCCTCGGGGTGCTGCTGGCCTTCGCGATCCCCCCAGGGCGGGCCGGCGACCTTTCCGCGGGCGCCCCGCCGACGCCCGGATAGCCCTCCTCGGTTTTGTCTATACCCCCCGGGAAGCGCTGTGCTACCATGGGGCCATGCGCGCGTCCCTCGCGACGGCGGCGCTGGCGGCCCTGGCGGCGTGCGGAGCGCCGCCCGCCTCCCAGGGGACGGCGCCGGCCCCGGACGGAAGGCGCCCCATGAAACACACGAACCGCCTCATTCGCGAAAAAAGCCCGTACCTCCTCCAGCATGCCCACAACCCCGTGGACTGGTACCCCTGGGGGCCCGAGGCCTTCGAGAAGGCCCGGCGGGAGGAGAAGCCCGTCTTTCTCTCGATCGGCTACTCCACCTGCCACTGGTGCCACGTCATGGAGCGGGAGTCCTTCGAGGACCCGGATATAGCCCGCATCATGAACGAGAGCTTTGTCAGCATCAAGGTCGACCGGGAAGAGCGGCCCGACGTGGACCAGATCTACATGACCGCCGTCCAGGCCATGGGCCAGCACGGCGGCTGGCCGCTTTCGGTCTGGCTGACCCCGGATCGCGAGCCTTTCATGGGGGGCACCTACTTCCCGAAGGAGGACCGCTTCGGCCGCCCGGGCTTCCTGACCGTCCTGCGCCGGATCGCGGAGCTCTGGAAGGACCGCAAGGACGACATCCGCCGCGAGGCGCGCCAGCTCGCGGAGATCCTGCGGCGCGAAACCGGCGCGGCTCGCCCGGGCGCGCCGGACCCGGAGCGCGCCCTCCACCGCGGCTTCCTCCAGATTCAGCAGAACTTCGAGCCCGCCTACGGCGGCTTCTCCCACGCGCCCAAGTTCCCGCACGGGACCACGATCCAGTTCCTCCTGCGCTACCACCGGCGCGCGAACTCGGCCGAGGCCCTCGAAATGGCCGAGAAAACCCTCGTCGAGATGGCCCGCGGGGGCCTCTACGACCAGCTGGGCGGCGGATTCCACCGCTACTCCACGGACGCCCGCTGGGTCGTGCCCCACTTCGAGAAGATGCTCTACGACCAGGCCACGCTCGCGGTCGCGTACCTCGAGGCCTGGCAGGCGACGGGCCGGCCGCTCTACGAACGGATCGTGCGGGAGACCCTGGGCTACGTCCTGCGCGACATGACCTCGCCCGAGGGCGCCTTCTACTCCGCCGAGGACGCCGACAGCGAGGGCGTCGAGGGGAAGTTCTACGTGTGGAACCCCGCGCAGGTCCGCCAGGTCCTCGGCGAGAAGGACGCCGAGCGCTTCTGCCGCGCCTTCGACGTGACGCCCGAGGGGAACTGGGAGCCCTTCGAGGAGTCGATCCCGCGCCATCAGAGCGTGCTGCGGCTCGTCGAGGAAGGGGACTTCGACGACCTGCGCCGGAAGATGTTCGAGGCTCGGTCGCGCCGGGTGCGGCCGGGCCGGGACGACAAGGTCCTGACCTCCTGGAACGGCCTGATGATCTCGGCCTTCGCGCGCGCCGCCCAGGCCCTCGACGAGCCGCGGTACCGCGAGGCCGCCGAGCGCGCGGCGCGGTTCCTCCTGGGGCTGCACGTCCGGGACGGAACGCTCCTTCGGACCTCGCGGCTCGGGGAGGCCAAGATCGAGGGCTACCTCGAGGACTACGCGTTCCTGGCCGCCGCGTTCCTGGACCTGTACGAGACGACCTTCGAGGCCGCCTGGCTGCGCGAAGCGCGGCGCCTCGCGGACCGGGCCGCGGAGCTCTTCGGGGATCCGGCGGCGGGCGGGTTCTACGTGACCGCGGCGGGCCGCGAGGACCTGATCGCGCGGATGCGCGAGGACTACGAGGGGCCGACCCCCACCGCCAACGGGACCCTGGCGATGGTCTTCCTGCGGCTGCACCACCTCACGGGCGAGGACGCCCTGCGCGAGGCGGCGGAGAAGACGCTGGCGTCGTACGCTTCGGCGCTGGAACGCTACCCGGCGGGGCACGCGACGATGCTTATGGCGGCGGACTTCCTCCGGGGGCCCGTGCGCGAGGTCGTCCTGAGCGAAGGTCCCGGCGCGGAGGCTCTCCTGCGGGTCGTGCGCCGGCGTTTCGCGCCGCTCAAGGTGGTGGCGCGGGCCGGGCCGGGGGCTCCGCCGCTGCCCCTCCTGGAGGGTCGCGGGCCCGTGGGGGGCCGGGCCGCCGCGTACGTCTGCGAGAACCGCACCTGCCGGGCGCCCGTGACGGAGCCCGCGGAGCTGGAGGCGCTGCTTCGGCCGTGAGGACGGGAGAGCCGGTTCCGACCGCCCTGACCGCCGGAGGCTGGGTGGGCCTGGTCCTTTTCCTGGGCTGGCAGGAGCTCTTCGTGGAGATCGACCGCCGCTGGCCCACCGTCTGGTGGTTCCGCGTGCCGGCCACGCTTCTCCTGGGGCTCGCGGTGCTCGTCTTCGCGCTCGAATGCCTGATGCAGGAGATGACGGTCCGCCGCTGGGCGACGAGCGCGGCGGTCTTCGCCGTCTTCGGGGCGCTCTTTGCGGCGGCGGGGATCTTCAACCCCGAGACGCTCCACCTGCCGCGGTGGGTGCTCCTTCCCGTGGG
>FWPU01013589.1_pt1 | contig 10171 bp, 12 predicted proteins | sample 2228361 | NCBI WGS metagenome assembly FWPU01 (sample SAMEA103939777, study PRJEB20133) | metagenome | reverse complement strand
CCGGCGATCCCGCTTGCGTGGGCACGGCCGTGCCATGGGAATCGGGATGCCCGCGACAAGCGCGGGCATGACGCGTCAGGAGGGCTTGCCCCGCGCAACTCGATTCGCAATGCTCGGCCATGCGACAGTTCTATCTCTACATTCTCGCCAGTCGGCCAGGCGGTGCGCTCTATGTCGGCGTGACAAACGATCTCGTTCGTCGCGTGTACGAGCACCGAAATGGCTTGGTCGAGGGCTTCACAAAGCGATACAACGTCAAACAGCTTGTCTATTACGAAACCTACGACAGCGCCTATCAAGCGATCCAGCGTGAGAAGAACATTAAACATTGGCCGCGTGCTTGGAAGACTCGACTTATCGGCGCGATCAACCCGACATGGCGAGATCTCTATGAGGAGATTGCGGAGCCCGGCAATCGGGATCGCCGGGACAAGCCCGACGATGACGTTTGAGTATGCATGAAGGTGGCATGACCCTCCCCCTCTCCAATCTCCTCGTGGTGTCGGTCGAGCAGGCCGTGGCGGCGCCGATGTGCACCTGCCGGCTCGCGGACGCGGGCGCGCGCGTCATCAAGGCGAGCAGGCCGTGGCGGCGCCGATGTGCACCTGCCGGCTCGCGGACGCGGGCGCGCGCGTCATCAAGGTCGAGCGGCCGGAGGGCGATTTCGCGCGCGGCTACGACGCCGTCGTGCATGGTGAAAGCGCGTACTTCGTCTGGCTCAACCGCGGCAAGGAGTCGGTGGTGCTCGATCTCGGCAGCGAAGCCGACAGGGCGCTGCTTGCCGCCATGCTCGCCAAGGCCGACGTGTTCGTGCAGAACCTCAAACCCGGCGCCATCGCCAAGCTCGGGTTTCCCATTGCTCAGTTGCGCGCGAAGCATCCGCGGCTGATCGTCTGTTCGATTTCCGGGTATGGCGAGACCGGACCCTTTGCGCACCGCAAGGCCTACGACCTCTTGGTGCAGGCGGAATCAGGGCTGGCGTCGGTCACGGGCGGGCCGGAGGCGCCGTCGCGGGTGGGCGTCTCCGTGTGCGACGTCGCCGCCGGCATGAATGCCTATGAGGCGATCCTGGAGGCGCTGATCGCGCGCGAGCGCACCGGAGAGGGGGCGGAAATTTCGGTTTCGCTGTTCGACTCCATGGCAGACTGGATGACGGTGCCGCTCCTGCAGTACGAGGGCGGGATGGCACCCAAACGCATGGGCCTCGCGCATACGTCGATCGCACCCTACAGCGCATTCCGTACGCGAGACGGCGTCGACATCCTGATTTCGATCCAGAACGACCGCGAATGGCGGGTGTTGGCGGAGCAGGTGCTGGGGGACGCGCAGCTTGCGAACGATCCGAACTTCGCCACCAACGTCGAGCGGGTGAAGCGGCGCGCGGACACCGACCGCCGCATTGCGGCGGCGTTTGGCGCGATGGATGCCGCCGCGCTGACGGCCAAGCTTGAGGCGGCCGACATCGCGTTCGCGCGGGTGAGCGAGCCGAAGGATTTGGCACGGCATCCGCATCTGCGGCGCATCGAGGTCGGCACGCCGTCGGGCCCAGCGAGCCTGCCGGCGCCGGCCGCGCAACGCGCAGGTGAGGTGCGGCGCTACGGTGCGGTGCCGCGGCTCGGCGAGCATACGGAAAAGGTGCGGGCGGAATTCCTTGTGTCTGCTACAAAGTCCGCACTCAATTCGTCGTCCTGAGGTGGCCGCCGAGGGCGGCTGTTGAAGGACGACGCGGGGCGCAGGGGCCGCCACCCTGCGAGGCTCGCGCTCGCACCTCAGGGTGACGGCCTTTCTTGGAGACGGGATATGGACATCGGATTCATCGGGCTCGGCAACATGGGCGCGCCGATGTGCCGGCGGCTGATCGAGGCCGGGCACCGGCTGATCGTGTTCGACCTGCGGCGCGAGGCGGTCGAGCGCATGGTGAAACTTGGCGCGGAGGCGGCGAAGTCGCCAGCGGACGTCGCCGGGCGGGCGGAGACCGTGCTTGCGAGCCTGCCGTCGCTCGAGGTCGGTCGCAAGGTCGCCGTCGGCGAGGACGGGATCATCCGCGGCAACCGGGTGAAGCGCTATGTGGACCTTTCCACCACCGGCTCGCGCTTTGCGGTGGAGATGCACGATGCGTTGAAGGAGCGCAGTATCGTGCAGATCGATTCGCCGGTGAGCGGCGGCGTTGCCGGAGCGGAAAAGGGCACGCTCGCGGTGATGGTTTCGGGGCCGTTCGCCGAGATCGAGAATGTGCGGCCGGTCCTGTCGGTGATCGGCAGGGTGTTTGTCATTGGCGAGAAGCCGGGTGCGGCGCAGACCATGAAGCTGGTCAACAATTTTCTTTCGGCGACGGCGATGGCGGCAAGCTGCGAAGCCATCGCCATGGGCGTGAAGGCGGGCCTCGACCCCGCCGTCATGGTGGACGTGATCAACGCGGGGTCGGGGTGCAACACGGCGACGACACAAAAATTTCCGCAGTCGATCCTGCCGGGCACGTTCAACTACGGCTTCGGCATGGGGCTGATGGTCAAGGACGTGCGGTTGTTTCTCGAGGAGCTGGCGCAGCTCGGCGTTCCCGCCGAAGTGGCGCCCGCCGTCGGCCGGCTGTGGGAGGCGGCTTTGAAGGAACATGGCGCCGACACCGACTTCACCCGCATCGCGCAGACGGTGGAACGAAAAGCCGGCGTCGCGATGCGGGCGAACCGAAAGTGATACTGCGCTGGTCATCGCCGGACTTGTCCCGGCGATCCCGTTTGGCGAGGCACGGCCGTGCCACGGGAATCGGGATGCCCGCGACAAGCGCGGGCATGACGAGTGATAAGTGGCGGCGATGACGAGAATGGGACAGGGCCATGACCGACGACACCTACGAGCTGTTCGCGATCCGCTACGGCCACCACAAGCGCAAGGCGGCGGAGAACTACATTGGCGGCGATCCGCACGACATCCTGCAGCCGCTCGACTATTTCGTGTGGGCGATCGTCGGCGCGAAGGAGACCATCGTGGTCGACACCGGCTTTGACGAGACGGTCGGCGCGCGGCGCAAGCGGGAACTCGTGACCCCGGTGCGCAATGGGCTCGCCGCGCTCGGCATCGATCCGGACAAGGTCGAGAATGTGATCGTCAGCCACATGCATTACGACCACTGCGGCAACTACGACCTGTTCCCACGCGCGCGGTATCACCTGCAGGACCGCGAGATGGCCTACTGCACCGGCCGTTGCATGTGCCACCAGCAGCTCCGCAATTCCTACGAGGAAGACTACGTGGTGGCGATGGTGCGGAAGGTTTTTGCCGGACGCGTCATCTTTCACGACGGCAGCGAGGAGATCGCGCCGGGAATTTCGGTCCACCACATCGGCGGCCACGCCAAGGGGCTGCAAAGCGTGCGGGTGAAGACGCGGCGCGGCTACGTGGTGCTCGCCTCGGATGCGACGCATCTCTACACGCACATGGAACAGGGGCGCGTGTTTCCCACGACGTACAATCTCGAAGAGGTGCTGGAAGGCTACGGCAAGCTCAGGAAGCTCGCCAGCTCGCCGGCGCATGTGGTGCCGGGGCACGATCCCGAAGTGATGCGGCGCTACCCCGCGGCGAAGGCGGGCCTCGAAGGTTGGATCGTGCGGCTCGATGCGGAGCCGAAGGGGTGACGCGAAGCCTCTCGATCACGAAGTCATGGCCGGCTTGTCCCGGCCATCCCGATTCCTGTGGCGAGGCCGTGCCCCGCTTGTCGGGATCACCGGGACTCGGCGCTTCGCGCCGGCCCGGTGATGACGTTCGATTTCTCTAGGCCAGCCCCAGGTCCGCGAAGGCGCGCGTGTGGTGGTCGGCGGAGTCCTGCCCGAAGCAGCAGAAGATGACGCGCGTGATGCTCGAGGGGCGACCGGCAAGTTCGGACACAACGGTGCCGACTGCGGTGCGCGCGGCGAGATCGGGCGGAAATCTATAGACGCCGGTCGAGATGGCCGGAAACGCGATGGAGCGGAGCTTGTGCTCGCCGGCGAGGGCAAGCGCTGTGCGATAGCACGACGCGAGCAGGTCCCGTTCGCCTTTGCTGCCGCCGCTCCACACCGGACCCACGGCGTGGATCACGTGCCTTGCCTTCAGCCGATAGCCGCGGGTGATTTTTGCGGAGCCGGTCTCGCAGCCGCCGAGCGTTTTGCATTCCTCGAGCAGCTCGGGGCCGGCGGCGCGGTGGATCGCGCCGTCCACGCCGCCGCCGCCAAGCAGCGTCTTGTTCGCGGCGTTCACGATGGCGTCGACATCAAGCGTGGTGATGTCGGCAACAACGATCTCAAGCCGCGCCGTCCCGGCTTCGGCAGTCAGCAGCGGTTGCATGCGGTCATTTTTACGCCGCCGCGACGCTCGGCTCAATCGTGCTGCGCACCCCGATGTCCTCATAGTGGGTCTCAAGGAAGCGACGGGCGGCGCGGCGGCCGGCGCGCTGGAGCATTTGAAAGAAGTCATAGTCCGTCTTCAGCCGGCTGACGGCGGACAGGCGGCCGCCGCGCAAGGCGATGCGGTGCAGGTTGACGGGGCGAAAACCGGCGGAGTTCTTGAGCTTGCCTTCCTCGATCAACTTGCTGATCAGTGCCACCGTGCTGAGCTCGGAGGCAAGCGAGGAGTTGAAGGTGATCTCGCTGATGCGATGAATGATTTCGCGCGCGGAGGTCGGCGTGGCGAGACGTTCGGGCGGAACGATCTGCACAATCAGGACATCGGCGCTGTCCGCGGCCTGGACGAGCGGCAGGAGCGCGGGGTTGCCGCTGTAGCCGCCGTCCCAATAGGGCACGCCGTCAATTTCAACGGCGCGGAACACGTAAGGCAGCGCCGCCGAGGCCATCACCACATCGGCGGTAATCTCCTCGCGGCTGAAGACGCGCGCGGTGCCGGTGTGAACGTTGGTCGCCGAGACGAACAGCTTCAAGTCGGCATAAGCGCGTACGGCGTCGAAATCGACCAGACGCTCGATCAGATCCCGCAACGGGTTGATGTCGAGCGGGTTGAGGTCGTAGGGCGAAAGAAAGCGCGCGACGCCGTCGACTAAAGCATGCATGGGAAAACCGGGAAACGGCAGCAATGCCAGCAGCCGATCAACCACCGCACGCTGCGGGCCGGGCAGGTTGCCGCCGAGGCTCGCCGCGCGCCAAAACTCGGCCAGCCGTTGACGCGCCTGGCGCGCGCCGCCGCGCGCAAGCCCGTCGGCGAGCATCACGGCATTGACCGCGCCGGCCGAGGCGCCGGAAACGCTGTCGATTCTCAGCCGCCCGTCCTCCAACAGATAGTCGAGCACGCCCCACGTGAAGGCGCCGTGCGCGCCGCCGCCTTGCAGCGCGAGGCTGATGGTCTTGGGTCGGGTCGCGGGCGGCCTGAGCCGAGGCAACAGACGGTGCAGCATTGGAGGCCTCCTGACACGTCCGCCGAACTCGAAAGGCCTAACGTAAGAAGCATTTATTGCATTGCAATAAGGAAATTGTGGCGGCGCAATATGGCACAGCAAGTAATGGAAAAATCAGCAATTTTCTGGCGGAATGGAGCGCGAAAGACTAAATATAGGCTTGAGCATGGCCCAGTCCGTCTTTCACGCGCCCGACCACGACCACGACCGCTGCGCGGCCGCGGCGCTGGCGCATGCGGAGGCGCTGTGCGCACAACGTGCGCAGCGGCTCACCCCGATGCGCCGACAGGTGCTGGAGGCGTTACTCGCAAGCCACAAGCCGCTCGGTGCCTACGAAATCATTGAACGCACGGGCCAGAAGAACGCGCGGCCGGCGCCGATCACGGTCTATCGCGCGCTCAACTTTTTGCGCGAGCAGGGTCTGGTGCACCGGATCGAAAGCCGCAACGCGTTCGTCGCCTGCGTGAACAATCACGCCAGCGGCGACATGGTCGTGTTTCTGATCTGCGAGCGTTGTGGCGACGTGGGCGAAGCATCGGCCGCGGCAATTGCCGAAAACGTGAAGGCGGCCGCCCGCGCGGCGGGGTTCTCGCCGAAGACGCCGGTGATCGAGATCACCGGCACCTGCGCGCATTGCCGGGCCGCCGCGTAAGGGCATGCCGGAGCGATCTCCTGCATTGGGCCGTTCGTCTCCGCAAAGGCGGGGACTGAGGCCGGGACGCTCCGATCGATCAACTGCTCGATTCCCGCTTGCGCGGGAATGAGCGGATGTTGGACAGGCGCGAATGGAATCCCGAGCGGAAGCGACAGCGCAAAGAAGGCACAGGACCGTGCCAGTGTCGGTCGGCGGCGTGGTGATCGGCGGCGGCGCGCCCATCGTCGTCCAGTCGATGACCAACACCGACACGGCCGACGTGGAACGGACCGCGCAACAGGTGGCGGCCCTGGCCCGCGCCGGCTCCGAGCTCGTGCGCATCACGGTCGACCGCGCCGAGGCGGCGGCGGCGGTGCCGCGCATCCGCGACCGGCTGGCGCAGCTCGGCGTCGAGGTGCCGTTGATCGGCGACTTTCACTACATCGGGCACAAGCTGCTCAGCGAGCATCCTGCCTGCGCCGAAGCGCTCGACAAGTATCGCATCAATCCGGGCAATGTTGGCTTTAAGGAGAAGAAAGACCGCCAGTTTGCCGCGATCATCGAGATCGCGCTCAAGAACAACAAGCCGGTGCGGATCGGCGCCAACTGGGGCTCGCTCGACCAGGAACTGCTCACGCGGATGATGGATGAAAACGCGCGGCTGCCGAACCCGCGCGATGCCCGCGCGGTCACCCGCGAGGCGATGGTGCAGTCGGCGCTCTTGTCGGCGCAGCGCGCGGAGGAAATCGGGTTGCCGCGTTCCAAGATCATCCTGTCGGCAAAAGTGTCGGCGGTGCAGGATTTGATCGCGGTCTACACCGAACTGGCGCGGCGCTCCGACTACGCACTGCACCTCGGCTTGACCGAGGCGGGCATGGGCTCGAAAGGGATCGTGGCTTCAAGCGCGGCCATGGGCGTGCTGCTGCAGCAGGGCATCGGCGACACGATCCGCGTCTCGCTCACGCCCGAGCCGGGTGGGGATCGCACGCTGGAGGTGAAGGTCGCGCAGGAACTGCTGCAGACCATGGGGCTGCGCAGCTTTGTGCCGCTGGTCGCCGCCTGCCCGGGTTGTGGGCGCACCACTTCGACCACGTTTCAGGAATTGGCGAACGACATTCAAAATTTCATCCGCGAGCAGATGCCGCAGTGGAAGGCGCGCTATCCGGGCGTGGAAACGCTCAACGTGGCGGTGATGGGCTGCATCGTCAACGGGCCGGGCGAATCAAAGCACGCCGACATCGGCATTTCGTTGCCGGGCACCGGCGAGCAGCCCGCGGCGCCGGTGTTCATCGACGGGAAGAAGGCGGCCACGCTGCGCGGGCCGGCGATCGCGGCGGAATTCAAACAGATGGTGGTCGACTACATCGAGCGGCGCTTCGCCGGCGCCGGGCGGCGCGCGGCGGAGTAGCGGGCTTGCGCGCGCGGCCGCTGTCCCGGTGCGCGAAGGCGCGGTGATTAGCGCGGCCGCATCAGGCTGCTGATCTGCGGGGCGCAGGTGAGGCGGCGCTGATCCCATCGCGGCGGCTCAATCAGTGTGAGTCGCTGTTCGCCGACCTTGCGATCCCGCTGCCAAAATTCGAACGTCCAAACGCCGGGAACAACCTCCCAGTCGTATTCGAGATGATACCCCTGGTAGCCCGTGCCGCCGATGGTTACGGCATAGGAGTGGTCGCTGGTCAAAAACGTCTTGCCCCTTTCGGGATCGCGCAGGCCGGGCAAAGGGTACTTCGTCACCGTGCGCAGCGTTGAACTCGCGCCGTGCGGCCTGCCGGCAACGGCGTAGTAGAAGCCGAAGCGCGTGCCGAGCAACGCGGGAACCTCCGTGTTTTGTTTGAGCAGCTTGATGTTGGTCACGACGTTGCGAAAGCCGCCCGGATGCTCGTCAAATGGAATGCGGCCGATGGTGTCGGCGCAATAGATGCCGACTTCGGTGATATCGATGCGTTCAATTTGAACCGTCTGGGTGTGAGCGGTCGTGGGACGGATCAGCCCCGAGACGGCGAATCCCGCGGCGACGATAAGCTGCAATGTACGCATCGTTCCCTCTCCGTGGCCGCCGGATGCTCCCGCCAGATTGCGGCGGCGTGACGGCGGTCGGGGATGAAATGAACAATTTGCGCACAAATTCGCCTCGCCCGCCCCTCGCGGAGATTGCCGAGAGGATGTCAAACGCGGCGGGTTGCAACAAAATGGGCGGCGGCGCGAAGCGTCCTAGCGGCCGGGCCGAACGGCTTTAGCGCATGGTCGGCGGCGGCGACGAGCCCCGCCAGTCGCACCCGCGCGACGTCGGCTCCCAATGCGGACACCAGGGTGGCCTTGCCGCGGCCTGCATCCTTGCCGGTGGGTTTGCCGAGCGCGGTCGGATCGCCCTCGACGTCGAGCAAATCGTCGGCAATCTGAAATGCCCGACCGAGGGCTTCACCATAGCGCGCCAGCGCCGCATGCGCGGCGCGCGGCGCGGTTCCGAGGATCGCGCCGGCAACGCAGGCAAAACGGATGAGCGCACCGGTCTTCATGGCGTCGAGCTTGGCAATCTCGCGTTCGCCCAAGCGCACCGCGCCGAAACGGCCTTCCGCGGAAAGATCGAGCAATTGGCCGCCGGTCATGCCGGAAAATCCGGCGGCTCGCGCAAGCTCGGAAATCAGCGCGACGCGCACCGCAGTGTGCGGGTGAGTCGCCGGGCGCGCCAGGAGATCAAAAGCAAGCGTGAGCAGGCTGTCGCCGGCAAGAATCGCGGTTGCCTCGTCAAACGCGCGATGCAACGTCGGTCGGCCGCGACGCAGCGCATCGTCGTCCATGGAGGGAAGATCGTCATGAACCAGCGAATAACAGTGCACGCATTCGACCGCGGCCGCGACGCAGCGCATCGTCGTCCATGGAGGGAAGATCGTCATGAACCAGCGAATAACAGTGCACGCATTCGACCGCGGCGGCGACCGTCAGCGCCCGCTGCCGCGGCACCCGAAACAGGGCGGCCGACTCCAGTACAAGCAGCGGGCGCAGGCGTTTGCCGCCACCGAGGGTGGCGTAACGCATGGCCTCGATCAGCCGGCGCGGCCGCGCGATCTCGCCACGCGCAGGCTTATGCGACAGGATACGGTCGAGCAGCCGCTCGGTGGCGCGGGCGGCGGCCGCAAGACGGGCGGCGAACCAGGCATCTGTGTTGCTTGGCGCCGCTTGCGCGGGCGCCCGGGGCCGGCCAGCAGAGGTCTTTGCAGTCACGAGCATGTCCCGAGTTACGGCTTAAGTTGCAGATTGCAGCGGCGGTGCCGAGCGCGAGCGCCAAGCTCGTGCCGAAGGTATAAGAGCTGATGGCCCTGTTCCAGAGTCTGCGAAGCTTTGTCGGCCGCGTGCTGCGCTGGGCCGTCATCATTCTGGCCTGCTGGTTGCTGGCGCCGTATGTGCTGACGCCGCTCTACCGCTATGTGACGCCGGTCTCCACACCCATGATCTGGCGCTGGCTGACCGGCCAGCGGGTCGTGCGCAGCTATGTGCCGATCGAGGCGATTGCGCCGGTGCTGGTACGTACGGTTATCGTGGCGGAGGACGCGCGGTTTTGCAGTCACCGCGGCGTGGATTGGCAGGAACTGCGCGAGGCCATCGAACTGGCGGAGGGCATCGAAGCGATGCGCGGCGGCTCGACAATCACGCAGCAGACGGCAAAAAACCTGTTTCTTTGGCAGGGGCGCAGCATCATCCGAAAAGGATTGGAATTGCCGTTGGCGTATTGGATCGATTTCGTCCTCCCCAAGCGGCGGATCCTGGAGATCTATCTCAATGTGGCGGAATGGGGTCCGAACGGCGAATTCGGCATCGAGGCCGGGGCGCGGCGGGCGTTCGGCAAATCGGCGCGCGAGCTCACGGCGGCGGAGGCGGCGCGGCTTACCGCGGTGCTGCCCAATCCGGTGCGGCGCGATGCGCGCACACCGCGGCGCGCGGTGCGGCGCATCGCCAATACTCACGAGGCGCGCGCCGCTGCGGCGCCGGCTGCCATCGATGCGTGCGTCCGGCTGCGCTGACCCACTGGCGCCGCGCCGCGCCTTGCTCTATAAGCGCGGCCTCCGATCAAAAATTTTTCGCCTGGCAGCGCCGGGCGCAAGGAGACCCGCCATGGCGGTGCCGAAGAAGAAAGTTTCTCCGTCCAAGCGCGGCATGCG
>FWPU01013588.1_pt1 | contig 10172 bp, 6 predicted proteins | sample 2228361 | NCBI WGS metagenome assembly FWPU01 (sample SAMEA103939777, study PRJEB20133) | metagenome | reverse complement strand
CACATCCAAAGCCCTGGGGGTTGTTGCTGCGGAACTCCTCCGGAGGTGGCGCTGCGCTGACCTCCGGCTAATGGCCGTGATCCCTTCGGGATCGCTCCCTGCTCCGTGCTCCCTGCTCCCTGCTCCGTGCTCCCGGCTCCGTGCTCCCTGCTCCGTGCTCCGTGCTCCCGGCTCCTTTCGGGATCATGGGGCGTGGCAGGGGGCGGCGCCGCTGGTCCGGAGGTCGCAGACCTCCGGCTAATGGCCTCCGGAGGTCGTTGACCTCCGGCTAATGGCCGTGATCCCTTCGGGATCTTTCCCTGCTCCGTGCTCCCTGCTCCGTGCTCCCTGCTCCCTGCTCCGTGCTCCCTGCTCCCTGCTCCGTGCTCCCTGCTCCGTGCTCCGCCGCCGGAGGTGGCGCTGCGCTGACCTCCGGCTAATAGCGGTGATCCCTTCGGGATCACTCCGGCTATCTCACTTCGTGGGGTCAGGGGCGTTCGACCACCACGCGGCAGTTCGGCAGCGATGCCAAAAACTGTTTGCCGTACTGCTTTGTGCGCACGCGGGGATCAAGGATGACCACGATCCCCGTATCGCGCTTGCTGCGGATCAATCGCCCGAAACCCTGCTTGAGTTTGATGATGGCGGCCGGGACCTGGTATTCCATAAACGGGTTCCCTCCGGCGGCGCGGATGGCTTCGATCCGGGCCTCGATCAGCGGCTGGTCGGGGACGGCGAACGGCAGCCGGGTGATGATCACGTTTTGCAGGGCGTCGCCGGGCACGTCCACGCCTTGCCAGAAACTATCGGTACCAAACAGAACCGCTTTTGGCGCCGCCCTGAACTCTTGGAGCAGCCGGGTGCGCTGGGTCCCCTGGGCCTGGCTGAACAAAGTGTAGCCGTTTTGCACCAACCAGGGGGAAAGCGCCGTCGCGGCCCGCGTCAGCATGTCGTAGCTGGTAAAGAGGACGAAGGCCCGGCCGGCGGTCCGGGCCACATAGCGGGGGATGAGTTCGAAGACTTTGCGTTCGTACCCGGCTGGGTCGGCCCCCGGGTCCGGCATGCCTTCCAGGACGATGAGTTGCGCCTGCCGGGCGTAGTCGAAGGGGCTGCCCAGGCAGAGGGTTTTGGCCTCGGTCAGCCCGGTCCGCGACTGGAAATACTCGAACGACCCGCCGCTGGTGGCCAGCGTGGCGCTGGTCATGACCACGGTATCGACTTGGGAGTAGAGGGTTTTCTGCAGCAGGGGCCCGACGTTGATGGGAGCGGCCGAAAGTTGGATCCGCTGCCGTCCACGCCGCCACGTGCGTTCGACCCAATACACGGCATCGGGGAGGGACTGTTCGCACCAGCGGGCGATGTCGCTGGCCAGCACCATCAGCCGGGAGGCCGCCGCAGTGAAGTCCTGCCGTTCGGTCGGTTCCGCCAGTTCCTGGGCACAGGTTTCCACGGCGACCGCCAGCTCCCGCAACCCCTCGCTGAGCGGATTGGGGACGATGCGGGCCTGGCGTACCCGGCCATTGCCGGTGCCTTGCCGCTGGAGCCACTGGTTGACCGTCTCGAAAAACTCCTCGGCCCGGCGGTGGCTGTCCAGCACCAGGCGTTGCGCCCGGTTGCGTTGGGTGGCCAGTGCGTGCCCGTTTTTCGCTTTGCTTTTGCCCGAATGGCGCGGGGCCTGCCCGGCCTGCACCAAGAGCCCCCGGTTGGTTCGCGGGTTATAGAGCTTGTTGAGGATGTATTCGACCTGGGTTTCGGTCAGGGTGATGCCCAGATGGTCGCTGGCGATGCTCTCGACGGTGTGGGCCTCGTCGAGGATCAGCACCTTGTAATCGGGCAACACGCCGGCCCCCTGCTGCCGCAAGGCCAAGTCGGTGAACAACAGGGCATGGTTGACGATCAGGAGCTGGGCCTGCTGGGCCTGGCGGCGGGCCTGGAAGTAAAAGCAGCGCTTGAACTCGGGGCACTCGCGGCCCATGCAGTTGCCGGCGTCGCTGGCCACTTCGTCCCACACCTGGGCAAGGGGACGGAAGTTTAAATCGGCCAGCGAACCGTCCGCGGTCTGCCGGGCCCAGGCTTCGAGCTTTCGGAGCTGCTGGACCTCCTCCTCCGCGGCCAACAGCGTGCCAGCGCGGCGCAAAGCGCTTGTGAGCCGCCGCCGGCTGAGGTAGTTGCCTCGGCCTTTGACCAGCACCGCCGAAAAGTCCACGGGCATCACACTCCGCAAGAAGGGGATGTCTTTGCCCAGAAGCTGTTCCTGGAGGCTGATGGTGTGGGTGGAGATCACCACCCGCGGGGGATGGTCGTCGTCCTCGGCCGGATTGGCACACGCCAGGATCGCCGGCACCAGATAAGCGAAGCTCTTGCCCACGCCCGTGCCGGCCTCGACAATCACGTGCTGGCGCTGGGCGATGGCCTGGGCGATGGCTTCGGCCATCCGGAGTTGCTCGGGGCGGTGCTCGTAATGGGGCAGGCGGGCAGCGACCCGCCCCCCAGGGCCCAGGATGTCGCCCAGCGCCACTTGCGGCGATTTGGACACACTAGCGTCCTTCCCTTTTAGCGGCCAACGAGAAACAGGGGCACAAGCGTATGCCCGCCGGTCCGTGACCTGTCCTTGCGAACCGCGAGCCCGGACCGGAGCAGGCCGAAGAACCCCGGACCTCGGCCGGTTTCGCCCCAGCGCCCCATCCCCTTGGCCCAGCACGGGTATGCCGATCGAATTCTATTGTACCCACTGCCATGCGCTCCTGCGAACCGGCGAGGTTCCGGCTGGCCAGCAAGCCCGTTGCCCCCGGTGCGGCGCGATTGTGCCTCTTCCGGATTCCGAAGCCGCGCCTTTTATGGTCGCACCGGGCTTGCCACCCCCGGCCGAGTTGCGGTCTTACGCCATAGGCCGGCTGTTCGGACCTGCCGTGGGGCTGATCGTGCTGAACGTCCTGGGAATGGCGTATGAGCTTTTCTTGGTGGGATGGAACCTGATTGGGGTGGGGGTCGCCGGCGTGCTTGGCGGCCGAGGCGCAGCGGATCGTGCCGCAAGCGGAGGCCTGGCGATCGCGGTCCTTGGGGTGCTGGTCCTGGCCAACGCGCTGGCGATTCTCGGGGCCATCCAGATGATTCGAATTCGTTCGTACACGCTGGGGTGGGTTTCGGCCGTGCTCACCATGCTGCCGTTTTCCTGTGTGACGTTTCCGCCGGCCCTTTTGTGTTGTGTGCCGGCCTGGCCCGTGGACCTGGCGGTAGGCCTGTGGGCCGCCGCGGTGCTCAACGACCCTTGGGTCCGCGCAGCCTTCCGGTAGCCGGGCAATTGGGGACCGGCCAGGCAGGGGGCGCTTCCGGGCTCTGGGCTCAATACTGGATTTCGATCCGCTGGCCGGTCTCGCTCGATCGGCGCATGGCGTGGATGATCACAGCCACGCGGTAGCCGTCCTCGAAAGTCGCCTGGAACGGGCTGAGTTCCTTTTGGTTGGCGACCGCATCGAGGAAATGGAACTTTTCGATGATATGGCCGTGTTCCCAACCCAGGTTATGTCCCGAAGGCCACCAGGCGCCGCTATAGGGGTGGAAGCTTTCGGTCACGTTGACCTCGGTGAAGCCGAAGAGGGCGTTTTCGCCGGTCACCACGCAGACGAACAAGCTGTTGGGGTGTTCGAGGTCCCAGCGGAGCGAGCCGCGCGAGCCGTTGATCTCCCAGGCGAGGGAGTTTTTGCGGCCGGTGGCCACGACCGAGGATTCCAGGACGCCCAGGGCTCCGTTTTCGAACTCCAGCACGGCGGCGGTCCCTTCGTCGGCCCAGGCGGTGGGGTCGCCGGCCGAGAAGATGGCCCGGCTCGGGTTGAATGCCCGCACCAAAGCCGACACGCTGCGAATCTCGCCCACGAGGAAGCGGCACTGGTCGATGGCGTGGCTGCCGATCCCCTGGAGCCCGCCGGAATGCGGCCAGGCCGAGTACCACGCCTGGCTGGGCGACAGCGCGGGGTCGTGGCCTGCCATTTGGAGGTAGTGCACCCGCATGTGGTACACCGTGCCGATGCGGCCGGAGGCGATCAGGTCGCGGGCCAGGCGCACGGCGGGCATAAAGCGGTAGTTGAAGGTGCACATGGCCTTGGTCGAGGCCGCCCGGGCCGCGTCCCGCATCCGCCGGGCATCGTCCACCGAGATCGCCAAAGGTTTTTCGCAAATTACATGTTTTCCAGCCGCCAGCGCGGCGATGCAGGGCTCGGGATGGAGCGGGTCCGGCCCGCAGTTATCGAGGATATCCACCTCGGGGTCGGCCACCAGTTCCTTCCAGTCGCAGCACCAGCGCTCGTAGCCGTACCGGAGGGCCTCGCTCTGCGCCCGGCGCTCGTCCTTGTCGCACAACAGCGACAATCGAGGGACCAGGTTCGCTGCCGGATAAATGTAGGGGATCTTCTTGTAGGCGTTCGTATGGCACTTGCCCATGAACCCAGCGCCCAACAGGCCGATCCGAAGTGGCTTGCGGGTGTCGGAAGGCGTGTGCTTGATGCTCATGGTCCAACTCCTGGAAGGTTTTGGCTAATGGGCCGGGCCATAGGTCGGAAGGCAGGCCGCCAACGTCTCCGCCGGGCCACGGTTAGAGGCCGTCGTCCAGCAGGCCGGCCAGGTGTTGGCGGGCCCATTGGACCGACCGTTCCAGGTCGGGGCGTTCCACGGCCCAGGATTCGGGGCCATCGGCCAGGTTGCGGCCGGGACCCCGCTGGATCGGCCGCTCCCATGCCCGGCCCAGGTACCATGCCAGCCCGTCGCCCGGCGGGGGAGGGTGCCGCTCGAAAAAGTCCCGACGCAGGATATCGAGCCGAAACGGCGCAAACTGCGAATGGATCTCGATATTCAGGCAAATCTCCGGGTTGGCCTGCCCAAGGATCGCCGCAATCGCCTGCACGTCGAGGTCCCCGTCGCCCAGCGCGCAGTTCTCCAAAGCCAGACCGCACTCCGTGCGCACAATGCGGTAGTTCTTAAAATGCGTCGCGAGCGCATGGGGGGCCAGCATCCGTGCCAGGCGCAGCGGCTCGTCCAGGTCGAATGCCAGATTCGCACAATCGACCGTAAACCCCAACGCAGGGCTACCCACCCGGGCATGGATCGAAAGCAATTCCCGCACCGTGAAATCGGCGTGGTTTTCGATGGCGATCCGCAGGCCTAGGTCTTCGGCGGCCTTGCACGCCTCGCGCAGAATGGCCACCGCCTGGTGGGCCAGCGCCGCCATGTCGTAGCCTTCGTCCCGCGTGAAGAGGTTCCCGGCCACCACCCGCAACAGCGGCGAACCAAGCTTGCGAGCCACCTGGAGATGGTGGATGACCAACCGGGCATCGGAAACGGCTACGTCGTAGCCTGCGTCGGCCAACAGCTCCCGCCCCTTGGCCGCCATCGGATGCCACGAAAAGATCGATCCCATCCCCAGGTGGCAATACAGCCCGCGTGGCTCGGCCGCCCCGCGAATGCGCGCCAGCTCATCTTCACGGAAGGAGCGGAACGGCGACAGCTCGAACAGCACGCCGTCCAAGCCCAGCGCGGCGGCCAGCTCCAGAACGCCCACCGGATCCAGTCCCGAATTGCGCGTGCTATAGGAATCCAGACCGAGCTTCATGATCCCCTCGCCTTCGTGCGCGGACGCTTGGAACGCGGGCCCTTTCTGGAGGGCCGGCCTGCAAACTCACCTTTCAGGATTGCCTCGGCACCGGTGTGGATGAAGCGTCGGTGCGGATTATAAGCCGGCCCGGCGGGCCCCAGCAATGGCCCCGAAGAATCCGGCAAGAAGCCTTCGGCTGCGCCGCACGCCAAAACGCCTGGGGGCGCCGGCGGTGGCACGTGGCGGCCAGGCGGTCTACACTGGATGGCCGTCGGAGAAGGCCCTTCCTGGCGCGGTCGGGCTGGAAGCAGCAGGGCATGAGGCCGGGCAAGCCAATCTGGGATCGTTCCACGGGTGCTTGTGTATGGATCGCTGCACGAGGGTTCTTGGAATGCTGTCGGTGCTGGTTGCGGTCGCGGGGGCGCCGCTTCATGCCGGCCAGGTGGTCTTTCGGGCCGATTTCGACACGCCGGGGGCGCTGGCCGCGTGGAAGCCGGCGGGCGTGGCCCGGCTGGAGGCCGGGTATCAAGGCAGTTTGTCGCTGGCCATCGAGCGGCCGCAATCGGCCGGGCCCGGCTCTACCATGGTCCGCATCGCGTTGCCCCTGGAGACCCTTCGGGGCACCCGGGTGCGGGTGGATGCCATGGCCCGAGCCCAAGGCGTCGCCCGACCGCCGCGTCCCTGGAACGGCGTGAAGTGCATGGTGCATACCGTCTCGCCAGCCGGGCCGCGCTGGACCCAGCAGAATGGCGTGTTCGGCACCTTCGACTGGAAGCCCCTGCGATTCGTGGCCGAAACGCCGCGCGACGCCACCGAGGCCTGGCTCCTGCTCGGGCTGGAGCAGACCACCGGCCGCGTGTGGTTCGATGAGTTGGCGATTACCGTCATCGGCCGGCAGCGGAGTTCGCCCGCCAAAGCCCCGACTGGCCCGCGATACAAGGGGCACGAGTTGCCACGCCTCCGCGGCGCCATGATCAGCCCGCGCGTGACGGCGGAGGACCTTCGGGTGCTGGGCGGCCTGTGGAAGGCCAACCACGTGCGCTGGCAGTTGCTGTGGGGTGGATTTCCGCATGGCCCGGCCGACCGCGGCGACCTGGACGCCTACGCCGCCTGGCTGGAGTCGGCGCTGGAGCACCTCGATAGCCTGTTGCCCGTCTGCAAGGAACTGGGGATTCGGGTGGCGGTGGACCTGCACACGCCGCCTGGCGGCCGCGACGAGGCCAGCCAGTGCCGCATCTTCCACGAGGCCCGCTTCCAGGAAGCGTTTGTGGGAGTGTGGGAAAAAATCGCCCGGCGCTACCGCGGCAACGCCACCGTGTGGGGCTACGATCTGGTCAACGAGCCGGTCGAAGGGGTGGTGCCCGAGGGACTGCTGGATTGGCGGAGCCTGGCCGAGCGCACGGCCCGCCGCGTTCGCCAGCTCGACCCCGATCATGCCATCCTCGTCGAGCCAGCCCCCTGGGGCAGCCCCGAGGCCCTGGACTGGTTCGAGCCGTTGCCCGTCCCCGGCGTGGTTTACAGCGTGCACATGTACCAGCCCCACCCGTTCACCCACCAGGGCATCCACGGCAATCCGCGGGGAGTGCACTATCCGGGCGTGGTGCAGGGCAAGTACTACGATAAGGCCGCGTTGCGCCGCATCCTCGACCCGGTGGTCCGCTTCCAGCGCGATTACAACGTCCACATCTATATCGGCGAGTTCAGCGCTATCCGCTGGGCGCCGGGCGATAGCGCCTTCCAGTACCTCCGCGATGTGATTGAGATCTTCGAGGAGCACGGCTGGGACTGGGCCTATCATGCGTTCCGCGAATGGGACGGTTGGAGCGTGGAACACGGCCCCGACCCCAACGACCACAAGCCGGCCGCGTCCCCCACCGACCGCCAGAAACTGCTTCGCGCGTGGTACGAAAAGAACCAAAGATCGTAGACACGGCACTTGTCGCTTCGACGGGAGATATGCCCATGCGCGTGATGGGCCAATCGATGGGAGTGCTTGGCCGAGTTGCCACCACTGTGTGGGCCGGCATACTCGTGACAGCGGCGTGGGGGGTTGCGGCCGACGGGCCCGGCCAACTGGCCGTCAAAACCACCCAGAACACCCAGCGGCTGATGCCTTACCAGGTCTTCGAACTCACGTTCGAGCATCCGGGGCGGTACCGGGATCCCACGTGGGATGTCACGATCGAAGTGAGTTTCACGGCCCCGAGCGGCAAGAAGGTCCGGGTGGGGGGATTCTTCTACGGGTCGTCGCAGGCGCAGAAACCTGTTCTGCGGGGAAAGCCGGGTACGCGGGACGCCAGCAGCGTCTGGCCGTGCGATCCGGCCGATTTGTGGAAGGCCCGCTTCGCCCCTGCCGAGTTGGGGCACTGGAAGTTTGCCTACACGTTTCGGGCGCCGGACGGCCGGGAGGCTTCCGGCAGCGGCAGCTTCGAGGTGGTGCGGGGCCGCGTGCACCAGAAGGGATTTGTGCGCGTGAGCCCCCACAACCCGTTCCGCTTCGTTTTCGACGATGGCACGCCGTACTTTCCCATCGGATTCCAGGATTGCATTTTCGACGGCAACCACAACGGGTCGGTCCTGGACGCGATGGCCATGGAGGGGCCCTTCCGCCTCGATCATGCCGAGCGCCGGCCGGCACCGCCCCCCGGCGCTCTGTTCGCCCGCGGCCCTTCGATGAACCCGCAGAATGCCGACGTGAAGTTCGGGCGCATGGCGCGGGCCGGGTTTAACCTCTGGCGGTTCTCGCCCAACAACTGCTCGATCAAGCTCTTCGCCAGCCCCGAGGACGCCAAGTACGCCACGTTGGACCATGTGCGCTGGGAACAGGCCCGCATGATCGATGAACTCCTCCAGATGACCCGCAAGTACGGATTCCGAAACTTCTACGGCATCTTCGGATACACCCCGGTGTACAACGACCGGCCGCAAGATGCCGGGGGCATGGCCAAGGTCCAACGCGCCTTGAAATACAGCGTCGACCGCTGGGGCGCCTATGTGGACGTGTGGGAGTTCCTCAACGAGCAGAAGGCCGATTCCGCCTGGTATGCCCAGATGATCCCCTATTTGAGGTCCATCGATCCCTACGGCCACCCCATCACCACAAGCTGGGAACGCCCGGAACTGCAAGGGATCGACATCAACGCCCCTCACTGGTATGGCAACGAGGACGAGCGGACCTCGGACCAGGTGACGGCCGGCCGTGTGGCCGGGCACAAGCGCCACGGCAAGCCGGTGGTGTTTGGCGAACAGGGCAACAGCCGCGGTTCGCAAGACCGCACGGCCGAAGGCATCGGCGGGGTCTGGGACCCCGGCTCCGCCCGACGGATGCGCGTGCGGAGCTGGACCGCACTTTTCTCCGAGGCCGCCTTCATCTTCTGGGAAACCTCGTATGCCAAGGACGGCCACTACATGAACCTGTGGATCGGCCCGGAAGAGCGACAATTCGTGCGCGTGCTTCAAGACTTCGCGGGTTGCCTGGATGGGCAGGTCAAGCCGGCTCGCATAGAACTCCAGGGCCCGGAGGCGCCGGCCGTGCGCGCCTACGGGCTCCGCTCCGACCGCATTGCCGCCGCCTACCTGCACCATCACCGCTGCGCGGAGTGCCAGAAGGGCCCAGCCGGCGCGCACTCAACGCAACACACTTGGGACCACGATCGCGGCACCGTGCGCGGCCTGGACGTGGTGCTCGATGTTCCCCAACCGGCCAAAGCCTACTGGTATAGCCCCAGCGATGGGAAGATCCTGGCCACACGCGACGTGGCGACGGGGCGCCAGTCCCTTTCGGCCCCGCCGTTTACCGTCGATGTGGCACTTCTGATTACCGGAGGGCCTCTGCCGGACAGCGATGGCGACGGGATACCCAACGCCGACGACCCCGACGACGACAACGACGGCGTGCCAGACCCCCAGGATGCCTGGCCCCTGGAGCGCGAAGAATGGGCCGACGCCGATGCCGACCGCATCGGCGATAACCTGGATGCCGACATCGACGCCGACGGTCGTGGCGACGACCGCAACGGCAATGAAATCCCGGACTGCGAAGAGCGCGATTGGGACGGCGACGGCGTGCCCAACGCCGAGGCCATCCCCTGGGATGCCTTTCCCCGCGACCCCAACGAATGGCGCGATACCGATGGCGACGGCATCGGCGACCATCAAGACGCCGACGACGATGGCGACGGCTATTCGGATGATGAAGAACGCCAGGCGAACACCAATCCCCGGAACCCCGTCTCGTTTCCACCCTAACCTCCCGTAGCCCGGCCCGCATTCTGGGTTTTTCAAACGAGGCCCGCTGGGGGTGCGCCGGCCGAACCAATCAGGGGGCAGGCCAGGGGTTAAAGGGGCCTGGGTTGTACTTGGCGGGTTTGCGTCGTAAACGGTCGCCCTCCGGCAGGCGGGCAGACAGCCACGGACAGCACGGCCCTTCCCCCCGTAAACCCTTGTATCGTTTCCTAAACTGGAGCGGGGCGCTGCCCGAGAGTCGGCTGACCCGGTGGAGCGAGTCGGCTAGGTCGTAAGCGAATCCAGAAACCGTGGTGGGCCGCTCCCTTGTAGTCGTTTTGACCCGGTGGAGCGAGTCGGCTAGGTCGTAAGCGAATCCAGAAAC
>FWPU01013584.1_pt1 | contig 10175 bp, 8 predicted proteins | sample 2228361 | NCBI WGS metagenome assembly FWPU01 (sample SAMEA103939777, study PRJEB20133) | metagenome | reverse complement strand
CCCGGCGCCCGAGGCGCCGCGACCGCTGGTCGCGCGGGCGCCCGAGCGCCCGGTGCGGGCCTGGCTCTCCGGCATCGACGGCAGCGGCGCCCGGGCCGCCTGGATCCTCTTCGAGGGCGCCTACGGCGCCCTCCGCCTCTGCGCCGTGCTCCTCAACGACGTCGAGGGCATCCTCGACGTCGCCGGGGGCGACATCACCAAGAAGCGGCTCGACCGCGAGCTGCGGGAGCTGGCCGCCACCCGCAAGCTGCCCTGGGTGGAGACCGATCCCGGCCGCGCCGCCGGCCTGGTGAGCGCCGCGCTGGCCCGGCACCGCGCGCGTGGCACGAGCCCGCCCGCCGGCTTCCAGCGCTGGCGCATGCTCTTCGACGACGTGCCGGCCGCCGCCCCGCCCGCGCCGGCGCTCGATCCGGCGCTGGCCGAGCGCGGGGGAGAGCTGCTCGAGCTGCCCGAGTTCGCCGGCTGGTTCCTGGATCCCGAGCGCGTGCAGGCCGACGCCGTCGAGCTGCTGCAGGCGCGCGAGAGCCGCCTCCTGGTGTCCGACCGGATCAAGACGGAGCGCGAGGACGCCATCGTCGACCGGGTCGTGGAGCGCGAGCTGGACGCCGAGGCCCGCCGCCTGTGGGGCGGCCGCCTGGCCGAGATGAGCCTGGTCCTGGAGGCCGCCGGGCGCCCGGAGCAGGCGGCGCTGGCGGCCAGCACGGCCGCGGCGCTGCTGGATGTCTCGCGCGAGGCGCGGCGCCTGCCCTTCGCCCGCGGCCTGGCCGCCCGCGGGCTCGAGGTGGCCGGACAGGTCACGCTCGGCCGCCTCTCGGCCGCCGAGGCCTCCCGGCAGCCCAGGCGCGCCAGCCCCACGCCCGCCCGGTGATCACGGACGTCCCGGGCATCCGCGTCGGTCACGTCACCGACGCGGTGGGCCTCACCGGCCTCACGGTCGTGCTGGCCGGGCGCCCCGCGGTCGGCGGCGTGGCCCTCCGCGGCGGCGCCAACGACGTCGTGGGCCTCGACCACCTCGATCCTCAGCACCTCGTCGAGCGCCTCGACGCCGTCGTGCTCGGCGGCGGCAGCCGCTTCGGCGAGGAGGCGGTGTACGGCGTCATGCGGTTCCTGGAGGAGCGCGGCGTCGGCTTCGCCGTCGGCCCGACCGTCGTGCCCCACGTGGCCGGCGCCTTCCTCTTCGACCTCAACGTCGGCGATGCGCGGGCCCGGCCCACCCGGGAGATGGGGTACGCGGCGGCGGCCGCCGCGGTGGCCGGGCCGGTCGCCGAGGGCAGCGTGGGGGCCGGCACCGGAGCGACGGTCGGCAAGCTCCACGGCATTCGCTGCGCGATGCGCGGCGGGCTCGGCACCGCCAGCGTCCGGGTGGGCGACGCGGTCGTGGGAGCGCTGGTGGCCGTCAATGCGGTCGGCGACGTCCGCGACCCGGAGACCGGCCGGCTGCTGGCCGGCACCCGGGACGCGCCGGACGGCCGGCGGCTGGTGGACACCGCCCGGGGCCTGGCCGCCGGGGAGCGCTCGGCCATCGCCCCCGGCGCGGCGCACACCACGATCGGCGTCGTGGCCACCGACGCGCGCCTGACGAAGCCGCAGGCGGCGAAGGTCGCCGCCCTCGGGATGCTCGGCTTCGCCCGCGCGCTCTCGCCGCCGCACACCGCCCTCGACGGCGACACGCTGTTCGCGCTCTCGGTGGGGGAGGTCGCGGCGGACCTCACGCAGCTGGGGCTGGGGGCCGCCGAGGCCGTCGCCCGGGCCATCGTGCGCGGCGTGCTCGCGGCGACCTCCAGGCCCGGCCTCCCCGCGGCCGGCGATCTCGCCTAGGCGGGCGGGCACCCGGGCCTCGCCACGCCCGCGCCCGGCCGCGATCACCCGCCGCGGCCGATCGTCCGCCCGATCCGTCGCGAGCGCGCGGGACGCTGTCCCGGAGCCTCAGGCCAGCAGGCGGCGCAGGGCCATGAGCAGCGCGTCGCGGCGCTGGATCAGCGCCTCGTGGGTCCCCGGCGGGTAGGCGTGGAACCCCTGGCCGGCCCGGGCTCCCGACTCGCCCCGGGCGAGCTTGTCCTCCAGGAGCTTCTGGGGCTGGCGCGCGGCCGACAGCTCCGGGTACAGGTAGGCGGCGACGGCCCGGAAGGTGGCCAGCCCGGCCAGGTCCACGACCCGGAAGGGCCCGACCGCCGCCCACCGGAAGCCGAGACCCAGCTGCACGGCCAGGTCCACGTCCTCGGGCGTGGCGATGCCCTGCTCGACGATGTGGATGGCCTCCCGGACGAGGGCCAGCTGCAGGCGATTCCACAGGAAGCCCGGCACGTCGCGCTCGACCCGGATGGGGTGGCGGCCCAGCCGCCGCGCCAGCGCGCACGTCGCCTGCATCGTCTCCTCGGTCGTCCGGGCGCCGCGGTTGACCTCGACGGGCAGCATCAGGTGCGGCGGGTTGAACCAGTGGAAGCCGACCACGCGATCGGGGCGCCCGGTGGCGCCGGCGATGGCGGTGATGGACAGGCCCGAGGTGTCCGTGGCCAGGATCGCCGCCGGCGGCGCCAGCCGGTCCAGCTCCCGGAAGAGCGCCTGCTTGAGCGCGAGATCCTCCGGCGCGTTCTCCGAGACGAAGTCGGCGCGGGCGACCGCCTGCTCCAGATCGCGCGTGAACGTCAGGCGCGGCAGGGCCTCCGGGACGTCCAGGCCGGCGGCCCGCATGGCGGCCTGGTTGGCGGCGATCCGGACCCGCGCCTCGTCGAGGCTCGCCTGCCGGCGGGCGTAGAGGCGCACGTCGAGCCCGGCCTCGGCGAAGACCTGCGCGATGCCGGTGCCCATGATGCCGGCGCCGACCACCGCCACGCGGGACACCTCGGTCACGAGCCCTCCCGCCTCAGACGGTGACGGGGAACGAGACGAGGGCCCGGAACCGGGCCCGCCGGGCGCGGACCGGCCGGCCGGCGGCCTGCAGCCGCGGGAAGCGCTGGACGAGACGGCCGATCGCCACCCGCCCTTCCATCCGCGCCAGCCACATCCCGGCGCAGGCGTGGATGCCGACGATGAAGGCCAGGTGCCGGTTCGGGGCGCGGCCCAGGTCGAGCCGGTCGGGATCGGGAAACTGCGCGGGGTCGCGGTTGGCGGCGCCGATGCCGAGCGTGACGAGCGTCCCGGCCGGCAGGGCCACGCCGCCCACCTCGGCGTCGGCGACCGCCCGGCGGTTGCCCAGCTGGTTCGGGCTCTGGAAGCGCAGGAACTCCTCGACCGCGCTGCCGATGAGCCCCGGCTCGGCACGGAGCCGGGCCAGCTCGCCCGGATGCTCGAGGAGGCTGACGACGGCGTTGCCGATCAGGTTGGTGGTCGTCTCGTGGCCGGCGTTCAGCAGGAAGATGCACTGGTGGAGCAGCTCGACCTCGGTCAGCCGGTCGCCCTGGTCCTCGGCCGCGATGAGCGCGCTCAGGATCTCGCCGGGGTCGGTGCCCGGCCGGCGCCGGCGGTCGGCGATGAGACGGCGCAGGTAGTCCTTGAACTCCTCCACCGCCCGGTTGCCGGCCGCCAGGCGCTCGGGGCCCGGCACCGGCTCGAGCGCGCCCAGGATGGCCAGCGACCAGCCGCGCAGCGGGCCCCGCTCATCGGAGGGCACCCCCAGCATGTCGCCGATGAGCTGCACCGGCAGCGCGACGGCGAAGTCCTCCACGACGTCCATGCCGCCCCGGTCGGCGCAGCGGTCGAGCAGCCGGTCCACCAGGCCGACCACCCGCGGCTCCAGCGCCGCCAGCGCCCGCGGGGTGAAGGCGGGCGCGAAGAGCTTGCGGATGCGGGTGTGATCGGGCGGGTCGCGGAAGACCACCGAGGTGGTGTGGTGCTCGTAGAGAGGGCTGGCCCCGAACTTGGGGGCGAACTCCACGCGCTTGTCCGAGCTGAACCGGTGATGGTCCTGGTAGACGGCCACGACGTCGTCGTACCGCGTCAGGAAGTACGAGCCGTCCGGGCAGCGGTGCACCGGATCCCAGCGGCGGAGCCGGTGGTAGAAGGGGAACGGATCCTCGTAGAACTCGTCGGGCAGGGCCGCGAGGTCGAAGGCCAGGGCGGCCGCCCGCTCGTCCGCCTCGGCCGGGGGCGCGGAGAGGGCGCTCACTCCGGCGGCCGCAGCTCGTCCCGGGCGCCGGCCAGGCGCTCGGCCGCCGCCCGGACATCGGCCAGGCGGCCCGGGCTGTAGGCGAAGCGCGCCTCCGTGGTGTAGGCGGACCAGCTCGCCATGTAGCCCGGCTCCTCGAGGCCCAGCGCGTACTCCGAGATGCGGGCCGGGTTGGCGAAGTCGGCCATGACGGCCACCTCGTGGTGGACCGGGGGCCGGCGGCCGTCCATGAAAGCGGCCAGCGCCGCCGGCTGCGGGCCGTGGGGCAGCCCGACCGGGTGCACGGTGACCATCCCCTGCTGGATGACCCCGGCCCGGCTGAAGAAGTCGCCGACGTGGTAGCCGATGGTCTCGCAGTAGTCCAGGTTGCGGTGGAAGAACGGCAGCCACATCCCTTCCTTCTCCACGCTGCGCACCGTGAAGATGCAGAGGTAGCAGCCGGGCAGCCGGAAGATGGTGTGGCCGGAGGGCGGCACGTGCGAGCGGTCGGCCACCAGCGGCCGGACGTCCTCCACCGCGAACTTGTAGGGCAGGTAGTCGCCGCGCCAGCCGACGACGTCGAAGGGGTGCGTGGGGTGCACACGCCGCGTGTACACGCCCTCCACCTTGGAGACGATCTCGAAGCGCCCCGCCTCGTTGATGGTCTCCAGCGAGCGCGGGTAGCGGTAGTCGCTCTGGCTGTGAGTGAGGAAGCGCCCGGTGGTGGGCGCCTCGCTCTTCTCCGGATCGCCGGCGAACGACTCGTACATCCAGTAGTACTGGGGCCCGGGCGCCGGCGCGAACCGGTGGGTGATGCCCTTGGGCACGATCAGGAAGTCGCCCCGGCCGTAGGCCAGCGGGCCGAACGTGGTCTCCAGCGTGCCGCCGCCCTGGTGGACGAAGAAGATCATGGTGGCCGAGTGGTGCTCGAAGAAGTAGTCCATCGGCCCCCGGGGGGCGGTGACGTTGAGGGCGGCCGTGGCGTTGGCCACCAGGCGGGCCATGCCGCGGTACACGTCGGGCCCGGCGGCGACGGTGCGCAGGGCGTGGTGCCGGCCGCCGAGCGGACGCAGCGGCGATTCCCACGCCGGCGCGAAGTCGGGCAGGGTCCTCGTCTCGCCGGGCAGCCAGTTGTTCGGCGGGTAGAGGTGATAGGTGTGGCTGACCTTGCCGGCGAAGCCGCCCCGGCCGTGCTCCTGCTCGTACAGGTGGTGGAGGAGCGGCCCCGCGTGCGGGGCCCGGGGGACGATCCCGACCTCGGGCAGTCCCCGGAAGTACTCGATGTCCGCCATGGCGGGATTGTACCGCGCTCAGGAGTCCCGGATGTCAGGAGGTCAGGAGCAGCCGCACCGCTCCGGCCACGGCGATGGCGATGAGCGTCAGCTCGAACACCCGGCGGGGCAGCACGCGGTTGACGCGGTAGCCGACCCAGGCGCCGGCCAGGAGCACCGGCACGGCCAGCACGTCCGCGCCCAGCACGGCCGGAGTCAGGATGCCGATCTGCCAGTAGCCGACGAGCTTGATCAGGTTCGTGAGCGCGTAGAGCGCGGTGGCGGTGGCCACCACCTCGGGGCCCGACAGGCCGGATGCCAGCAGGTAGAGCCCGACCACCAGGCCGCCGGAGTGGGCGATGGTCGAGGCGACGCCCGTCAGGAGGCCGGCCGCGACGCCGATCAGCCAGTGCGGGCGCTCGCCGAGCAGGGGCCGGGAGCGCCCGCTGGCCGCCAGCTGTCCCACCGCCAGCGTGAGGGCGACGCCCGCGATGGCGCGCCGGAGCGCCGGCTCGCTGAGCAGCGTCAGGGCCCAGGTGCCCAGGCCGATCCCGACGCACGCCGGCGGCACCAGGAGCCGGAGCTGCCGGGCGTCCCAGCGGCGCCAGTAGAAGCGCAGCGCCATGGGATCGGACAGGTTCATGAGCGGCGCGATCAGGGCCAGCACGACGGGCGCCGGCAGCACGAGGCTGAGGGTGGGCGTGAGCACCAGACCCACGCCGCCGGCGACGCTGGTCTTCAGGAAGCCGACGAAGGCGGCGGCCACGACGGCCGCGCCCAGCAGCAGGGCCAGCGAGGGCTCGATCAGCGCCCCCCGGCCCGCAGCACGCGCCAGACCTTCTCGGCGGTGAGGGGCATATCGAGGTGCGTGCAGCCGAGCGGCGCCAGGGCGTCCACCACGGCGTTCACGATCGCGGGCGGCAGCGCGATGCACCCGGCCTCGCCCAGCCCCTTGGCGCCCAGCGGGTTGTGCGGCGAGGGCGTGACGGTCTTGTCCAGCCGCGGCTCGGGAAAGGCGTCCGCCCGCGGCACCGCGTACTCGGCGAGCGTCGTCGTCAGCAGCTGGCCCCCGGCGTCGTAGACGAGCCTCTCCAGCAGGGCCTGTCCCGCGCCCTGGGCGTACCCACCGTGGAGCTGGCCCTCGGCCAGCAGCGGGTTGACGATGGTCCCGGCGTCGTCCACCCAGACGCAGCGGGTCAGCCGGACCTGTCCCGTGTCGGGATCGATGGCCACGGTCACCACGCAGGTGCCGGAGGACCACGTCTCGCCGGGGCCCTCGAAGAACACGGTCGCCTCCAGCCCCGGCGCCTCGCCGCCCGGCGCGCCCGTCGGGCGATGGGCGGCCTCCGCCACCATCCGCCAGGAGACGCGCCGGCCGGGCACGCCCCGCACCTGCCAGCCGCCGTCCACCGGCGCCACGTCCTCGGGCGCCGCCTCCAGCAGCGCGGCGGCCAGGCGCCGGGCCTTGTCCCGCACGCCGGTGGCGGCCCGCCAGACCGCGCCGCCGCCCAGCGCCGTGGAGCGGCTGCCGAAGGTGCCGACACCCTGCGGCGCCCCGCGGGTGTCGCCGTGCATGACGCGCACCGTCTCGGCCGGCACCCCGAGGACCTCGGCGACGATCTGGCTCCACGCCGTCTCGTGGCCCTGGCCGTGGGGGCTCGAGCCCGTGACCACGGTGACCGCGCCCGTCCGCTCGACGCGGACCGTCCCGCTCTCCCAGCCCAGCGCCGCCGGCTCCACGTAGGCGGCCAGGCCCACGCCAACGATCTCGCCCCGGGCGCGGGCGGCGGCCTGCTCGGCCCGCAGTCGCGGATAGTCGGCGAGCGCCAGGGCGCGCTCGAAGGCGCTCCGGTAGTCGCCCGAGTCGTACACCTCGCCCGTCGCCGTGCGGTACGGGAAGGCGTGGGAGGGCACGAGGTTCCGGCGCCGGATCTCGGCCGGGTCGAGCCCCAGGGCCCGGGCGGCCTCGTCCATCAGGCGCTCGATCAGGAAGATCCCCTCGGGGCGCCCGGCGCCGCGGTAGGGGCCGGCAGGGGTGGTGGTCGTGTAGGCGCCCACCGCCTCGATCTGCACGGCGGGGACGACGTAGGGCCCCGGCAGCGTGCGCGCGTGATTGCGGGCCGGGCCGGCCGCGCTCACCACGAGCTGCGCGCCGAGCGACACGACGATCCGCGCTCGCAGCGCCAGGATCCGGCCGTCCGCGGCCACGGCCAGCTCGCCGTGCGCCCGCGCGCCCCGCCCGTGCTGCGTCGCGAGCAGATCCTCGGCGCGCGTCGAGGTCCAGCGCACGGGGCGCCCGAGCCGGAGGGCCAGCCAGGCGACGAGCAGCTCGTCCCGGTACGTGGTCCCCTTGGCGCCGAAGCCGCCGCCGACGTCGGGGGCGATCACGCGGATGCGCTCCTCGCCGAGGCCGGTGACGCCGGCGATCTCGGCCCGCGCCCGGAACGGCGCCTGGGTGGAGAGCCAGACGGTCAGCTCGCCGGCCGCCGGGTCGTGGTGGGCGAGGACGGTGCGGGGCTCGAGGGGGACGGCGGCCAGGCGAGGGTGCTCCACCGCGAGGCGCGCCACCTGCGACGCCGCGCGGAAGCCGGCCTCCACGTCGCCCGCCGCCCAGGCGGCGGCGAAGGCCTGGTTGGCGCCGAGGCCGGGGTGGAGCAGCGGGGCCTGCGGGTCGAGCGCGGCCTCGGCGTCCACCACGGCCGGCAGCGGCTCGTAGCGGATCGTGACCAGGTCGGCCGCGTCCCGCGCGGCGGCCGCCGACTCCGCCACGACCGCGGCCACCGGCTCGCCCACGAAGCGCACGGCGTCGCCGGCCAGCAGCGGGTGGGGGGCGACCTTCATGTCGGGGAAGAACCGCGTGACCGAGGGCTCCCCGAGCCCCTCGACGTCGCGGCCCGTCACCACCAGCACGACGCCCGGCGCCCGCGCCGCGGCCGTGGCGTCCAGCCCGGCGATGCGGGCGTGGGCGTGCGGACTCCGGACGAAGTGCACCGCGAGCGCGCCCGGCAGGCGGATGTCGTCGGTGTACCGCCCGCGGCCGGTCAGGAGCGGGCGGTCCTCGACCCGGCGCCGGGGGGCGCCGATTCCCTGGCCGGCGCTCACCGGACGGCGTTCGCCGGCACTGGGCTTGATGATGGAGCGACGGGGGTGGGCGCCGGGGAGGTCGCGAGGCTCATGCGGCGGGATTATACTGGCGGGACACCGATGGGAAAGCGCGGCACGGTCATTCCCTTCCCCGGCGCCGGTGATCCGCCGCCGGAGCCGCCCGCCGGGTCCAGGCTGGTCGAGGTCCATCGCGCCGACCGGGCCGAGGCGGCGGTCGTCAAGGGGCTGCTCGAGAGCGAGCGCATCCCGACCGTGCTCCGCTCCCGCCTGGCCCACTCCGTCCACCCCTTCACGGTGGGCGCCCAGGGCGAGGTCGTGATCCTGGTCCCGGCGGCCGCCGCCCGGCACGCCCGCCGGCTCCTGGCGCGCCGGGCCCGCCCCCGGCCCCCGCTGACACGGGTGCGACGACCCGGAGAGAATCGCTAGATCGTGTCCGGCGCCTGCCGGACGTTGCGTTCCAGGTCGTCGATCAGCCGCTCCATCCTGCGCCGGGTGTCCTCCCAGGCGCGCTTGGCCTCCTCCGCGAGCTCGCGCAGACGCTTCCGGACGGCCTCCTGCTGGGCGCGCAGCTCGCCCAGGCGCCGCTCGATCTCCGGCCGCCGCGCCTCGACCGCCTGGCGCGCCTTCCGCTCCAGCTCCTCCAGCCGCCGTCCCAGCTCCCTGAGCTTCGCCTCGAGCGCCGCGCGGTAGGCATCGATCGCCTCCGCGGTCTCCTTCCCGACGTCGGGAGGGTCCTTCCGCTCGGCCGCGCTCGCCCCGCCGAGCAGCGCCAGGGCGAGCGCCACCGGTCCCAGAACCACGAGCAGCCTCTTCATCGTCGTCACTCCTGCGGGTACCGGGGTTGCCCGGCGCCGCGCGCTCATCGTAACCCGGCCGGCCAGCGTCTCTTGCCGCATGACGAGCGGTGCTCGACCGCCCGGCAGCGCGCTACCCGGCGGCGGCGATCACCGCCTCCAGGGCCCGACCGACGCGCTCCAGCGCGGCCGGATCGAGCGTGGACAGGGCGTCGCGGGGCGTGTGGTAGGTGTCGAACGGCACCGGGCGGCGGACCATCGAGCGAAAGACGCTGCGGGCCGGGCTGAGCACGAAGCGGCGCAGCGCCTCCGCCTCGGCCAGGGGGACGATCGTGAGACCATACGCCGGCACGCCGGCCGCCGCGAACGCGCGGTGATCGCTGCCGAAGACCGGGATGCGGCCGACCAGGTGATAGCCCTCGTCGCGCCGCAAGCCGAGCCCCTCGAGCCCCGCGGCCACCGCCTGGAGAAAGCGCGGAGGTCCCGCCTCCGGGGAGTCCCAGACGGCCAGGGCGTCCCCGATGCCGCACAGCTCGAGGCTCAGCACGCCGACCACTCCCGCCACACCGTGCTGGGCCACCCAGGCCCGGGCCCCCAGGTAGCCCACCTCCTCCGCGGCGGTGAACAGCACCCGGACGCGCAGGCCGGGCGGCACCAGTCCGGGCAGCCGCTCCAGCAAGGCGAGCAGGATGCCGACCGCGGCCCCGTTGTCGTTGGCGCCGGGGCTGCCGGGCACCGCGTCATGGTGCGCGATGAGCACGAGCACCCGGTCTCCTCCGCCCACCTCGACGCAGAAGTTCTCGCCCCGGCCCTCGAAGGTCTGGAAGGCGCTGCGCGTGAACGGGATGCCGCGCGCCTGCAGGTACCAGGCGACGGCGGCCTGGCGGGCCGCGCTGTCGCGCCCGACGACCAGGCGGCTCA
>FWPU01013583.1_pt1 | contig 10176 bp, 8 predicted proteins | sample 2228361 | NCBI WGS metagenome assembly FWPU01 (sample SAMEA103939777, study PRJEB20133) | metagenome | reverse complement strand
TGCCTCCATATCTTAAACAGAGAGCTGTTCGGTGATCACATTTTTGAAACACCAGTTCGCGTTTCGGTGATCTTATTTTTGGAGCTGAGCGTACACTTGAACGGCCCCGGCTCCGGGAATTATCATTTGCCTTTGATGGAGAAATTGCGTTCCAAAGACCTCGTCGGCTTGGAGGGAATCACCAGAGGAGAACTTGAGCTCATATTTGCCACTGCTGACACCTTCAGGGAATTCCTGGACAGACCCATACGCAAGCTCCCCACCTTGAGGGGCAAGACTATCCTGAACATGTTCTTTGAGCCATCAACCAGGACCCAGGCCTCCTTTGACCTCGCGGCAAAAAGACTCTCTGCGGACACGGTCTCGGTGTCAAAAAAGGGTTCAGCGGTTGAAAAGGGCGAAACCCTGCTGGATACCCTCCGGAACATAGAGGCCATGAAAATAGACGCTGTGGTGATAAGGCACTCCGCGCCTGGGGCGCCGGCGTTCCTCGCCAGGAACACCGTGGCATCCGTGATAAACGCCGGGGACGGATTGCACGAGCACCCCACCCAGGGACTCTTGGACATGTTCACCCTGAGACAGGAGATAGGCGATTTTGCTGGCAAGCGAATCCTTATAACTGGCGACATCCTGCACTCAAGGGTTGCCAGGAGCAACATATTCGGCATGAAGGCATGGGGAGCGGATGTCGTGCTTTGCGGGCCGAGGCCGTTGGTTCCAGAGGAGTTCAGGGCACTCGGAGCGGAGGTCTCCTGGAACCTCCAGGAGGAGATACCGAAAGCGGATGTGATAATGGCGTTGAGAATACAGAACGAGCGGCTTTCAGAGAGCTACTTCCCCTCCGTTAGGGAGTTCAGACGACTTTTCGGGATAACCGCCGATAAGATGGCCGCGGCTAAACACGGCGTTATCCTTATGCACCCCGGCCCGGTGAACTGGGAGGTTGAGCTTGACCCCAGGGTCACGGAGATGGTTAAAACCATGATCCTTGACCAGGTCACCAACGGTGTAGCGATAAGGATGGCGGTTTTCTACCTGCTACTCGCGGGAGCAAAGGAGGACGAAGATGGGACAACTGCTTAGAGGGGCGAGGCTTTTCTCACCCGGAGACGGGCTTGACTGCAGGTCAGATGTCCTCATTGAGAACGGAAGGATAGCAAGGATAGGCAAGATTGATCCCAAGGGCCACGAGGTAATTGATCTGGCTGGCCTGGTCCTCATGCCCGGTTTCATTGACCTGCACGCTCATCTGAGGGAGCCGGGCCAGGAATACAAGGAAACCATAGAGACAGCAACTCTCGCCGCGAAAAGGGGAGGCTACACGACCGTCGTATCAATGCCGAATACTGTTCCCCCGATTGATGGCCCGGAGGGCGTCAGGTTCGTGGCGAAGAAGGCGAAGGAGGCAGGCCACGCCAGGGTCATTCCCGCGGGGGCAATCACGAAAAAGCGTGAGGGGAAGGAGCTGGCCGAGATGGGCCTCATGGCTATGGAGGGCGCTATCATTTTCACGGATGACGGGGATTGGGTCTCATCCTCTTCCGTGATGCGCAGGGCAATGGAATACGCCTCTGCCATCGGGAAGATCGTAGCCTCCCACCCTGAGGACAAGAGCCTCTCCGGAAAAGGTTACGCGCACGAGGGCCCTTTTACCCTGAAGTTGGGGTTTGAGGTCGCGCCGAGGGAAGCAGAGGATATCGCGGTGGCAAGGGATATATTCCTCTGTGGTCTTACTAGTGCCAGGCTTCACCTCCAGCACATTTCATCCGCGGGGTCAGTGGAGCTCGTAAGAAGGGCGAAGGATGTCGGGCTTCCGGTCACGGCTGAGGTAGCCCCCCATCACCTCATTTTCACATACGAGGAGCTTGCCACCTATGACACTGTTTATAAGGTTAATCCGCCTCTCAGGGAGCAAAAAGACCGCGACGCCCTTCTTGAGGCCTTGGCTGATGGCACTTTTGACGCGATAGCAACTGACCACGCTCCCCACTCCCGGTTTGACAAGGAATACGAGTTCCCCGCGGCCGCATCGGGAATGATCTGGCTGGAATTCGCCTTCTCCGCGCTTTACACCCTCCTCGTTCTAAACGGCAGGCTCTCGCTTGAGCGCCTGGTTGAGTGCCTTACAACCGGACCCTCCAGGGTTCTCGGCCTTGATGAACTGGGACGCATCCGCGAGGGCGCTATCGCTGACCTGGTGGCCTGGGACATGGAAGAGGAATGGGAGGTCCGCGACCTCGCTTCGCTCTCAAGCAATACACCTCTTCTTGGCAAGACCCTGAGGGCAAAACCAAAAAGGATCTGGATTGATGGAAATGAAAAAGATCTTTAGCAGTCTTTGTGGTTCAGAGAGGCTCCTTGAGCTGGCTGACACTGTTCTAGGCGCGTCGGACGCTGACCTGGCCGAGATCATCATCCTCAACGAGGACAGCATATTGACCCGGTTCGCTGGTTCAAGGGTTCACCAGAATGTCGCGGTCAGGAACCTTAATGTGGGCGTGAGGCTCAGATACGGGAGGAGAGTCGGAGTCGCTTGGATCAACTCGGATGACAACGATTCCCTGAAGAGGCTTGCTGAGAGCGCGAGGGAGGTTGCCTTCCACAGCCCAGAGCAGGACCTGCCGGAGCCAGTGGGTCGTTCAGAGCCAGAAAGCGCGCCGTGGGCCTTTGACCAGGAGACCGCGGAGGCTGAGCCGGAATACCTTGGCAAAAAGGTGGCTGACGCTCTAGCGAAATTGCCCCCATACGAGGGATTCGGCAGTTTCAACAAGGGCACGGTTGAAATAGTGGTCGCGAACTCCCTCGGCCTCCGACTCTATCACAGGATGACCGACGCGCACTTCTCGGTCAATCCCATGCGCGGCATGGCCTCATCATGGGCGCAGGAGTCCTCCATAAGAATATCTGATATTGACCCTGTCAAGGTAGCAGAAACAGCGCGCGCGAGAGCGGAGATGACCGAAAACCCAGCTGACCTTGAGCCCGGAGAATACGAGGTAATCCTTGAACCGCTCGCGGTCTCGGAGATTCTGGGATTCGCCAACTGGCTTGGGTTTTCCGCGAGGGCCTTCCAGGAGGGCAGAAGCTTCCTGAAGGGCAAGCTCGGGACACGGGTTTTTTCTGAGGAGATGAACCTCTGGGAGGACCCGACTAAGGGTTTCCCTTATCCATTTGATATGGAGGGGGTTGCCAGGAAACCCTTCCCGATAGTTGAAAACGGCGTTCCCGTGAACCTGCTCTATGATCTCAAGTGCGCGGCCGCTGAGGGCAAGGAATCAACCGGAAACGGAGCGGTTCCTTTCGGGAACTACCCTTATGCCGTGAACCTGGCAATGAAGCCGGGCAAAAAGACAAGGGATGAGCTCATAGCCGAAACCGAGAGGGGAATTTTGGTGACCAAGCTCTGGTATGTTAATGTGGCGGAACCGATGAGCTTCACCCTTACCGGAATGACCAGGGACGGGCTTTTCATGGTTGAAAACGGCAGGCTAACCCGCGCTCTCAAGAACATGCGCTTCACACAGAACATGCTTGAGGCTTTTAGGGATGCGGAGATAGGCTCTAATGCCACCCTGGTGGGAAGCACGACCTGGTATGATCTCCACCTGCCCGCCGGGGACACAGTCCCGTCGGTTAAGCTCAAGAGGTTTAACTTCACCAGCTCAACGGAATTCTAGGATGGGCCCCTTTCATCCTCCTGGAATGATCCGATGGCCCCTTTGCTCTGAAAACGGGGGAGGTGCTTATGTCATCCCTTGATGCTCTCAGGAAGGAAGCCCGGCTTATCCGACGGGACATACTAGCCATGCTCGCGGAGGCCGGTTCCGGCCACCCCGGCGGCTCTCTGTCCGAGGTTGAGATACTGCTCACCCTATACAGGGTGGTGATGAACCACAGGCCGGATGACCCCTGGTGGCCGGGGAGGGACAGGTTCATTCTCTCAAAGGGCCATGCTGTCCCCGGACTTTACGCTGTCTTGGCCCACTGCGGATACTTTCCCCGCGATCTCCTCATGACCCTGAGAAAACCGGGAAGCAAGCTCCAGGGCCACCCGCACTATCGCTCGGTTCCTGGCCTGGAGGCCTCAACCGGCTCCCTTGGCCAGGGCTTTTCGTTCGCTGTAGGGATGGCTCTTGCGCTCAGACTGGACAGGAACCCCGCAAAGGTTTTCGTGCTCCTTGGAGATGGTGAGCTTGAGGAGGGCCAGGTGTGGGAGGCCGCGGCATCCGCGGCCCACTATCGCCTCGGCAACCTGATTGCCATCCTGGACAACAACGGCCTGCAGATAGAGGGCAAATGCTCTGACATAATGTGCATGGAGCCCGTGGAGGAGAAGTTCAGGGCATTCGGCTGGGAGACAAAATCCGTTGAGGGCCACGACCTGGTGGAGCTCGCCGACGCGCTTAACTGGGCGAGGGATTACAACGCCGGCCCTGTTTTCATAAATGCCCTGACCACAAAGGGCAAGGGCGTTTCATTCATGGAGAACGACTACAACTGGCACGGTGTGGCCCCAACCAAAGAGCAGTTAGTCAAAGCCCTGAAGGAGCTGGAATGACGATAAGAGAGGACGAGATAATCACCAGCCTGGCGACATTTTTCAGGGAACATCCCAGGGTCTCAATAGGTCCCGGAGATGACACAGCCCTCCTGGTTGAGATTCCAGGGCGCGAGTTGGCGATTTCCATTGACTCCTCATACGAGGATGTGCATTTTACCCTTGATGTTCTTACCCTGCGAGAGATAGGCCACAGGTCGCTCGCTGGTGCTCTCAGCGACCTGGCCGCGGTGGGCGCGGAACCCATAACATTCCTAGTTGACATGCAATTACCGCGCCGGCTCGCGTCCAGGGCATCCGAGATATACGAGGGCATGGAGGAGCTCATGACCGCGTTCTGCATCTCGCCGTGCGGCGGCAACCTCTCGCGCGGGGACAAGCTCGGGCTCTCCATCGTCGTGATGGGCGAGGTCACCAGGGGGAAGGCCATTACCAGGAGGGGTGTCCAGCCCGGAGACCTGCTGGTTGTCACGGGCGACATAGGGAGGGTGAAGGCCTGGCTCCTCGCGGAGGAACAGGGCATAACCAGAGGCTACGAGCCCTGGCTCAGGAGGCTAAGGGAAAAATTCGCCAGGCCGTGGCCGGCGGTGAGACAGATACAGAGACTCCTTATGGATGTGGAGATTCACGCGGCCATAGACATATCCGATGGCCTGGGCCTTGACTCCTGGCGATTGGCGCTGGCATCGGACATTGAGCTCGTTATTGACATAAGCCGACTGCCCATAGACGATTCCGTGAAGAACATGGCTGAGAGGACAAAAAAGCCTCACTGGGAAATCGCCCTGGAGTCCGGCGAGGAATACGAGATTCTGTTCGCTATAAGGCCGGAGGACGAATCCCGCCTCCGGCAGATTAACTTTCCAGCGACAGTAGTGGGTTCAGCAAGGGAGGGCAGGCCGGATTCTCGGATAATAATTGACGGGGTTGAGAAGAGCCTGTCCACGCTTGGATACGACCACTTCTCAGGGTATTGAACCAAAATCGTGGTGCAAACGGCCCCACGCGGGGAATCAGCGCGCTACGCTCCTCAGTCCCTCCACTTTCCAGCAGGCAGTTTGTCGTATCTGGGCCCCTCTTTGCCATCAAGGACAACGAACGAGGAATCACCCTCGGTAGCCCAGTAGGCGAGGTGGCTGAAATCAGCGCTGTAGGTTATACCTGAGATATTTTCGTAGAACTTGCCCTCCGTGGTGTCAATGACAACCGCGAACTTCCCGTTCAGCTTGGCTTTGTAGAAAACCCTGCCCCAGTGAAAAAAGTTTATGTCCGAGATGTCATCGTATTCGGCTCCGGGCACGCCGTTGCTTACCATTACCTTCTTATCGCCCCTCTCGGCGACATAGATGAGCTTTTCGGTGGGCGGACACGATGGCCCTCTGGCCTCACTGATGGTTATATCTTCTGAGCCAGCCGGCCGGGCCGGGGCTGTAGAGTAGACATAATAAGGCACGAACGCGATGAAGGTTATCCTGTCATAGACAGGGCCTTCTTTACCGTCCACCACAACGACCTGGCCCTCGCCCTTTTTCGCTACATAGACCAGTTTGCCTGACGGCGAGAACATTATGGTTCCGACGACGGAGTAGAGGTAATCCCTTGATGTTTCCTCAACCTCTTTTGCCAATTGCTCGGCCTTCCTGTCCAGGCCGCATGAGACAAGGCCAGCGCAGATCAATAAAAGCATCCTTTTCATAGTGTTTTATTATAAACCAGCACGACCGGCAGGCTCACCCAGCAGTCAGGAGATTTTTCGGTTCCGCAGCCCGGCAAATCTTAACTGAGAACCAGCCTGCCGCACCAATTCCCCTTGTTTTTAATCGGCAACCAGCCTACTGTTTCCACCTAGCGTAAAAACCCCTGAGGTCAACATGAATGAACGGTGTTCCCTGGCGTTTGCCCTTGTAGTAGCCCATGCCACCCTCTATGCCCATGTCCTTCAGGACCTTCTCGGCTATGTGCAGGAGAAACAGGGCATCCCCGCGATTTATCTTTTTGTCGCCGTTCAGGTCATCCATCCTGCCATCGTTGTTCCCGTCAACGAAGATGTCCACCGCGTCCCCATACTGGTGCCTTGACCACTTCTTTCGCCCGCGCTTCTTGTTGGTGAGGGGAGAGCGGTAACCGGAGAGTATCTTTATGTTGGACGGAAGCCCCATTGACTCAAGGGTATCAATCAGGGCCTCAAGCATGACGGGAACCCTCGGATCAAGGACTATGTATCTTGGGTAAATCCCTTTTTCCCACTTCCGGCCGAAATCCCCGAGGGTAAAGTGCTCGGACACATGCAGGGTTTCGGTCTCCTGGGTTATTACTATGAAGCCCTTTGGCGGCGCGTATGCGGATGGCCTCACCGCGACCTCGCCCTTGGCGCCCTTGTAAGGGTCAGGATACTCGCCTATGACATAACTGCCTATCTTGCCGTCAACAAGGGAATCATAAGGAAGCATCGTTATCACCAGCGCTGTATCCGTGCCGCCCATGAATGGTATCCTCTTGTAGCCTGGTTTATCCGGGGCCCTGTAGGCCAGCCGGTCCTTCTTGATGATATACTCCGGCAGGTAATCCCTGTAGATATACTGGAACTGAGATGGGGTAAAGTCCTCCGGGAAGACCTCGGCCTCGGTTATCTCCGGTAGCCAAACCGCTTCGCCCGGAAGGACAAAAATTGGTTTAAGGCAAAACAAAACCACCAATACATTCATCATTGGGAAATTTTAAAGCTGGTTCCGGGGGCCATTCCACAACCCCGGTCAAGGGGTGATCCCTCACCCGGATGGCGCTGGGATAGCCGAGCTCAAGGCCAGGCAGTAGATTCCAGGATTTTCGGCCCCGGTCAGCCAAGCTAGCAGTTGGCGCTGATTTCAAGGTATCAAGGCCAGCCAGGGAAAGGCTCTCTTCAATGGTGAACCCTACCGTAAATTTACCGGAACCCCGTCCAACAAGAGGATTTTGATAGGGGTAACGATCAGATGACTCCGGAACTTACCTGGCCCTTTTTCTGGACTTGTTGTATATGTCCTGAAGAAAAGTTGCCCTCTCCGCTCCTGGTTCTGCCATGACTAAGATATAGTCAATGAAAATGGGTATCTTGTGTCTTAGAGGGACCCAGGTTTCTTTATAAACGGTTTTCCCATCCTCTTTCTCTGTTTTGTTAAAGGCCTCATAAAAGCCCTTTTCGGTCCACCCCTCGTTCTGGGTCAGGACATCAATCGCGAGCTGAATGGCGCCGTCAAGACGGATGCACCCATGGGAGACCGTTCTGGTTTTCAGGGCAAATGTGCTCTTTATGGGTGTGTCGTGAAGGTAGATATTGTATTTGTTGGGGAAGAGGAACTTCACCCTGCCCAGAGCGTTGCCCTCGCCGGGGTCTCGGACGAGCCATATCTTGTCCTTCTTTGAGGCAACCTTGAATTTTTTAGCCTCCAGGTATTTGAAGGCATCGCCGGATTGGTAGATTTCCTCCAGTATCTCTTCCTCAAAGATCCGGTCCGGGACATTCCACTTCGGGTTTATAACGATGAACTCAACCGTGTCCCTCAGCGTGGGGGTGAAATTGGTATCCCTGTCAGCTGCCCCAACGGCAACCTTGTTTTTCTGACGCAGTTTCCCGTCTTTATAGACATAAAGATAGAACTCTGGAATGTTTATCCTGAAGACCCACCCGCCCCTGGCAACGGAGGCTATAAGCGGAGTCGTCCTCCAGTGTGCAAGCCCGTCACGCAGTCTTGCTATGAGCTCTTTCCTGGGAACATTCATCGCCTTTACCGTTCCCCAGCCTATTACGCCATCTTCCTCCAGGTAGTGCCACTTCTGGAATGTTTTCACCGCCTCCGTTGTCGCGCTGTCATAGATGCCGGTTATTGGCCCCGAATAAAAACCCTCGGCCCTGAGCCTCTCCTGGATCTCTCTTACCCTTGTTCCCGTGTCGCCGGGAAGGATCTTCTGTCCCCTCTCAAGGCTGAAAGAAAGCGGCTTCCAGTCCGGCAGGCGGGTGTAGGCCGCCATGGTTGACCTCAGGACCCTATATTCCCCCATGGGGGGTTCCAGTCCCACGCTAGCGGCTAGCGGGTCTTCAAAGAAACGACCGATAGCCGCGGTGTCCCCGCCCATATCCCTGGCCCAGTCCCTCCAGGCCCTGACGAGGAGAACCTCTGCCCTCATCAGCTCCCGCATGCACCCCTGGTATAGCGGGATCATATCCTTCTGGTAGGTGAGTTTCGCCGCGGCGAGCCTCAGGCTTTCGGCTCTTCCAGTGGCCACGAGCGCGGAGTCAACCCTGGGATCAGGTTCAAGGCCGTCAAAAAACCTGTTCTCAAGTATGGTGAGAACCAGGCGACCGTGGTCGTTCAGGTAGGACGACGAGAAAAGCAAGGGCTTCCACGCCCTCTTCTCGTAAAGGGCTATCAGGACCGTGTCGCCAGCCAACGCGTCCCTCATCATGTTCGGCGAGGACTTCTCAGCCTCTGCCCAGGCTGTTGACATGGCGCCCACCGGGAGGGAGGGCTCTCTTCTGGTGTCCTGGTGCGAGTTGCAGGCTAGGAAAATTAAAAAAGCGGGAACGAATTTTTTCAAAGCGACAGCCCCTTGATCACCTTTCTTATCTCAGCGAGGGTTTTTTCGGAAACTGGCGCGAGCGGGGGCCTCAGATACGGCCCCATGATGCCCATTTCCGCGAGCATTGTCTTGACCGGGCTCGGACTCGTCTCAACGAAGAGAACCTTGAAAAGTGGCCAGAGCTCATGGTGAAGGGCCGAGGCCTTCTTGAAATCGCCCTTCAGGGCCGCGTTGACCATGGCAGAGACCTTAGCGGGCGCTGGGTTTGAGGCTACGGATACGACACCCTTCGCGCCCACGGCCATCATTGGAACCGTGAGCGAATCATCACCCGACAGAACGGTTATCCCCTTTCCCACGAGGGCAGATGCATTGTCAACCGAACCCGATGCCTCCTTGACCGCGACGATGTTTTCGGGGAAATCGTTCTGTAGCCTAACTACGGTATCGGGCATTATTGACACCCCTGTTCTTCCTGGCACATTATAGACTATCAGTTTTGCCCCGGGAAGCTCCGAGCAGATCAATGAGTAATGCAGGTAAAGCCCTTCCTGAGTTGGTTTGTTGTAGTATGGGGTGACCACCAGGGCAAATTTGTAGCCCATATCCAGGGCCTCGGCCGTGTAAGATATGGTTTTCGCGGTGTTATTTGTGCCGGTTCCTGCGACCAGGATTGCTTTTTCACCAACCATCTCTCGGACAGCGGCCAGGAAGGTCTTTCGCTCGCCGTCCGAGAGAGCGGGGGATTCGCCGGTTGTGCCAAGGACAACGAGGCCTTCAACCCCGGCTTTCAACTGGTGTTCAACGAGCCTGTGGGTGGCTTCCAGGTCCAGCTCCCCCCTCTCGGTAAAAGGGGTGACCAACGCGGTGAGGGTGCCTTTGAGCATTAATAAATTATAAGGCCGTAAAGTTTCATAATTCCCGATCACCGAAACGGGGGGTGATGTTTCATAATTCAGATCACCGATTCTTTTCCATCATGAGTTCACTGAGGAGCCTTTGTAGGCTTTTGATTTCCCTCTTGAGATGCACTGGGTTAAGCTGTTCTCTGAGTCTCA